>Ga0208588_1000372_pt1 | contig 14598 bp, 12 predicted proteins | sample NGESurshal092012_8_FD_184483 | JGI IMG/M metagenome (GOLD analysis project Ga0208588, IMG submission 184483) | Arctic peat soil microbial communities from Barrow, Alaska - NGEE Surface sample 415-3 shallow-092012 (SPAdes) | ecosystem: Environmental > Terrestrial > Soil > Wetlands > Peat ...
CTGGGTAAACACACTGGGTAAACACACTGGGTAAACACACTGGGGAACACACCGTGGGACATCGGTGCGGTCACCGCGAGCCGATCACCCACGATCAGCATGCTCGCCGATCCGGCACAGACGCCGAAACCCGGCCAACCTAAGTCGGCCGGGTTTCCGGTGTCAAGAAGTGTCGGGCCTCAGACTCAGCCCGACGATCACTTTCCGATCAGGCGGCGATCAGGCGGCGTCCTTGACGAACTCCAGCTCGAGGGCGATCTCGACCTTGTCGGCGACAACGGCATTGCCGGCACCGAACGCGGCCTCGAAGCTCACGCCGTAGGCCTTGCGGCTGATGGAGGTGGTGGCGGAGAACCCGGCGCGCGTGCTGCCGTAGGCGTCCACGGTCTCGCCCAGGTACTCGACGGCCAGCTCGACCTGCTGGGTGGTGCCACGGATGGTCAGGTCACCGACGAGAACGAACTCCTCGCCGTCGAAGTCGCGGACGGAGCTGGAGACGAAGTTCAGGGTCGGGTGGTTCTCGACATCCAGGAAGTCGGGGGACTTGACGTGCTCGTTGCGCTGGTCCTGCTTGGTGTCCACGCTCGCGGCGTCGATGACGGCGGTGACGGTGGCGTCAGCCAGGCCGTTGTCACCGACCACCAGGGTGGCCGACTGCAGCGCGAACGTGCCCTTGGCCTTGCCGACGGCCATGTGGCGAACCTTGAACGAGACGTCCGAATGAATGGCGTCGGCGGTCCAGGTGCCTGTGGTCAGGACCGGGGTGGCGACAGTGGAGGTCATGATGATTTCCTTCCGTAGGGAATCGCAAGGTGCGGGGTTACATGAAGCTTCAACAATCTACTGCTGAGCCTATTCCCTGGACGTGGACGCGTCATCTATCGAATGGGGGAGACGGCTATGACCTCGGTCACACACTTTCGCCACGCTGAGTGATCGTCGTCCTCAGTCGGGGTCAGCGCCGGACCGGGAGGCCAGCAATCGGCGGAACGACGCCAGCCGGCCGGGGCTGGAACCGCCGGCCGCGACGAACGCATCGAGCGCGCAGCCGAGCCCGGTCGTGCCGGCCGAGGAGTCGGCGTCACCGCCGGTGTGATCGCACCCCGGCGGGCAGTTCACCGTGCCTGGGAGCAGGTCGTCGAAGGTCTCCAGCAGGTCGTCGGGCGTCACATGGGCCAGCCCGAACGAGCGCACCCCGGGGGTGTCGATCACCCACCCGCCGCCAGGCAGCGGCAGGGCGATGGCGGACGTCGACGTGTGCCGGCCCTTGCCCACCCCGCTGACGGCGCCGATCGCCCGGTCGGCGTCCGGGACCAACGCGTTCACCAGGGTGGACTTGCCGACGCCGGAGTGCCCGACCATGACCGACACATTCCCGGTCAGCAGTTCCCGCACCGCCTGCAGTCCCTCGGCGGACAGCGCGCGGCCCTCGCCCCTGCGGGTGACCAGCACCGGGAGATCAAGGTCCGCGTAGACCAGTTCCAACGGCGCGGGGTCGGCCAGGTCCGCCTTGGTCAGCAGCAGCACTGGGTCGAGGTGGCCGGTGTAGGCCGCGACCAGGCAACGGTCGATGAAGCCGGTGCGCGGCAACGGATCCGCAACCGCACAGACGATCACCAGTTGGTCGGCGTTGGCGACCAGCACCCGCTCACCGGCCGCGGGTGAGCCCGAGCCGGGGCCGGTCCCGGCCGCCGGGCTGGACGCCTCGGCGATGTCGTCGGCGGATCGGCGGAGCACGCTGCGCCGTTCGGCGATCCGGACGATCCGGGCCAGCGTGTCCGGCGCGCCGTCGGTGTCGCCGACGAGATCGACCAGATCGCCGACCGCCACCGCGCGCCGGCCCAGCTCACGGGCACGCATGGCGGTCACCACCCGGGCCCGCTTGGTGCCCTCCTCGACCAGGCAGGTGTAACGCCCCCGGTCAACAGTGGTGACGAACCCGACCACCGAGTCGGCGTGCGTCGGCCGCGTCTTCGTGCGCGGGCGGCTGCCGCGTCCCGGGCGCACCCGTACGTCGTCGTTCTCCCAGCCTTCGGCGAGCTTGCTCAGCGAGTCACCGCCGGCGTCCGGTCGCCATCGAGCATGGCCGCCCACATCCGATCGAAGCCGGGCAGCGTCTTGGCGGTGGTGCCGATGTCGTCCACCGTCACACCGGGCACCCGGAGCCCGACGATGGCCCCGGCGGTGGCCATCCGGTGATCGGCGAACGAGCGCCACGCACCGCCGTGCAAGGCTCTCGGCCGGATCGTCAGCGAGTCCTGATCATCCACGACATCCCCGCCCAGGGCGGCAATGTCGGTGACCAGCGCGGCCAGCCGGTCCGTCTCGTGCCCGCGCAGGTGACCGATACCGCGGAGCCGGCTGGTCCCGCCGGCGAAGGCCGCGATCGCGGCGATGGTCGGCGTCAACTCCCCGACGTCGTGCAGATCGACGTCGATCGGCGACAACTGCGCCGGACCGTGCACCGTCAGGCCCGCCGGACCGGTCGACACGGCGGCGCCCAGCTGAGTCAGGATCCCGCGGATGGCGTCACCGGCCTGGGTGGTGGCGGACGGCCAATGCGGGACGGTGACGACCCCGCCGGTCACCGCCGCGGCCGCCAGGAAGGGCGTCGCGTTGGACAGATCGGGCTCGATGGCCGCCGTCCACGGCAGGACGGGCCCCGGCGCGACGCGCCAGGCGTTCGGCTCGTCGGCGTCCACCTGAACGCCGACGGCCCGGAGCGCCGCGACGGTCATCCGGATGTGCGGCAGCGACGGCAGCGGGCCGCCGCGATGCTCCACCCGCACCCCGTCGGTGAACGATGCACCGGACAGCAGCAGCCCTGAGACGAACTGGGAGGACGCACTGGCGTCGATGGTGACGGTGCCGCCCGGTAGCGCGCCGGTGCCGTGCAGGGTGAACGGCAAGGCACCGCCGTCGATGGAGGCGCCCAGGGTGCGGAGCGCGTCGAGCACGATGGACATCGGCCGGCGGCGGGCGGCCGGGTCGCCGTCGAAGGTGATCTCGCCTTTCGCGGTGGCCGCGAGCGCCGGCAGGAATCGCATGACCGTTCCGGCCAGACCGCAGTCGATCACGGCCGGCCCGGACAGCGGCGCGGGTTCGACCAGCCAATCGGCGCCGTCCCCGGAGACGTTCTGGGTGATCACGGTCCCCAGCGCGCGCAACGCCGCGGCCATCAATTCCGTGTCGCGGCTGCGTAGGGCGCCGATCAGCCTGGACGGCCCGGTTGCCTGGGCGGCCAGGATCAACGCGCGGTTGGTGAGGGATTTGGAGCCCGGGATCGTGACGGTGGCGCTGACCGGTTGAGTGGCGACCGGCGCCGCCCAGCCAGAGCGGACCCGGCCGATCGTCTCCGACGGAGGGCCGGACTGGGTTCCCGCGGCGCTGGTGCTGCCGGTGCTGGCTGGGCTCACCCGCCCATGATCGCGCATCGCCGCCACCGCGGGCATCGTCGGGGCGTGGGTCATGGAGGCGGGCTCACCCCGTGTTCAGCTCGTGTCCGCTCCGAGCTTCGGCAGCTCGGCGATCCGGCACGGGATGTCGTTGTTCTCGCCGAGGTGATAACTCGCGCACACCCGGTGGTAGCCGTCCGCGATCTGAAGCGGGAAACCTCGTTCCAGCGCACCGCGAACCAGCAGCACCGGCGACAACCGCTTGCCGGCCTTCACGACGCCGATGTCCTTGGCGACGTGCTGGTTGTCCGCCGGCAGCAATTCCAGACCGGAGGCCCGCAGGATGTCCTTGGCCTTGAAGTGCTCGAGCTGAGCGGTCTGGAGGTCGTCAACCGTCGACGTCACCAGATCGGGTGTGGCCACCAACGAGAGGTACGACGTGGCGGCCGGGTAGTCGTGCTGGTCCGGCTCTTCTTTCCACACGATGGTCTGCACGGTCGGCTCCCCCCCAAGGGATGCTCACATTCCTATAACGCCTGGTGGTGGCGCATATACCCACGGTAGCCCCGGGCGCGTGACCGGGCGACTCCATGCGGGTGCGGCCGCCCGGCTCGAGCCGGCCCTGTCGGTGGCCGATGGCACCATGGCCGGTATGTGCGGTCGCTACACGCTGACGATGGAACCGGAGTCCCTGTACGGGGCGTTCGACGCCGAGCCCGACCTCGAGGCCGGGGGAGCGGCCGGGTTGTACGGCGGCGACCCGGTGCGGCCGCGGTACAACATCGCGCCTACCGTCACCGTTCCCGTGGTCCGGGTCGATCCGCGGGTTCCGCCGGCGGACGCCCGGCGGCAGATCGAGCCGATGCGCTGGGGTCTGGTGCCGTCGTGGGCCAAGGACCTCTCGGTGGGCAATCGGATGTTCAACGCCAGGGCGGAATCGCTGTCCACCAAGGCCGCCTTCCGGACCGCGCTGGCCCGCCGCCGTTGCCTGATCCCAGCCAGCGGCTACTACGAATGGAAGAAGCTCCCTCAGGAGTCGGTGCCGGGATCGTCCGGGCGGATGCGGAAGTCGGTGCTCAAGCAGCCGTACTTCATGACCCCGGCCGGCGGATCCGTCATGGCGTTCGCCGGGCTCTGGGAGTACTGGCGCTCCCCGGACGGTGACCCGTTGGTCTCCATGACCATCATCACCAGCGATGCGGTCGGCCCGATGCGCGACATCCACGACAGGATGCCGCTGATCCTTCCGGCCAGTGAATGGGACGCATGGCTGGACCCGCAGGTCGATCCCGAGCCGCTGCTCACCCCGCCCTCGGAGGAACTGGTCGCCGGGCTGGAGCTGCGGCCGATCGGGCCGAGGGTCGGGGCAGTCGCCAACGACGATCCCGAGCTGCTGCAGCGGGTCGAGCCAATCGGCCCGGCGGTCCTGCTCTGACCTGCCGCGTGCCCGTGCTACCCGTCAACCGGGCTTCCCGGCCCGCACGGTGCCTGGTTGACGATGTCCCGGCGTGCGATTGCGACCGTCACGCGACCTTACGGGCGGGCGTGCGGACGGGCAGGGGCCTTTCGCCATGACCGTGACCGATCGGAAGCACCTGCGCAGAGCGCTGGGCAGTGAACACCCGCGCAATAGTCTCGCGGAGCGTGTCGATGCCCATGGCCCGCCGGTAGTAGACGAAACGCAGTGGCTCGCGGGTTCCGATCAGGTCGTCCTCGACATGTGGTGACGACGGCGGGTGCTGTTCGTCGAAGAGATCCTCCGCGCCGGAGGCGAAGGCCTCCCCGCGGGCGCGGTCCTTCGGTGCCAGCCAGGTCAGCGGCTGGACGCACAACGATGCCCTGTCGCCGTCGGATCCGGTCAAGTCGACGGCGCCTATCGGGATCCGCGGGACCATGGCGCGGGGTAGGTCGATCACGGGCGATTGGCCGTCAAGGACGACGACGGCTTTCTGGCCATGACCGATCTCTCGCCTGATCGTCGCCGCAGCGGTGCGGTTGGGCCAGATGTGGCCCAGCACCCGGCTCTCCGGCCTGGGCCGTTCGATCAATTCGAGCGCTGGAATCCAGCCAGGCTGATGTTCCCACCGCAATCGGTGCTTCAGGCCCTCGTAGATGACCAGGACGCCGTCAAGATTGAGCATTGTCATGTTCTTCCCCCGTTTCCCGGCCGGACATCGCCCTCGATGGCCGGTCGCAACCCCTGCTTCATGGACGCCGCAGATCGCCGATCCGATACGCCGGATCCCGATCCGCGGTTCTCGAGCCCGCGAGGTATCGAATCGGGCTGTCCTTCACTCCTTCGGATGGCGTTTGCCGTCGGCCTGCCACGAGGTGTGACACCCCACTCGGCACATGGTTATGGTTGATCAATCGGCACTCTCAGATAGGGGTTCGGCGGTGGCATTGGCCCCAGGTGACGAGTTCGCTGGGTACACCATCGAATCCACCCTCGGCACCGGCGGCATGGGTGCGGTCTATCTGGCGAAGCATCCACGGCTACCGCGCCGTGACGCGCTCAAGCTGCTGAATCCCGCGTTCTCCGCGGACGCGAATTTCCGCACGCGATTCGAGCGGGAGGCCGACCTGGCGTCGGCCCTGATCCACCGCAACATCGTCGCCGTCTACGACCGCGGATCGGTCGACGGCCAGCTATGGATCGCCATGCAGTACGTGGCCGGCACCGACGCCTCGGTCGCCGCGCACTCCGGCGACGGGTCGATGACGCCGGCGCGAGTGGTGCACATCATCGCCGAAGTCGGCTCCGGCCTGGATTTCGCGCACCGATCAGGGCTGCTGCACCGCGACGTGAAGCCGGCCAACATCCTGCTGGCCGCGCCGGATGATCCGAGCGAACCCGAGCATGTGCTGCTCACCGACTTCGGTATCGCCAAGTCGACCGACGAGGTGCAGCACCTCACCGGCACCGGGAACTTGCTGGCCACCCTGGCGTACGCGTCACCGGAACAGATCGAGGCCAAGCCGCTGGACCATCGGGTCGACATCTACGCGCTGGGCTGTGTGTTGTACGAGTTGCTGACGGGCAGCGTGCCGTTCCCGGAGTCCTCACCCTTCGCCACCATGACGGCGCACCTGAAGAACCCCCCGCCCCGGCCGACCGACGCGATGCCCTGGCTGCCGGCCGGGTTCGATGCTGTGGTGGCCAAGGCGATGGCCAAGAACCCCGACGACCGGTACTCCACCTGCCGAGAGCTGAGCCTCGCGGCCAGGGCCGCGCTGGCCGCCTCGGCGCCCGCCGCCTCCGACCCGACCCGCGCCGAGACGGCCCCGCCGCCGGCCGCTCGGGCCGGTGCCGCCGGATCGGCAGGCGGGCCGGCCGCCGGCTCCTCGATCGCTGCCCCAGCGGATGCCGCGGTGTCTCCGGCGGCCGACGCTGCCGATGAAGCCGCGGTCGCTGCTGCGTCGATCTCGCTGACCACCCCCCGGCCGCCCTACACGGTGTCGGTGCGCCGGACCTCCGCGGCGCTGGGCACGGTCGCCGAGCTCGGCCCGGTGTCGACCAACTACCTGTCGGCGACCAACCGGATCGCCCTGGAGGAGTTGCTGCAGCGCTCGCGCTTCTTCGACCTGCCGCCGAGGCTTCCGCTGGAATTCGTGGTGCCCGGTGATGTCTTTCAGGAGATCACCGTCAGCAACAAAGAGGTGAGCCGGACAGTCGGCTACGAGCGCGAGGGCTCGCGGCACCCGGCGGAGCTCGACGAGATCATCAGCATGCTGGAGCGGCTGGCCGGGTGGCAGCAGACGCATCAATCCGGTGGCGTGCCGCGCGGCCAGTACCCGGCCGGCTGGACCCCTACCGGCACGGTGCCACCGCTCGGTGGAGCCGCCTACCGCGTCACCGAGGCCCATCCGCCGCAGATGCCCGCCGCGGCCGGTGCCGGTCCGAGCGGCACCGGGGGTTTCTATCCCCCACCGAGTGGACCGGGGCAGTTCGCGGGCGCTCCGGCCGGACAGTACGGGGGTACGACGGGGCCGAACACGGTCACCGCTCAGTTCGCCGGGCTGCCCCCCGGCGGTCCACCTCCGGGTGGCGGCCACCACACCGGCCCGACCGCCGGTTACCCCCAGGGGGTACCGGTGACGGCCACGGCGACGTCGATTCACACCGGTCCGCAGCCGGCCCCGCAGCAGTCCAAATCCGCGCTGAAGTGGATGCTGGTCAGCCTGGTGGCCGTGCTGGTGGTGGCGGGCAGCGCGACGGCGTTCGTGCTGACCCGCTCGACCGATCCGTCGCCGCCGGCGGGACCGTCCACACCCAGCGGGCTGACCGCCGCTGCCGACGGGCGGGACGTGACCGTCAGCTGGTCGTCGTCCAACGGCGCGACCGGCTACACGCTCAGCCGCAACAGCGAGGTCGTGTACACCGGCACGAACACCCGGTACAGCGACACCAAGCTGACCCCAGGCACCTACAACTACGCGGTCACCGCGACGAACGCCGCGGGCCTGACGTCGTCACCGAGTGAGCTGGTCAAGGTGACCGTCACCGACCCGTGGGGGAATGCCGCGTTCGTCGTGGACGACTTCCCGGACCTGCTGCCCGCCACCCCCAGCGACAAGGGCTACGCGGACGCGTCCTGCTCGATCACCAGCGACACCGAGAACAGCGGCGTCGACGCGATCATCAATTGCACGGATCCCCAGGGTGTCTATTTCGAGGTCATGCACTTCCCCAGCGAGGACGTCAAGAAGGCCTACCTCGAGCGGGACTACGGCAACGTCGCGGTGACGAAACCGTGGGAGGTCGACGGCGTCGAGAAGGGCACGCTGTACCGGACGGCCGACGACGAGGCCAAGTTGCCGTACGTCTTCACCTCGTTCAACGACAAGGCGAGGGTGGATTACCTGCTGTACGCGCATTGGCAGGACCACACCACGACGCAGCTGATCGACCAGTGGTGGACGCCGGCCCCTTTCTGACTGTTCAGTGTCTGACTCAGAGCGCCTGAGGTCGAAATGAACGGCGGAGGCAGACCGAACGGACCACCTGATCGCCGAGCCGAACTGGTCAGCCCCTGGCGCCCGTGCGGACGGCGGCGATCCGGTCGGCCACATCGGCGGCCGTCGCCGGACGGCTGCCTTCCGGAGCGAGACAGGCCAGCACCAGCGCCGACTCCGCCGGGGTCAACGACGGGTGTAATTCGGGTCGGCTGGACTGCACCCTTCTGATGGCCAGCAGCGGCTGGCCCTCGGGGAGTTCGCCGTAGAGACCGGCACCGGACAGCGCACGGTGCAGAGTGGCGCCGAGGGCCCAGATGTCCGTCGACCGGGCCGGCGGTTCGCCGAGCAGCAGGCCGGGGTCCAGGAACTCGACCGATGTCTCCGCCGCCATCCCGGTGAGCGCCGCTCCCGCCGAGAACACCCGCGCCAGGCCCAGGTCGGACAGCTTCCCGCCGTCCTCGTGCAGCATCACGTTGCCGGGTTTGACATCGCCGTGGGCCAGTCCGGCCTCGTGCAACGCATGGACGGCCAGCGCCGCATGCTGCACGGCGCGGAGCACCTCGTCCCGGTTCAACGGTCGGGACGGGGCGGCCAGCGACCCGAGCGGGAAGTACTCCATGGCGTAGAGGAAGTTGTCCTCCAACACGGCGTCGAAGACCCGGGCCAGGTAGGGCGAGTCGACCGCGGCGAAAGCCCGCAGCTCACGGGTGCCCCGGCGATAGGCGTCCTCACTGCACTGGCCGGCGAAGACCTTCACCGCGACGAACTCGTCGGCGATGCCCAGCCGCGCCGGCGGCCGGGCCAGGTAGAAGCGGCCGTGGTTGCCCTCGCCGATCAGCCGGACGACCTGGAAGTCCGCGAGATGGGGCAACGCCTGAGCGGGAGTGTCCTGCAGCACCACGGCGGACTCCTGATCTGCATCGGGTCAACACCCGGTCAACACCCGGTCAGCACCGGGCCGGCATCGGGCAACAGGGATGACGCCGGAGAGTTACCATTCGGCCCAGCGCGCTTCATCCTAACGGCGCACTGCCGGGCTCCACCAGACAGGACAGCACCATGCACATCGCTGCGCTGGTCTTCATCGACATCGCGATCATCATGATCGTCGCCCGGGTATTCGGCCGGGCCGCGCGGGCGGTGGGTCAGCCGGCCGTGGTCGGCGAGATCATCGCGGGGATCGCGCTGGGACCGAGCCTGCTCGGCCTGCTGCCGGGCGACCTGGACCAGCGGCTCTTCCCGCCGGAGGTGCTGCCCTACCTGTCGGTGCTCGCCCAGCTCGGCCTGGTGCTGTTCATGTTCATCGTGGGCCTCGAGCTGGACATGCTGCTGATCCGCGGTCGGGAGAAGCTGGCCGGGACCATTTCCGCGTCGTCGGTGGTGCTGCCGTTCGCGCTGGGCGCGGGGCTGGCGTTGCTGCTGTACCCCAGCCACGACGAGACGGCCACCGGCCCGGTGACGCCGCTGGCCCTGGCGCTGTTCCTGGGCGTCGCGATGTCGATCACCGCGTTCCCGGTGCTGGCCCGGATCCTGACCGACCGCGGTATGCACCGCACGTCCACCGGCGTGCTGGCGCTCGCCTGTGCCGCGGTCGACGACATCATCGCCTGGACGTTGCTCGCCTTCGTCGTCGCCGTTGTCGCGGGCAACGGGCCGCTCGATGTGCTGCGTATCATCGCGCTCACCGCGGTCTTCGCAGCGGCGATGTTCGGGTTGGTCCGGCCCGCGTTGCGCAGGCTGAACACCTGGTACGCCCGGGCGGGCCGGCTGACCCCGGACATCCTGGCCGTGGTCCTCATCGGGGTGCTGGTCTCCGCCTACATCACCGAGATCATCGGCATCCATGCCATTTTCGGTGCGTTCATCTTCGGCGCGATCATGCCGCGGCAGGGTGCCGCGGACATGACCCGGGAGATCCTGGAGCGCCTGGAACAGGTCAGTGTGCTGCTCCTGTTGCCGCTGTTCTTCGTGGTCACCGGGCTCAGCACGAACGTCGGCGGGATCACCGGCTCCGGACTGTGGCAGCTCGCGCTGATCCTCGTCGTGGCGATCGGCGGGAAGTTCGTGGGTGCCTACCTCGGCGCGCGGGTGATGAAGGTCCCCCGGCGGCAGTCAACGGCGATCGGTGTGCTGATGAACACCCGCGGGCTCACCGAGCTGGTGATCCTGAACGTCGGGAAGCAGCTCGGGGTGCTCGACGACGAGCTGTTCACCATGATGGTGCTGATGGCCCTGATCACCACGGCGATGACCGGGCCGCTGCTGAAGCGGGTGTATTCCGACCGGGTGCTGCAGCGGGACATCGCCGCCGCCGAACGCGCGAGCCTCGGGCTGATCGATTCCTACCGGGTGCTGGCGCTTGTCGATGACCAGCCGCGGGCCGCCCGGATGGCCGGGGTGGGCGCCGCGTTGCTCGGCGCCGGACGGCCGGCCGAGCTGGTGCTGAGCCGGTTGGTACGCCGCCCGACCACGTCGCTGGAGGTGGGCGCACCGCTGGTGCCGGATCTCGCGCAGATGGCCGCGACCGTGGACGAGCTCAAAGCCCTTGCCGACGAGGTGACATCGCGCGGGGCGGCGTGCTCAGTGCTGACCCGCTTCACCTCCGATCCGTGGGCGGATCTGCTGGCGCAGGCGGAGGCCGTCGAGGCGAACGTGGTGCTGGTCGACCAGCGCTGGCTGGCCCTGCACGCCGAGCCCGCGGTCGGTGGCGGAGCGGTGGACCGGCGGTTCACCCTCGCCATCACACAGCTGGGCACGAGGCAGGTCGGCGTCGGCGATTCCGTCGCCGTCGTTGCCGACGGCGAAGTCGGCGGCCGGACGGCGCTGATACTGGGTTCGGCAGCGGCCGCGCACCTGCGTGGGCCGCTGCTGGTGCGGGCCGGCGACGGCGGCAGGGGTTCCCGCAAGATCATCTCCGCGCTGGCGCCGCTACGCTCGGCTGGGCTGGAATCAGACTGGTGGAGGACGGGTCCGCAGGGGAGTGGCCGGCTGCGGGGGGCGATGGCGCGGGTTCCGGAGCCGACGGCTCGGCCCGCCCGGTGCGAGACGTCGGTGAAGCCGCGCTCCTTGTCGTGACGTCGGGCACCCCGGCGCCGGCGCTCGCCTCCGGGACGGTGGTCAGCGTGCGGGCCGGCCAGGATGACCGGGAGACCGAGTTCACCGAGCAGCTGGCCAAGCTCGCGCCTTCGTGATGACGGGCCGGTGCGCTCCGGCGAGTACACCGGTGCCGTGCCGATGCAAACCGTCGGGTGAGCGAGAGACCCGCTGCACCAAGAACAACGCCCACCGAGCGAGGGCATCGCGGCCGTCCGGCACCGGTAGCTCTGGTCGAAGCTCAGAGGGGATGGGAATTACACCCGGGCGTGCGCCGATTCGAAGGTGAACATCCGCCGACCCGTACGCACGTGCGTGCCGGGTGCGAGCACGAAGGTCTCCCGCGGCGAGAGCCGGGTCCAGCCGGGTTGGTTCGCCGCCGCCACGTAGGTGCCGTTGGCCGATCCGCGGTCGATCAGCACGACATCCCAACCCTGCAAACGGATCTCGGCATGCACCCGGGAAAGGGTGCCGCTGTCGTCGTCGAGCCGGATCGGCCGCAGGCGCCCGCTGACCACCGCCTCGTCGGTCTCCGGGTTCCGCCCGAGAAGGTAGTTGTCGTCGAGCACGAAGGTGGCGCCGATGTCGAGGACCAGCAGGCCGAGCGGGGGGCGACGACCGTCGACGAGGATGCCGGTGCGCTGGTCCATCCGGATTCCGCAGACGGAGCAGAACGACACCCGCGGGTCGTTCAAATGGTTGCGGGAGCAGCGGAAGCCCTTGACGACCACGTGCGACGGCTGGTCTCGAACACCCGGCCGCGGCGCTGCCGCCTTCGCGCCCCCGACCGGCAACGGCGGTCGGCGAGCCTCGTGCCGGTGGGATCCGTGGATCTGTTCGGAAAGCCGAGGAGGCCGCAGCTTCGGCGGGGCGGCGCCGGGCGGGACCGGGAGGGGAGGTCCCGGATCGGGTGGGTGCGGCACCGGTGGACCAGCGGCCGGTGGCACAGCGGCCGGTGGCACAGCGGCCGGTGGCACAGCGGTAGGTGGCGCAGCGGGCCGTGGCGCAGCGGGCGGTGGCACAGCGGCCGGGGGAGCGGGCGTGACCGGGGTCGGTGGGTTCGCCGGTGGCCGGGACGGTGGAATCGGCTGTGGTCGGGACGGTGGAATCGGCGGGACCTGGCCGGGCGCAGCCAAAGCCGCCGGGACGTCGGGCCGGGGCGTCACCGGGTCGGTGTCCGCGCTCGGCCGGGCGTCGGGATGGGCCTGCGTGGCACCCGCGTCGAAGGCGGCCGATTGCGGCTCAGCGTCCCCTGCCGCGCCTGGGGCCGGCGCGCCGGTCTGATGCCGTCCGCCAAGGGCAGTCGCGTCGCCGGCCTGGCTGTCCAGCACGATCCCGTCACCGGGAACCAGGCCCTGGACCAGCCCGGACCAACCGAGCTCGCCGATGGCGCTAGGACCCTCGGGCTCGGGCGCCGGCTTTCGCCCCACGCCGGCCGAAAGTGCGATGGGTCCGGCCGGCCAGGGCAGCAGTCGGTCAACGGTGAACGCCGCGGTCCGGCCGGACAGGTGCAGCGCCTCGTGGTGATCGTCCCCGTGATGATGGAGACTGTCCGACCGGGCCAGCTCGGACAGGCTCACATCACCGTGCAGGAAGACCGCAATGCCGTCCTCGGTCGCCGCGACGGTGCCGAAGCCAGGGACCTCGCCGGTCACGACCACCCACCTGGTCAGCCGCAGCGCCAAGTCCCGTCCCGGGGTGCCCCCGCTCTCTCGCGCCGCATCCCTGATCAACGAGAGCAGGTCGGCGGACGCGGCCTGCCCGGCGCCCTCGTCACGCCGGATCAGGGCGACGATGCCGGGAACGCGCAGCACCAGGTGCGACCCGGCCAGCACCTCGCCACGCACGTCGTCGAAGCTCGCGGTCACCAGAACCGTCCTCCCCGGAATCGCCAGCGCACGAAGAAGACCTGGACGGGCCCGTTGGCCACCAGCCAGACCACCAGCCAGGTACTGACGAACTGGATCAGGTACGCCGACAAAGGGACGGTGCCGACTTCCGGCACAGCGCCGGCCTTGATCAGCAGCCAGAGCAGGAGGCCCTCGTTGATCATGGTCAGCAACCCGAAGAACGTCGGCCAGTCCTTCTCCCAGCGGAACTGCTGCAGCAAGTGATAGAGGAATTCCCACAGCACACCGAGCACGAGAACGGCCAGCAGCACCGCATACGTGGTTCGGTAGGACGAGCCGAGCGACTCACCGGTCGGCAGCAACGGCGTGATGATCAGTGTCCACAATCCGCCGACGACGGCCAGCAGCACGATCCGGGTTTGAATGCGCCCGTACAGGGTGGGGACCATGCGATGCGTGCCCCTAGATCTTCCGGTGGCGCGCCCAGCGCCACCACTGCTTCGTCGACGCGAGAACCCCGAACCGTTGGCAGAAACCGAGTTTCGCCAGATCGTCGCAGATCTCCTGGGCCGCGATCTGCAGACCGAGGAAGGTGTCAACGCCCGGGAAGTACCCGCCGAGGGTGGCGCTGCCGGAGGCGTACATCTTGCCCGGCTGGCTGCGGGTGCCGATCACCTCGAAGTTGCGGTCGACGTCCAGCCGACCGACGGGATTGCGGCCGGCGCCGCTGTGATCCATCAGATCGGCCAGCACCCGGTGCTCCCGGATGTCGGCCTCCAACCCGGTGCAGTCGATGACGAAATCCGAGTAGAGCTCCACCGGCCCCTGCTGGGTTTTCAGCAGGCTCACCACACCCTGGTTGCCGCGACCGGGCCGCAGCTCGGTCACCTCGCCGACGACGGTGCGGTACCAGCCCTCGGCCCGCCCGCGTGCCAGTTGCGACTGCCACAACTTCCGGACCGGGGTGTTGGTGCCGCCCATCAGCTTGTAGGCCTCGGCGCGTTCCTCGCCTTCCAACCCCCGGATCTTGGCCTTGAGCTGCCCGCCCCAGACCGACTTGGGGTAGTTGAATCCCTGGTACGCCCAGCCGTCACCACCCTTGCGGCGCATGAAGATGTTCGGGCCGTGCGCACCGGTGACGTAGGTCCGGAACACGTGGACGATCTGGGTCTGCAGACCCAGCCGGTCGCGGTCGTCGATGAGCCGCTGCAGCACCCGCGACGCCACGATGCCGCCGCCGCGGATCACCACGGTTCCCGGGCGCAGCGCGAGCTGCTGGTAGACGTGCTCGTGCGGCTCGT
>Ga0208588_1000373_pt1 | contig 14584 bp, 9 predicted proteins | sample NGESurshal092012_8_FD_184483 | JGI IMG/M metagenome (GOLD analysis project Ga0208588, IMG submission 184483) | Arctic peat soil microbial communities from Barrow, Alaska - NGEE Surface sample 415-3 shallow-092012 (SPAdes) | ecosystem: Environmental > Terrestrial > Soil > Wetlands > Peat ...
GACGGACTGTCCCCCGACGGCGATGCCCGGGGCGTGCGGCTGTCCGTGCTGGACCTTGCCGGAGTCGGCGTCGGCGCCTCGGTGGGCGACGCCCTGGCCGCCACCACCGAACTCGCGGTTCAGGCTGAACAGCTTGGTTACCATCGCTTCTGGGTTGCCGAGCACCACGGCATGCCGGCCGTCGCGTCGTCGGCGCCCGCCGTGCTGCTGGCCCACCTGGCGGCGAACACCCACTCGATCCGGCTGGGCTCCGGCGGCGTGATGCTGCCCAACCACGCGCCGATGGCGATCGCCGAACAATTCGGCACATTGGCGGCACTTCACCCCGGCCGGATCGACCTCGGGCTGGGCCGCGCCCCCGGCAGCGACCAGCTCACTGCCTACGCCTTGCGACGCCGGATGGACGGAGCCGGATCCGAGGATTTCGGCGACCAGGTTGCCGAGCTCGAGCATTTTCTCCGTCACGATTTCCCGGCGGACCACCCGTTCTCGCGGATTCGGACGACGCCGGCCTCGCCGGTGCCGCTCTACATCCTCGGATCGTCGGACTACGGCGCCCGGCTGGCCGCGCGGTTGGGGCTGCCCTTCGCGTTCGCCCACCATTTCGCCGGCGCCGGCGGCAACACCGAGGCGGCGCTGCACATCTACCGCTCGCAGTTCCAGCCTTCCCAGGCGCTCACCGAGCCGTACCCGATGATCGGCGTCACCGCGCTGGCCGCGGACAGCGAGGAAGAGGCGCGGTTCCAAGCCGGAGCCGGCGCGCTGTCCATGGTGCTCCTGCGCACCGGGCGGTTGCAGGAGATCCCTACCCCCGAGCAGGCCGCCGAATACCCTTACAGCGACGCCGAACTCGACCTGGTCCGTGCCATGCGCACGACGGAGGTGGTCGGCGACGCCGAGCAGGTCGCTGCCGGGCTGGGTGAATTGGTCGACCGGTTCGGCGTTGCGGAGATGCTGATCACCACCCGGGTGCACGGCGCGGCGACCAGGCTGCGGTCCCTCGAGCTGATCGCCGGCGCGTTCGCGCGGGCGGCAGCCAAGAAATAATGGCCCGAGAGCGACCGAGGCAGGATCAGGCCCCGAACCCGTGGTAGTGCATGACGTGCTTGATCCGGGTGTAGTCCTCGAGCCCGTACATCGACAGGTCCTTGCCGTACCCGGACTTCTTGAACCCGCCGTGCGGCATCTCCGCGATCAGCGGGATATGGGTGTTGATCCACACGCACCCGAAGTCCATCTGCGCCGACATCCGCGCCGCCGTATCGACATTCGACGTCCACACCGACGACGCCAGCCCGTATTCGGTGCCGTTGGCGAAGCCGAGGGCTTCCGCTTCGTCGGTGAACTTCTGCACGGTGATCACCGGGCCGAAAACCTCGGTCTGCACGATCTCGTCGCTCTGGTGCACATCTGCGACCACGGTCGGTTCGTAGTAGTAGCCGGGGCGGTCCAGTCGGTGGCCGCCGGCGGTGACGTCGGCGTGATCGGCAGCCCGCTCGACCAGCCCGGCGATGTGCGCGAGTTGGTTGGCGTTGTTGATCGACCCGTACAGCACGTCCTCGTCGTCGGATGACCCGGTCTGCGTCTCCCGCGCCTTCGCCGAGAGCGCCGCGACGAAGTCGTCGTAGATGCCGGCCTGCGCGATCACCCGGGTGGCCGCCGTGCAGTCCTGGCCGCCGTTGAAGTAACCCGCGGTCGCGATGCCTTCGACGGCCGCCTCCAGCGACGCGTCGTCGAACACCACCACCGGCGCCTTGCCGCCCAATTCCAAATGTGCCCTGGTCAGGTTCTTGGCGGCCGCGGTGGCCACTGCGATCCCGGCGCCGGTCGATCCGGTGATCGACACCAGGGCAGGCGCACTGTGCGAGGTCAGCGCCGCGCCGGTGTCGCGGTCACCGCAGATCACGTTCACCACACCAGGCGGGTAGAACTCCTGCAGCGCCGTGCCCATCCACACCGAGCTGGCCGGGGTGGTGTCCGACGGCTTGAGCACCACTGTGCAGCCGGCCGCCAGCGCGGGAGCGATCTTCCAGATCGCCATCATCATCGGATAGTTCCACGGTGCCACCTGGCCGACGACTCCTACCGGTTCCCGGCGGACCGATGACGTATGCCCGCGCATGTACTCGCCCTGCGAACGCCCCTCGAGCACCCGGGCGGCGCCGGCGAAGAACCGGATCTGGTCGACCATCGGGCCGACTTCTTCGGACTTGGTCAGGGCCGTCGGCTTGCCGGTGTCCTGGACCTCGATCGCGACCAGTTCGTCGGCGTGCTCCTCGACGTGGTCGGCGAATTTCAGCAGCGCGAGCTGGCGCTCGCCGGGGGTCGACCAGCGCCAGGTCTTGTAGGCCTCCGTGGCGGCGGCGTAGGCGCGGTCGACGTCCTGGGCACCGGACAACGGCGATGTCGCGTACACCGCACCGGTGCTCGGATCGATGATGTCCATCGACGCACCGTCAGCGGCCGGCGCCGACTCCCCGTTGATGATGTTCTGCAGCACGGCCTTCTCGGTGCCGCCGGTCCCGCTCGTCGCTGAGCTCATGATCTTTTCGGTGCCCTTTCGTTGGCTGGACAGAACGACGATAACCCCGCTGGAGTCAGCTCACCTGAGCGGCGGTGGAGTGCAGCACGCCAACCGGGCACGGCGCGTGGGCCAGCAGTTGCTGGCTCACCGAACCCATGACGAGGCCGCGGAACCCGCCACGGCCGCGTGACCCGAGGGCCAGCAGCTGGGCGCCGCGGGACTGCTCGACCAGGACTGCTCCGGGCCTGCCCTCGGCCTCCCAGTAGGTGATCGGCACGGAAGGAAATGCGTTGCCGTCCAAGATGACCGGAGCCCAGAAGCTGGCCGTCGGCGAGCCAGGCCCGTCGGCGACCGGGTCGACCTGTTTCACTTCGACGGACTTGCGGCGGTGGTGCACGGTGATCGCCACCAGCCCGGTGCCCAGCGCCGAGGCATGCCGGATGGCCACCGCCGCGGCCGCATTCGCCGAGACCGAGCCGTCGTAGCCGAGCACCACCTGGCCGGCGTGCGGACCCTCAGCGGCCGCAGCATCGCCAGCAGAGCCAGCAGCGCCGACGGTCGGCGTCGGGTGCACCACGACGACCGGGCACTTCGCATAGGGCACGACGTTCAGGGCTGTCGAGCCCACCAACAGTCCGGTGAAGCCCTCCCAGCCGCGGGCGCCGATCACCAGCAGTTGCGCGGTCTCCGACGCGCTCAGCAGGGACTGCACGGGCGGCGTCGGGTAACGGACGCCGTGCACCACCAGGTCGGGGTGCCGCTCCCGCACCCCGGCGACGGCGGTCTGCACACCGCCCTCGAGGTCCTCGGCGTACTCCTCGACCTCGATATCGCCCTCCGCGTCGGGATGCGCGATCAGCACCGTCAACGGCACGCCGTACACCGCGGCGGTGTCCGCGGCCCAGTTGAGCGCGCCCTGGCTTGAGGGGGAAAGGTCGACACCGACGACGATGCCGACCGCGGCCGGCGGGCTCGCGTCCGGGACGGAGTCGCTCGGGGCGGCGCTCACTGAGCCGCTGACGGAATCCTGCGGGGCGTCGGTCATAAGTTGGCCATCCGAATCCGTCGGCTCAGTGAGCACGTCGCAGGATGGCCGTCGAAGGTAGTTGATCAGCGGCGGCATCTATGACGACAAGAACAGCTGAGCTATCCAAGTGGGGATGGCTAGTTTACTGTGACCAGCGATGATTTAGCTCACTTCTTCGAGCCAAAACGAGGTGTCCCATGACGATCGAAGGCTCGGCCAGACCGGCCGGCGAGGGTGGAGAATCACACTCCGATGGCCACCATCACCCACAAGTGGAAAAAGGGCTGTCGGCCAACTCCGTAGGGTTGCTCGGCGGTACCGTTTTGGGCATTTCGTGTGTCGCTCCGGCATATACCCTCACCGCGACCATCGGCCTGGTCGCGGCGGTGGCCGGCGTCAAGATGCCGGTCATCTTCATCGCCGGCTTCATCCCGATGCTGTTCGCGGCCTACGCCTATCGCGAGTTCAACAAGGTCGACCCGGACTGCGGCACATCCTTCACCTGGACCACCCGCGCGTTCGGTCCCTATATCGGATGGCTCGGCGGGTGGGCGGCGATCCTGGCCACCATCATCGTGCTGGCCAACCTGGCCGGAATCGGCGTGCAGTTCTTCTATCAACTCCTGGGCAGTGTGTTCAACAATCCAGATCTCGGCGATCTGTGGACCAACAGATTCGTGAACGTCGGCACCTGTTTGCTGTTCCTCTTGATGGCAACTGCCATCGCCTTTCGGGGTATCACGACCACCGAAAAGGTCCAATTCGTCCTGGTTTTCTTCCAGTTGGGCGTTTTGGTGCTGTTCTCGGTGATGGCGTTTGCCAAGGCGGGCGGGCCGGACGATCCCGGCGGTCTGGCCTTCTCCTGGGACTGGTTCAACCCGTTCACCGGGCTCACCGTGAGCGCCCTCGTCGCCGGGCTGTCCGCGTCGATCTTCTCGTTCTGGGGCTGGGACAGCGCGCTCACCGTCAACGAGGAATCCAAGGACGCCGAGAAGACGCCGGGCCGTGCTGCGCTGCTCGCGGTGGTGTCGATCCTGCTGACCTACCTGCTGGTTTCGGTGTCGACGCTGATGTATGCCGGTGACGGCACCGAGGGTCTGGGCCTCGGCAACGAAGACATCTCGGACAACGTGTTCGGTGCGCTGGCCGAACCGGTGATGGGCACGCCGTTGAACAACCTGCTGTTCCTGGCGGTGCTCGCGTCCAGCGCGGCGAGCCTGATGACGACCTTCCTGCCGACCACCCGCACCATGCTCGGGATGGCGTCCTACGGCGCGCTGCCGAAGCGCTTCGCCAGCATTCACCCCAAGTACCTGACGCCGGCCTACGGCACGGTGGTTGCCGGCATCATCGCCGGCACCTTCTACGCGGTGCTGACCTTCGTCTCCGAAGCGGTCCTCTTCGACACCATTCTGTCGCTGGGCCTGATGATTTGCTTCTACTACGGGCTGACCGCGATCGGCTGCGTGTGGTACTTCCGGAAGGAGCTGTTCACCAGCTTCCCCAACATCATCTTCAAGTTCCTTTTCCCACTGCTCGGCGGGCTGGGGTTGTGGTTCGTCTTCTTCGTGACGATCAAGGACAGCGCCGACCCCGAGTACTCCGGATCGTCCATCTTCGGAGTGGGCACCGTGTTGGTGCTCGGCCTCGGGTTGATCCTGCTGGGCGTGGTGGTCATGTTGATCATGCGGGCGCGGCAGCCCGCGTTCTTCCGTGGCGAGACCCTGAACCGGGGCACCCCGTCGCTGATCATTCCGGAGTAACTAGCCTGTGCCGGTGCCACACCCTGTCCGTCTGTCCGAGCTCACCACGCTGCGACTGGGCGGTCCGGCACCGGACCTGGTCACGGTGCGGACCGTTGACGAGATTGCCGATGTGGTGGGCGCCGCGGATCGCGCCGGCGCCGGTGTGCTGGTGCTGGGCGGCGGGTCGAACCTGGTGGTCGCCGACCGCGGCATCGACACACCCGTGATCCGGATCGGGGTGCGGGGCATCCAGGTCGACCCGGGCGACGACAAACGCGCCGATGGACGTACCACCGTCACCATCGGCGCCGGCGAGAACTGGGACGACGTCGTCGCGGAACTGACCGGGAAGGGCTTCGCCGAGTTCGCGCCGCTCTCCGGCATCCCCGGCTCCGCCGGTGCCACCCCGATCCAGAACGTCGGTGCGTACGGCACCGAGATCGCCGAGGTGCTGACCGGGGTCACCGTGTACGACCGGACCGCGGGTCTCGTCCGGGACGTGCCGGCCGTCGAACTCGGCCTGAGCTACCGGCATTCCGTCCTTCGCGGCACCGACCGGGCGGTGGTCTGCGCGATCACCGTTCGGCTGCGCCGCGGCGAGGTCACAGTCAGGTACGCCGAACTCGCCCGCACGCTCGGCGTCCGGATCGGCGCCACGGCGCCGCCCGCCCAGGTCAGGGCCGCGGTGCTGGACCTGCGTCGGAAGAAGGGCATGGTGCTGGACCCGGACGACCCGGACACCTACAGCGTGGGATCGTTCTTCACCAATCCGATCGTCGGGAAGGATCAGGCCCGGGACGTCGACGAGGCGATCAAGGCCAGGTTCGGTCCGGCCACCAGCTATCCGGCGTACCCGGTCACGGGTCCGGACGGTCGGGCCGATCCTGCCGGTCGGGTGAAGCTGTCCGCTGCGTGGCTCATCGAGCGGGCGGGCTTCAGCAAGGGCTTCGCCGGCCCGGGCGGACGTGTTTCGCTGTCCACCAAGCACACCCTCGCCTTGACCAATCGCGGCGGCAGCACGGCCGACCTGATCGCGCTCGCGCGGCAGATCAGGGACGGCGTCCGGGACGCGTTCACCATCTCGCTGCAGCCCGAGCCGATGCTGATCGGGGTCAGCCTGGACGACTGACGGACCTTTCGACGAGGTCTCAGGTTGGTCGCGAATGGTGTTGGGGTCACGTGAACCTCACGGCGGCGGCCTACGGTGGAAATGCCAGTGCATCGATCAGTTCAGCTCGCGGCAGAAGGGACCAGCCAGATGCGATACCAGGCGACCCGGCTAGGTCACCGCAGAATCGGCGCTGTGCTGGCCATGATCATCTCGGTGGCGCTGGCCGCTTCCGCGTGCGCGAGTTCCGACGACGTGGTCGTCACGGTGACCTCCGTCGTCGGCCCGACCGTCACCGCGCCCGGGCTGTCCGGCGCGACGAGCGCCGCCACCGCGAGCACCGAGAACCTGGCTTCCAAGGTGCGGGTGAGCGTCAAACCGAAGTTCGGCAGCACCGATGTCGCGCCGACGGACCAGATCACGCTCACCGTGTTCTCGGCCAAGATCAAGGACCTGACGGTCACCGGCGACGACGGCTCCGTGGTGACCGGGACCATTTCGCCGGACCAGGCGACCTGGACGCTCGCCCAGCGTTTGGCCTACAACACCACCTACACGTTCGCCGGCACAGCGATCGCCAACGACGACGGCTCGGAGAACCCGATCTCCGGCACCATGGCCACGATCAAGCCGGCGGCCACCGTCCGAGCCTCGTTCCAGATCCCCAGCGGCACCACGGTCGGGGTGGCGGCTCCGATCATCATCACCTTCGCCGAGTCCATCGAGGACAAGGCCGCCGCACAGAAGACCTTCAAGCTGACCACCGACAAGGGCGACATCCAGGGTTCTTGGGGCTGGCTGCAGGACGAGGACATCCAGGGCACCGGCGTCAAGCAGTCGATCGTGCACTTCCGGCCGGCCGTTTACTGGCCCGGTTATACGAACGTGCACGTCGAGGCGAACCTGATGGGGGTGAAGTACGGCGACGACAAGTGGGGAAAGGAGGACATCACCACCGACTTCACCGTCGGTCGCGACCAGCGGGTGCAAGCCGACGTGACGACGTTCCACCTGGTTGTTCTTCTCGACGGCAAGATCGTCAAGAACTACCCGGTCTCGTTCGGTAAGGAGTCGGAGCCCGGCAAGGCCACAGTCAGCGGCGTGCATGTGGTGACCGAGAAGTTCCCGACCTATTCGATGTGCAACCCGCAGTTCGACTACTGCAACGTCGAGGAGAAGTTCGCCGTCCGGATCAACAACAACGGCGAGTTCATCCACGAGAATCCGCTGACCACGCCATTCCTGGGGAAGGCGAACGTCTCGCACGGCTGCGTCAACATGGGCGTCGGCGATGCCGAGGAGTACTACAACTCCGCGATCTACGGCGATCCCGTCGATGTCACCAATACCGGCGTGCCGATGACGGAGAAGGACGCCATCTACGACTGGATCTACTCCTTCGCCGACTGGCAGAAGCTCAGCGCTCTGTGAGCACGGGACTCGTCCGGGGAGTCAGCAGGACGGGTAACACCTGAACCGCAGGTAGCGTTGCTCCGATCATGGATACGAACGTCGGGAACGGGTACTCGTCGGTGGGACGCAGTGCCTACGCGTCGGGACCCGGTGGTTCGACTGGCGGTATCTCCCGGGTGGCGGCCATCTCGCTGCACACGTCGCCGCTGGCCCAGCCGGGCACCGGCGACGCGGGTGGGATGAACGTCTACGTCGACCAGACCTCCCGGCGGCTGGCCGCCCGCGGGGTCAAGGTGGAGATCTTCACCAGGGCTACCTCCTCCGATCAGCCGCCGGTGACCGAGGTGGTGCCTGGGGTGCTGGTCCGGCACATCGTCGCCGGGCCCTTCGAGGGACTCGACAAGGAAGAACTCCCCGGCCAGCTGTGCTCGTTCGCGGCGGGGGTGATGCGGGCCGAGGCGCGCCGCGATCCCGGGCACTACGACATCGTGCACTCCCACTACTGGCTCTCGGGGCAGGTCGGCTACCTGGCGAAGGATCGGTGGGGGGTGCCGATGGTGCACTCCGCGCACACCCTGGCGAAGGTCAAGAACGCCGCCTTGGCGCAGGACGACCGGCCGGAGCCGCGCGGCCGGCTGATCGGCGAGGAACAGGTGGTCGCCGAGGCCGACCGGCTGGTGGCGAACACGGCCACCGAGGCCGAGCAGCTGATCGAGCTGTACGGCGCGGACCCCGACAAGATCGACGTCGTCCCGCCCGGCGTTGACACGGACGTGTTCTCCCCCGGGCCGGTCGGCGCAGCCCTGGCCGCGCGGCAGGCCCTCGGTCTGCACCCCGATGAGCTGGTGATCGTTTTCGCCGGCCGGATCCAACCGCTGAAGGGCCCGGACGTGCTGATCTCGGCCGTCCGGCGGCTGGCAACGGCCCATCCGGACCAGCGCTGGCGGGTGATCATCGTCGGCGGCGTCTCGGGTACCGGGCGGCAGGACGAGCACCGGCTCGCCGACCTGGCCGAGCAGTTGGGCATCGACGCCCTGGTCGACTTCCGGCCACCGGTTCCGGCGGCCGAACTCGCGCAGATCTACCGTGCTGCGGACGTTGTCGCGGTGCCCAGCTACAACGAGTCGTTCGGGCTGGTCGCCCTCGAGGCGCAGGCGTCGGGCACGCCGGTGGTCGCGGCCGCGGTCGGCGGGTTGACCGTCGCGGTGGCCGACGGCGTGAGCGGGCTGCTCGTTCCCGGCCACGACCCGGCGTTGTGGGCCGATCACCTGGCCAGGGTGGTGCTCGATCCGGCGCTCCACGCCCGGCTGGCTGCGGCGGCACCGCTGCACGCGGCGGGGTTCTCCTGGGATGTCACGGTGGATGGGTTGCTCGCTACCTACGCCCGGGCGATCCGGGCAGTCCGTGACGCGCATGGAGTTGCTGAAGAATTTGCACTGCATCCGGTCGGCCGGTGACGCCCGACGAGCTCGACGGCGCCCTGACCCTGCTGGGTGTCGACTACCGGCGGGACGGGGCGGACGCGTTTCTGGTCACCCTGCCAGGCGAGCGCCGGCAGCGGACCCTGGTCTGGCTCGTGCTCGGCGATCATCAACTGCTGATCGAATCCTTCGTCTGCCGAGCCCCTGATGAGAACGCCGAGGCGGTCTACCGGTTCCTGCTGCAGCGCAACACCACCTTGCGCACAGTGGCGTACGCCCTCGACAGTTCGGGGGACATTCACCTGGTTGGTCGAGTGTCCCGGTCCGCGCTGACCGCCGAGGAGCTGGACACCGTGCTGGGCGTGCTGCTGGCGACCTCCGACCGGGACTTCAATCCCATCCTGGAACGCGGATTCGCCGGCGCGATCAGGAGGGAATGGGCGTGGCGCACGTCGCGGGGGCAGTCGGTGCGGAATCTCACGGCTTTCCGACATCTGGTGGATCCCTGATTCGACCCCCTTGCGGTGGACGGCTGGTCACCGCACGGGGAGATACGTGACCGACCCGATGCGGCGGGCGGCCGGATGACCCAATGGAGTTGGTCGGTCGGGTTTTGTCACTCGATCAGGTGCAGCGGTAGCGCACCGGGGGTGACTAGGTTTGGGGATACTCCGCGGGGGTGCGCCAGGTATCGTCCTAGGCAAGGTGATCTTTCGGATGTGGTTCGGCAACCGGTGGGGGACTGCCCGTGGGCGGGCGCGGTGAGTGGACACAACGGGTGGTGAGCACTCTTGCCCGTTGTTTCCCGACGAAGCGCCGGGATGACCGCACCCCTGTTGCCGAAACGACCGGCCACGAAATGATTGTCGAGCCCCAGACGGCTGCCGTCAGATTGCGCACAAGGCGCTCCGTTCCGCGCATCGCCATCGCGGTCAGCTTCGCACTCGCGGCGACGTTCACGGGCTCGGTGGGCCTTTTCTCCGCCTCGGCGCAGGTCATTGCACCGTCCGCTGCTTCGTCGTCCGCCCTGCCGGTGTGCCCGCCCGGACGGGAAGCCACCACCGTCGCCGGCAGCGGGACGCCGGCCCCGCTCGGCAACCTGCAGAACGTGCCGGCCGGTGTCGTGGACGGCGGCACCTTCGCGGGGGTGGCGCTGGACGCCGAGCAGGTGAAGATGGCCGCCACCGTCGCAGCGGTCGGCAAGCAGATGGGGATCACCCGCCGCGGAATCGAGATCGGCATCGCGGTCGCCACTGAGCAATCCAGCCTGCGGCCCGACGCGGTCAACGAGGCGTGGCTGGGACTGTTCCAGCAGAACCCCGTCGACTACACCATGTACCCGCGCACCGAGCCCGGCGGCGCTGCCTGGATGTTCTACGACCGACTGCTCAGGCTGGTCCCGGGATACGACACCGATCCGCGGACCGACTACCAGATCGGCGACGTCGTGCAGCTGACGGGCACCGGTGAGCGGTTCGGCGAGTACCAGGACATGGCCCGCGATCTTGCCGGGCAACTGATCGACAGCGTCTCACTGGCCCAGGACGACGTGACCTGTGTTCCGGCTCCGGCATCGCCCGCGACGACATCAGGTTCCGGCTTCGATCCCGGCAACATCATTTCCGATGCCGTCTTCTACAACACCGGTGCGATGACGCAGGCGCAGATCCGGCAGTTCGTGCTGACCCAGGGCGAGGGGTGCACGGCGGCGTACTGCTTGAAGAACCTGCGGGTGAGCACGCCCAGCCAGCCGGCGGATCGGTACTGCGCCGCCTACCAGGGCGGTGCGAACGAGGACGTGGCTGCGGTGCTGCTGCGGGTGTCGGTGGCCTGTGGCATCAACCCGCAGGTCATGCTGGTCACTCTGCAGAAGGAGTCCGCGCTGCTGACCAGGACCGATGTGTCCGCCTCGACGTACAACGCGGCGTGGGGTTGGCACTGCCCGGACACCGGACCGGGCGGCAGCGCCAACTGCGACCCGGCGTACGCGGGGTTCTTCAACCAGGCGTACGGGATGGCCAAGCAGTGGTCGCGGTACAAGCTGGACCCGGACAGGTACAACTACCACGCGGGCCAGACGGTCGACATCCTGTGGAACGTCGCGGAGTCGGGGTGCGGATCGGCGCCGGTGACGATCGCGAACCAGGCGACCGCGTCGCTGTACATCTACACGCCGTACCAGCCGAACGCGGCCTCGCTGGCCGCCTACCCGGGGGTGGGTGACGCGTGCTCGGCGTACGGCAACCGGAACTTCTTCTACCTGTTCCGCAAGTACTTCGGTTCCACCGGTGGCGGGAGCTCGACGACGGCCACGTCAGCGGTGCTGGCCACCGGCACCGCGGTGAAGATCCCGGCGAACCAGTTCGTGTCCGCCGCGCTGGGTGGGCAGACGATCACCGCGCCGAACGCGGCGGTGGCCGCCGGTCTGGCCGCGGGGTTCTCGGCGCTGGGGTTGCCGTATGTGTGGGGCGGCGGCGGGTCGGGCGCTGGCCCGAACAACGGCTGTGGCCGTGGCGGCGGCGAGTACAACAGTTGCGGCAGCACGATCGGGTTCGACTGCTCGGGGTTGACGGCGTTCGTGCTGGGCAAGGCCGGGTACCGGATTCCGGACAACTCCGGATCCCAGCGTTCCGCCGGCGTCACGGTGAGCTGGGCGCAGGCGCTGCCCGGCGACGTGGTGGGCTTCCCCGGCCACGTCGCGATCTACCTGGGCACCTTCGGCGGTCGGCCGTACATCCTGGAGGCGTCCTGGGTCGGCACGCCGATCCACATCGTGCCGTTGACCCGCACGGACGTCGACGACCGGCTCTACCGGTACTGGAACGGTCCGGCAGCGGCGGCTCCCGGCGTCGCGGACTTCTCCTCGCTGTTGGCGGGCCAGCAGGTCTCCCAGACCGGATCCTCCAGCGGAACATCCGGCGTGCCGTGGGTGTCGCTCACCCCCAGGAGCTCGACCGGAAACCCCAGCCGGACCGCACCCGTGACCCCGCCCAGCTACGGGTCGGTGACCTGGGTGCCGCAGATCGTGCCGCGGCCGGTGCCCGCACCGGTGACTGCGCCACCCGTGGACCCGCCGCCGCCGGTAATCCAGCCCGCCGCGCCGAGTACGGTGCCGGCCCCGCCAACTGAGCCGACGACTACCGAGCCGACGACCACGGAGCCGACGACCACGGAGCCGACGACCACCGAGCCGACGACCACCGAGCCGACGACCACTGAGCCGACGCCGACAACCAAAGCCTCGCCCACGACCAAAGCCTCGCCCAAAGCCTCGCCCACGACCAAGACTTCGCCGACAACCAAGACGACCACTACTGCGGCGGCGCCCGGTGCTGCGGCCACGACCACCGCGCCCGCGCCACCCACTCCGACGACGGCGACGACGACGACGGCGACGGCGACCACCACCGCTCCGGCGACCACCACTACTCCGGCGACCACCACTACTCCGGCGACCACCACCGCTCCGGCGACCACCACTACTCCGGTGAGCGCTGTCGATCCCGCGACGTCCGCCGATGCGCAGGACACCACGACGACCGCGCCGATGACACCCACTCCCTCGAGCCCGACGGTCACCACCGAGTCAGTGATCGAGTCCACCCCGCCGACGTCGTCGCCCACGACGCAGACTTCGTCCGGTCGCGCCGCGCCGACGTCCTAACGACTTCGGGGTCGTGATCGCCGGGACGGCGACACGGCGGTGCCGGAACCAACGGTGTCCTGCTTCGCCGCTACTTGGCGCCGTAGGGGATCTCCGGGTTGCTGTCGGCGATCTCCAGAAGCCTGTTGTATTTGGCGACGCGTTCGCCGCGGGCGGGGGCGCCGGTCTTGATCTGTCCGCAGCCGGTGCCGACGGCCAGGTCGGCGATGAAGGTGTCCTCGGTCTCTCCGGACCGGTGGGACACCATAGCGGTGTAGCCGGCTTCCCGGCACAGCCGCATGGCCTCGAGGGTCTCGGACACGGTGCCGATCTGGTTGACCTTGATCAACGCCGAGTTCGCGATCTTCTTGGTGATGGCGTCGGCGATGATCGCCGGGTTGGTGCAGAAGTTGTCGTCACCGACCAACTGCACCCGGTCACCCAGGCGAGCGGTGATCGCGATCCAGCCGTCCTGGTCGCGTTCGGCCAGCCCATCCTCGATGCTCCACACCGGGAACTCGGTGATGATCGCCTCGTACCGGTCGATCATGTCGGCGCTGGACAGCGACTCACCGGCGACCTGGTAGGCGCCGTCACGATAGAACTCGCTGGACGCCGGGTCCATGGCGATCGCCACGCCGTCCCGGCCCGGGGTGTAACCGGCGTCGGTGATCGCCTGGACCAGGGTGCGCAACACGTCCTCGGGGGTGCTGATGTCCGGGGCGAAGCCGCCCTCGTCGCCCAGTCCGGTGGCGTACCCGGCGTCGTGCAGCAGCCCCTTGAGCTTGGCGTACACCTGCGCGCCGGCGCGGATGGCCTCGGCGATGGACGGCGCCCCCAGCGGGGCGATCATGAATTCCTGGAAGTCCAGGCTGTTCGGGGCGTGCGCGCCGCCGTTGACGACGTTGAAATGCGGCACCGGTTGGCAGGGGGTCACCCCGGCGGGGATCAGCGATGTCCACAACGGGATGCCGGCGCTGGCGGCATGTGCCCGGTAGGTGGCGATCGAGACGCCGATGATGCCGTTGGCACCGAGCCGGCCCTTGTTGGGGGTGCCGTCCAGGTCCCGCATCGCCTGGTCGACCGCGGCCGGGTCGGCGAACGACTTGCCCACCAGGGCGTCGGCGATTTCACCGTTGACGTTGCCGACCGCGGTCAGCACACCCTTGCCGCCGTAGCGGGACTTGTCACCGTCGCGCAGTTCCACCGCTTCCCGGGACCCGGTGGACGCACCCGACGGCACCCCGGCGCGTGCGGTGGTGCCGTCCGCGAGGGTGACGGTGACCGCCAGCGTCGGACCACCACGGGAGTCCAGGATCTCCACCGCGTGCACCTTGGACAATTCCAACGGGGACAATTTCAACGAGGACAATTCCAGGGGGGACGTGCCTGTCATGTGATCTCCTGCTGGTCGAGGGATGCCGCTCAGGGGTAGTCGGCCGGTTGCCGCGCCAACTGAGCACTCGGCGGACCTCCCGGCTCAGGAAGTCCTGACCCATGCTCCTCGCCTCTCATCGCGGCCCTACAGAGTCAAAAGACCTGACGCTCGACGGTCGGCGTTGCGTGATTGTGACCTCTGCCGATGCATCCCAATGACTCCCGGCATCCGTCGGAACAGCACCAGGGTGGTGCTCGGCCGGGGCCAGATCCCGAGCCGGCGGGCCGCCATCGACCGACAGCGGGAGGCCCCATGCCCGGACGAG
>Ga0208588_1000376_pt1 | contig 14547 bp, 18 predicted proteins | sample NGESurshal092012_8_FD_184483 | JGI IMG/M metagenome (GOLD analysis project Ga0208588, IMG submission 184483) | Arctic peat soil microbial communities from Barrow, Alaska - NGEE Surface sample 415-3 shallow-092012 (SPAdes) | ecosystem: Environmental > Terrestrial > Soil > Wetlands > Peat ...
TCGCCCACGCACTGCACTGGTCAAAATGGCGGCGTGCCCATCAAACGCACGCCCGCCGCTGCCACTTCCGCCGCCGTCTACGTCTCCAGGCCCTAATGATCTAGCCCTGTAGTACTAGCCCCGGCGACCGCCGGCGCGGTCAGCGTGTTGGGCCTGGACCCCATCGCCGACCGCGCCGTGCTGCGCTCACGGATGGGGATTCTGCTGCAGCGGAGCGGTTTCTCGGGCGATCTGACGGTCCGGGAGACGCTGCGGCTGTGGAACGGAACCCTCACCGCCCCGCGTTCGGTCGACGAGATGCTCGCGCTGCTCTCGCTCGAGCAGCGAGCCGACGTGCGCATGCTCGCCCTGTCCGGCGGGGAGACCCGCCGGGTCGACCTCGCGTTGGCGTTGATGGGCAGTCCGGAGCTGGTGATTCTTGACGAGCCCACCACCGGGCTGGACCCGGAGAGCCGGCGAGAGGTCTGGCGGCTGGTGTCCGACCTGCGCGACGGCGGTGCCACGGTGCTCATCACCACGCACTACCTCGAGGAGGCCGAGGCGCTCGCCGACTGGCTCGAGATCATGCACGCCGGCCGGATCCTCAGGTCGGGGACGCCCACCGAGATCGAAGCGGGATACCCCTCGACGATCAGTTTCGTAAACGTCCCCGGCGTCCCCGATGACCTCGCCGGGATCCGCCGCGTCGTCCACCAACACGGACGCACGACCCTGGAGACCGACGCGCTGCAGACCTCGCTGTCCGGCCTGCTGGCCTGGGCAGCGCTCAACGGGGTCGAACTCGACGGTCTCGACGCGCGCAGCCCGAGCCTGGAGACCGTCTTCCTCTCCATCGCCGACGGCCGCGAACGGGCCGCCAACCCTCCTGAGAACACCCTGACCCACGAAGAAGAAGGAGCCCTCCGATGACCACCCTTGCCCACCGCTTCTCGGCCCGGCGGACCGCCGGCCTCACGCGCTGGAACACCGTCCTGCTCTCCCGCAACCGCCTCGCGCTCTTCTACGCGGCGGTGCTGCCCCTGCTGCCGCTGGGAACGCTGTTCATCGGTGAGCGCGGTTCCCCATTAGTGGGTGCGTTCGCCATCATCACCACATTCCTGGTCATCGCGCTCTTCCCGGTTTACTACAACGTGCTCTCCCAGTTCGTCAGCCGCCGCGACGAGCTCGTACTCAAGCGCATGCGCACCGGCGAGTCACGCGACGCCGAGCTGCTCGTCAGCATTGCGCTGCCCGGCGTGGGGATCGCGCTGCTCCTGACCGTGATCGCCATCCCGATCGCGGCTGCACTGGGCCAGCCGCTGCCGGTGAACCCCGTGCTCTACGGGGCGACGGCGGTGCTGGCGGTCACGATGTTCACCGCGTTCGCCTACTGGACCGCCGCGTGGACGAAGAACGCCGAGGCCGCACAGCTGACCAGCATGCCGATCATCATCCTGGCTTCCATCGGGCCGATGACCGGCACGATCCCCGATATGCCGGACCTGCTCCGGGACATCCTGTCGCGCACACCCGGCGCGGCGATGTCGGACCTGGTCAGGCTCGGCTGGTTCGGCTTCGACGGCCCTGAGGCCACGGAGGCGACGCTGACCTTCGCCGGGACCTTTGGCCCGGCGGTCGGCCCGCTCATCGTCATGGCGGCCTGGACCTACCTCGCCGTCGTGCTCGCCCGGCGCTCGATGCGGTGGGAGCCGCGCGCCTGAGGGTCGTCCCGTGATGGCCGCACGAAAATCGGTCCGCCGTCAGCAGTGGCGCTGATCACCCCGATAAGGGGTTGAGTGTGCCGCTACGGCCGGGTGTTTGCTCAGTTCGAACACAGTTGATGTCACGGAGCAAGAGGTCCCCGGTTCACCTTGCTGGTGATTCACCAAGAGCCGCAATGCCTTGACGAGCACCCATGGGGTACCCGTCCCGGCTGACTCGGCCCCAGACACCCTGGTCAGCGGTCTTTTTCCATCATCGTTCAGGATGTCCCACACCGCAGGACGCCCACCAAACACCAAGGGGTAGTTGATGATCGAAGTTCAGAATGTATCATCGGGCGCCGGTTGCTGGTGGCCGGGACGGTCACCGGCCAGGATCCGGTGTCCCTGGATGGCTGACATCCGCTCTCCCGGCAACCGGCGACGACCAGGCCGCGGGATTGAACTCGCCCGCTTCGGAGTACCTGCCGGTGCCGGTCGGACCCGCTGGAGCATGCCCGGCCAATGAGCGTCGGGAAGGGTGGTCGCCGAGGCTCGCGCGGCCCTCCGGCCGCGGGCCGACCCTGCTGGACGGCACTTCAGCCGCGCAGTCCATGCTGAGCCACATGTGCGTCGTCCCCTCCAGAACAGGCCGTCCGGCGTGACGGCGGAGTCCCGGATCGACGGGACCGACTCGATCGTCGAACTCGTCCTGCGCACCTACGACACGATCACTGTCGTCGGTGCCAGCAATGCCGCGCACAAGGCCGCGCACTATGTGCCGGAGCACATGCAGCAGCACGGCTGGCGAATCATCCCGGTCAACCCGACCGCCACCCGGATCCTCGGCCAAACGGCGTATCCGACGCTCGCGGACGTCCCCGAGCAGGTGGGTCTGGTCGACGTCTTCCGGCCGTCCGCATCCACGCCCGACATCGCCCGGCAGGCCGTCGCGGCCGGGGCGAGCGCGCTGTGGCTCCAACTGGGCATCGCCTCCGCCGAGGCCCGCGGCATCGCACATGAAGCGGGCATTCTTTACGTCGAGAACCGGTGCCTGATCATCGAGCAACGCCGACTGCGGCTCGACGCCCCAGTGAGATGACACGCCGGCACGGACGGCGCTCGGCTCACCAGCGGTCGCCGGTGCGTGGTCCCTGCTCCCAATGGCGGCGGCGACCACCCCCGCCGCGGAACATCAGGAACGACGCGACCCAGACCAGCGGGAACAGGAAGAGCCCGTGCGTCACCACACCGATGGACAACACCAACGCCAGCACGGCCACCACCAGGATGATCCGCGGTGGCCGGCGCGGCCCCGCCCATTGACCGGGCGGGGGCGGCCCGGCCCACCGACCTGGCGGGGGCGTCGGTTGGAAGGCAACTGCACGGTCCGGGTCCGGTCGGCCAACGCCGGATCCGGTCCCGCCGCGCGGCTGGGCCCCGGGCAGGTCGGCGAACAGCTCCGGCAGCTCGTCGAGATAGATTGCGGCATAGGCCGTCCCGACCCGCTCGTCGAACTCGCTCGGGTTCAGGCGACCTTCGGTGAAGTGGCGCGTGAGGCCGTCCACGGCGGCCTGCCGGTCGGCGGTGCCGGCGCGCGTCCGCGGCGCCGTCATGACCCTTGGCTCCGGTCGGCGTCGGCGTCCTGATCGCCGAGAATCCGGTACAGATCGGCCCGGGTACGGCCCAACACCTTGCGGGCCTCGGCCATCTGCTCGGGTGTTCCGGTGCGGGCGACGTGCACGAACGCGGCCCCGACCTGGAAGATCAGGTCGCCCAGCGCAGTGTCGTCCTCGCTGGGCGCGACCCCTTCCCACAGCGCCGCGAACTCCTTCGCTCGGTCTGCAACCACCCGCCGGCCCTCGTCGGTGAGCCGGTAGACCCTACGGCCATCCTGCTCCTGCGCGCGCACCAGGCCCTCGTCCTCAAGTTGCTGCAGGGTCGGGTACACGGAGCCGGGACTGGGTTTCCAGGCGCCGCCGCTACGCCGGCCGATCTCCTGGATGATCTGGTAGCCGTGCATGGGCTCCTCGGCCAACAACGCCAGCACCGCAGAGCGGACATCGCCGCGGGCCCGTGGGCCCCGGTTGCGTCGTGGGCCACCGGCCCAGCCCCCAGCACCGGGACCGGCACCGGCACCGGCACCGGGTGGACCCCAGCCACGACCACGCTGATCCTGCCAAGGTCCCCGTGGTCCTCGTGCACCGCCGAAACCACTCTCCGCAAAGGTCTTGAACAGCCAACCGAGGTCCCAGTCGCCGCCGCCGCCGTGCGCGTATGCCGTCATCGCCGTCCTTCCAGCCGTCCTGTCGCGATACCTCGACGATATGTCGCGATTCGGCGCTGTCAAGTGCCAGCCCGCGCGCCGCCCGGCCCACGGGTAGTGACCAGGGCGCCGCGAATGGATTCGTTGTCATCGGGGGCTCGATTCTCATGATCCGCGACTCTGACCCTGTTGCTAGAGTCGGGTTCGGCCCGGTGATGCTTGTCCTCGGACTGCACCTGGTGGCACTGCAATCCTCGCCGCGGATGCGCGACACTCGCCTCGGCCAACGCGTGCTGGGCCCAGGCTCCACTCGCCATCGAGCAGAACGTCGCGCAGGGCTCGTCAGAACTGACGGGCGGACCGGGAGGCGGGCGATGACCCGAAGCACCCGACGCCGACTCGCGGCCGAGCAGCGCGCCGCCTCCGTTGCCGAGGCAACCCATTCCGCGGCCCTGGATGGCCTGTCCATTTCCCCGGCGTCGCTCGACGATGCGGCCGAGTACATCCGCGGGGACATCGACATCGACGAGACCGGGCGGCGCATCCGAGGTCGCTACGGCGTTGCCTGACCGCTGTCGTACGGCAACCTCCGGCTGGTCACCCGCGACTCAAGGCCGCGAGCCGAGCAGCGAGAACCGGTCAGCTGTCGTGCCTGCCACCGGATGCCGGCGTCGCGGACGCCGTCATCACCAGGAACCCGAGCACGCTGGTCACGACTCCGACGGACAGCAGTGCCGCCGACATGACCGCCCCGGCGAGCAGCAGGACCAAGCCCAGCAGGAACACCGCGAACCGGATCGCCAACCGGCGAAACTGCAGCCGATCGAGATCGACGTCAGCGGAGAACGCGGGGTCATCGACGTGGAGCGCCCGCTCCATTTCGTCGAGCGTGCGTTGCTCGTTCTCGGACAGCGGCATGGTGACCTCTCCTTCCGCGTCGGGCCGGCCGGATGTGACCGCTCGTGATCGGAAACGCTGCGCTGCAACATCACCCATCCATGTCCAGTCAAAGGGGTTCAGCCGGGTGACCCAAGGGGTAAAGGTCCCGAGAAGCAGGGCCTATGGACCGGGGAGGGTTCCGGCCGGCCGGCAAAACAATGCCGTACCGGTGGAAAGCACAAATGAGTTGGTGGGTTCGCGCGTCGGACGTGCTCGCGCCGACCGGCGACACCACTCCTGTGTTGCTCGCGATCACCGAACCCGGTCGAGGAAATCCAGCACCCGTCGGGTGAGCAGCGCTGCCGGAACCGGCCTGTACGACGACAGCGAGGAGTCGGCGAACAGGTGCTCCTGGCCGGGATAGAGAAACAGCTCGGCCCGCTCTGCCGAGGCGACCAGGTCCCGTGCCGCATCGAGGTCCCCCTCGCCGGCGAAGATCGGGTCGGCGTCCATCCCGTGCACCTGCACCGGCACGCCGGCCGGCCAGGCGTCACCGAATTCCGAGACCGGCAAGCACGATTGGAAGAGCAGCGCGCCGGTGGCTCCGGCCCGGGTCTGGGCCAGTCGCTGAGCCGGCATCACGCCAAGGGAGAAGCCGGCGTAGACCAGCGCCGTACCGAACTCGTCGGCGGCCGTAACGCCACGGTCCATCAGCGAGTCGAATCCGGCGTGCGAGGCGTAGGCCAAGCCGTCCTGCAGGGTCTCAAAGGTGTGCCCGTCGTAGAGATCCGGTACGTGGACCGCGTGCCCGGCTTCGCGTAGCTCCGCCGCGAAAGCCTGCACTCCGGAGGTCAGTCCTTGAGCGTGGTGGTACAGCAAGACCTCTGCCATGGTGTTCTCCATTCCGCGAATGAACCGTATTTACGGAACGTTCGGTCACGGTAGTCTATTGCAGTGCCGTCGATCAAGGGCGAGGTTCCGGACTACGACCTCCAGGAGACCATGGAGCTCACCACCCCCGAGCAGGTTCGGGCGATCAGTGACCCCCTGCGCACGACCATCCTCGGCCTATTGCACGAACGGGCCGCCACCGTCACCGAGTTGGCCGTTGCCGTGCAGCGCCCCAAGAGCACCGTCGCCCACCACGTGAACGTTCTCGCCGACGCCGGAATTCTGCGCGTCGTCCGGACGCGACGGGTGCGGGCGATCGAAGAGCGCTACTACGGTCGGGTCGCGCGGCTGTTCTACGTCGGCCTCGGTCGGCGAGCGGACGGCGTCGACCTCCCGCTGGACTTCAACGACTTCGAGATCGCCGGCGAGGAGTCAGCTTCCGCGTCCGAAGCCGGTCAACTGCGCTCGTTCATCCGGCGTGCCCGAATGCCCGAAGAGCAGGCGGCGCGGTTCTGGGAGCGCATCGACACGGTGATCCACGAATTCGACCGGCTCCCCCGCTCCGGCGACACCACCTACGGATTCGTCGTCGGCCTCTACCCGATGCGCGACTACCCGACCCTGCCGCCGGGGCACGAGGACAAGGCCTGACGGGGCGCCTGTCTGGACGGCACCGCGAAGCACCCTTGAGAATCCTGAACCGGAAGTTGTCCGTCCGGATCTCGTCCTACTGTTCCTCGCATGACCGAGAACACAGCTGACCACGCCCCGGGTCGGACCGGCGCAACTGATCAGGCTTCGACCGACGCAACGAGCACCGCAGGCGTCGTCGAGACGAACACCCAGTGGGTCCCGCCGCCGTGGGAGCCGCCGTTGGCCGGCACCGAGGTCGGGCACCTGCTCGGAGCGCTGGATCGGCAACGGGCCACCTTCCGCTGGAAGGCCGACGGCCTGGACGCCGAGGGCCTGAACATCAAGATCGGTGCGTCCGCGCTCACGATCGGCGGGCTACTCAAGCACCTTGCCGTCGTCGAGGATGAGAAGTTCACCGTCTGGCTGTCCGGCGCACCACTCGGCGAGCCGTGGGTGAGCCTCGGCGGCCCACCCGACGGTGACGACGCCGACGAGTGGGTGTTCGGTTCGGCGGCCGACGACTCTCCCGAGAGTCTGTACGCGTTGTACGACGGCGCGGTGCAGCGCTCACACCAGCGGCTTGCTGCCGCCTTGGCGGACGGGGGGTTGGACCAGGCGGTGCACATTCAGTTCGGCAGCCTGGGCCACCTCAGCCTGCGCCGGTTGCTGTTCGACCTGCTGGAGGAGTACGGCCGGCACACCGGTCACGCGGATCTGCTCCGGGAGGCCGTCGACGGCCGGGTGGGCGAGGATCCGCCGACGGACTGGTCGCCACGGCCGGAACAGACCGGGGGCGGCTGATGGGAATCGAAACTTGCTGCAGCGAGGGTGCATCCGGGCTTTGCAAGCGGGTCCGGTGCCAACCGGTTCGCCCTCCACGAGGACCAGCCGGGCGTGCTGAGCCGCACCGGCGGAGCTCCGCTGAGCACGGCTGATCGACGTCCGGGGATCTCCACCGAATTCCGCTCAGCTGAGGCTGAACGGTGGGTAGCGGTCGGTGACGAGCAGGGTGGCATAGGCACTGACGCGTATCGCCCAGCGTCCGACCCCGACGACGTAGTCGAACAGGCCGCGCGGATACCGGCCGGTGAACAGGATGGCGAACCAGGCAATGACGACCGCGAAAACCGCGCCGATGAAGAGGAAGAAGAGCACGACGATGTGCGGAATCACCAACAGCCACTTCACCAGCGGAAGCCACCGGTTGAGGTTGTGCTCAGCGTCGGGGTAGTCGATGTCGAGGTGCACGGACTGCTCCTCGACGGTGGAGGGGTATCGGTCGGTGAGCAGGGCGCCGTAGGCGCCAACGCGGGCGGAGAAGCGGTTGAACTGCAGCGCGAAGTCGAACCACCAGCGGGGGTACCGCTGTCGGAACAAGATCATCAACAGGGTGGCGACGAACAGCGCGCCGGCGATGCCGCCCGCGGATCTGGTGACCTGTGTCAGCACCTCGCCGGTCGTGGTGACCACCGTGGTCGTCGAGACGGCGGTCGCCGACAGCGCGGACAGAACGATGGCGATGGGGATGATCCAGATGATTCGGAACGCTGTGCTGACCCGGTCGAGTTTCTCCGGGTAGTCAACGTCGAACCGGGCGGCATACACCTTGGTCTGCGCGGTCATGGGCCCTCCAGTGTTCGGCACATGTCAGGGAAGCCATCCCGCGGCGGGGGCAACACATTCCCGTGCTGACGGCGCATCGCAAAATTTCCTGCGCGATGCGCGGCGGTCGCGCCCCCGACCCGGGTTGGTTGACGTAGTCCAGCCTAGAATCGCAGGGCGTCCGCGAGCAGAGGCGAAGGACCCCATTCCGAGACATCGCCACGCTCGGAGCTGATTCCGGGCAGAACGCGGGCACCGCCGGGGAATCGTCAGAGAGCGGCCGCTACCCTGGTGACCACCCAGAGTCGCAGCAACACAACAAGAATGGTGTCGGTGGCGACGAGCATGGTCACTGAGACCGGAACGCCGGCAAGCAGCTCTGCGTGCGCTCAGCTGTCGATGAATCTCTCCAGTGCCTCGGGGTAGCGGGCGCCTTGGACCTCGATTTCGGCCGATGCTGTCTCGATCTCGGCCAGGTCGGTGGCGGTGAGTTCGAGGTCGGCGGCGGCGAGGTTCTCCTCGAGTCGGCTGAGCTTGCGGGTGCCGGGGATCGGGACGATCCACGGCTGTTGGGCCAACAGCCACGCCAAGGCGACCTGGGCCGGGGTGGCGCCGAGCCGCCCGGCGATCCGCACGAGCAGGTCGACCATGGCCTGGTTCGCCTCGCGGGCGTCGGCGGCGAATCTGGGGATGGCGTTGCGGAAGTCGTTGGCCTCGAACGTCGTTGTGGCGCCGATCGTTCCGGTGAGGAACCCTTTGCCCAGCGGGCTGAACGGCACGAACCCGATGCCCAGCTCAGTCAGCGTCGGGACGATCTCGGACTCCGGGGCCCGCCACCACAGCGAGTATTCGGACTGCAGCGCGGTGACAGGTTGCACGGCATGGGCGCGACGGATCGTGTGAGGCGCCGCCTCCGACAGGCCGAAGTGGCGGACCTTCCCCGTTTCGATGAGTTCGCGGACGGCGCCGGCGGTGTCCTCGATCGGGACGTTCGGGTCGACGCGGTGTTGGTAGAGCAGGTCGATGTGGTCCACGCGCAGGCGTCGCAAGGACCCCTCGACCGCGGTCTTGATGTGCTCGGGGCGGCTGGACAGACCGGTTTGCCTGCCGTCGTCGTCGAACGCGAAACCGAACTTGCTGGCGATGACGACCTGGTCCCGTACCGGTGCGAGGGCCTCACCGACGATCTCCTCGTTGGAGAACGGGCCATAGACCTCTGCGGTATCGAACAGGGTGACTCCCCGGTCGACGGCGTTCCGCAGGAGCGAGATGCCCTCGTCGCGGGTGGGCACTGGCAGGTAACTCTGACTCAGGCCCATGCATCCGTAGCCGATGGCCGAGACCTGCAGGCCTTGACCGAGTGTTCTGGTGTCCATGGCTGACTCCTTTGCTGGGGTGCGCGATGTCATCGCGGGGTCCTCTTGCGACCAGGTGTCTATCGTTTTCTTCACGCCCCTCACTCAACGCGGTTCCACGTGCCCGCGGGAGTGTCTGCTGTTCCAGGTAATGGCAGTGCCTCCCTCGGAGCGCTGAGAACACCTACCGTGAGGTCATGGACAACCGAGCGCAGATCCGCGAGTTCCTCGCTTCGCGGCGGGCCAGGATCACCCCGGAAAAAGCCGGCCTGCCAGCGTACGGCGGCAACCGCCGGGTCGCCGGATTGCGCCGGGAGGAGGTCGCGTTGCTCGCCGGTGTCAGCATCGATTACTACGTCCGGATGGAACGCGGCACCCTTGCCGGCGCCTCCGACGCCGTCCTGGACGGCGTGGCCCGGGCACTGCAGTTGGACGACGCCGAACGCGACCATCTCTTCGACCTCGCCCGCGCCTCGGCGCCGACACCCGCCCGGCGCCACCGAACCAGGGAATCGGGTGTCTCGGCGAGCGTGCAGCAGGTCCTCGACGCGATCGCCGACGCGCCGGCCTGGGTCCGCAACGCCCGCCATGACATGCTCGCCGCCAACCGGCTGGCCCACGCCCTGTGTGCACCGCTGCTCGCCGACCCTCGCCGCCCGGCGAACAACGCCCGCTTCGTCTACCTCGACCCGGCCTCCCACGAGTTCTTCACCGACTGGGACCGCGCCGCCAACGACATTGCCGCCATGCTGCGCTCCGAAGCCGGCCGCAACCCCCATGACAAGAAACTCGTCGAGCTCATCGGTGAGCTGTCTACGCGCAGCGAGGATTTCCGCGCCCGCTGGGCCGCCCATGACGTGCGGTTCCACCGGACCGGGCACAAGAAACTGCACCACCCGGTCGTCGGTGACCTCGACCTCAACTTCGAGGCCATGGAACTGCCGTCACAGCCCGGCCTCACCATGCTCGTCTACACCGCACCCAAGGACAGCCCGACCGCCGACAGCCTCACCCTCCTCGCCAGCTGGGCAGCCACCGCCGAACAGACCAGCGAGCTCGTGAACAGCGAGCAGCCGGCCGGCGGCGCCGAGCAGCGTGGTAGCGGCGGCCTAGGCATCGGAACCTGACCTGTTCTGCGCACATCGTGGCTCCAACGGCCACATCCGGCCTCGCCCCAACGACCCGACCAGCACCCACCGACGCGGTGCCTTCGCCGTCAACCGCCCGCAACAGCTGACGATCAACCAAGTTCCGGTTCGTCCCAGCGGCCAAGCAGGCTGGCTACACCACGACAAGCCGGCCCACTGTCCGATCACATCACGACCAAGGAGAATCACCATGGAACGCCGGCCGATCGCCGCCACGGTCAAGACCCCCGCCCAGAACTTCACCGGTGACGTCTACCTGACCCCGGTCTTCAACGGCGACGGCACCTCACGCCTGGTCGTCGGCCTGGTCCGGTTCACCCCCGGGTCGCGCACCAATTGGCACTCGCACGCCAACGGTCAGTTGCTGCGGTGCACGGACGGTGTCGGGCTGGTCGTCACCCGGGACGGCGCCGCCATCCGGCTGCGGGCCGGTGACACGGTGTGGACCCCGGCCGGAGAGCAGCACTGGCACGGCGGCACCGCGGACGACATGATGTGCCACTACGCGATCCTCGACGAAACGCCCGCCGGTGACGCCACCACCTGGCTCGAACCGGTCACCGACGATGACTACGCCGCGGCCCACGCCGCCGCCTGACCGAAGAAGAGAAAACCATGATGGCGATCAGCGAGGCGGCACGCCGCAACCACGACGAACTGTTCTCTGGCCGCGTCTCGACGCTGGCCCGGACCGACCCGGAACTGATCGAGCTCTTCGACAACTTCGCCTTCGACGAGGTCATCTCCGACAGCGATCTCGATATCCGCACCCGGCTGATGGTGCAACTGTCCGCCTTGATTGCCGGCCAGGCGGTCACCGAGTTCCGGGTGATGGCCGGCGCCGGGCTGACCATCGGCCTGACCCCGGTCGAGTTGAAAGAAATTGTCTACCAGGCAGTTCCCTACGTCGGCATGGCAGGAGTCTTCGACTTCCTGCACGCCACCAACGATGTCCTGACCGAACGGGGGGTGCAGCTGCCGCTGCCCGGCCAGTCGACAACCACTGCGGCGAGCCGGTTCGAGCGCGGGCTGGCCGTGCAGAAACAGATCGTCGGCGGCGAGCGGATCGACGCGATGTATCGGGCCGCTCCCGATGATGAGCAACATGTGCAGCGCTACCTGTCCGCCAACTGCTTCGGCGACTACCTGACCCGCGGTGGAATCGAGGCGCAGACCCGCGAACTGCTCACCTTCGCCATGCTCGCCGCCCTCGGCGGGTGCGATGCCCAGGTCAAGGGCCACATTGCCGCCAACCTCAATGTGGGCAATGACCGCGGCCGGCTGCTGAGCGTGCTCACCGTGCTCATCCCCTTCATCGGCTACCCCCGCTCCCTCAACGCCCTGCGGGCCCTCGACGAGATCATCCCCGCTGACCCGACATGGAAGGACACGCCCGACTGACACCGCGTACCTGGCCCTGCGCAAGCGGATCGAAGGTGCCTGGATCTGGGTGGCGACCTCGTGTCGGTCCGATAGTCGCGCTGGACTTCTGGTCACACTGCATCGATGTCGTCCGCGCGTCCCGCCGGCATGGGTTGGCCCAACTGCTCCCGCATGGCGTCGAACGTCGGCTGCCGATCCCGCTCGATGTGCGCGTAGGCCACGGACTCGGCGACCCGCTCATTGCCGGAAGCGATTGCGTCCCGCAGCGCGACGTGGTCGTCGAAGGCGTCATCGGCAGGCAGCCCGCTGGTGAGGAAGAACAGCCAGGTGATCCGACCGGAGATCGTTCGCATCATCCGTAGCAGCAAGTCGTTGCTCGCCGTCTCGACCACCGCCTCGTGGAACGCCGTGCTCGCGCAGGCGATCGGATACGCATCGCCCGCCTGGACAACGCGCTGCGACTCGTCCAGTGCGACGTTGAGTCGGTCCAGTGACCCGCCCTTCGCCACGTTGCGGGCCGCGTACCGCGCTGCTCCCACTTCGAGGGAGAGGCGGACGTCGAACAGGTCGTCGATGACTTTGCTGTCCCAGGATGCGACAACTGCACCGCGCCGTGGAACCGCGTGGACGAAACCATCCCGCTCCAGCAGCGGGACGGCCTCCCGCAACGGCACGCGGGAGACATGAAGCTCCTCGCCGATGCGCTGCTCGGGCAGCCGGCTGCCCTGCGGATACTGGCCGAGGATGATCCGCTAGCACGGTCATCAGGCGGACCAATCTGTCGTCGGAGCCCGGATTCAGGCAGCGCCATCTCGACTTCTCGTCAAACGGTATACCGCGCACGTTTCAGCGGCATGACATCGCGTGCCGATCGCGTTACCCGCCGACGAACGCAGCCAGACCTCCACCAGCACCCGTCGGGCGTCAGCGCCGCTCCGAGATCGTCGGTGACGTCGTGCGTAGCGCGATGGCCTCGCGGGCCTCGTCAGCGGTCAGCCGGGCGAGTGCGAAACCGGAGTGGATGACGACCCAGTCCCCGGGGGTCACCGGCTCCGTCAGCGTGAGCAGGCTGACACTCCGGATGCGTCCGCCGCCGGACACCCGTGCGGTCGCCGCGCTGACGTCGACCACCTCAGCCAGCTCGCCGAGGCACATCAGCGATCACCCTGCTGGACGGCCCGCGCCGGACGCTCTAGCCACGAGCCGCCGTTGGGGCAATTCGGCAGCGCACCGGCCGCCGCCAGAATCCCGACGGCGGTCGCCACCGCCGGCGCCACCGCGGCGCTCACCGGCACCGAGAGCGGCTCGCCGTGGTCCAGCCCACCGGCCTCGATCCCGACGAGGACCAGACGCCGGGGTAGCCGGTGCAGCGCGCGGGACAACTCGACCGCCGCCGCGAGGCCGAACGCATGGGTCCCCACGCGTCCGGTGCGGGTCCAGGCGTCCTGCGGCAACGGGGCACCGCCGACCCCTGATTCCATGATCACCAGGGTGCCGGGAACCCCGTCCGAGCACACGGCGTCCACCACCACCGCCACGTCGCGGCCGTCCCACAGGTCGATCAGTGAGGTCGGATCCTCCCGCTCGACCACCTGGATTCCGGGCAGCCGCAACCTCGCCACGCGTCGGGCTACTGCCGGGCCCACCGCGTCGTCCCCGCGATCCGGACTGCCGAGGCCGACGACCAGCGCAGGCGCCGCGCCGACCGATGGCGTCGTCATGACCGGTGCACCGTCAGGTCCAGGAAGTGCGTCGCGCAGGAGATGCACGGGTCGTAGTTGCGGATGGCGTGCTCGCAGCGATGGGACAACGCGTGGTCGTCGAGATCGGACCAGGTCTGCACCATCGTGCGCAGATCCGCCTCGATGCTCGGCTGGTTCTGCGAGGTCGGGGGAAGGATCTGGGCGTCGGTGATGATCCCCTGCTCGTCGAGCACGTACCGGTGGAACAGCACGCCGCGCGGCGCCTCGCTGCCGCCGAAGCCCTCGCCGGCCCGCGGCGGTACCGGGACAGCCGGGGCCACCCCGTCCCGCCAGCCGTCGATGATCCGGATCGCCTCGTCGTAGGCGTACACCAGTTCGACGGCGCGCACGATGATCGAGCGGAACGGGTTGCGGCACGTCGTTCCCAGCCCGACCTCGCGCGCGATGTCCTGGGCGATCGGCGACAGCCGGTCGAAGTTCAGCGTGTATCTCGCGAGAGGCCCTACGACATAGGGAGATTCGCCGTCAAGGGTGGCGTGCAACGCGTTGGAGTGCTCGACGTGCTGCTCGGAGATGTGCGCGGTGAAATCCTGCACGGCAAAGGCCTTGCCTGCCGTGGTCACCACGCTGCCGGACTCGATGGGGTAACCGGTCTCGGCGCGCAAAGACAGGTACTCGTAGGGTTGCTCCATCTCCGGGAAGTCGAAACCGGCGACCAGCCGGACGGTTTCGACCGCCTCGTCGCGTGCACGCTCGAGAACCGGCCGGATGCGTCGTAACTCGGCCACCGACGGCATCTTGTAGAACCCGCCGATCCGCACGTTGATCGGATGCACCGAGCGTCCGCCGACCAGGTCCATCAGCTCGTTGCCGGCCTTCTTCAGCCGCAACCCGCGCTCGACCACCGCGGGGTGGTCCGCGGCCATCTCGATCGCCCCGTCGTAGCCGAGGAAATCCGGGGCGTGCAGCAGGAAGATGTGCAGCGCATGGCTTTCGATCCACTCCCCG
>Ga0208588_1000377_pt1 | contig 14536 bp, 9 predicted proteins | sample NGESurshal092012_8_FD_184483 | JGI IMG/M metagenome (GOLD analysis project Ga0208588, IMG submission 184483) | Arctic peat soil microbial communities from Barrow, Alaska - NGEE Surface sample 415-3 shallow-092012 (SPAdes) | ecosystem: Environmental > Terrestrial > Soil > Wetlands > Peat ...
GGGTCCTCGGCCACGTCCGGATCCAGGTTGTTGCACAGCATGCGCAGCGGCGCCTCGGTCGCCCAACTCTTCGCGGTCAGCGACGTTCCCGTCGCGGCTCGCACGGGGCGGGGGCCGGCCGACTGGTCGGTCGCGGGGCTCGTCATCGGTTCTCCTTGGCGGTAAATGTTTCTGGCGCGGCGGGTGGTTCTTCGGGATTCGGTCGTTCGAGGGCAAATCGATCATCGGCGGCAGCGGTGATGGCGCCGGCGGCGAGAAGGTCGACCACTGCGTCGATCTCGGCGGCAACGTGGCGGTCCGGCCCCGGCCCGGCCACCCTGGTGCGGACCACGTCCCGAACCGCGGCAGTCACCGGTGCCGGGGCGAGCGGAAAGCGCAGGTCCAGAGCCCTTGCCGCGGTGAGGATTTCGATGGCCAGCACCCGGCGCAGACCGTCCACCGCGCGGCGAAGCTTGCGGGCGGCGTGCCAGCCCATCGAGACGTGATCCTCCTGCATCGCCGAGGACGGGATGGAGTCGACCGAGGCCGGGACCGCCAGCCGTTTGAGTTCGGACACGATCCCGGCCTGGGTGTACTGCGCGATCATCAGCCCGGAGTCGACCCCCACCTCGTGCGCCAGGAACGGTGGCAGCCCGTGCGATCGGGTCTTGTCCAGCATCCGGTCGGTGCGGCGCTCGGCGATGCCGGCGACGTCGGCGACCGAGATCGCCAGGAAATCCAGCACGGCGGCGATCGGCGCACCGTGGAAATTGCCGTTGGATTCCACCCGGCCGTCCGCCAGCACAACGGGATTGTCGATGGCACTGGCCAATTCTCGGCCGGCGACCATCGTCGCGTGGGCGGCGGTGTCGCGAGCGGTGCCGTGCACCGCCGGTGAGCAGCGCAGCGAGTAGGCGTCCTGGACGCGGGTATCGCCGGGGCCGGCGTGCGACGCGACGATCGCGGAACCTGCCAGCGCGGCGAACATCCGCGCCGCACTGATCGCCTGCCCGGTCTGCGGGCGCAGCGCCTGCAATTCCGGAGCGAACACCCGGTCGGTACCCAGCAGGGCCTCCACCGACATCGCGGCGGCGAGATCCGCGGCGTCCAGCAGGGCGGCCAGGTCGGCCAGCGCGAGAATCAGCATCCCGAGCATGCCGTCGGTGCCGTTGATCAGCGCGAGGCCCTCCTTCTCGGCGAGCACCACGGGGGTCAGCCCGGATTCGGCGAGCGCGTCTGCGGCCGGGCGCCGCCGGCCGCGATTGTCGATCACCTCGCCGTCACCGATCAGTGCCAGCGCCACGGTGGCCAGCGGCGCGAGATCGCCGGAGCAGCCCAGCGAGCCGTATTCCGGAACGATCGGGGTGATGCCCGCGCTGAGCAGCGCGGCGTAGGCCTCCGCGGTGGCCGGCCGGATGCCGGTCCGGCCGGTGGCCAGGGTGGACAGCCGCAGCAGCATCATCGCCCGGACCACCTCGGACTCCACCGGGGTGCCGGTGCCGGCGGCGTGCGAGCGGATCAGCGAGGCCTGCAGGGCGGCGCGGCGCGAGGGGGCGATCGAGGTGGTGGCCAGCGCCCCGAAGCCGGTGGAGATGCCGTAGTGCGGGGCGGTGTCGACGGCCAGTGCGTCCACGATGGATCGCGAGGTGGCCATGGCGCGCCGGGATTCCGCGCCGATCGCCACCGCGGCACCACCGCGGGCAACCGCGATGACGTCGTCGAAGCTGACCGGACCCACCCCGAGCACCACGGTGGTGACAGCGGTCGTCCGAGCTGCGCCGACCGGCGATGTCGACGTCGTCCGCTCCGGTTCGGGTGTGGTCGGTAGCGGTGTCCGGGGTTCTGCGGTGGTCACCCGTCCATTGGATGCTGTCCGGGCGCTGCGCGCGAGAGGGGTAGAGGCGAGTTCTGTCCGGTATACCGGACAGATGGTCCCGACCGGCACTCGTACCGGGGTTCGCCCCGCCCGACCGGGTGCGCGCGCGGCGGGCGCCGCGCTCGGCGTCACCTTCGCCCACCGGTGTGCCGACAGCACCGGCCCGGACGCGCATCGTCAGGCCGGAACTGACTGCTGCCACAGTGATTTCGCGGAGTTCGCCGATCCGGTGCGACGGAGCGCGCAGGAGTTGACCGCTGCAATCGGCGGGCGGTGGGTCACGGGTTGAGCGATCGGGCGTGGCTGACCCGCTCACAGTCCGACGGACCAGGGCAGGATGCTGTGGCTCTCTGGACGAATGCAGTGTCTAAAGGCATCCAGCGGCTTTGCTAGAGTCTAAAGGCATCTAAAGGCATCTAAAGGCATCTAAAGCATCTACAACCAGTGGAGTCGTGTTGGCGAATCCGTTCCGCCCGTCGTTCGGGGTGACCCCGCCGCTGCTGGCCGGGCGAGACACCGAGATCCTCGCGTTTGGTGATGCCCTTGACTCGGGTCCCGGTGCGCCGGGTCGTGCCACCCTTTACACCGGGGTCCGCGGCATCGGCAAGACAGTCATGCTCAACGAGGCCGAAACCCAAGCGCGGCAACGCGGCTGGGTCACCGTTTCCGAGACAGCCGTCCCCGGCATGATAGACCGGCTCACGACGCACCGACTCCCGGAAGTCGCTGCAACGCTGGACCTATCGTCGAGCGGACGGCAGGTCACCGCAGTCGCCTTCCCGTTTCATCTGGGCGGCCTCACCTGGCAAACCCCCGCGGCAGAGCACCGCCCCGACCTGCGCGCCCAACTCACCGCGCTCTCCGATCACCTGGCCACCCATGGCACCGGGCTGTTGCTGACCGTTGACGAATTGCACCGTGCTGACCGGGCTGGTCTGCGGGAACTGGCCGCCACCATTCAGCATTGTTTCCGAGAGGAACGCCCGATCGCGTTCGCTGGCGCCGGACTGCCGACGGCCGTCGCGGACCTGCTGAACGACGACGTCTTGACCTTCTTGCGTCGCGCCGACCGCTACCACCTCGGCGCAGTCGATCCCGCCGACGTCGCAGATGCCCTCGGCACTCCACTCAACGCCACCGGCCACAGCATCACCGACCCCGCGCTTCAGGTGGCAACCGCCGGCACCGGCGGTTATCCCTTCCTCATCCAGCTGGTCGGATTCTGGATGTGCAGACTCGCCGACACAAATACCGCCTCGAATGACACGCTCGTGATTGACGACGCCGCAGCGTCCGCCGGCGTCCAGGCGGCACGCCGCCGGCTCGGATCGCTGATCCACGAACCCGCCCTCCATGACTTGTCCCACGTCGACCGAACGTTCCTGGCCGCGATGGCCGTCGACGAAGGGCCCTCCCGTATGGCCGACATCGCGGCCAGGCTGAACGCCGACGCCAACTACGCCTCTCAATATCGGCTGCGTCTTATCGCGGCCGACTTGATCCATTCCGCCGGCCACGGTCAGGTCGAATACACCCTGCCCTATCTGCGCGACTACCTTCGCGAGCACGCCGCAAGCGCAGGACTTTGATCACCTCGCGTGGGCCGACAACATGCGGATGGCACCTCTTGGCGGGTCAGCGGATTCATGACGGCTGCCGGTGGAAATCAGTTCAACGATCCATCTGCGACCAGGCGGCATGTCGTGAAGAGACCAATATCGGGAGATTTCAACGCGCCGGGATCGAAACTGCCGGCTTCAGATCTGAGGGTCTGGTTCGTGGGGTTGGCTGGAAGGGCGTTCAGTTTTCGGATCGACGACCACTGCGGTGTGCGGTGATCCCGGACAGCCTCGACGATGTCGGGGAGGTGTTCACCGACGTGACAGTCCGTGGGTGCTCAAGTCTTCAGGTCGTACCGACGGGTGTTGTGTCCAAGACGATTCCGTCCACGTCATGCCCGTCGGTCCGTGCTGTCGACCGGTAGCGCGACAACACCGTCGTTGTCGGACCAGAGGTGATCGCCGGCGCGGAAGGTCGCTCCGCCGAAGGTGACGTCGACGTCACGTTCACCGGCCCCGGTCTTCCCGCTCTTGCGGGGAATCGTGCCGAGCGCCTTGACACCGAGATCCATGACGGCCAGCAGGTCGCTGTCCCGGACGGCACCGTTGATGACCAGGCCGGCCCACCCGTTGTCGACGGCCAGTTGTGCGATGACGTCACCCGACAGCGCGGTATGCACCGATCCGTCGCCGTCGACGACCAGCACGCCGCCGCTCCCCGGGGTGGACAGGATGGATTTGAGCAGCGCATTGTCCTGGAAACAGCGGACTGTGGTGATCGGGCCGTCGAAGGCGTGCCGGCCGCCGTACTGGACGAATTGAGTGTCGCAGACCTGAAGATTGTCGCCGTGTTCGTCGTACAGGTCAGCGGTCGAGATGGTCATGATTTCTCCTTGAATTGAGGTCGATCCCGCCGAGTGCAGGAAAGCGAAACGGGCTGCCGCGGCAACGATGCCAGGCTGGGCGGCGACTGAAAAGCGCTCCCCATGCCACGGCAGTCCGCGTGCCCTTGCCACGTGCAGCGGTGCTCACTCCGGTGCCCGCGGTCGAATGATTCAGCTAGCCAAGCCTGACTCCGGCCATGCCGCCGTCGACGGCGAGCAGCGTGCCGGTCGTCGCCGACGACAACGGGCTGGCCAGATAGCCGATGGCGTAGGCGACTTCGGCGGCAGAGACCAACCGGCCCATGGGTTGACGAGCCCGCAGCGCGGTCGCAGCCGCGGCGGCATCCGGTGCCTGGTCGAGCAGCCGGCCCACCCACGGGGTGTCGGCGGTGCCGGGAGTGACGGCGTTGACCCGGATCCCGTCCTTGACGTGGTCGGCCGCCATCGCCAGGGTCAGCGCAGCCACCGCCCCCTTGCTGGCGGAGTACACAGCACGTTGCGGCACACCAACCACCGCGACCACCGAGCAGGTGTTGACGATCGCGGCATGGCTGGACCGGCGCAGGTACGGCAGCGCGGTACGACTGACCCTGGCGATGCCCACGACGTTCACGTCGAGAACACGATGCCACTCGTCGTCGGGGTTCGCCGCGATGTCACCAGTGGCGCCGATGCCCGCGTTGTTGACGACAATGTCGATGCCGCCCAGTGTGTCGGCCACCTCCGTGATCGCTCCCTCGACCCCCGGGGTGAAGGTGACGTCACAGATCACCGACATGGCGGCCACCCGGACTCCGGTAGGGACATCACGATCCAGGATCGCGACGCGGGCTCCGCGTTCGGTCAACAACGCCGCGGTCGCCGCCCCGATCCCGCTGCCGCCACCGGTCACCACTGCGACAAGTCCGTCGAATTCGTTCATCTCATCCTCGGATCTATGTGGATCTTGGGGCCGTCGCCGGCGCCGGCCGGGCGCCACCCGCCGAGCACGGCACCCGCGCTATGCAGACCGACGGTGGCGGCGACGAGCGGCCGGGGGTCGACCGCTCCGGAGGCGTACTGCTCGATGGTGCCGGCCAAACCCGTTGACGCACTGAGGATTCCCACCACGGTGACGTCCTTCAGCGCCACCGTTCGAGTGTCGACCCGGCTGGGGGTGCCCGCCAGACCGACAAGAACGACCCGCTTCCCGGGTTCCACCAGGTCGACAGCCAGCGCGGGCGCGTCCGGTGAGGTCGACGCGTCGATCACCGCGTCCCACGGCAGTGCCGGCAGGTCGTCGGCGGACCACACCCCGGGGAATCCGAGTGTTCGAGCGAATGCCAGTGATCGCTCCGTCACACCCAGGACGTGCACCTCGGCGCCCGCGGCGCGGGCAAGTTGGGCGACCAGCAGGCCGATGGTCCCCGGGCCGATGACCAGCAACCGATCGCCGGAAGTCAGGCGTGCGCCCCGTACCGCCCGCAGCGCGCTGCCGCCGGGTTCCACCATGGCCCCGGCGATCGCGTCGACACTGTCCGGAAGCGGATGCAGCGCGCTGACCGGGAGGGCGAGCTGTTCGGCCAGCGCGCCGGGGAACCCGCCCCGGATCCCGATCTCGTACCTGTCCCGGCAGACGTGCTGGAGGCCGGAGCGGCAGCGCCGGCAATGGCCGCAGCCCAGCATGGTGTCGCCGGTCGTCCGGCGGCCCACCCAGGACGGGTCGACGCCGTCGCCGACGGCGGCGATCGTGCCGCACCACTCGTGACCGATGCGCATCGGGTAGCTCGCGAAACCATCGTGCAGGTAGGGCATCTCGCCGGTGAAGAATTCCACGTCGGTGCCGCAAAGGCCGACCCGCTCCACCTCGACGACGACCTGCCCTGGCCAGGCAACGGGCGGGTCCACGTCCTGGACCTCCCACTCGCACGGCCCGGTGATCACGAACGCCTTCATTCCTTGCGACCCGTCATCGCGGGCCGACCACTCGCTGGCGCTGAGAACCGAGACCATCGATGCCCAGCGTGATCAGATCACCCGGCTGCAACCACACCGGCGGCGACATCCCGAGGCCCACGCCGGGCGGTGTCCCGGTGTTGATCAGGTCGCCGGGCTCCAGCACCAGGAACTGGCTGAGGTAGTGCACGATGAACAGCGGATCGAAGATCATCGTCGCGGTCGACCCGGTCTGCCGTCGGACCCCGTTCACCTCCAGCCACATGCCCAGGTCCAGCACGTCGCCGATCTCGTCGCCGGTGACCAGATACGGCCCGGCCGGATTGAACGTCTCCGCCGATTTTCCCTTCGACCACTGGCCGCCGCGCTCGATCTGGAAGGACCGCTCGCTGACGTCGTTCACCACGCAGTACCCGGCGATGTGCGCGGCCGCGGCTGCCCTGTCCGGTAGGTAGCTGGTGCGTGCGCCGATCACGATGCCGAGCTCGACCTCCCAGTCGAGCTTGGTCGATCCGCGCGGGGTCCGGACGTCGTCGTTCGGTCCCTGCAGGGTGTTCGGGGACTTGGTGAACAGGATCGGCTCGTCCGGGATGCGCTGCCCGGTTTCCGCGGCGTGGTCGGAGAAGTTCAGCCCGATGCACAGGATCTGGTGCGGGCGGGCGATCGGCGCCCCGATCCGCTCCCCGGCGAAGGGCCTGACCTCGCCGCGGGCAACCCGGTCGGCGACCAGCGTTCGCAGTCCCGGAAGACCGCCCCGCGCCCCGCCGAAGAACGACTCGTCGAAATCCGTGACGACATCGGACACGTCGACGTAGCTGTCGTCGTCAATGCGGACGATCGGTTTTTCGGCACCTGGCGCACCGATGCGCATCAGGAACATTCAGGCTCCTCGGGAGTCCGCGGTGGTCAGTGCGCGGGGTCAGTGGGCGGGGTCAGTGGGCGGGGTCAGCGGGCGGGGCCAGCGGGCGGGGCCAGCTGGACAGGGACGACCTCGATTCTGGCCCGCGCGAGCGGATTGCGTCCGGCGAACCGAAAGCCGGGTGGCGCAGCCGCAGGCTCCCTAGACTGCGAAGCCGGACGACGGGTCGCGAGGCACCGATGGAGGCCGCCGGATGGCTGAGCAGCGCAGCTCCCAGTGGTACGCGGGCGAGGACCGGAACGCCTACATCCACCGCGCCTGGATGCGCCGTGGGCTGCCCGCGCATGCCTTCGACGGCCGGCCGCACATCGCGATCGCCAACACCGCGTCCGACCTGACCCCGTGCAACGCGCATCTGGACGAGGTGGCCCAGAGCGTGAAGCAGGGCGTCTGGGAAGCCGGCGGGGTGCCGTTGAACCTCCCGGTGGTCTCGCTGGGCGAGACGCAGGTCCGGCCGACCGCGATGCTGTGGCGGAACATGGCCGCGATGGCCGCCGAGGAGATGATCAGGGCCAACCCCATCGACGGCGTCGTGCTGCTCGGCGGTTGCGACAAGACCATCCCCGCGCTGCTGATGGCAGCGGCGTCGGTGGATCTGCCCGCGGTCGTGGTCCCCGGCGGGCCGATGCTGACCGGCACGTTCCGGGGGCGGCCGCTGGGCTGCGGCACGGACGTCTGGAAGCTCTCGGAGGAGGTCCGCGCCGGCACCCTGTCGCGGGAGCAATTCCTGCGTTCCGAGTCGTCGATGATCCGCAGCCGGGGGCACTGCAACACCATGGGCACCGCCTCGACGATGGGCCTGATCGCCGAGGCGCTGGGGACCGTCCTTCCCGGGCTGGCCGGCACGCCGGCGCCGGACAGCAGGCTGCTGGAGGGCGCCCACGACACCGGTCGGCTGGCCGTGGAACTGGTCGCACAGGGCCGGCGCCCGTCCACGGTGCTGACCCGCGGGTCCTTCCTCAACGCGATCGTCGCGCTCGCCGCCATCGGCGGCTCCACCAATGCCGTCGTCCATCTGCTGGCCATTGCGGGCCGCGCGGGCGTTCCGCTCACCCTGGACGACTTCGACACCACCGGCGCCGGCGTCCCGCTGCTGGTCGACCTGCAGCCCGCCGGACGGTTCCTGATGGAGGATTTCCACCGCGCCGGCGGGCTGCTCGCCGTGCTCCGCGAGGTGCGCGATCTGCTCGATCCGTCGGCGCTGACCGTCACCGGGCGACCGCTGGTCGACTATCTGGACGACGCGCCGATCTGGGACACCGAGGTGATCCGCAACCGCGCCGCTCCGCTGCTGGCCGACGCCGGGATCGCCGTGCTGTACGGCAATCTCGCGCCGTCCGGGGCGGTGATCAAGCCGGCGGCCGCATCCCCGGAATTGCTGCAGCACCGCGGCCGGGCCGTCGTTTTCGACACCGTCGAGGACATGCGCGCGCGGCTGGACGACCCCGATCTGGACGTCGACGCCAGCTCGGTGCTGGTGCTGCGCGGGTGCGGGCCGAAGGGATACCCGGGTATGCCCGAGGTCGCCAACACACCGCTGCCGGCCAAACTGCTGAAAGCCGGGGTGCGCGACATGGTGCGGATCTGCGACGGCCGGATGAGCGGCACCGCGTACGGCACGGTCGTGCTGCACGTCTCCCCGGAGGCCGCTGCAGGTGGACCGTTGGGCCTGGTGCGCACCGGCGACCCGATCGTGCTGGACGTGGCCGGCCGCCGGCTGTTCATCGACATCCCGCAGGCAGAACTGGATGCGCGTCGCCCGGACCCCGCCACCGTCGCGGGGTTCGCGGCACCGACCCGGGGCTGGGAGCGGCTGTACATCGACCACGTGCGGCAGGCCGATACCGGGGCTGATCTGGATTTCCTGGTGGGATCCAGCGGTGACACGGTCAGCCGGGAATCGCACTGAGTCCGGGGCAGCGAAGCGGAATGTTGCGACTGCGTCTGGAGGGCTGATAGTCAGTTGCTGGGCGTGCCGGTGAGATTCTTGATGAAGGAAGCGATCTCGTCACCCAGTTGAGCGAAGATCTCGTTGTACGCCTCGAGCGCATCGACCGGCAGCACCTCGACGGCAGCGTCCGGGGTAGGTGCGTCGGAAGTGCCCGGAGACGATGCGTCGTCGGAGTTCTCGGCGGCGAGCACCGCGCGGGCGGTCGCCGTGGCATCGGCCCGCATGGTGTCGCGGTCCGCCCCGCTCGAGGTCTGCAGGATGGCCACGAAATACTCATCGGTCCAGCCCACCGAGTGGATCTGCACCCGGTCGGACGAGCCGACGTCGGTCCAGCCCTGCTTCGATCCGTGGTCGCCGGTCAGCGCGTTCATCCCGAAATCCTGGTCGAACCCGTCCGACCCGGTTGGCGCTACCTTCGCCATCGCGTCCATCAACAGCGGCGCGACCAGCGGATCGTTCGACATCCCGTACAGGAACTTTGCTTCGTCATCGGCGGTGATCGATTCCCAGCCCCAGTCGTGCGGGCCCGTTTTCGGTCCGTTGCTGGTGTGGTCCAGGCCGTACCTGGCCGCGACCGTCGGCACGATGTCGGTGTTCCACAGCGCGGACTCGATGCCGTCATCGGAATTGATGATCATGGTGCGCAGCGTCTGCGCCATCGAGTCGTCCGGCCGGCCGCCGGCCCGGACCAGGTAGTAGGCCACCGTGAAGAGCTTGACGATCGATTCGGAGATGTACTGCTCGCCGCCACCGCTGCCGGCCACCAGCGCGCCGGTGCTGCGTTCGACCACGGCCACGCTCTGCTGAACGCCGTCCGCCGCAGCCGCGGCCACCGCGGCGTCCACTGCGGCCTGCTCGGGGTTGGCCGCGGTTGCCGGTGCCGGCACGAGCAGTACCGCGCCCGCGGCGAGGACCAGCGCTGCCGCGGCAGGACGGAACCTCATCGGTCGGCCACGGGCCGCTGGGTGCTGTCCATCGATGCCAACCCTGCCAGCTCTCGGTCCCGATGCGGAAATCGCCGCACAGCCGGGGACGGGCCCGAACGGGTGAAATATCGCCGGATGCCGGCTTTGTCCGGCCCGGCGTCGACGACGAGATCGGAACGTTTCCTGTGTGTCGACCCTCACGGCCGGCCCCGCGGCTACCTCTGGATCACCAGGTGCTCGGCGAGCAGCTGCGCCAGAGTACGGCTGGGCAGGCCGGCCAGCTGGTCGATCTGGGTGCGGCAGGAGAACCCGTCGGCCAGCACGATCGCATTGTCCGGCCGCTCACGCAGGGCCGGCAGCAGGGAGGTTTCCGCGACCGCCACCGACATCTCGTAGTGGCCCTTCTCCATGCCGAAGTTGCCGGCCAGCCCGCAGCAACCGGCCAGCACGGTCACCCCGGCTCCGGCGATCTCGAGCAACCGCTGGTCGGTGCCGAAGCCCATCACGGAGTGGTGGTGGCAATGGGGTTGGACGATCAGCTGCAGTCCGGTCAGGTCGGGCGGACGCCAGGCATCCTCGGTGCCGTCCTTGCTGGTGAGGATTTCGGCCAGGGTGCGCGTCGCGGCGGCCACCTCGTCGGCGCGGGGGTCGTCCGGCAGCAGGTCGAGCAGATCCGAGCGGAGCACGGCGGTGCACGACGGCTCCAGTCCGACGATCGGAATGCGCTGTGCCGCATAGGGTCCCAGGACGTCCAGGAGACCGCGCAAGCGCTTCTTCGCGCCGTCCAGCTGTCCGGTGGTGATCCAGGTCAGCCCGCAGCACGCCGACCGGTCCGGGACGACGACCCGGTACCCGGCATCGGTCAGCACCGCGACCGCGGCCTTGGCCGTTGCGGGATGCAGAGCGTCGGTGAAGGTGTCGGCCCACAGCACCACCGGATCGCCCGTGCCCGGTAGCCGAGCGGTGGGGCGCCGGCGCTGCCAGCCGCGGCGGAAGGTCGTGGGGGCGAGGCGGGGAGCGGTGCGGCGCGGGTCGATCCCGCCGGCGCTGAGCAGCGGATTGGCAAGGACGTCGACGGCCAGCACCCGGTTGACCACGGCCGGCCCGGCGCGCCCGGTCCTGCCCAGCGCCGCCAGCCAACTCGGCAGCCGGCCCAGCGTGTAGTGGCTGACGGGCCGCCGTTTGCCGCGGTAGCTGCGGTACAGCACCTCCGACTTGTACCGGGCCATGTCGACGCCGGCCGGGCAATCGCTGGCACACGCCTTGCAGGACAGGCACAGGTCGAGCGACTTGTGGACCTCGGGCGCGGACCAGTGGCCGATCGTCGATCCGTTGGTCAGTTCCTGCAGCACCCGAGCCCGCCCGCGGGTGACGTCCTTCTCGTCCTTGGACGCCAGGTACGACGGGCACATGAATCCGCCGGACGCCGAGGTGTCGGCACGGCATTTGCCGACGCCGACGCAGCGGTGCACGGCCCTGGTGAAATCCCCGTCGTCGTCGAGGAAGCGAAACCCGCCGATAGCAGGCACCGGATGCGCTTTCGGTCGTCGCAAGTCCCGATCGAGCGCTGCCGGGCGCACCATCACACCCGGATTGAGCAGGTCCTCGGGGTCGAACAATTCCTTGATCCCGGCGAAGACGTCGATGAGTTCCGGTGAATACATGATCGGCAACAGTTCGCTGCGGGCCCGACCGTCCCCGTGTTCACCGGAGCACGAGCCGCCGTGCCGTACCACCAAGCGGGCGGCGTCACTCATGAATTCCCGAAAGACCTTGCTGCCCTTGTGCAGTGGCAGGTCGATGCGGATGTGCACGCAACCGTCGCCGAAATGCCCGTACGGAATTCCGGTCAGCCGGTAGGACCGCAGCAGATTCTCGAATTCGCGCAGATACGCCCCCAGGTTGGCCGGCGGCACCGCGGCGTCCTCCCAGCCGGGCCAGGCCTCGTGACCGTCCGGAGTGCGTCCGGCCAGTCCGGAACCGTCGGCACGGATCTGCCACAAGATGGTCGCCGCGGGCCCAGCCGGCAGGATCGCCGCGTCCAGCGCCGCTCCGTCACGAACCATCAGACCCGCCGATGCCGTTGCAGCGTCGAGGGTTTCGCCGCCGACCTCGATCATCAGCCAGCCGGCACCGCGGGGCAGGTCCGGCACCGCGGCGGTGCCCTTCGCGTGGCGCACGACGTCGACCAGCCGGGCGTCGAGGCCTTCGACGGCCAGCGGTGCATGCGCAAGCACTGCCGGCACCGCGTCCGCCGCCGCGGCCATGTCGGGGTACCCGAGCACCAGCAGCAACCTCGCCGGGCTGATCCGGACCAACTTCACCGTGGCGTCCAGGGTGACGCCGAGGGTGCCCTCGGTGCCCACCATGGCCTTCGCCAGGTCGCGGCCGTTCTCGGGAAGGAGGTGCTCGAGCGAGTACCCGGAAATCTGCCGGCCGAACATGCCCAACTCGGTGCGGATCGGGCCGAGATGCGCGTCGATCAATGTTTCCAGGCCCGGAACCTGTTGCATGCCACCGGTTGTCCGGATGCGTCGGCCGCGCCCGTCGACGATCGTCAGCGCGCTGACGTTGTCCGCGGTGCGCCCGTAGGCGACGGCGTGCGGACCGCAGGCATTGTTGCCGATCATCCCGCCCAGCGTCGCCCGATCCTGGCTCGACGGGTCCGGCCCGAACTGCAGACCGTGCGGCCGGGCCCGCCCCTGCAGGGTGGACAGCACCACACCGGGTTCGACGAGCGCCGTGCGGCTGCCGGCGTCGAACTCCAGCACCCTGTTCAGGTGCCGGGCGAAGTCGATCACGATGCCGGGGCCGATCGCGTTGCCGGCGATGGACGTGCCGCCCCCGCGGCAGGTGATCGGCGTCCCGGTTGCCCGGCTGAACTCCAGCGTGGCCAGTACGTCATCGACGTCCAGCGGCTCGACCACCACCTGCGGGACGACGCGGTAATTGCCGGCGTCGGAGGAGTACTCGGCGCGGCGCCGCGTGCCGTCCGACACCGCTCCACGGACCGACCTTTGAAGTTGCCTGGCAAGGCTCTGGTCGGCGACCGGCATTCTCACTCCCCGCTCGCAGTTGGTCCGTCCTGCCGGTGATCACCGTTGGGGGACCGGGACGGGTCGCTGGGACCACGGTCGGTCCCACAATGATGATCACCCCTGGGGCCGGCGCGTCTTGGCCAGGGCGTCGCCGCGGCGGCCGGCTCAGCAGGGCCAGGTTTCCAGCCCGGCAACACCCTCGGCGCGCGCAACGTTCATCACCACGTCCGCCACCATCCGGGCGAGCCCCGGGGTGAACGGATCCGGCACGATCCGGTCGGCGCTGGCCCGTCCCGGCACGGCCGCGCAGATCGCTCCGGCGGCGGCGACCTTCATGCCCTCGGTGATCCGGCGGGCACCACAATCCAGGGCGCCGAGGAAGATCCCCGGGAACGCCAGCACGTTGTTGATCTGGTTGGGGTAGTCGCTGCGGCCGGTGGCCACCACGGCGGCGCCGCGACGCGCGGCTTCCCGCGGGTCGATCTCCGGGGTCGGGTTGGCCAGCGCGAAGATGATCGGCTGCGGCCCCATCGTCTCGACCAGCGCCGGGTCCACCGACCCGCCGGAGACGCCGATGAAGACGTCGGCGCCGACCATGGCGTCGGCCAGCGATCCGCTGATGCCTCGCGGATTCGTCATCTCCGCCATCGCGGCCTTGACCGGGTGCAGGTTCTCCCGGCTTGAATGCAGCACGCCCTTGGAGTCGACCACGATCAGGTCGCGCACCCCTGCGGCGTGCAGGATCTTCGCGCAGGCGATGCCGGCGGCGCCCGCACCGGCGACGACCACCTTGAGGTCGATCATCACCCGCTGGATGACCGAGGCGGCGTTCATCAGAGCGGCGAGCACGACCACCGCGGTGCCGTGCTGATCGTCGTGCATGACCGGGATGTCCAGGGCCTCGGTGAGTCGCTGCTCGACCTCGAAGCACCGGGGCGCGGAGATGTCCTCCAGGTTGATGGCGCCGAAAGACGGGGCGATCGCCTTGACCGCGGCGACGATCCCGTCGGGGTCGGTGGTGTCCAGCACGATCGGCACCGAGTCCAGGCCGGCGAACGCCTTCATCAGCGCCGACTTGCCTTCCATCACCGGCAGTGCGGCCTTCGGCCCGATATCCCCGAGGCCGAGCACCGCGGTGCCGTCGGAGATGACGGCGACCACCCGGGACGCCCAGGTGTACGCACGCGCGGCGGCGGGTTCGCGGGCGATCAGGCTGGACACTCCGGCCACGCCCGGCGTGTACAGCATCGACAGGTCACGCCGGTCGGCGATCGGCGCCCGCAGCTGGATGCCGAGCTTTCCGCCCAGGTGGGCGGTGAGCACGTCGGCGTCGGTGAAGGCCGCCGGCGCGGCAGCCGAGCTCGGTGTCGGAGTGGTGGTCGGCGTGTGGTTCGCACCGTTGGCCGCGGGGGCGGGGATGACGGCGTCGGCGTGGTCGTCGCTGACGGCGGTGTGGTTGAGCGGGGCGT
>Ga0208588_1000378_pt1 | contig 14527 bp, 13 predicted proteins | sample NGESurshal092012_8_FD_184483 | JGI IMG/M metagenome (GOLD analysis project Ga0208588, IMG submission 184483) | Arctic peat soil microbial communities from Barrow, Alaska - NGEE Surface sample 415-3 shallow-092012 (SPAdes) | ecosystem: Environmental > Terrestrial > Soil > Wetlands > Peat ...
ACGTCATCAAGAAGAAGCTCCCCTCGATGTGGCACCAGTTCAAGGAGCTCGCCGACGTCGACATCACCAAGGAGCCGATGGAGGTCGGACCCACCTGCCACTACGTCATGGGTGGTGTGGAGGTCGACCCCGACACCGAGCAGACCAAGCTCCCCGGCCTCTTCGCGGCAGGCGAGGTGTCCGGCGGGATGCACGGGTCCAACCGCCTCGGCGGCAACTCGCTGTCCGACCTCCTGGTCTTCGGGCGGCGCGCGGGTCTCGGTGCGGCCATCTACGTCGACGAGCTCGGCGGCTCCACCCCGACGGTCACCGACCAGATGCTGGCCGACGCCGAGGAGGAGGCGCTCGCGGCCTTCCACGTCGAGGGCGGCGAGAACCCGTACACGATCCACGCCGACCTGCAGCAGACGATGAACGACCTCGTGGGCATCATCCGGACCGAGTCGGAGATGCAGGAGGCGCTCGACCGTCTCGAGGGCTTCAAGGAGCGGGTGAGGCGAGCGTCGGTCCAGGGTGGCCGTGCGTTCAACCCGGGCTGGCACCTCGCGCTCGACCTCAAGAACATGCTGCTCGTCTCCGAGGCGATCGCACGCTCCGCCCTCGAGCGCCAGGAGAGCCGTGGCGGGCACACCCGCGACGACTTCCCGACGATGAGCCCGGACTGGCGCCAGCTCAACATCGTCAGCCGCACCGAGGGTGACGGCGTCGCGATCTACCGTCAGCCCCTCGCGCCGATGCGCGAGGACCTCCTCGAGCTCTTCGACGTCAACGAGCTGAAGAAGTACCTGACCGAGGCCGAGCTGCCGAAGGGCGAGCACTCATGACCTACAAGGCCAAGTTCCGCGTGTGGCGCGGCGACGACGAGAGCGGCGACCTCCAGAGCTACGAGGTCGACGTGAACGAGGGCGAGGTTGTCCTCGACATCGTCCACCGTCTGCAGGCGACGCAGGCGCCCGACCTCGCGGTCCGCTGGAACTGCAAGGCGGGCAAGTGCGGCTCGTGCAGCGCCGAGGTCAACGGCAAGCCGCGCCTGATGTGCATGACCCGGATGAACACGTTCACCGAGGACGAGGTCATCACGATCACGCCGATGCGCACCTTCCCCGTCATCCGCGACCTGGTCACGGACGTCTCGTACAACTACGCCAAGGCCCGCATGGTGCCCGCCTTCGCGCCGCCGGCCGACCTCGAGCCGGGCGACTACCGCATGGCCCAGGTCGACGTCGAGCGTTCGCAGGAGTTCCGCAAGTGCATCGAGTGCTTCATGTGCAACAACGTGTGCCACGCGGTGCGTGACCACGAGGAGAACAAGACCACCTTCTCCGGCCCGCGCTTCCTCATGCGCATCGCCGAGCTCGACATGCACCCGCTCGACACCGTCGACCGGCGCAGGGTCGCGGTCGACGACCACGGCCTGGGCTACTGCAACATCACCAAGTGCTGCACCGAGGTGTGCCCCGAGCACATCCACATCACCGACAACGCGCTGATCCCGCTCAAGGAGCGCGTCGCCGACAAGCGCTACGACCCGATCTTCTCCATCGCCTCCCTGTTCAAGAAGAGCAAGGACACGCGCTCCCCGGCCCCGGAGACCCCGAAGGGCTGACGGGCGCGCACCACGATCACGGCACGGACTCGATCGGGTCCGTGCCGTCGTCGTATCGTCCGGGCAAGGCGGGAACGACCAGAGAGGGTGGTGGGGCAGTGCGCAGGATCGAGACGTCGGTCGACATCGCGGCGAGCCCCGAGCGGGTGTGGTCGGTGCTGAGCGACGTGCGCCTCATGCCCACGTGGACCGACTCGATGACCAGCGTGGAGCTCGACCCGCCGGGTCCGCTCGCGGTCGGGTCCCGCGCCCGCGTCCACCAGCCGAAGCTGTCACCCGCCACCTGGGTGGTCAGCGAGTGCACCTCGGTGCGCTCGTTCGCGTGGCGCACGACGGCGATGGGTGCGACCGTCACGGCGTTCCACACCATCACGCCGACGTCGTCGGGCTCGTCGGTCACGCTCGCGGTGGAGTACCACGGCCCCTTCTCCACAGCGGTGGCGGGCCTCACCCGCACGATCACCACGAAGTACCTGCGCATGGAGGCCGAGGGCCTCAAGGCCGCCTGCGAGCGGCGCTAGCCCGAGCCGTGGCGTCAGCGCTCGTGACACCCCGCGGTGACGCCATGTCTCGGCGGTTGTGGCGTCAGCGGCCTGCGCCGAGCTCATCGAGCACCTCCCGCGCGGCGCGCGACCCGCTGCGCAACGCCCCCTCCATGAGCCCGCTCCACTCCCCGGCGGTGTGCTCGCCCGCGACGAACACCCGGCCCAGCGGGGCGGCGACGAGCTCGGCGTCGCCCGGTCGTGCGGCGAGCCCGTCGGCGGAGTAAGCGCCCCGGGCCCACGGGTCGTCGTGCCAGGTCGTGACGACCGCTGTGGCGGTGTCGAGGTCGAGGTCGTCGCGCAGCTCGAGCAGCCGCTCCACCCAGACGGCCGGGTCGGTGGTGAGCGCGTCGACCGCCGCGGGCGAGCCGGCGAACCCGTTGAGCACGGGCAGCACGTCGCCGTCGGCACCGGTGGCGGTCCAGCACCAGTAGCGGTCGGGCACCGACAGCACGGCGCTCGTCGGCGCGGGGGAGCGCAGCCCGACGTGGACCTTCGCGGCGACCCCCATCGTCAGCCGGTGCAGGGCGAGTCGCTTGTCGTAAGGGAAGGGCGGCGTCACCTCGAGCTCGCACAGGACGGGCAGCGGCACGGTGAGGACCACGGCGTCGAAGAGATCGGTGCCGGCGGAGGTCTCCAGCAGCACGCCATTCGGGCTGTGCCCGACCTCGCGCACCGCGACCCCGAGGCGGACGCGGGCGCCGAGCAGCGCTGCCATCGCGATCGCCAGGGACTGGTTGCCGCCCTCGACCCGGTGGCTCGGCAGCGGCTCGAAGGATGCGAGGTGGTCGACGACCGACGCCGCGAGATCCTCGGACGACCAGGCGCAGGACACCTCGATCCGCGAGCGCACCGCCTCGGCCACCGCAGGTGGCACCTCGAGCCCGTCGAGCAGGTCGGCGACGCTGACGCCGTCACGGTGCGGGGCGCCCGCGAGGGCCGAGGCGGCGAGCCGCATGTCCTCGACCGTGACGGCTCCGGCACCGCGCGGCTCGCGCACGTAGTAGCTCATGCCGGTGTCGACGAGTCGCAGGCCGAGCCGTTCGAGCCAGCCGCGCATGACGTCGTAGCCGGCGAGGACGAACTCGGCGCCGCGCTCGATCAGTGGCCCCGAGCCGCCGGGGCCGTCGAGCGGCTCGGACCACACGCGTCCGCCGACGCGGTCCCGCGCCTCGAGCACCACGACGTCGACGCCGGCATCGAGGAGGTCGACCGCAGCCGCCAGACCGGCGAGTCCCGCACCGACCACTGCCACTCTCCTCATGGGGCCATCCGACCAGATCGCGGCACGCGGTGACCCGCCGACCCTCGGGCCGGGAGGTACCGTCACGGCATGGACAGCACGGACCGGGTCACGTCGGTCGCCCGGGTGCGCGTCGAGCGCGTCGGCGGGACCGGCGGGGGACACCGTGGGGACGTCGTCGTGGTCGAGGAGCCGCTGCACGTCCACGTCGAGCACCGGGGTCGCCTGCACCTGCTCGGGTCCACCATGCGCACACCTGGCCACGACCTCGAGCTTGCGGCCGGGCTCGCGGTGGGCGAGGGCGTCGTGCGGTCACGCGTCGACCTCGCCGGCGTACGTCCCTGCCGGGACGGCGAGGGCGGGGGCGCCGGGGACGTCGCGGTGGTGGTCCGCGACTCCGCCGAGATCGACGTCTCGCGGCTCGGCCGCGTGACGACACCGTCGAGCGCGTGCGGCCTGTGCGGTCGCGACGAGATCGACGCCGTGCTGGCGGCGATGCCGAGCGTGCCCCGCGAGGTGATGGTCGACGCCGACGTGCTCGCCGCGCTGCCGGACCTCATGCGCGAGCAGCAGACGCTGTTCCGGCGTACCGGAGGGCTGCACGCGGCCGCGCTCGCCACGGCCGGCGGCGAGGTCCTGGTGGTGCGCGAGGACGTCGGGCGGCACAACGCGGTCGACAAGGTCGTGGGGCATGCGCTGATGCACGACCTGAGGCCCGACGTCCTGGTGGTGAGCGGGCGCGCCGGCTTCGAGATCGTGCAGAAGGCCGCGATGGCGGGGATCCCCATGGTGGCGGCGGTCTCGGCACCGACGTCGCTCTCGGTCGACACCGCCCGCGAGGCTGGTCTCACCCTGGTCGCCTTCGTCCGCGACGGACACCTCAACGTCTACGCCGGCTCCCACCGTCTCACCCCGCGCCGCCCCCGCTAGCTCACCGCCGGATGCGCCGCGAGGGTTGTGGTGGCGGAGGCGGACGCCGGGGTGGAGGGAGGCGCGGGGCGGACCGTCCGGACGGGCGCGTGACAGCCGGTGGCCGCCGCGGGATCTTGGTCCATGCGCTGGTTCATCCGTGACTACCACGACGACGACCTCGAGTCGGTCGTCCGCCTGCTCGACGCGACGAGCGCCCAGCAGGGCAGCGTCTTCGGTCTGGCCGAGGTCATCGCGGCGCTGCGCGACGACCAGCCGGCCGTCGTGGCGCAGCGCGACGACGAGGTCGTCGGCGCCGTGATCTCCACCGTGTCGGGCGACCGCGGCTGGGTCGTGCGCCTCGCGATCGCCGAGGAGTGGCGCGGCCAGGGGATGGCTTCGGCCCTGCTCCTCGGCCTCGAGCGCGCCCTCGGCGACCAGCGGGTACGCATCCTGTCCTACGTCCTGCCCGAGGAGGAGCAGCTGGCCGACGGCCTGGCCAACGCCGGCTTCACCCGACGCCCTGCGGTCGCCTACTTCGACAAGGTCGTGTCGGTGGAGTCGGGACAGGCCGATGTCCTCGCCGACCTCGGCGGGAACGTCCTGCCCGCACGGCTCTGGGACGACCTGGCCGGGATGCACCGTGAGAAGGACCTGATCGAGCGACGGGTGGTCGCCCCCCTCGACCGCCCCGAGGTCGCGAGCCGGCACGGCGTCGAGCCGCCCCGCGCCATCGTGCTGTTCGGCCCGCCCGGCACCGGGAAGACGTCGTTCGCACGCGCGATCGCGAGCCGGCTCGGCTGGCCGTTCGTCGAGATCCTGCCCAGCGCCCTGCTCGCCGACCCCGCCGGGCCTGCGCAGGCGCTGCGGACGGCTTTCGAGCAGGTCCGCCGGCTCGAGCGGGTGCTCGTCTTCATCGACGAGGTCGAGGAGATCGCCTCGGTGCGCGGCGACGCGCCGACCGGTCCGATGCACGGGCTCACCAACGAGCTGCTCAAGGTCGTGCCGGCGTTCCGTCAGCACGACGAGCGGCTTCTCGTCTGCGCCACGAACGACCTGCGCTCGCTCGACCCCGCGTTCACCCGACCGGGCCGATTCGACTACGTTATCCCGATCGGCACGCCGGACGCCGCGGCCCGCTCGGCGATCTGGTCGAGGTACGTCGATGCCTCACGCGTGGACGTCGCCACGCTCGTCGGGCGCAGCGAGTCCTTCACCCCGGCCGAGATCGCGCACGTTGCGAGAGCCGCCTCGCAGGCCTCCTTCGAGCGGGCCGTCTACGCCGGCTCCGACGGCGACGGTCCGACGACGGAGGACTACCTCGTCGCGCTCCAGGACGCCCGGCCCTCGGTCACCGAGGAGGTACGGAGGCTGTTCGACGCCGACGTCGAGGCCCTCGGCCGGTTCTAGCGGTGGCGGGTTGAGCCGATCCGCCACGCCAGGCCGCCCTTCGGGGCAGGCTCGTCGTCGAGCCGCGGGACGCGGGGAGCCAGGACGGACGGGGAGAGACCAGTGGCGGAGTTCGTCGTGGCGCGCCGTCGTACGGCGCTGCTGAGCATCGACCTGCAGAACTGCTTCGTCGAGGGCGCCGCGCCGCGCGGTGTCGCGGTCGTGGACGCCGTGAACCGGCTGGCCCGGGCCTGCCGCTCGGCCGGGATGCCCGTCTTCCAGGTGCGCCACGCACTCCATGTGCCGAGCGACGCCGGACTCCTCGACGAGATGTTCCCCGGGGTGTTCGCGATGCTCGACGTGACCGCCGGGACAGCCGCGTGGCACGGGGCGGTGGAGGTCGACCCCACCGACGTCCGGCTCGACAAGCCGCACTTCGGTGCGTTCCACGGGACCGACCTCGAGGCCCAGCTTCGCTCCCGCGGTATCGACACCGTGATCATCGCGGGCATCGAGACGAACGTGTGCTGCGAGACGACCGCGCGCGAGGCGATGGTGCGCGACCTGCGGGTGCTGTTCATGAGCGACGGCACCACCACTGGAGGAGTACCGGGGATGACGGTCGAGGACGTCCAACGGGCGTCGCTTGCCACCGTCGGGACCTTCTTCGCCGAGGTGGCGACGGTCGACGAGACCATCGCGCGCATCGCCGCTGCGACGTAGCCGCTTCGGGCGTCGCGGGCTGACAGGATCGGGACGTGCCCCTCCCGCGTCCCGCGCCGATGACCGCTCCTGGTCCCGCCGGCGGCCACATGGTCCGTGCGATCGGTGCGATCCGTCGAGACCCGTTGCGCTTCCTGGCCGACATGCACGACCGCTACGGCGACGTCCTGCAGTTCCCGATCCCCGTGCCGCCGACGTACCTCGTGACCGACCCCGAGGCCGTGCGGCGGGTCCTGGTGACCAACGCCAAGGCCTACGGCAAGCGGACGCTGCAGTACACGACGCTCTCGCTCGTGACGGGCGAGGGGCTGCTCACGGCGGACACCGCCGCGTGGCGGCCGCAGCGCACGCTGGTGCAGCCGGCGTTCCACCGTTCGTCGCTCGAGCTCGTCGCGGCTCACGTGCGCACCGCCGTCGACCGGCTGCTCGCCCGGTGGACCGAGCGCGAGGGCGAGGTGGTGGACGTCGACGAGGCGATGATGCACCTCGCGCTCGAGGTGGTCGGCGCGTCGCTGTTCGGCTCGGACCTGTCCGGGGACGCGGAGCGGCTCGCCGACGCCACGCTCGCGGCGCTCCACGTCGTGGTGAAGAAGGCGCGCTCGCCGCTGCCCGTGCCGGTGGTCGTGCCGACACCGACGAACGTCGTGCTGCGGCGAGCCGTCCGCAAGCTCGACGATGCCGTCGAGGCCATGCTCGTCGATCGCGCGCGCCGACCGCTCGCGGCGGGCGACCCGCCGCGAGACATGCTCGACCTGCTGCTCGCCGCGCACGACGACGACGGCACGCGGCTGTCGCGAGCGCAGGTGCGCGACCAGGTGGTCACCTTCGTCGTCGCGGGGCACGAGACCGTCGCGAGCTCGCTGACCTGGGCCTGGCACCTGCTGGCGTCGAACCCGGATGCCCTGTCCTGCCTGCGGGCGGAGGTCGACGCCGTGCGTCCCGACGGCGACGTGCGCTTCGACGACGTCGCACGACTGACCTGGACTGCTGCCGTCCTCGACGAGACGCTGCGCCTCTACCCTCCGGCCTGGCTCGTCACGCGACGCTCACTGGCCTCGGATGTCCTTGCGGGCGTCGCGATCCCGGCCGACTCGCTCGTGATCATCAGCCCGTGGCTGGTCCACCGCGACGCTGCAGCGTGGAACGACCCGGAACGCTTCGACCCGTCGCGCTTCGTCGGCGCCGACGGCAGTCGGCGCAGGGATGTCGTCGCGTCGTCGGCGTACCTGCCCTTCGGCGCGGGTCCGCGGATGTGCATCGGACGCGACATGGCACTGCTCGAGGGTGTGCTCGTGCTCGCGTCGCTCGCCGCCCGGGTCGAGCTCGAGCCGGTCGGTCCCCCGCCGCGCGCCGTTCCGCTCGTGACGATCCGCCCGGCCCACGGCCTGCCGATGCGGGTGCGGATGCGTCGCCGCGACTAGTGCTCGTGCTCCGCGGACCACACCTTGACGATGTCGCGGACCGAGATGATGCCGGCCACCTCTCCCTGGTCGAGCACGACGAGGTGGCGGAACCCGCCGCGCTTCATGGCATCGGCGGCGTCGTGCAAGGTCCAGGTCGGCGCGGCGAAGACGACGTCCGTGGTCTGGTGGTCGCCCGCGACCTCGACGTCGGGGTCCTGGTCCGCTGCGACGGCGCGCAGGATGTCGCGCTCGGTGATGATGCCGATGCCGGACCCGTCCGCGTCGTGCACGACGGCCGAGCCGATCCGTTTGGCGGCGAGCACCTGTGCCACCTGGCGCAGCGTGTGCCCCGGCCCGACGAACAGCACCTCGGTGCTCATCGCGCTGGCGACGTCTCCTGTGGTCATGCTTCCTCCCGGCGTCGGCGCCATCCTGGCTCGAACCCTGGCAGCGACGCGCGGCGAGGTCAATCACAAGCGCACAATCCCCACCGGTCGCGATCAGGGACACTGGTGCGATGACCCGGGGCTGGACCGACGCGAAGGCACTGTGCCTCGCGCTGCTCTGGATCCCCGCGACCCTGTGGCTCGACCGGTCGGCGTCGCTCCTCGGCCAGCTCGCCCTGGGTGCGATGACCTGGGCGCTGCTGCTGTGGTGGCTCGCGCACGAGACCCGGCTGGTGCGCGCGCAGACGGCCGTCGTGGTCGGCATCGCCGCGGTGATCGAGCTCGTCTTCTCCGGCTGGCTCGGCGTCTACGTCTACCGGCTCGAGCACGTCCCGGCGTACGTCTTCCCCGGGCACGGCCTGATCTACCTGGCCGCGCTGACCTTCGCGCGCCTCCCCGTCGTGCGCTCCAACGCCTCGACCGCGGTGCGCGCGACGGTCGCGGTCGCCACCGCGTGGGCGCTGTGGGGGCTGCTGCTCTCGCCGCGCCACGACGTCCTCGGCTTCTTCTGGTACCTGTGCCTGCTCGCGTTCCTGCGCTGGGGCCGCTCGACCCTGCTCTACGTCGGCGCGTTCGTGGTGGTGAGCTACCTCGAGATCGTCGGCACCACGTGGGGGGTCTGGACCTGGATGCCGCGCGACACGATCCTGGGCTGGGTGCCGATGGGTAACCCGCCGAGCATCGCAGCCGGCGGCTACGGCTGGTTCGACCTCTACGCCGTGCTCCTGGCGCCGACACTCGTCGCGGCCTGGGACCGGCGTCGCGGAGTGGTCGACGCCGACGTCCTGGACGAGGTGGCCCCGGACGTCACCGCCGCCTGAGCTGACCGTGCGGGGGCGGGGCGATGTGCACCGGCCGTCACGGGACGTGAACTCAGATCGCTGAGAGTAGTTGTGTCCAGGGCGATTCCGGCCGCGTCGGACTGTCAGTGGTGGTGCACAGGGTTCTCGCACGTGCTCCGTCGTCGCCCCCTTCCGCGGTGGTGCCGGGACGCGGTTGGCCGCGCTAATCGCGCACTCGGCCGAGGTGCACGACGAGCTTGCCGCTCTGCTCGCTGACTCGGGCCATCACCCGCTCTGCGACCGACCCGAAGCAGGGTGGCAGTGCATGCGTGTGTCCGGTCGGCGGTGGACTCCCGTTCGTCCATCTCCCGGACCTGGCGTGGCAACGCGTCGACCGGTCTGAGCCTCCGAGAAGGTCACGCCGCGCGGCACGCGCGACGATCGTGCCACGCTGACCGGTGGAGGCCACGATGACGGAGCTGCACGACCTGACGGCGCTGGAGCAGGCGACGGCGATCCGCGCTCGGGAGATCAGCGCGGTGGAGCTCACCGAGCACTACCTGCGTCGCTGCGACGCGCGCGCCGACGAGCTCGGTGTCTTCCTGGCCCGCACCGACGACCTCGCCCTGGCGCAGGCGGCCGCGGCCGACGCACGGGTCGCGGGCGCCGAGGCGCACGAGGACCTCGGGCCGCTGTTCGGCACCGTCGTCCCGCCCAAGGGGCTGGACCTGGTCGCGGGGGTGACCACGAACTTCGGGTCGGCCGCGATCGCGCTGACTCCTCCGGTGGACGGCGACGCGGTCGCGCTGATGCGCGCGGCGGGCCTCGCCTTTCCCGGCATCACGAACACGCCCGAGTTCGGGCTGCCCTGCTACACCGAGAACCTCGTCGTGCCCCCGGCGCGCACCCCGTGGGACACCCGCCGTTCCGCCGGCGGCAGCAGCGGGGGCGCAGCGGCCGCTGTCTCGAGCGGGCTCGCGAGCGCGGCGCAGGGCTCCGACGGCGGCGGCTCGATCCGCATCCCGTCGAGCGTCACTGGGCTGGTCGGGATCAAGCCGTCGCGCTATCGCGTCAGTGGCGGGCCGCTGCCGGAGGGGGTCGGCGCGCTCAGCGTCGTCGGCCCGCTCGCGCGGACCGTGCGCGACGCCGCGGCACTGCTCGACGTGCTCGCCGGCCCCTTCGCCGGAGCCGCGACGCTGCTGCCTGTGGTCGAGGGCACGTTCCTCGAGGCCGCCGACCGTGACCCCGGGCGGCTGCGCATCGGTCGCTACGCCACACCTGTGATCGCCGAGGCCGTCGTGGATGCCGAGTGCCTCGCGGCGTACGACGCGGCCTCGCTGCTGCTCGAGAGCCTCGGACACACCGTCGAGGACGTCGCTCCGCCGTGGCGCCCGTCGATGGTCGGCGCGTTCGTCGCGGTGTGGTCGACCCTGGCGCTCGCGATCCCGATCCCGGAGGCCGACGAGCCCGGCCTCACCGCGCTCACCCGGTGGCTGCGCGAGCGCGGCCGAGGAGTCAGCGGCCTCGACCTCGCGAACGCGGTGAGCCTCATGCAGACCCTCACCCGCGACTCCCTCGTCGCCACCTCGGGCTACGACGTGGTCCTCACCCCGACCCTCGCCCAGGTACCGAGCCTGGTCGGCGGGATCCGCGACGACGCCGACCCCGCCGCCGACTTCGAGGCGCAGAAGCGCTTCACGCCCTTCACCTCGCCCTACAACGTCACGGGGCAGCCGGCGATCTCCGTGCCGCTGCACTGGGCCGAGGTCGACGGCGCGACCCTGCCGGTGGGGATCCAGCTCGTGGGCCGCCCCGCCGACGAGGCCACCCTCATCTCGTTGGCCGCGCAGCTCGAGGCGGCGGCGCCCTGGGCCGACCGGCGACCGCCCGGCTGGTGAGCACGGGCTGGTGAGCGTCGCGCGGCACCGGAGGTGAGAACGCTTACATTCGTGAGCCTCCAGCCCTGGATTCCCGGCCGGGGGGCGGACAAGATGGCGACGTGAACAACGATCTCGTCGCCCTGGCGGCGGCCTATGGAGTGGCGACCGAGTTCTGGGACCAGGCAGGTGCGCACCAGACGGTCTCCGAGGAGACGGTGGTGGCCGTCCTGGCGGCGCTGGGCGTCGATGCGGCCACGCCTGCCGCTGTCACCCGGTCGCTGTCGGACCGGCGGCTGCGTGACTGGCGCCGCACTCTCCCTCCGGTCTTCGTCCAGCGTCAGGGCGACCCGGTCACCTGCTGGGTGCACCTCCCGCACGGGGACTCGGCGCGGCTCTGGGTCGAGCTCGAGGACGGCGGCAGCCGCTCCGACGTGACCCAGGTCGACCGGTGGGTGGAGCCGGTCGACGTCGACGGGGCCCTCGTCGGTGAGGCGACCTTCGGGTTCCCGACCGACCTGCCGACCGGCTGGCACCGCTTGCACGCCGAGCTCACCGCCGCCGACGGCGGCTCGTCCTCGGCGGTCACGACGCTGGTCGTCACCCCGCGGCGGCTCGAGCTGCCGCCCGCGTTGCGCTCGCGCCGCGGCTGGGGCCTCGCCGCCCAGCTCTACTCGGTCCGCTCGAGCCGGTCCTGGGGCCTCGGCGACGTCGCCGACCTGTCCGAGCTCTGCTCGTGGACCGGTCGTGAGCTCGGTGCCGACTTCGTGCTGGTCAACCCGCTGCATGCCGCCTCGCCGATCCCGCCGATGGCGCCCTCGCCGTACCTCCCGGTGACCCGACGCTTCGCCAACCCGATCTACCTGCGGGTGGAGGAGGTCCCGGAGTTCGCCTACCTGCCCGAGGTCGGCCGGGCCCGGGTCGCCGAGATCGCGGCCACGCAGCGCATCGCGAACACGTCCTCGGACCTCCTCGAGCGAGACCCGGTGTGGTCGGCGAAACGGGCGGCGCTCGAGCTGGTCCGTCTCGTGCCGCGGCTGCCGGGTCGTCAGGCGGCGTACGACGAGTTCGTCGCCCGCGAGGGCGAGGGACTGCAGGACTTCGCGCTGTGGTGCGCGCTGAGCGACACCTACGGCGAGCCGGATCGGTGGCCGGCCGAGCTGGAGGACCCGCACGGCGCTGCGGCGCAGGCGGCACGCGTCGAGCTGGCCGGCGGCGTGGAGTTCCACTGCTGGCTGCAGTGGCTGCTCGACGAGCAGCTCGCGGCCGCGCAGCAGGCGGCCCGCGACGCCGGCATGGCGATCGGCGTCATGCACGACCTCGCGGTCGGCGTTCACCCCGAGGGCGCCGACGCGTGGGCCCTGCGCGACGTGCTCGCGAGCGGCGTCGCGGTGGGGGCGCCGCCGGACATGTACAACCAGATCGGGCAGGACTGGTCCCAGCCGCCGTGGCGCCCGGACGCCCTCGCGGAGAAGGCCTTCATCCCCTACCGCGACATGCTGCGCACGGTTCTGCGGCACGCGGGAGGCATCCGCATCGACCACGTGCTCGGGCTGTTCCGGCTCTGGTGGATCCCGCGCGGCATGCCCGCGAACCAGGGCACCTACGTCCGCTACGACCACGACGCGCTCGTCGGAATCCTCGCGCTCGAGGCGGAGCGCGCCGGGTGCATCGTGATCGGCGAGGACCTCGGCACGGTCGAGGCGTGGGTGCAGGACACCCTGCGCGACCGGGGCGTCCTGGGCACGTCGATCCTGTGGTTCGAGGCCGACGAGGCGGGCCACCCGCTGCCCCCGGAGCAGTGGCGCGAGCTGGCGCTCGCGAGCGTCACCACGCACGACCTCCCGCCGACCGCGGGATTCCTGGCCGGGGAGCACGTCCGACTGCGCGCCGACCTCGGACTGCTGACCACGAGCTACGACGAGGAGCTCGCCTCCCACCAGCGCGACCTGGCCCGCTGGTCCGACGCGCTGCGCGAGGAGGGGCTGCTGCGCGAGGGTGCCGGGACAGATGACGTGATCGAGGCGCTGCACCGCTACCTCGCCCGGACCCCCGCCCGCCTCCTGCTGGTGTCGCTCGCCGACGCCGTCGGCGACCGCCGTGCGCAGAACCAGCCGGGCACCGACCAGGAGTACCCGAACTGGCGCGTGCCGCTCACCGACGCGCAGGGCGTGCCAGTCCTGCTCGACGAGCTGCCGAAGGTCGGCCTGCTGCGTCGACTCGTGTCGGCGCTCCACGGCTGAGCCGGACGCCCATGCTCCCGGCCCGCACCCGTAGGATCGCTGCATGATCACGACCCTGAGCCTCCGCCTGCGCGCCGCCGTCACCGGCGGTGTCGCGGTCGCGATCGTCGTCGCGAGCGCCGCACCTGCGTGGGCCGATGACCCCATGCCGGGTTCGGCGAGCGACACCGTGATGTCGACCGGTCAGGCGATCCTCGTGTTCGTCGGGATCCCGGTCGTCGTCGTCTCGCTCATCTACCTGCTCGTCTCGGCGCCCGGCTGGACCCGCGGCGGCCGTGCGAGCTCGGCCGACGCCTGGACGTCGGACCCGCTGGTCCTCGGCACCGACGACACCGCGACCGCAACGGCAGCCATCGAGCCGTCGGCGGTCGTGGACTCCGACGAGAGCGGCGGCACGAGTGCGTCCTGGTGACGGTCTGACCGACGCGCAGCGGGCCCGCCTCGCCCAGTCCGTGGCGGCCACCGAGAGCGCGACCGGGCTCAACATCGTCCTGCACGTGGGGCGGCTCGAGGGCGGTCGCGCCGCCGCGCAGGGCATGCTGGCGGCCTGCGACGAGGCAGCGTCCTCGGTCGTCGTGGCCGTCGATCCCGGCGCCCGGGCGCTCGAGATCGTCACCGGTCGCACGGCGTCCGCGATGCTCGACGACCGCACGTGCGCTCTCGCCGCGCTGGCGATGACGTCGTCGTTCTCCGCCGGCGACCTCGTCGGAGGCATCCGCAACGGCCTGCAGGTGCTCGCCGACCACGGCCGCAACGCGGTGACCCCGCACCTCGACACGTTCTGAGGGCGCGCGACTGCGCGCGTCAGGACCCGCTCAGCTGTCGCGGGCCTGGCAGCGCAGCGAGCGCTCCACACCGTCGCGGCCCTCGCGCACGAGTCGGCGCGCCCCCGCGGGGACGTCGTCGCGGGCGAGGAACTCGTCGGTCATGTCGAGGGTCGCCTGCTCGACCAGCGTCGACGGGTAGAGCCCGAGCACGATGGTCTGCGCCGTCTCGTTCGTGCGCGTCTCCCACGCGTTCGGGATCGCGGCGAAGTAGCGCGGCAGGAACGACCGGTGCAGCTCGCGCTGGTCGGTCTGGACGAATCCGCTGAGCGTCGCCACGAGCAGGGCGTTGGGCAGCTCGTCGCTCTCCACCGCGGCTGCGAACGCCCGCTCCTTGGCCTCCAGCGTGGGCACCGCGGCGCGCGCGATCGCGGCCTGGCGACGTCCGGTCGCCGTGTCGTCGCGGGCGAGCTCGGCGTCGATCTCGGCCGGGTCGGCCGCACCGAGGGCGAGCAGGCGGAGCAGGAAGGCCCAGCGCAGGTCGGTGTCGACCACGAGGCCCTCTGGGGCCTCGCCGGACAGCCAGCCGCGCACGACGGC
>Ga0208588_1000379_pt1 | contig 14514 bp, 10 predicted proteins | sample NGESurshal092012_8_FD_184483 | JGI IMG/M metagenome (GOLD analysis project Ga0208588, IMG submission 184483) | Arctic peat soil microbial communities from Barrow, Alaska - NGEE Surface sample 415-3 shallow-092012 (SPAdes) | ecosystem: Environmental > Terrestrial > Soil > Wetlands > Peat ...
GCGGTGGCGGCGGTGCCGGGAGTCGCAGGGGTCGAGGTGAAGATGGTGTTTAACCCGCCGTGGGATCAAAGCCGCATGTCCGACGAGGCTCGAGTGGCGTTGGATATGTGGTGACGGCGGCAATACCGAACTCGGGGTTAGGCTGCGGCCTTGCTCAATGCCCAAACGCGCCGGTCCGGTTTTAACTTTCCGGAATTACGGTAAGGCGGCGCGAACGGGAAGCATTTTATCATAGCTCCAGCCCATTTATTGGTGGTGGCGTCATGGAAACAAAACTAAGAGTAAACTTTATTTTCTTCGAGCTGGAATTTAACATTACGCGAGTGCTGTACGAGTTAAGGTTTTTATTACGTATAAACCTGTTTCTTTTGCCGGCTTTCCTTATTTGCTATGCCGTCTGTTATTATGTCATCGGCAATCAGATAGCTGCCTATGTCGATGAGGACATCATGCGGACGGGCCGCTTGATGCTCGAAACCGCGCGGGCCATGCGCGCCTATACCACGACGCAGGTTGCGCCGCTGCTGGAAAAGGATCAGGCCAAACTCGAAAGCTGCGTTCGGGACGCCACGCGACTGATCAGCACGGGCGCGGCCGCGACCTTGCAGGACGCTGCGGTCGCGTCAAAGCTCGAGTCGAAACGGGTGCTGGAAGCTTCGCGCCAGCATTTAATCGAGGCCGCGCAAAAGTGGAGCTCGCGGTCGGTTGAAGCGCCATTCCTGCCGCAGACGATCCCTTTTTATGCGTCGACGGAAATGTTCGGCGCTCTGCGCGAGCAATTTCCCGATTTCGCCTACAAGGAGGCCGCCCTTAACCCGACCAATCTGCGCGATCGCACGGTGGATTGGGAAGCCGACATCGTGAATAATTTTCGCGATAATCCGAAACTCGCCGAGTTTCCCGGTCGGCGCTCGGCGGCTTCCGGCGAAGTGCTGTTCCTGAGCACACCCATCCGCGTCGACGATGAAAGCTGTCTGGCCTGTCACGGACGTGCCGACAAGGCCCCGCCCGAATTGGTCAAGTTATATGGCGCCAATAATGGATTCGGCTGGCGATTGGGCGATGTGATCGGCGCCCAGATCATCAGCGTGCCGGCGCATGTGTCTGCCGATCGCGCGGCGAGCGAAATGAAATCGATTTCGATCTGGCTGGGCGGCGCGTTCGGCATATTCTACGCGATCGTCAATCTCATCTTGTTTTTCTTCATCGGAAAGCTGATTTCCGAACAAAAGATAGTGTGAGCGCCGAAGCCTGATCAGCTCTTCTTGCCAAATTCCGATACCCCGCCGTGCGCCTCCGACCATGCCGCCGGAGCGTGCAGGAATTTCTCCACCTCGTCCAAGGTGGCGTCAGGCAGATACTGCGTTTTCCGCGCGACCTTGAGCACGTCCCACCAAGTGGTGAGTTGGTGAAGCGCGATATTATCCTTGGCCAGTTCTTCGCGCGCCTGCGGAAAAATGTCGTAAAAGAAGAACACGAAGGTATGTTCGCATCTCTGACCCGCCTCGCGAATGGCGTTGCAGAAATTGACCTTGCTGCCGCCGTCGGTGGCGAGATCCTCGACCAGCAGGGTGCGCGCGCCTTCGGTCACTTCGCCTTCGATGCGGGCGTTGCGGCCAAAACCCTTCGGCTTCTTGCGCACATATTGCATCGGCAGGGCGAGGCGGTCGGAAATCCAGGCGGCGAAGGGAATGCCCGCCGTCTCGCCGCCGGCGATGATGTCGAGGCTTTCATAGCCGATCTCGCGCTGGATGGTTTTCACCGCGAAATCGAGCAGGACCGTCCGCAGCCGGGGAAAAGCGATCAGCTTGCGCATGTCGGTATAGACGGGGCTGGCCCAGCCCGAGGTGAAAATAAACGGCTTGTCCGCGTTGAACAGCACGGCGCCGACTTCCAGCAGCATTTTCGCGGTTTCTTCGGCAATCAGCTGCTTTTCGAGTGCGGCGGGCGAGGCAAGGTCGGACATGATTTCTTCCATTTTTCAGCGGCGGCCTGATTTGGACCGGATGCAGGCGCGCGTCAATCGTCCAGCCTTATTGCATGCCCTTGCCGGGCGAAGCGAGAAGGGCGACAAAGGCGCATGACCGATCTTTTCGCCAATGCCGGGTTGGAGCAGGGGGCGCCGCGCCCGCTCGCAGAACGGCTGCGCCCCAAAAACCTGAGCGAGGTGGCGGGCCAGGACCATTTGCTCGGCCCCAATGGCGCGCTGACCCGGCTCGTCGACTCGGGCTCGCTCGGCAGCCTGATCTTCTGGGGGCCGCCGGGCACCGGAAAAACCACGGTCGCGCGCCTGCTGGCGCATGAAACCAATCTGCATTTCGTTCAAGCGTCGGCGATTTTTTCCGGCGTGGCCGAGCTGAAGAAAATCTTCGAGGAGGCGCGTGGCCGCCGCCGCATCGGGCAGGGGACCTTGCTGTTCATCGACGAAATTCATCGTTTCAACCGCGCCCAGCAGGACAGTTTTCTGCCGGTGATGGAAGATGGCACCGTCACGCTGATCGGCGCGACCACTGAAAATCCCTCCTTCGAACTCAACGCCGCCCTTTTATCGCGCGCTCGCGTGCTGACCTTTCATAGCCTCGACGATGCAGCGATCGAAAAGCTGTTGTTTCGCGCCGAGGAAGCGGAACAAAAACCGCTGCCGCTTGACGAAGATGCGCGAAAAACGCTGATCCGCATGGCCGATGGCGACGGCCGCGCCGCCCTGACTCTGGCCGAGGAAATTTTTCGCGCCGCCCGGCCGGATGAGATTTTCGACGCCAAAAGCCTGTCCGAAGTCGTGCAGCGCCGCGCGCCGATCTACGACAAGGGGCAGGAGGGCCATTACAATCTGATCAGCGCCCTGCACAAGACAGTGCGCGGCTCCGACCCCGATGCGGCGCTCTATTATCTCGCCCGCATGTTCGACGCCGGCGAGGACCCGCTGTTCATCGCGCGCCGGGTGGTGCGCATGGCCTCGGAAGATATCGGTCTCGCCGACCCGCAGGCGCTGGTCATCGCCAACGCCGCCAAGGACGCGTTTGATTTTCTGGGCAGCCCCGAGGGCGAGTTGGCGATTGCCCAAGCCGTGATCTATTGCGCCTGCGCGCCCAAATCCAACGCGGCCTATGTCGCCTATAAGGCGGCGATGCGGCTGGCGCGAGAACGCGGCTCGCTCATGCCGCCCAAGGTGATCCTGAACGCGCCGACCAAATTGATGAAGGGCGAGGGCTATGGGGCGGGCTATGCCTATGACCACGACCAGCCCGAAGGCTTTTCGGGCCAGAATTATTGGCCGGAGGACTTGGGCCGGCAGAATCTCTATCGCCCGGTCGAACGCGGCTTTGAGCGCGAGATTGTGAAACGGCTGGAGTATTGGGAGAAATTACGGAGGGAAAGGGGCGAAGACCGATGAAGACCACGCCCTTTGCCCCTCCGTTTCAGGGGAGCGGAGCGCCTGCTGACAAGCGCATTTGAAGTTTATCGCTTTGGCTGAAAAATGAAGGCTGGGCATCCTTCAAACCCAGCGCGATGAGGCGCTGCGCCATAGGATGCTGGCTATCGAAAACTTCGAGCCGGATGGAGCCTGCGAAGCGGAATTTTGCGCCGCCTCTTGTCGTGACAACCGTTCGAAGAATTTTGCCGTGTTTGGAACTCAACAAGACGGCGTCGAACAAGGGGCCGGGCGCTCCGACGCCGCCCACTCCCGAAAATTTCAATATTGTGTCCTTGGCGTCGGGATCGGTCACCCGGATTTCGAACCGCTCGCCGTTCCTTGCAAAATCGATTTGAGTCACGAATTTGGGGAGGCCCCAAATTTCCCGGCCCGCGACGTCGGCCGCGGCCGTGGTGACCGGAAGGTCGAAGATGTAGAAGCCCATCGCCACTTTATCCATGTTTCCGAAAAGAGATAAAAACGGAAATCTGGGCGGCGTCAGCCCCTTGGGCACGACGGCGACTGCTGTTGCGACTTCCCGGTAGCTGCCGACCGAGGTGTTGCGATAATCGTAAAAATTGACGCCGATCAGCGCCTTGCCATTCTCGAACCGCACCGCCTCCAAACCTGTATTAACGACCAAAGCTTGGGCACGTTCGAGATCGATCCAATACCCCGAGGAAAAGATCGACGCCTCGTAAACAAAGAAAGGTAAATCGACATTTCCTTCGCTGGTCGCGAACGGGGTTCTTGCATATTGAAAAAATGGGTCGGCTTCAAAGGCGGACATGCGAGGCTCTCCCTTAAGGAGCCTGCGCCCCCTTTTCCCGGCGGCCGCCAGCTCCAATTGGCAATCCATTTCATGTTCGTGCCGAACGCGGCGGGCTGGCCGCGCGGATGAGTATTGCAGACATAACGGCGATGCTTCAGATTTTGTTCGACGGGGCGAATAATTTAATCCGGCGGGGCCGATACAGGTTCAACGGCAAATAGTTTAATGACGCAGCCGCCCTTCCGCGCTAAAGATCAGCAATGCAAGCCTATCTTCTCGTTTTCTTCGGCGCCGGGTTCGGCGGCTGTTTGCGTCATACAGTCAATCTCCTCGCCGCGCGGATCTTGGGGACGGGCTTTCCGTGGGGGACTTTCCTCATCAATATTTCGGGTTCTCTGGTCATGGGGCTTCTTGCCGGCTTTTTCGCCTTCCGCTCCGGCGAGGCCTGGACGCCAAACATCCGCCTGTTCATGCTCACGGGCATTCTTGGCGGCTACACCACTTTTTCGGCCTTTTCCCTCGATGCGGCTCTGCTCTACGAGCGCGGCGAACTGGGCCTCAGCGCAGCTTATGTATTCGGCTCGGTCGGCCTCGCTATTGGCGGAGTCTTTGCGGGTCTGGCCATTGTGAGGGCTTTGACGTGACGCGGATATCGAAAAGCCCGGCCGGCAAGGCGCGCGCCGGGGCTCGCACGGCAAGGCCGGGCGCTGAACGTTCGGCTGGCGCCAAAGCCGGCCCGACCAAGGCCAAGCATTTCTTTGCCGCGCGGCCGAAAAAGGCCCGGATCGCCGAGGAACAGGGTTTTGACCCGGACTATGCGGCCGCGCTGGTGCGCGAGGCGATGGCTGCGGAAAAGCCGGTCAAGGAAGCGGCGACGCCCGCGCCCGACAAGGAAACGTCAAAAGTCCAGATCCTCCTCGTCACCGAGGATGAGGACGGCATGCGGATTGACCGCTGGTTCAAGCGGCGCATTCCCACCCTGTCGCTGTCTCATCTGGCCAAAGTTTGTCGCAAGGGCGAAGTACGCCTCAGCGGCAAGCGCGTGGACACTTCTACCCGCGTGGTCGCGGGCGCCAATGTGCGCGTGCCGCCCCTCGCCGTCGAAGGCGTGAAAGCGCCCGCCGTCAAGCGTCCGGCCGCCGTGTCGGAAGCCGACGCCCGCGCCATCCGCGACATGACCCTCATCGACGACCGCGACCTGATGGTGCTCAACAAGCCGTTCGGGCTGGCGGTGCAGGGCGGTTCCGGCACAAAAGTCCATCTCGACGGGATGCTGGCCTCGCTGGCCAATGAGCGCGGCGACCGGCCGGTGCTGGTGCATCGCCTCGACCGCGACACCTCGGGCGTCATTCTCATTGCGAAAACGCGGAAGATGGCGGCCGATCTCGGCGAGATTTTCCGCTCGCGCTCGGCGACCAAGATTTACTGGGCGATGGTCGAGGGCGTGCCGCGTCCGGCTCAGGGGCGCATTTCGCTCTATCTCGCCAAGGGCGAGGCGATGGGCGACAATCGTCCGCCGCGCGAAATGAAGGGCCGCCACGGCGTCGAGGAAAGGCGCGACATCGAGAAGATGCGGGTCGCCAAGCATGGCGACGACGACGCCCAGCATTCGCTGACCTATTACGCCACGGTCGACAAGCTGGCGCCGCGTCTGGCCTGGCTGTCGATGAAGCCGCTCACCGGTCGCACCCATCAATTGCGCGCCCATGCGGAAGCTATCGGCTGCCCCATTGTCGGCGATCCTAAATACGGCCACGGGCAGGAAGACGCTTACCGCCGCGCCGATCCCAACCGCAATGTCCCGGCGGGCATCGAGAATAAACTGCACCTGCTGGCTCGCCGGCTGATCCTGCCGCATCCCAAGGGCGGCATCCTCGACGTGACCGCGCCTTTGCCGCCGCACATGAAGAGAGCCTGGGACATGCTGGGTTTTGATGTCCATCAGGACGACCCGATCATGGAGGCGCCGGAGGAATAGGCGCGGGTTTTTCGCGAGGGAGCAGGGAACCGATCAGGTCCTTCAAAGTTGGACTTTTGCGCGTCCGCCCCGCTCAAGGCCAACCTCCTTTGATCCTGGATCCTTTTTCCTTCGAGGGATTCGACGCCGGTATGGGTCTGGCGTTGTTTCTCGATTTCGACGGCACGCTGGTCGATATGGCCGCGACGCCCGGCGGCGTATGGCCGGAGCCGGGTCTTGTCGAACTTTTGCAAAAACTGGCGCAAAACCTCGACGGCGCACTCGCCATAGTCACCGGCCGCCCGCTCTCCGACATTGACCGTCTGCTGGCGCCGACGCTGCTGCGCGGCGCCGGCGTGCATGGCGCCGAAGTTCGCGACGAGGCAGGCGGTCCTGTCAGGGAGGCCGCGCCGCCCTTGAGGGAGGATTTTGTCGACGCCGTCCGCCGCCTGGAGGAAATCGCGCCCGGCGTGTTGGTCGAGCGGAAAAACGCCGCGATCGCCGTTCATTACCGTCTCGCAGAAACTATGGGGCCGGAGGTGGAGCGGCGTCTGCGGGCGCTTCTGTCCGAGGCCGGCGAGGCGCTCGATCTGCGGCCTGGCAGGATGCTGGTGGAAGCTGTTCCGCACACTGTTTCGAAAGGCGAGGCGCTGCGTGCTTTTATGCGCAAGCCGCCTTTCGCCGGGCGTCTGCCGATCATGATCGGCGACGACAGCGGCGACGTTGTGGCTTTCGAGGCGGCTGAGGCCATGGGCGGCAGGGGGTTGCGAGTGGCCGGCGAGTTCTTCAGCTCAGGCGACGCGCATTTCTCCGGAACCGCTGCTGTGCGGCAATGGTTGGAGCAATTGTCGGGCCGGATTTCGGCGCCGCAACAAGGCGACGACGGATAATGCAGCTCAATCCCACCATCGACCTCGCGGTCATCGGCAATGGCAATATTTCGGCGCTTATCGACCGTTCCGGCACAATCGTCTGGATGTGCTGGCCACGCCTCGACGGGGACCCCTATTTTTGCGCTCTGGTGGACGGCGCCAAGCCGAATGACGGCTATTTCGCCATCCGCTTCGACGAAGAGGGGGCGACCTCAGAACAGAGTTATCTCCGCAACACCGCCATCGTCCGCACCGTCGTCACCTCCGCCGATGGCGCTGCCTCCTTCGTCATCACCGATTTCGCGCCGCGCTTTTCCCAGTTCGGACGCCATTATAATCCGCCGATGATCGTGCGCCGGGTCGAGCCCTTGCGCGGGCTGTGCCGCATCAGGGTCCGCATGCGTCCGCGCATGGCCTATGGCCGCCTCCTCCCGACGCGGATCGTGGGAAGCAACCATATCCGTTATTCCAGCGAGGCCGGAACGATCCGCCTGACCACCGACGCGCCGGTTTCCTATATCGCCACCGACGGAGCTTTCATCCTGTCGCAGCCGGCGACCTTCATCCTGCACGCCGACGAGTCTCTGCCCAGCTCCATTCCGCGCCTCGCACGCGAATTTCACGACCAGACGGCGGACGCCTGGCGCGAGTGGGTGCGCAATCTCTATGTGCCCTATGAATGGCAGGCGGAAGTGATCCGCGCAGCGATCACCTTGCAACTGTGCAGCTTCGAGCAGACCGGCGCGATTGTCGCCGCCCTGACCACCTCCATTCCGGAGGCTCCGGCGACCCAGCGCAACTGGGATTACCGCTATTGCTGGATTCGCGACGCTTTTTACACCGTGCAGGCGCTCAATCGCGTCGGCGCCACGGAAACCATGGTGCGCTTCATCGATTACGTCACCAATGTCATCGCCATGGAGCGCGGGCCGGATCTGAAGCCGGTTTATGCGGTCTTGCCCGAAATGACGCTGGAGGAGCGCGACGCGCCCGGCCTTGCCGGCTATCGCGGCTTCGGTCCCGTGCGGATCGGCAATGACGCGGTCAATCAGGTCCAGCATGATGTTTATGGCAGCGTCGTCCTGTCCGCCGCTCAGATGTTTTTCGATGAACGCCTGCCGATCAAGGGCGACGAAGGGCTGTTCAACCTGCTGGAGCCGATGGGCATGCGCGCGCTGGCGCTGGCGCTGACGCCGGACGCCGGCATCTGGGAATATCGCGACAAGCCTGCCGTCCACACCTATTCGGCCGCCATGTGCTGGGTGGCCTGCGACCGACTGGCGCGCATCGCGGCGCGTCTCGGCCTCGCCGACCGCGCCGCGCAATGGCGGAAATCGGCCTGCGGCCTCCGCCAGACCATCCTCGAGCGCGCCTGGAGCGCCGAGATGAACTGCTATGCCGGACATCTCGACTCCGATCATGTCGACGCCAGCGTGCTCCTTCTGGCCGAACTCGGAATGGTCGCCCCGGACGATCCGAAATTCATCGCCACGGTGGAGACGATCGGCCACGTTCTCGGCCGCAACAGCTATCTGTTCCGCTATGCGGCGCCCGATGATTTCGGCGCGCCGACCACCGCCTTCACCATTTGCAGCTTCTGGTATGTCGAGGCGCTCGCCACTATCGGCAGACGCGACGAGGCGCGCGCGCTGTTCGAGAAGATCCTCTCCCGCCGGAATCATGTCGGCCTGCTGTCGGAAGATCTGGATCCGATTACCGGCGAACTCTGGGGCAATTTCCCGCAAACCTATTCGGCGGTCGGCATTATCCTCGCCGCCATGCGGCTCTCGGAAAGCTGGGAGCTGGCGAGATGAACGCCTCCACCACGGGCAGCCCTGACTCGCCTGGCCTCAGGGCGCGGATCGGGTCGATCATGCGCGCCGGTCAGGGGATCTTTTACGTTGTTCTTGCACTGATCGCGGTGCTGGTCATCGGGTTCGGCCTCCTGGCTCCCGCATCGAGGTTCATCGAAAACTGGGCGCGGAGCGATGTCGAATTGCAGACAAATCTCGCTTTCCGCACGATCAGCGACCGGCTCGCCTTCAGTGAACTGGTGAAAAATGGCGCCGATCTCGCGCCGCTGCTCGACCGCATTGCCGGCAGCAACCGCGACATCGCTCTCGGCTATTGTGCGGGTGAAGGCGAAATGCGCTACGCCACCAGCGATTTCCCCAAGGGCCTGAACTGCGTCGATTTGCCTCATGGCAAGGCCAAGAGTTACGAATGGAAGAACGCTTCGGGCGAAGAGGTGACGGTCAGCGTCTTTCCACTGGGCGAAGGCGCCAAGTCCGGCAGTGTCGTCGTGGCGCCCAACGCCGATTACATCCGCCGGCGCGTCGGCGAGCTGCGTCTCTTCGCCGTTCTCGACCTGGCGGGATTGGCGCTCGGCTTCAGCATATTGACCTTCGTCGTCATTCTGGTCCTGCGGCGAAACTGGCTCAAATCCCTGCGCGCTGCGATCACGGAGGCGGGGCGCCCCGCCTCGAAGCTGGATTTCGAGCGACCCGACCTTCCAGTCAATAACGAAATCAACGCGTTGCTGGCCGAATTGCGGATGGAGCGCAAATTCGTCGAAGGCATTCACGTCAAATGGTCGCCGGAGACATTGCATCTCCTGTTGGAGGAGGAATTGCCGGACGCCCAGGTGCTCATCGTCTCCAATCGCGAGCCCTATATCCACAACTGGGTCGATGGCGAAATCCGCCTGCAAATTCCAGCCAGCGGCCTGGTTTCAGCTCTGGAGCCGGTGATCCGCGCCTGCGGCGGCGTGTGGATCGCGCATGGCGGCGGCACGGCGGACCGTGAAGTCTGCGACTCCAACGACCGGCTGCAGGTTCCGCCCGACGCCCCCGCCTATACGCTGCGCCGGGTCTGGCTCTCCGACGAGGAGCAGGACGGCTATTATTACGGTCTCGCCAACGAGGGGCTGTGGCCTCTCTGCCATATCGCCTTCGTGCGACCTGCCTTCCGCGAACAGGACTGGAGCTATTACAAGGAGGTCAACCAGCGCTTCGCCGATGTCGTCTTCGAGGAGGCGAACTGCGAAAATCCCGTCGTGCTGGTGCAGGATTATCATTTTGCTCTTCTACCGCGCATGATCCGCAAGCGCCTGCCCAAGGCGACCATCGTGACTTTCTGGCACATTCCCTGGCCCAATGCGGAAACCTTCGGGATCTGCCCCTGGCGCAACGAAATCCTCGACGGACTGCTCGGCTCGTCGATCGTCGGCTTCCACACCCGCTCCCATTGCAATAATTTTCTCGATACCGTCGACCGATCCATCGAAAGCCGGATCGACCACGAGAATTCCACAGTCACGCGGCGGGGGCGGGAAACCCTGATCCGGCCCTATCCCATTTCAATCGAATGGCCGCCGCGCGCGCTGGCCGGCCAGGCGCCCGTGGCCGAATGCCGCGCGGTGGTGCGCCAGCGTTTCAACCTCGCGGAGGATGTGCGCATCGCGGTGGGCGTCGAGCGCTTCGATTATACCAAGGGCATTCTCGACCGGATGCAGGCGATCGACGATCTTCTGTCGGAAAATCCCGAATGGCGCGGCAAGGTGGTGATGATCCAGGCGGCGGCGCCCACGCGCGAAAAACTCTCCTCCTACGCTGGCCTTCAGCGCGACGCGGAAAACATGGCGGCGGAAATCAATGCGAAATACGCCGAATACGGCTGTCCGCCGATCCGTCTCGTCATTAGGCATCATGAGCCGCGCGAGGTGTTCGAACTTTTTCGGGCCGCCGATATCTGCATCGTTTCCTCGCTGCATGACGGGATGAATCTGGTGGCCAAGGAATTCGTCGCGGCGCGTGACGACGGACTTGGCGTGCTGATCCTGTCCAGTTTCGCCGGCGCATCGAGCGAGTTGACCGAGGCGCTCATCGTCAATCCTTATGACACGCGCGACATGGCCAAGGCATTCGACCGCGCCTTGCGGATGAGCGAGGGGGAACAGCGCGAGCGCATGTCGATGATGTGCGGCCAGGTCGGCGAGCGCAATGTCTATCGCTGGGCGGCGCAAATGCTGTTCGACACAGCCTGGCTGCGCCGCCGCGAGCGCGTCGTGGCGGCGAGCGAATAGAGCAAAGTTCCGCGATTTCGCGCGTCTCCAATGCAACCGCTTATTAACGAATACAACCGATAGTTGAAATCGGGGTCTTCGAGGGCCTGATCAACGCGACCGGTCCGGCGATGTCGGACGCCGGCGCGGCATTGAGGGGCGTCGATGTCCATCTTGAAAAACATTCGGCTTCCAATAGAAACGGGCACGCCTGACGGCCCCGGGCAGGAAACCCGGCAGGAAATCGGGCGGGATTTCGCGGATGCGGCTCGCAGCCTTCACCAGCGGCTCAAGCGCGAATTGGGCGCCCTGTCGCCGCCTTCCGCTCCCTCCTCGTCAGCGGCGCCGCCCCGGCTCCAGCGAGGGCTCAAAATCGCCGCCGGACTGACGGTCGTGCTGGGTTTTGGATTGCAGCCCATGCTCAAGCTGTTGCAATCGGCCAGCGCCGAGGCGGTCGTCAACGCGCCGCTGCTCAATTTACGCGCGCCCATCGACGGCGTGGTTTCGCTCGACGGCGCATCGCTGGTGCTGGAAGACCCGCGCGCCGACAGCGCCCGGATGGACGAAGCGGAACGGGCTCTGGCGCGGGCGACCGAAGAGCATCATTCCCTCGAGCGGCGCCGCACGGCGGCGCTGGAGGCCCTGGCGCGCAATGAAGCCCAGACCGACACCTTTCGCAAAGGCCGCATCCTGCAACTGGAGGCGCGAATCGACGAATGGACCCACCGCGCCGCCATGGACGAGGTGCGGGTCGAGGAGGCGGCCGCCCGCGTGGACCGTTATGGCCGGCTTGCCGGCAACGTGGTCAGCGCGGTCGAGGTCGATTCCGCGCGGCGGACGCTGGAGGTTGCGCGACAGCAAGTCCTGGCCGCGCGCGCCCAGATCGACCAGACGCGGATCGAACTCGACGCGGCCCGGTCCGGCTCCTTCCTCGGCGACGCCTATAACGACCAACCCTCTTCCGCGCAGCGGATGGACGACCTGCGCCGCAGCGTCGCCGAACTCGACGCCCATATCGCGTCGTCGGAAGAGGTGATGGCCCGCCTCGGGCGCGATCTGGAGGTCGAACGCGTAAAATTCGCGCGCGTGGCCAAGGCCGTGGTTTCACCGCCGCCGCAAGGCCGAATCTGGGAAAGGCTGGTGTCGCCGGGCGAAAGCGTCAGGCGCGGGCAGGATCTGGCGCGCTATGTCGATTGTTCGCGCGTCGTCGTCACCGCCGCGGTCGATGAGCCGACCTATAATGCGCTGGTCATCGGACAAAAGGCGCAATTCCTGGCCTCGGACGGCGTCAGCCTCGACGGACAGGTTGTCAATCTGACCGGTCCGTCAGGCGCCTCGGCGAACCTGGCCATCGCTTCGTCGGCGCTCACCAAGGCGGCTTTCCGCGTCTCGGTCTCCCTGCCGCCTTCGGACGATGCTTGCGGAATTGGACGCACCGGGCGGCTCGTATTCGGCGCGGGAAACTGACGCCATGACGCTGCCGCTGCTTTGGGCCGCCGATTCGATGTTGGCGCCGGGATTGATCGCCGCCGGAGCGGCGGTCGCGGTCATGGCGGGACTCGACGTCGCCGGATTTGGCCGGACGGGAGTTGGCCGCCGCTCGGGCATTGGCCGCCAGATCGTCATCGCTGTCGCGATGATTTTGGCCGCCCGCTATCTGGTGTGGCGCCTGTTGTGGACCTTGCCGCCGCTTTCGTGGTCGTTCGAATCCGTGTTCGCCATCGTTTTCCTCGCCATCGAGACGACGGCGATGCTGGGCGGCATGCTGTCGATGGCGCTGCTCATGAAGACGCGCGACCGAAGCAAGCAGGCTGACGCGAACCAGGGCTGGCAGGATTGCGCGCCGGCGGCGCCGCTGGTCGATATCCTGATTTGCACCTATAACGAGGAGGCCACGATCCTGGAGCGCACGATTGTCGGCGCGCTCGCCCAGACCTATCCGAACTTCCGGGTATGGTTGCTTGACGATGGCCGTCGTCCGGAAATCGCGGCGCTGTGCGGCGCGCTCGGGTGCTTCTATCTGACCCGCGAAGACAATCGCCACGCCAAAGCCGGCAACATCAACGCGGCGATCCGGACCTTGGCCGCGCTGAACGTCCGTCCCGATTTCGTGGCGATCCTCGATGCCGATTTCGTGCCCTTTCCGAAATTCGTTGAACGGGCGATGGCCTTGCACAAGGCGCCTGACGTCGGAGTCGTTCAGACGCCGCAACATTTCATCAACCCGGACCCAATCCAGACCAATCTCGACCTCGCGAAGCTGTGGCCTGACGAGCAGCGCTTCTTCTTTGACGTCGTCATGGCGTCGAAAGACGCCTGGGATCAAGCCTTTTGCTGCGGAACCTCGTCGATCATCCGTTTCGAGCCGCTGGTGCGGACAGGAGGATTTCCCACCGACAGCGTTACCGAGGATTATTTGCTGTCCTTGCGCCTCAAGGAGGCGGGTTACTCCACCGTCTATCTGAATGAGCCGCTATCGCTCGGCCTCGCCCCGGAGGGATTGCGCGAATATCTGACCCAGCGCGGCCGCTGGTGTCTCGGCTTCATGCAAATTATCAGGGGCAGGAGCGGCCCGTTTTCCCGCAGCGCCAACCTGAGCTTGATGGACCGCGTCGTTCTCGTCGAAAATTTTCTCGCCTGGTCGTCCGGATATATGTTGCGCCTTGCCGGCCTGTTGGCGCCGCCGCTTTTTCTGTTCTGCGGCGTGAAGGTCGTGTCGGCGGACATAGGCGACACGCTCGGCTATTTCCTGCCGTTTTTTTTCTGGCATTCCGCAGCGATGTGCTGGATCAGCGCCGGGCGTCTGATGCCGATCCTCAGCGACATCGCGCAGTTGATCGCCGCGCCGACCATCGTCAAGGCGGCGTTCATTGGCCTGTTCGGCGCCCGCGATCAGAAATTCGCGGTGACGGCCAAGGGCGGCAATCGTTCGCGCCGTTTTGTCGAATGGGGCGTGTTCAAGCTTTACGCCGGCGCGCTTGTCGTCACGCTGGCTGGCGTCGCCTATTATTTTCGCCAGGGCAATCTGCGCATCGACGCCTATGGCGGACTGGCGCTGGCCTGGTGCTGGTATAATATCGTTATCCTGACGCTGACCTGTTTCGCTTGCGTCGAGCGTCCGCGTTATCGAAAGACGGAGCGCTATCCAACCAGCGAGTCGGTTTGGGTCGTCAGGGGGGGCAGGCGCAGGGCGCACCAGCTCGAAAATATCTCTATCGACGGCGCGCAGTTGCGCGGCGCGTCGATCTCGCGGCTCGGCGACATGATCGGGATCGAGATCGCCGGAAGCTTGATTCCGGCAAAACTCGTGCGCATCGGGCCGGATTTCCTCTCCGTCGCATTCGCGCATACGGTAGCGACGAGGGTGGCCATGACGCGGCATTTCTATGCGTCCGGGTATTACAAGACTTTTGAGGCGACCGATCCTCTGGCGAT
>Ga0208588_1000383_pt1 | contig 14418 bp, 13 predicted proteins | sample NGESurshal092012_8_FD_184483 | JGI IMG/M metagenome (GOLD analysis project Ga0208588, IMG submission 184483) | Arctic peat soil microbial communities from Barrow, Alaska - NGEE Surface sample 415-3 shallow-092012 (SPAdes) | ecosystem: Environmental > Terrestrial > Soil > Wetlands > Peat ...
CAGTTGCTGAAAAGCGCTCCGGTCGATTGCGTTATCCGATTCGGCGCGCCCCTGTCCTTCACGATCGACAGCGAGCGCAAGGCGATTGCCCTGGAAACCGAGCGGCGCGTGCGCGAACTGGCCGATGCGCTCGCCTCGACATGACGCATTTAATCCGAAATCTGTGCCGCGTCGCTTATCGGACGGCGCAAAATCGGCTATCGTTCATTAAATCCACGTCGTCCCGGAGGGACATTTCCTATTTTGACACCTGATCTAAAGTCCGTTGGGCCCGAAACCGCGAACGAGGCCGGTCCAGTCACCTCCGCGCCAGCGGGCGACAAAAAACTCTTCGTCAAGTCCTATGGCTGCCAGATGAATGCCTATGACGCCGCCCGCATGGCGGATGTGCTGGCGCCGGAGGGCTATGCGGAAACGGCGGTCATGGAAGAGGCCGACCTGATCATCCTCAATACCTGCCACATCCGCGAGAAAGCCGCCGACAAGGTCTTTTCCGAACTGGGCAAGGTGCGTGTGCTGAAAGAAGCGCGCGCCGCCGCCGGACGAACGACACAAATCGCAGTCGCTGGCTGCGTCGCGCAGGCCGAAGGCGCCGAAATTCTGCGCAAGCAGCGCGCCGTCGATCTCGTCGTCGGCCCGCAGAGCTATCATCGTTTGCCGGATTTATTGCGGCAGTCCGCGCTGAAGCCGGTCATCGACACGGATTTTCCGGTCGAAGACAAATTCGATCACCTGGCCCAGCCGTCGGGCGCCAAAATTCGCCAAAGAGGAATAAGCGCCTTTTTGACCGTTCAGGAGGGATGCGACAAGTTCTGCGCCTTCTGCGTCGTGCCCTACACCCGTGGCGCGGAAAATTCGCGGCCGGCCGCCAAAATCATCGCCGAGGCCGAGAACCTCGCCCGCGCCGGGGTGCGTGAAATCACCTTGCTGGGCCAGAACGTCAATGGCTACCACGGCGAAGGCGAGGATGGACGGGACTGGTCGCTCGCGGAACTCCTTTATCGTCTCTCCAAGGTCGAGGGCATCGTCCGCCTGCGTTACATGACGAGCCATCCCAATGACATGCGGGACGATCTGATTCGCGCGCACGGCGAATTGCCGGGCTTGATGCCTTTCCTCCATCTTCCGGTGCAATCCGGCTCGGACCGCATCCTCGACGCCATGAATCGGCGCCACACCGCCGAGGATTATCGGCGTCTCGTCGAGCGCATCCGCCACGCGCGGCCGGATATCGCGCTGTCGTCGGATTTCATCGTCGGCTTTCCCGGCGAAACCGAGGCCGACTTTGTGGCGACGCTTGAACTGGCGAAGGACATCGGCTTCGCATCGACTTTCTTCTTCAAATATTCGCCGCGGCCCGGAACGCCCGGCGCCGATCTTGCTGATCAAGTGCCCGACGACGTGATGACCGAACGCCTGATTCGCCTGCAAGACGTGGTCGAGACCCAGCGCCGCGCCTTCAACGCCTCGATGGTCGGACGGACGTTCGACGTGCTGTTCGAAAAGCCGGGACGTCACTCGGGCCAGATCGGCGGCAAATCGCCTTTTCTACAGGCTGTCCATGTCGATGGTCCCGAAACATTGATCGGTCGCGTGGCTGCCGTCGAAATCGTCGAATGCAGTTCGAACTCGCTTTACGGTCGTCTTGCAGCCCCCCCTCGGAAGGCGAACTGAATATGGCCCTTGCCGACGAAACACCCAGAATGGCGAGTTCAAAGTCTGATCAAAGCCCGGAGGCCGTCGCGACGGATTTGACGCTGGCTTTGGACGACAATCGCACCGCTTCGATGGTTTTTGGCCATTATGACCAGAATCTGGCGAGGATCGAGCGGCGGCTGAATGTCGTCCTGACCGCCAATGGCAATCATGTCGTGATCAAGGGGGCCGCCGAACCGGCGGGCCATGCGCGCCGTGTGCTGCAAATTCTCTGCGAAAGGGCGCGGAGCGGCCGGGCCGCAACCCTTGGCGATGTCGATGGCGCCATTCAGGAATGCGCCCTCCAGGGAAATTTATTTCCCAAGGAAGCGCCGGCGCCGCGCTCGACCTTCGAGCAGATTTCGACCCGCAAGAAAGGCGCGGTGCGCGCCCGAACCGCGGCGCAAGACCTCTATATCCGCGAAATGAAGCAGTATGAGCTGGTTTTTGCGGCAGGACCGGCGGGCACGGGCAAGACCTGGCTGGCGGTCGGCCACGCCGTCTCGCTGCTGGAACAGGGAGCGGTCGAGCGCTTGATCCTGTCGCGCCCGGCGGTCGAGGCGGGCGAAAGGCTCGGCTTCCTGCCCGGCGACATGCGCGAAAAGGTCGATCCCTATTTGCGACCGATCTATGACGCGCTGCAGGATTTCATGGACCCGCGCATGGTCGAGCGCGGCATGCAGACGGGGATGATCGAAGTGGCTCCCCTGGCCTTTATGCGCGGGCGCACTCTGTCGAACGCCTGTGTCCTGCTCGATGAGGCGCAAAACGCCACGTCGACGCAGATGAAAATGTTCCTGACCCGTTTGGGCGAGGGATCGCGCATGATTGTCACCGGCGATCCGACCCAGACCGATTTGCCGCCCGGCCAGAAATCCGGCTTGAGCGAAGCCCTTTCGCTCCTTGCCGGGATGGAGGGCGTTGGTCAGGTTACGTTTCATGAAGAGGATGTCGTGCGCCATGATCTCGTGCGCCGGATCGTCGGCGCCTATGAGGCGGCGGCGCGCGTCGCGCGGGAATTGCCGCCGCCACGGTCGAATCGCGACAAGGACTGGTCGCCATGAGTTTGTGCATCGAAACCTCGGTCGAATATGCGGGCTGGAGCGCGCTGGGCCGTCTTGATGCGCTGGTCGCGGAAAGCTTGCAGTCTGCGCTTGAGGAAAGCGGCGACGAATTGGTCGACGGAGTGGAGGTCAGCCTGCTTTTTTGCGACGACGCCCGCATTCAGGAGCTGAACCGGGACTTTCGCGGTCAGGACAAGCCAACCAATGTCCTGTCTTTTCCGAGTCCGGATCCGCCCGAAACCGCTCGCTTTATCGGCGACATCGCGGTGGCTTGCCAGACGGTGGCGCGCGAAGCGCAAGAGCAGGGCAAGACGCTGGAACAGCATTGTCGTCACATGATTATCCACGGCTTTCTGCATCTTTTGGGCTACGACCACGAAGACGAGGCCGAAGCCGAGGCGATGGAGGCGATGGAGATTCGCATCCTGCGCCGATTGGGCGTCGATAATCCCTATCGCGACGACGAACACAAAGAGGCCCTTGGCCATGAGCGCGCCTGACCGCGATACAGACGACCCAAGCGAACGAAGTTCCGGGAGGCAGGGCGGCTCGATGATGGAGCGCCTGCGTGGGCTGCTTGGTCTGAGCGGCGCCTCGATTCGCGACGATATCGAAGACGCTCTCGACGACGCCTCGCTCGCCGACGATTTCAGCCCGCAAGAACGCGCCATGCTGAAGAATGTTCTCGGCCTGCATGAAGTCAGGGTCAGAGACGTCATGGTTCCGCGCGCCGATATCATTTCGGTGGCGATCGACATATCCTTGGCGGAAGTTCTGGTGACGTTTCGCACGGCCGGCCATTCTCGCCTGCCCGTTCATGGCGAAACGCTCGACGATCCGCGCGGCATGGTCCACATCCGCGATTTCGTGGATTTTGTCGCCGCCGCCGCGGAAAAAATCCCGGCGCTGAAGCGGCTGAAAGCGGTCGGGGCGGAGATGCAGCCCGAGGTCTCGGACTCAGCGAGCGCCTTGTATATGCCGATCGACTTGTCGATTCGCCTGGAAGCGGCAGGCATTTTGCGACCGGTGCTCTATGCGCCGCCTTCGATGCCCGCGGTCGACCTGCTCGTCAAAATGCAGGCGACCCGGACGCATATGGCGCTGGTGATCGACGAATATGGCGGAACCGACGGCCTCGTCTCCATTGAAGACATTGTCGAAATGATTGTGGGCGACATCGAGGATGAGCATGATCTCGATGAAAACCCGAAAATCGAGTGCGTTGCTCCGGGCGTCTTCATCGCCGATGCGCGGGTCGGATTGGAGGACGCCTCGGAATTGACCGGCCTGGACCTGACCGCACTCGGAGAGCGCGAAGAGGTCGATACGCTGGGGGGCCTTGCCACCGCTTTCGCCGGACGGGTTCCCATTCGGGGCGAAGTCGTGGCCAGTCCCAACGCGGACTTCGAATTCGATATTCTCGACGCCGACCCGAGACGGTTGAAACGGCTCAAGTTGCGCAGAATCGAGGCCGGGAAGGCAGCCGAATCGCCGCCTGGAAACCCTGCCGGATCCTAGTTTCGCCGCCGAATTTTTTGGACACAGATGATCTTTTTGCCTCCAAAAATGTTCGTGATCGCCAAGCGCGTCATTCTCGCCGATGGCTGGCGGCGCCGTCTGATCGCCCTCGGCGGCGGCGCTTTTGGCGCCCTTGCGCTGGCCCCGATCGGTTTTTTTCCCGCTTTTCTGGTTCCGATGGTTCTGGCGGTCTGGCTGATCGACGGCTCCGACAGCGAGTCGCTTTGGGCGAGCTTGCGTCGAGCGGCCGACGCGGGATGGTGGATGGGCTTCGGCTATTTTGTCGCCGGCTTGTGGTGGCTCGGCTCGGCTTTCCTGGCTGAAGCCGACAAATTCGCCTGGGCTTTGCCGCTCGGCGTGCTAGGGCTGCCGGCCGGCCTTGCCCTTTTCACCGCATTTGGCTTCGCTTTCGCACGGCTTATGTGGTCGCGCGGAGGGGCGCGAATTTTCGCGCTTGCCGCAGCTTTGAGCCTGGCCGAATGGCTGCGCGGCCATGTCCTTACCGGATTTCCCTGGAATGACTTCGGCATGGTCCTGGGCGGCAACCTGTTTTTCGCTCAGGCCGCGTCGATTTTCGGACTGTATGGCCTGACCTTGGCCTCGGTGCTGATCTTCGCCGCTCCAGCGCTGCTCGGGGACGCCAAACCCAACCGCCTTCTTCCGGCGGCGGCCGCCGCCGCTTTGGCCGCGCTGGCGATATTCGGTTTTGCGCGATTGCAAGATTTTGCCGGTGAAATCCAGGACGTGAGACTGCGCGTCGTGCAGCCCAATATTCCGCTCGACGAATTTCGCGCCGATCGCGCCGTTCCACTGCTTGAACATTACCTCGACCTGTCCACCCGTCCTGTTCCGCCTCAGTCGGCCGATCCCACTCATATATTCTGGCCCGAGTCGGCCTTTCCATTCATCATTTCCCGGGATGGCGGCGCTTTGTCGCTGATCCGGTCACGACTGCAAGGCGCCATCCTTTTCACGGGCGCGGCTCGTGTGGAAATCGACGGGCGCGACGCAACTTATTTCAATGCGATCAATGTTATCGCCGGCGGCGAAGTCATCGAGACCTATGACAAGATGCACTTGGCGCCTTTCGGCGAATACATGCCCTTCGCTCGCTTTCTCGCAAAAGCGGGAATCACTCAATTCGTCTCCATTCCGGGCGGCTTCGAATCGGGCGCGTCCTCGCGTTTGCTGACCTCTCCCGGCCTGCCACCCGTCTTCCCAATGGTTTGCTACGAATCCATCTTTCCGGATGAAATCGCCGATCGGATCAACAGCGAGAACCTGCGTCCAGGCGTGTTGCTGAATGTCACCAACGACGGCTGGTTTGGCGCCACGCCGGGTCCCTACCAACATTTTGCCCAGGCGCGACTGCGGGCGATCGAACAGGGGCTGCCGCTGATTCGGTCGGCGAATACGGGCATATCGGCGATCGTCGATCCCTTCGGGCGCACGCTCGCCTCGGCGCCGCTGGGAGTCGAGGCCGTCATTGACGGTTTTTTGCCCCGATCACTCTCGCCAACACTTTTTTCGCGCGCCCCACACGCCATCCCGATCATCTTGTGGATTTTTGTTCTGATCGGCCGTTACGTTCGGACAACCCGCATTTGACTTTAGGTTAAGTGGCGTCGCAGAATATCTCAAGATGACTCATCGAGGCTCGGACTTACGTGACCAAGGAACCCAATCCAATTGACCGACATGTCGGCGCCAGGGTGCGCATGCGCCGGATGCTGGTCGGCATGAGTCAGGAAAAGCTGGGCGAAGCCTTGGGGCTGACGTTCCAGCAAGTCCAGAAATATGAAAAAGGAACCAATCGCATCAGCGCCAGTCGCCTTCAGCAAATATCCGACGCGCTGAGTATCCCTCTCTCCTTCCTGTTCCAGGGCGCTCCTGTGTCCGATGGCGCGGTCAATGGCGGCTTTGCCGAAGGGGCGGAAGATGGTTACGCCAGCGATTTCGTGATGACGGCGGAAGGTTTGAGCCTCAACCGCGCATTTGCCCGCATCGCCGATCCCAAGGTGCGAAAAAAAATCGTCGATCTCGTGACCGCGCTTTCTGAAGGCGTGGAGAGCTAGGCAAACCGCTTTGCGTTCGTTTTACCGAACGTATTTTGGCGAAACGCTTGACGAAACGAACGCTATCCCCTTAAACATTTTGACCTTGAGCGTGCGGTCACAGCGGCGCGCTGTCGGTTTCTGGCGACGCTTCTCCTCGGCGAATCGCGCGTAGATGTCTGGTGCTAACCTGTAGAGCGGCCGGTCCGAACCTCGGCGCGGCAATGCTTTTGAATTTGGAGGCAAGTCGTGGCCCGCAGCGATTTTCTGTTTACGAGCGAATCGGTATCCGAAGGTCATCCCGACAAGGTCGCGGATCGGATTTCCGACGAAATCGTCGATCTCTACTATCGGGAAGGCGAGAAGGCCGGGATAGACCCCTATCAGATCCGCGTCGCCGCAGAGACGCTTGTGACGACCAATCGCGTAGTCATCGCTGGCGAAGTGCGCGGCCCCGAAGTTTCTCATGAGCAGATCAAGGAAGTCGTTCGCAAGGCGATCAAGGACATTGGCTACGAACAGGCCGGTTTCCATTGGGAGACTGCGGTCATCGAGATTCTGCTGCACGCGCAGTCCGCCGATATCGCCCAGGGTGTCGACGCCGCCGGCAACAAGGATGAAGGCGCCGGCGACCAGGGCATCATGTTCGGCTACGCCTCCAACGAGACGGCCGGTTTAATGCCTGCGCCGTTGCATTATGCGCATAAAATTCTGGAAATTCTCGCCAAGGCGCGCAAATCCGGCGACGGCGATGCGATCAAGCTCGGTCCCGACGCCAAGAGCCAGGTTACGGTCAAATATATCGCCGGCAAACCGGTCGGCGTGACACAGATCGTCCTTTCCACACAGCACGTCGATGAAGACCTGACGTCCGAAGACGTGCGGCGGATCGTCGAGCCCTATATCGTCAAGACCTTGCCTCAAGGCTGGATTTCCGGCGAGACCGTCTGGCATGTCAATCCCACCGGCAAATTCGTGATTGGCGGACCCGATGGCGACACGGGCCTGACCGGACGCAAGATCATTGTCGACACTTACGGCGGCGCGGCCCCGCATGGCGGCGGCGCCTTTTCCGGCAAGGATCCTACCAAGGTAGACCGCTCCGCCGCCTATGCGGCGCGCTATCTTGCCAAGAACGTCGTCGCGGCGGGCTTGGCCGAGCGTGTCACGATCCAGCTCGCCTATGCGATCGGCGTCGCCGAACCGCTGTCGATTTATGTCGACGCACACGGCACCGCCAAGGTCGATGAAGCTTTGCTGGAAGAAGTCTTGTTCAAGATCGTCCGGCTGTCGCCGCGCGGCATTCGCGAACACCTCCAACTCAATCGTCCGATCTATGCGCGCACCTCGGCCTATGGGCATTTCGGTCGCGAGCCGGATCAGGACGGCGGCTTCAGCTGGGAAAAGATTGATCTGGTCGAGAAGCTCAAGGCGCATTTCGCCTAAGTGGAAGGCGCTGGCTGAATCGGCATGAAACCTGACATTTCCGACGAACCGCGTCGCGCCCGTCGCGACGCGGGACTGTTTGGCAGGCGCAAGGGCAAGGCGCTGCGGCCTTATCAGGCTGGCCTGATGGCGACGCTGCTCCCCGAGCTTCGCGTTGACATCGCTTCCGGCCTTGGCGATCCCGCCGCACTGTTTCCCCATCGCCCCGACGATCTGCGGCTCGAAATTGGCTTTGGCGGCGGCGAGCATCTGGCGGCCGACGCTCAGGCTCATCCCGAGCGCGGCTATTTCGGCTGCGAACCTTTCGTCAACGGGGTTGCGAAGCTTCTCGCCGAAATCGAGACGCGCGACCTCGCCAATATTCGCATTCATCCGGGCGATGCGGTCAATCTGATCGACGTCTTGCCCGCGGCCAGCCTGTCCGGCGTTTGCCTGCTTTATCCAGATCCCTGGCCGAAAAGGCGGCACCATGAGCGGCGCTTTGTGTCCGACGCCCTGTTGGCGCGGCTGGCGCGGGTCATGCGGCCAGGCGCGGAATTGCGATTCGCCACCGATATCGACGATTACGCCGGCTGGACATTGGCGCGCATCCTGCGTTCGCCGGATTTTTTGTGGCCCGCGCGAAAGGCCGAGGATTGGCTGCATCCCTGGCCCGGTTGGACCAGCACGCGCTATGAAGCCAAGGCTCTGCGCGAGGGGCGTCATCCGGCCTATCTGACTTTCATTCGGCGCTGAGGTCCGCGCCGCCGCCGGCGCGCGGACGGTGTCCGTAGCGATGCAATTGGACGCCATGCGTCTTCAGCCAGGTTTCCGCCCGATCCGTCTCGGGACAAAGGCTTTTCGTCAGCGCCCAGAATTTGTCCGAATGGTCGTGATGACGCAGATGCGCTGTTTCGTGCGCGGCGAGATAATCGAGGACGAAGGGCGGCGCCAGAATCAGCCGCCAGGAAAAATTAAGCGCCCCTTTTGCTGAACAGGATCCCCACCGGCTCGACGTGTCGCGCAAGGAAAGCGCAATCGGCGCGCGTCCTATCGTCGCGGCGTGGCGGCGCACCGCCGTTTCGAGATCGCGCCGCGCTTCTCGGCGCAGAAAATCGGCGATACGCCGCTCGAAATGGGCGGGATCGCCGCCGGCGCAAATGGTCTCGGCTCCATCCATCACCTCGACCCAGACGGGTCCTCGTCGTCCTGCGCGATCGGCTGCCTCCGGGCAATGCCGAAGCACATGCGGAATGCCGCGCAGAAAAATCTTTGCGCCGGGCGCAAAGGGCAGTTTCTGCGGCAAACGCGCGAGGCGCTCGGCGATCCATTCGGCATGATTTTGCGCAAATTCCTGAGCTTGGCGCAGACTGGCCTTGACGGGCATGGTCAAGACGATGTCGCGGGTCGCCGAGCGGACGCGAAGGGTATAACGGCGCGCCGAAGCGACGCGTTTGAGGGCGACGCGAAACTTGGCCCCTTCATGGGAGATCTGGATCTCCGTAATCGTTTTTTCAGGCGCTTTGCCGAAAAACTTCAACAAGGACCTCAAGCCTGTCGCCCTTTTCCCCAATCGCGCTCTCCCGGTTCATTCTGGCATTTCGGGCAAAAAAAGGTCGAGCGGCCGTTCTGCGCCTGACGCAGAATGGTCCCTCCGCAGGAGGGTGTCGAGCACGTCTCGCCCGTGCGTCCGTAAACACGAAAGGAATGCTGGAAATAACCCAGCGACCCATCGGCCTGTCGATGATCGCGCAAGGACGAGCCCCCCGCTTCGATCGCTTCCGCCAGCACGTCACGAATGGCGCGGGCGAGCTTTTCCGCCGCGGGCCTGGGACCGCCATTGGCCTTGACCAGATCCCCGGCCGGACAATGGGGCGACAGGCCGGATCGGTGCAAGGCCTCGCAGACGTAGATGTTGCCCAGTCCGGCGATCAGCTTCTGATCAAGCAGAGCCGCCTTCAATGACGTCCTCCTGCCGGCGAAGAGCCGCGCCAAAACCTGGGCGTCGAAAGCATTGGACAGAGGCTCGACGCCCAGATCGATGAAAAAAGGGTGCGACGCAAGGTCCTGTTCGCGTGAAAGAGCCATCAAGCCAAAACGGCGCGGATCATTATAGATCACGCGCGCGCGCTCGAGATGGAAAACGACATGATCATGCGCCGGGTTTTTTGAACGTGGCAGGGCGAATGCGCCAATGAGTTCGCCGCCGGTCTCCCCTTGCCCTTCTTCCAAGGCCTCGATCCGGAATGAGCCGCTCATGCCGAGATGAAGGATCAAGGCGGCGCCGTCGTCGAGCGAAGCGACGAGATATTTGGCGCGCCGGGCAAGGCCGTCGATGCGGCGGCCGCGCAGCTTTTTGGCGAAGTCCTTGGGGAAAGGGATGCGCAAGTCCGGCCGCCGCAAGTCAACCCGCAGGATGCGCGCGCCGACCAAGGTCGGTTCGAGTCCGCGCCTGACGGTTTCGACCTCGGGCAGTTCGGGCATTTCATCCCCTTCTCAACCGTCTCTGAGCGCGATAGATAGCCATGTGCGAGCGGCCGCGCTATGGTCCGCGCGTTTTCGGGAGTGGATAAGATGCACCAAGCGCCGTCGTCAGACGCCAAGCAAGATTCAGATGCAAGCCGTCGCGGTGAGGCTCGAACCCATTTCGGCTATTCCGAAGTCCCGCTCGACGACAAGCAGGACATGGTCGACGACGTTTTTCATAAGGTCGCCCAGCGTTACGACGTCATGAACGACCTGATGTCGGGCGGACTGCATCGCATCTGGAAAGATGTTTTCGTCGCGAAAGTGCACCCGTCACGTCACGGCTTCAATCATCTCGATGTCGCCGGCGGCACCGGCGACATCGCCTTCCGCGTTGCGAAGGCGGGCGGGGAAAACACCAAGGTCACCGTGCTCGACATCAATGGCGACATGCTGGAAGTCGGACGCGAAAGGGCGGAAAAAAAGGGTCTCGCCGACCAACTGACCTTTGTCGAGGCCAATGCCGAGGATCTTCCTTTCCCGGACGGCGAATTCGACGCCTACACCATCGCCTTCGGCATTCGCAACGTGCCCCGCATCGAAAAGGCCCTGTCGGAAGCCTATCGCACGCTCAAGCGCGGCGGACATTTCCTGTGCCTCGAATTTTCCCAGGTCGAGGCGCCGCTTCTCGCCAAAGTCTACGAATCCTATTCCTTCTCGATGATCCCGCTGATAGGGCGGCTCGTCACCGGAGAGGCTGAGCCCTACCGTTATCTGGTCGAATCGATTCGCCAGTTCCCGCCCGCGGAAGAATTCGCCGCGATGATCGAGAGGGCCGGCTTCCAGCGCGTTGGCTTCACCCGGCTGACCGGGGGCGTCGTCGCCATTCATTCCGGCTGGAAATTATAAGAGATCGGGCGTCCTCTCGTGTTGGCATCCCTCGGCCATGTTGTTCGGCTCGGCCGCGCCGGATTTATTCTCGCGCGCGAAGGCGTGTTTTCCGGCGTTGACGCCACCGGCCTTCCGCCCGAAGCGCGGGTGGCTCTGGTCTTGGCCGGATTGGTGGCGCGCCGGGGTGGCGGCGTGGCGCGACTGGCGACGGCCATCGCCAAACTCGGCCCCTCCTATGTCAAGCTCGGACAGACTTTGGCGACCCGGCCCGACGTGGTTGGCGTCGAAGTGGCGCACGAGCTTGAAGCGCTGCAGGACCGGATGGCGCCGTTTCCGCGCGATGTCGCGGTCGGCGTGATCGAAAAGGCTTTCGGGCGGCCCCTGTCCAGCCTTTTTGGCGAATTCAGCGAGCCTGTGGCGGCGGCTTCCGTCGCGCAGGTGCATCGGGCCACCATCGTCGAGGACGGGATTTCCCGCGCCGTCGCCGTCAAGGTCCTGCGGCCGGGAATAGAGCGCCGCTTTCGGCGCGATCTCGGCGACATGTTTTTTGCCGCCCGCATGGCCGAGAAATTCTCTCCGGAAGCGCAGAGGCTCAATGCGGTTGGCGTGGTCGATACGCTCGGGCGGTCGGTCAAGATCGAAATGGATTTCCGGCTGGAGGCCGCCGGCGCATCGGAGTTCGCTGAAAACACCAAAGGCGACGACGATTTTCTGGTGCCCAAGGTCGATTGGGACCGCTGCGCCCGGGAAGTCATGACGCTGGAATGGATTGAAGGCATTCCCCTCTCCGATATCGAAACCTTGCGCCGCTCCGGCGCCGACCTGCCGCGCCTCGGCCGGACCTTGATCCAATCCTTTCTGCGTCATGCGGTGCGCGACGGCTTTTTCCATGCCGACATGCACCCCGGCAACCTGTTCCTGACCGATAAAGGCCGTCTGGCGGCGGTTGATTTCGGCATCATGGGGCGGCTTGGGCTCAAGGAGCGCCGGTTTCTGGCGGAAATTCTCTATGGCTTCATCACGCGCGATTATCAGCGCGTCGCTGAAGTTCACTTTGAAGCGGGCTATGTGCCGCCGCATTATCGGGTCGAAGATTTTGCGCTCGCCATCCGGGCGGTCGGCGAGCCGATCCATGCGCGCCGGGCCGACGAAATCTCCATGGCCAAGGTTTTGACCCTGCTGTTTGAAATCACCGCGCTGTTCGAGATGCGGACGCGGATCGAACTGGTGATGCTGCAAAAGACCATGGTGGTGGCGGAAGGCGTGGCCCGGTCGCTCGATCCGCGTCTGGATATGTGGTCAACGTCCGAGCCGGTGGTGCGAAGCTGGATCGAGGACAATCTCGGTCCGCGTGGTAAAATCGCCGACGCCGGTCATAGCCTGGCCGCTTTGGCAAATGTCGCGGCGCAGACGCCGGAGATGCTGACTCGCTTCGGGCGGATCGTCGAAAAGCTCGAAACCATGACGGAACAGGGCCTGCATCTGGCGCCGCAGACGGTGGCGGCGCTGGCCAGAGCCAATGCGGCGGGCCAGCGCGTTTGGCGTTACAGCTTCGGCGTGGCTTTGGTCGGAATCATATTCATGCTCTGGCGTTGAGGAGGCCCTGCGTGGCGGAGCCCATCAAAAATCCCTCCATCCTGCTGATCGTCGGCGGCGGCATAGCCGCCTACAAGAGCCTTGAACTGATCCGCCTGTTGCGCGCCGCCGAGATGGAAGTGCGGGTGGTTCTCACCAAGGCCGGCGCGCAATTCGTCACCCCCCTTTCGCTCGCCAGCCTGAGTGGAAACAAGGTCTACGAGGATCTGTTCTCGCTGACCGATGAAACGGAAATGGGCCACATCGAATTGAGCCGGCAGGCCGACCTCGTGGTCATAGCCCCTGCCACCGCCGACCTCCTCGCCAAGGCGGCGCAAGGCCACGCCAACGACCTGGCTTCGACGCTGTTGCTGGCCTCCGACAAGACGGCGCTGGCGGCGCCGGCGATGAACTGGCGCATGTTCACCCATCCGGCGACCCAGCGAAATCTGGCCCGCCTGCGGACGGATGGCATGATTTTTATTGGGCCGAACGACGGAGCCATGGCCTGCGGCGAATTCGGACCCGGCCGAATGGCCGAGCCGGTCGAGATTTTTGCCGCCATTCAGGCGGCGTTGGCGGCGCGAGCGGACCTGACTGAGGCGCCGCCCGAAGGCCTCGCCGGAAAAAAAATCATCGTCACCGCCGGACCGACCCATGAGCCGATCGATCCCGTTCGCGATCTCGCCAATCGGTCCTCGGGCAAGCAAGGCTACGCCATCGCCAGAGCTGCTCAGGCGGCGGGCGCCGAGGTGATTTTGATATCGGGGCCGGTCTCTCTCGCCGTCCCGCAAGGCGTTGGCTTTATCGGGGTCGAAACGGCGCGCGAAATGGCGACCGCGGTCGAAGCCGCATTGCCCTGCGACATTTTCATCGCCACCGCCGCCGTCGCCGATTGGCGCGTCGAAGGCGACAGTGACCAGAAAATCAAGAAGGGAAACGAGGGTCCGCCTCTTCTCAGACTGATTGAGAATCCCGATATTCTGGCGACAGTGGCGCGGCGCGCGGGAAACCGCCCTCCTCTCGTCGTCGGCTTTGCAGCCGAAACCGAGCATCTAATCGAGCATGCGCGACAAAAGCGGACACGCAAGGGCTGCGATGTGATCGTGGCCAATGACGTCAGCCCCGCCGCGGGGGTCATGGGCGGCGATGAAAACACCATGGTGATCGTTGACGCCGAAGGCGAAACAATCTGGCCTAAACTGGACAAGGAAGACGCTGCGCGTCGACTCGTCGCCTATCTGGGGCGGATTTTGGCGAAGCGGGAGTGAAGTCGGGTGGAGATCAAGATCAAGCTGCTGCCCCATGCCAAGGGCCTGCCTTTGCCGACCTATCAGAGCTCTGGCGCGGCGGGGCTCGATCTTGTCGCCGCCGTGGCCGTCGATGCGCCTTTGACCTTGCCGCCAGGAGGCCGAGCCTTGATCCCGACCGGCCTCGTCATTGAAATTGCGCCCGGCTTCGAGGCGCAGGCGCGACCGCGCTCCGGGCTGGCGCTGAACCATGGCGTCACGGTTTTGAATTCGCCGGGCACGATCGACAGCGATTATCGCGGCGAGGTGGGCGTCATCCTCATCAATCACGGCGACAAGCCTTTTGAAATCACCCGCGGCGCGCGGATCGCCCAACTGGTGGTCGCCCCGGCCCCGCAGGCGCGTCTGATCGTCGTGGGCGATGTATCGACAACTGCGCGCGGAGAAGGGGGATTCGGCTCGACCGGCCGGGATTCGCGG
>Ga0208588_1000387_pt1 | contig 14360 bp, 13 predicted proteins | sample NGESurshal092012_8_FD_184483 | JGI IMG/M metagenome (GOLD analysis project Ga0208588, IMG submission 184483) | Arctic peat soil microbial communities from Barrow, Alaska - NGEE Surface sample 415-3 shallow-092012 (SPAdes) | ecosystem: Environmental > Terrestrial > Soil > Wetlands > Peat ...
GCGAGCGCGACGAGGAGGGCGAGGAGAGGGTGGAAGCGCGCCATCGGTGGGGCGCCTTGTGCCAGCCCCCGCCCCGCGCGGTTCCTAAACAGTCCCTAAATCGTTCTCATCGGACGCTGAGTCTCTGCCTCTAGCGCCCGTGGCGTCCTTCCCCGGCCTTGAACCGGGCGGCTCCTGCCCAGGTCTCCCCGGAACCCAGCGAGTCGCGCCCCCGGCGGACCTCGTTCTCCATCGCCTCCGCCTCGCTCAGGTCGAGCGAGTCCAGCAAGGACTGCCGGTCGTTTCGCATGCAGAACTGGGGGAGCGCCGCGAGCTCGCGGGCAAGCTCGAGCGAGGCCCGGAGCGCCTGGCCCCCGGGAACCACCCGGCTCACGAGCCCCATGGTCCAAGCTTCCTGCGCCGTGACCGGGCGACCGGTGAGGACGAGGTCCAGCGCCCGGCCCAGCCCGATGATCTGCGGCAGGCGCACCGTCCCCAGGTCCACCAGTGGGACACCGAAGCGGCGGCAGAACACGCCGAAGATGGCCTCCTCGGAGGCGACGCGGAGGTCGCACCAGAGGGCCAGCTCGAGCCCGCCGGCCACCGCATAGCCCTCGACGGCGGCGATGACCGGCTTCCCGAGCCGGAGCCGGGTCGGCCCCATGGGCCCATCCCCCTCCGGACGGAGCGGGCGCGGCTCGCCGTCGGCGAGGGCCTTGAGGTCGGCGCCGGCGCAGAAGTGGCCGCCGGCCCCGGTGAGGACGGCGACGGAGAGCGAGGGGTCGCCGTCGAAACCCCGGAACGCCGAAGCGAGCGCGGCAGCCGTGCCCGCGTCCACCGCATTCCGACGCTCCGGGCGATCCAGGGTGACGACGAGGATGCCGTCCTGCTGCTCGGTGCGGACCGTCATGCCCCGCAGTGTCGCTCTAGCCGAAGGTGTAGACGAACTGGATCGTCATCGCGCTGTCGAACGTCTTGAGGAACGCAGCCGAGCCTGTCGGAAGTCCCGGCGGAAGCTGGGCCAGGTTGGGCTTGGCGTCGAACTTGCCGGTCCAGGTGAGGTTCAGGGAAAGCTGATCCCAGACCTGGGTGGTGAGCCCGATCACCCCGTTCACCCGCGAGTCCTGGAAGGCTGGGACACCCACGGCCGTCACGTCAGGCGCGTTGGGAGCGCCGCTCTCGTCGTTGACGTTGATCAGGTACTCCACGCCTGCCGTGAACTTCGTGGTCTTGGTGATGTCGAAGACGTAGCCCAGCGCCCCCCGGAGCGAGGCGATGGAGTAGCCCTCCCCCACGTACGGCTGGAGATAGGTGTAGTCGAAGCCGATCTCCCCCACGACCCTGTGCGCCCCGGCTTTCACCAGGAGCGTGCTCACGCCGACCTGGCCACCGCCGAAGAGCTTCTTGCCGGCCGCGAAGTCGGAGGCGATGTTGCCCAGGACGTAGATGGAGGTGTCGAACGGGGCGTCGCGGCGGATCAGCCACTGGTCGAACCGCGGGGTGACGTTCCACAGGCGGGCCGAGAGGGTCGTCGTCGAGGTCAGCTGATCGAGCGAGGTGATGGGCTGGGTCGGCGGCGGGTTCGGGGCGGTGTAGACGCTCGACTTGGCGAAGGCGTAAGCGGCCGCGAGCGAGTACCGCTGCCAGACGGCGTCCCGCGTCACCAGCAGGCCCGCGCTGATACTCGTGGAGTTCGCGTTCCCCGCCAGCCAGAGCAGCCCGGCGGAAGCCCGGACCTTCCACCCGGTCTCCTTCGCGTCCTCCTTCGGAGCCTCGGTGTAGGTGAACTTCGGCGCTTCCGTGGTGGCCTGGGCCAGCACCGGCCCGGCAACGAGCAAGGCCAGCAGCCCTGCGACTTTCAACTGATTCATTCGTCCCTCCCGACGGTTCAGAGGTTCACTAGCGCAATGTCGGTGGGTCGCGGAATCACGTTCTTGCGGTGCCCTGAACGCTTGAGCAGAACCCCAAGAGACGGCTAGCCTTTCGCGTCATGCTCGACGGGCTCAACGAACGGCAGCGCGAGGCTGCCCTTCACGTCGACGGACCGCTCCTCATCGTCGCCGGGGCGGGCACCGGGAAGACCACGACCCTCGCGCACCGTGTGGCGCAGCTGATCGGGCGTGGTGTGCCCCCCGAGCGGATCCTGCTGCTCACCTTCGCCCGCCGTGCCGCGGCCGAGCTGCTGCGTCGGGTGGATGGGCTCCTCGGCCGCGCCGCGAGCGACCGGCCCGCCTCGTCCCGCGTCTGGGGGGGGACATTCCACTCGGTGGCCACCCGGCTCCTCCGCCAGCACGGGGAGCGAATCGGTCTCCACCCCGGCTTCACCATTCACGACCGTGGCGACTCCGAGGATCTCCTCGAGGTGCTTCGGGCCGAGCTGGAGCTCGGACGAGGCAAGCGCCGCTTCCCGAGGAAGACGACCTGTCTCGATATCTACAGCCGCGCAGTGAGCTCCCGCGCCCCGCTCGATGCGGTGCTCGCCCGCGGCTTCCCGTGGTGCACCGAGCAGCTGGACGGCCTGAAGCTCCTCTTCCGCACCTACGTGGATCGAAAGGCCGAGCAGCGCGTCCTCGACTACGACGACCTCCTCCTCTTCTTCCACGCGCTCCTCGGGACCGAGGCCGCGGGGCCAGCCGTCCGGGCGCAGTTCGACCACGTGCTGGTCGACGAGTACCAGGACACCAACGCGCTCCAGGCCGAGCTGCTCGACCGGCTCTGCCCTGGTGGCCGCGGGCTCACGGTGGTGGGTGACGACGCCCAGGCCATCTACGGATTCCGTGCCGCGAGCGTGCGCAACATCCTCGACTTCCCCGCGCTCCACCCCGGCACCTGCACCGTGGTGCTCTCCGAGAACTACCGCAGCAGCCCCGAGCTGCTCGAGGCCACCAACCGGGTCATCGCGCAGGCCCGCGAGCGGCACCCCAAGGAGCTCTGGTCCCGGAGGCCCTCCGGCGAGCGGCCCGAGCTCGTCACCTGCGCGGACGAGACCGAGCAGACCGAGTACGTTCTGAGCCGCATCCTGGAACGGCGCGAGCAGGGGGTGGACCTGCGGCGCCAGGCGGTGCTCTTCCGGGCCTCGCACCACAGCCTCCAGCTCGAGGTGGAGCTGGGGAGGCGGGGCATCCCGTTCCACAAGTACGGCGGGCTGCGCTTCGTGGAAACGGCCCACGTCCGCGATCTGCTCGCCTTCCTGCGCCTCGCCGAGAACCCCCGCGACCTCCTGGCCGGCACGCGCGTGCTCGGGCTCCTCCCCGGGGTGGGGCCACGGACCGCGCGGGCCCTGCTGGAGCCGCTCCAGCGCGGCGGAAGCTTCGAGACCTGGGACGCGGGCGCCAAGGTCCCGGTCGCGGCCCGGGATCACTGGGCGGCGCTGGTCGCCCTCTGCCGCGAGCTCGGACACACTCGAGCGCCCGCGCTCCCGGTCCAGCTCCATCGCATCCGCACCTTCTACGGTCCGCTCTGCGAGGAACGGTATGATCACGTGCCGGCACGCCTGCGCGATCTCGAGCAGCTGGAGCAGCTCGGGGCCGGGTTCACCGACCGCGCCGCGTTCCTCAGCGACCTCACGCTGGAGCCGCCCCGCTCCACGCAGGAGCTCGCGGGCCCACCCTCGCTGGACGACGACTACCTGGTCCTGAGCACCATCCACTCCGCCAAGGGTCTGGAGTTCGATGCGGTGCACGTCCTCCACGCCGCAGACGGGAACATCCCCTCGGATCTGACCACTGGCACTCCGGAGGAGATCGACGAGGAACTCCGGCTCTTCTACGTCGCCCTGTCGCGGGCGAAGCGGCATCTGACGGTCACCTTCCCCCTCCGCTGGTTCGACCGCCCGGCGGGAGTCGGGGGGCGGCATGCCTTCGCGCAGCTCACCCGCTTCCTCCCGCCTCCGGTCGCCGCGGCCTTCGAGCTCCGGACCGCGTTCCCGGAGAGACCCCGCCCGGCGTTGCCTCCGGCGGATGCCTTCCTGCTCCCGGAGGTCCGCGGGGCGCTGAAGGCCTTCTGGAACTGAAGGCCAGTGTTCAGCGCCCGCTGTTCGGCGACGGCCGCTCGGTGACGGCCAGCAAAACCGTGGCTAAACGGCACGGACGCTTCGATGCCGCCGCGCTCCACCAGAACCTTGCTGGCCAGGCTGAGCCTGGCGCTGCTCGGCGCCATCGCTCTGGTGCTGTTGGCCCTCGCGCTCGCGCTGCCGCCGCTGGCGCGGAGCAAGACCCGCGAGGCGCTCGACCGGCTCGAGGGCGCACGGGGCGAGTTCCAGGACGTGCAGGTCACCCTCTTCCCGCTCCGCTACACCATCACCCGTCTGAAGGTCACCCGCGACGATTCGTTGCTGAAGCAGCCGTTCCTGTATGCCGAGCGCGTCGCGGTCACCCTCCGAGCGCTGCCCCTTCTGCGCGGCGTGTTCGCCGGCACCGTGGAAGCGGACCGGGTGAAGTCGGTCATCGAGCAGCCGAAGCCCGGCGGCAGCGGGAAGCTCCCGTCGCTCTCCTCGCTCCTGCCGATGAGGGCAGTGCTGGAGCGGGTGCAGCTCCGCGACTCGGAGGTGCTCTACGCCTGGGTGCGGGAGAAGGGACGGCCGAGCCTGTGGGTCCACGGCATCGAGGCCACCCTGGACAACTTGGGCTCCAGGCCCGGGCTCACCGAGGGCCCGGTGGAGCTCGCCGCCCGCGGCACCATCGCCCGCAAGGGCACGGCGACCGTCGAGATCAGCGCGCAGCCCTTCGCCGAGCGGGTCACCTTCTCCGGGGCGGCGTCCCTCCAGGGCTTCGACCCGGCGCAGATGAACGCGTACCTCACGGCCATCCAGGACGTGTCGTTGACGTCCGGCGCCTTTTCGATGCGCATGCGCTTCCGGTGCGAGAACGGACGCCTGGAGGGGGTCCTCGACCCGACGCTCCAGGGCAGCGAGCTCACCTCCAGCGGCGATCTCGCGAGCAGCCTCAAGGCGCTCTTCGGCAAGGTCTCGATGAAGTTCGCGGGGCCGACCGAGGGCACCCGCCCGAGTGGCGCCATCGCGGTGACCGACGACCTGACCGACCCGGACCTTCAGCTCGCCCCGGTGCTGGAGAAGGTCATCGAGAAAGGCTTCACGCTGGGCCTCCAGGAAGGCCTCACCCGGAGGTATCACGGGCCACCCGGCGACAGCGCCAGTCCCCAGCCGACCCCGCTCAAGGCGAAGGAGTGAGGCGCGCTCAGAACGCGAACAGGACCGCCGTCTCCACCCGGAAAGCAGTCGCCGTGTCGTTGGCGACCCACTGCGTCGCCCAGTAGCTCAGCTCGAGGGCCAGCCTCAGTCCGCCCACGATCCGGAAGAAGGCGTTGCCGAACACCTCGGTGTTGTTCCGCCGCTCGTTCGGCGCGAGGTCCTGGTCGAACGGGTCGTCGGTCCCGAAGCCTGCGTGGAGCACCCAGCGCCGGCCGATGAGCTGCGTCACCTGCACCCACCCGCCCCGGGCGCGGATGGGGACCTTCTTCACCGGATCGACGGTCTGGAAGATCCCCCCGGAGTAGTCGCCCAGCAGCTGGCCGATGAAGAACTCGCCCTCGATGAGCGTGCTCGGACCGACACGAAGCGAGCCGTCTGCCACGAAGGCCCAGGTCCCGTACTGCCGGACCTCCCCAGGTGGCGGGTAGCTCGGATTGGCGAGCACCACCTGTCGCCGCCCGACGTAGCCGGCCACGCCGAACTCGAACAGTCGCGGGCCCTCCTCGACATCAGGCCCGAAGGCGAGGCCGACATGGCCCTGGAAGTCGGGGAGGCCAGTCTGGGAGGCTTGCAGGTCCCCGCTGATCTGGAAGGTCTGGACGGCCTGGGCGAGCGCACCCTGGAAGGTCATGGCGAACACGTCGGAGATGGGCTGGGCCCACTCCACCCGGATCTGCGGCCGGTAGTCCCCGATGTCTCCGGGGATGAACGAGAGCGGATAGAAATTGAGGGTCGTCGAGGCGCGAGGCGAGATGATGTCCGAGGCCTGTCCGGCGAGCAGCCTGAGTCGGGTCCAGGTCGCGGCGAGGTACAGGTCCCGTACCAGCGGGAGGTAGGCGTTCTCGTTGAGGTACGGAGCGTTGCTCCGGAAGTCCATGCTGAACTTCGCCTCCAGCTGCACCTGGCCCATCCGGGGCGGGGCGGCGACCACGCCGAGCAAGGTGTTTCCGGGCGAGACATTGAACTGCGCGGTCGTGGCGGCGCTGGGGATCTGCACGAAGCTCGGGATGCTGCCGACCACCATGGTGGCGGTGTTGTAGTTGGCGTTCACCACCAGCTCGCCGAAGAACGTCCAGCGGATACCCAGCGCCTGCACCGAGGGCGAATCGGGCGCCGGGGATGCCGCCGGCAGCTCCGTTGCGGCGAGCGCCGGGGTCGCCCAGAGCAGGAGCGCCCCCAGCATCGATCGCCCAACGGCGCGCGGGTCCAGGTCCCCTCCCCTGCAGCCGGACGGACTTGAGCCGAACCGACCGCGGGAGGCAACGGTCAGGAGGCCTCGGCCTCCTCCTCCTCTTCGTCCTCGTCCGATGGCCGGGGCACCTTCACCACCGTCACCGTGCACGGCGACTCCGCCACCACGTGCGCAGAGACGCTTCCGAGGTAGCGCCGCAGCGGAGAGGCCCCCCGGGCACCGACCACCACGTGGTCCACGTGGTTCTGACGCACGAAGTCCACCAGGACCGCCGCCGGGTCCGGGCCCTCGAGGACGTGGTAGGTGAGCCGCCCCTCCTCCAGCCCGAGCGGGCGCGCCCAGTCCTTGAGCTCGAGCAGCCGGAGGACCCTGAGGTTCCGACCCTCCTCGTCCACGGTGACGTCCACCGCGAGCCGTGAGGTGCGGAGCACGCCCACGCAGGCGAGGCGGGCGCCCGGGTGCATGCTCAGCACCCGCTCGCTGGTGGTCCGGATGCCGGTGAGGAGCGCCTCGCTGCTGGCGACCAGGTCGAGGGCCACCACCACCACCGGAGAGCGGGCGATCTGTGCCGCGGTGGACTGCCAGCTGTCGGCCTGCGCGCCGAGCGTCCGCATCCAGCGCCGCGTGACCGGCACCACCCCGTCCTGCTTGAGCTTCCGGGCGCGCTCGGTGAGCGGCACCTGGCCGGGGTTGCGCAGCGCCAGGAGCACCTGGGCGGCGCTCTGGTATCGCTCGCGCGGATCCGGCTCGAGGCAGCGGAGGATGATCTCCTGGAGCCACGCGGGGCAGCTCGGGTTGCGGGCACGCGGCGGCACGGGATCCCGGAAGAGGCGCTTGCGCAGTCCGGTGATGCTGGTCGGGAAGCCGAAGGCACGCACCCCGGTGATCAGGTGATAGAGCACCGCGCCCAGCGCGAAGATGTCGCTCCGCGGGTCGTTGCGGATCCGCAGCACCTGCTCCGGCGAGATGTACGGCGCCGTCCCCATCGGCAGCCGGAACTGCTCGGCCAGGAGATCCGGAAGCCGGTCGTGGCGCGAGAAGCCGAAGTCGATGAGCACCGCCTCGCCGGTGTCGCGGAACATGACGTTGCTCGGCTTGAGGTCGAGGTGGATGACGTGCTGACGGTGGAGGGAGTGGAGCGCAGTGGCGATCTGCGCGCCGATGCGTGCCACCTCGTCGGTGTCCAGCGGCGTGCGCTCGAGCCGGGCCCGCAGCGAGTCGCCGCGGATGTACTCCATGACGATGTAGGGCTGGGTGGAGAAGTCGCCCGAGGAGATGAAGAGCGGGACGTGCGAGCCCTGGAGGGTGGGCATGATCATCTGCTCCACCTCGAACCCCACCATCGCCGTGGGATCGTCTCCCTCCCGCAAGAGCGGCATCTTCATCACCAGCGAGGGGTGCTCCGGGGCCGAGACGCGCCAGAGCGTGGCCATGCTCCCCTGGTGAAGCGGCTCCTCGAGCGTGTAACCGTCGATGACCGCGCCGGCCTCGATTCGCTGGGTGGTCACCGGCTGGACTCCCCCGGCGTCACGCCCCGAGCTCGAGCCGCGCGCCCAGGTCGCCGGGAAGACCCGCCGCGCGGATCTTCCGGGCCGCCCGCTCGGCGTCGTACGGAACGCGATGGAACACCAGCACGTCCGCGGCGTCGTCCAGCATCGCGTAGCAGGCCGCGGGGTTCCCGTCCCTCGGCTGGCCGACCGACCCGGGGATGACCAGCCAGCGGCGGAAGGCGCTCAGCTTGATCGGCGTGCCGGGCACCGGCTGGAACGCACCGACCGTGCCGTCGGCACCCAGGTGATACAGCGCCGGCGTGTGGGTGTGGCCGCAGTAGATCTCCCGCGACCCGACCGAGCGGAGGCTCCGGCCTGCATCGGTGGCGGAGAGCACGTAGAGCCACTGGCCCGGGTCCGCTGCGCTGGCGTGGACGAAGAGACGCTCGCCCCGCTCGATGCTGAGCGGCAGCGCGACGAGGAACGCCAGCTGCTCGGGGGAGAGGTGCTCCCGGGTCCAGGTCACCGCTTGGGCGGCATCGGGGCGCATGGTGGGAGGCGCACCGTGAATCGCGGCCTCGTCGTGGTTGCCCTTCAGGGCCAGCGCACCCGTGGCCACCGCCGCCTGCACGCGCTCGACCACCGGGCCCGGGTCCGCCCCGTAGCCGACCAGGTCCCCCAGGAACGCCAGCTGCTCGGCGCCGTGCTTCCGCGCGTGCTCCATCACCGCCTCGAGCGCCTCGAGGTTCGCGTGCAGATCGGTGAGCACGGCCAGTCGCATGGCTCACACTCTCGTTCCGTCGGAGCCCGCTGTCACGCCTCACGCACAGAGAATCCTTCAGTGACCTGCCGGGCTCTGACGCGTCATGGACGACGCACGCCGGAAAGAAGGAAACCAGCTGCTCGGGCTCGGAGCAGGGGTGGGCGCCTGGGGCGCGGCAAGCGCTTTGCTGCTCGGCTCGGTCTGCCCGGTCTGTGTCGTCGCAACCCCGGCGCTGGTCGGGCTCGGGTTGCTCCGGCGCTGGCAGGCCGGCCGACCGTCCGCCGCGCCAGGCAAGAAGGAGTCCCGCGGTGTCTGAGACGTTGACCATCACCTTTCCCGGAGGGAAGCGGGTGGATGCCCAGGCGGGCGCCCACCACATCTCGACCGACCAGCCCCGGAGCGTCGGCGGGGACGACACGGCGCCCTCCCCCTTCACGCTCTTCCTCGCCTCCCTCGGAACGTGCGCGGGCATCTACGTGCTGTCCTTCTGCCAGGCGCGGGGAATCGATCCCACCGGGGTCACCCTCACCCAGCGTGTCGAGCGCGACCGGGAGACGGGCGCGCTCCGGGCGCTGGTCATCGACGTCCACGTGCCGGGAGAATTCCCGGCGCAATACCGCCAGCCACTCGTCCGCGCCGCCTCGGCCTGCGCGGTGAAGAACGCCATCGCCGCCCAGCCCGAGTTCCGCATCGACGTCGTCAGCCCCTGAGCAGCGCCGCTAGGTCTGGTGGTGGACGGACTCGACCAGGTACGGGTCGTGGGCCGGCTCGAGCGGCGCGGTGGCCAGCACGCGGAGGAACACCACGGCGAAGGCGGCCCCGATGCCCAGGAGCGCTCCGAGCTCGATCCAGGGGTAGGACGGTCCCGGCAGCGTGGCCGGGCCAATCTGCAGCCACACGTCGAGGAAGCGCCCGAGGAGCACCAGCACCGCCACGGGCACCAGTCGCGCCGGGGTGCGCTTCGCGGCGCGCGGCAGCAGGAGCAGGAACGGCAGCACCCAGCCGATGACGAGGTTCCCCCAGAAGAGCGGCGCCCAGCCGTGGTGCGTCCGGGCGAGGATGAACGAGATCTCCTCGGGCAGGTTCGCGTACCAGATGAGCAAGTACTGCGAGAACCACAGGTACGCCCAGAAGGTGCTGAAGCCGAAGAGCAGCTTCCCGAGGTCGTGCAGGTGACTCTCGTTGACCTCTGGCAAGCGCCCCTCCCGGCGCAGCCAGAAGACCGCGAGGATGGTCACCGCCGTCCCCGTCAGGAGCGTGCTCCCGATGGTGTAGAAGCCGAAGATGGTGCTTGCCCAGTGCGGCTGGACGCTCATCAGCCAGTCCACCGAGGCGAGGCTCAGCGAGTATGCCCCCAGCAGCAGGAACACCGCCGCCAGCCCCACCGCGCGCTGGGTGTGCTGCACACGTCCGTCCGCATCCTGCGCGAGTGACTGGCGGCGCAGCAGCAGGGCGAAGGCGCCCCAGATGCCGAGGAAGAGCAGCATCCGGAGCCCGAAGGCAGGGAGGTTGAGGTACGCCGACTTGGCCGCGATCAGCGGGTCGGACGTCGCGCCCGGGCGGGCCCAGGGGTAGATCCACCGGGCACCGGGGAGCACGGCGAGCATCGCCACCACACCCACCGGGTTGAGCGAGAGTGCCTCGAGCACCCGCTTGAAGCTGATGTAGAAGCCCGCGTTCGAGACCAGGAACAGGCAGAGCAGCGCCAGCGCGCCGAGGGCGGCGATCGTCGCCAGGAACCCCGCGGCGAGCAGCGCCGACATCCCCCGGGCGGGGTCGAGGAAGAGCCCGACGGCGAGCACCACCAGCCCGGCGACGGACAGCGGGACGAGGAGCGCGGGTGGCGCCGGCGCCGCGCGCGACTCGGGTGCATGGCTCATGGCTTCACCCCGCCCTGCAGCTGCCGGATGTAGAGCGCCACCTTCCACCGGTCATCCCAGCGGACCTGCGCCGCGTGCGACGGCATGAGACCCTGTCCCCGGGTGATGATGTGGACGATCTGACCATCCGGGAGGCCCTTGGCGTGGGGGGCGGTGAGCGAGGGCGGCGTGGGGAAGCGCGGCACCACCGGCCCGTCCCCTTCCCCTGCCGGTCCGTGGCAAGTGATGCAGATGGTGTGGAACACCACGTCACCCCGGGCGAGCGTCTCCGGGGTGGCGGCGGTGGGGTTGTTGAGTTCCCGGCCGGCGCGTGCCGCTTCCTCCGGTCCGGGCCCGTAGGGAAACGGGTGGACGTCGCGGGCCAGCGTCCCGGGGGCAGGAGTCTGGAGCGTCATCCCCTGCGCGAGCACCGGATTGGGCGAGAAGCTCTCGTACGGGACCGCGTCGATCATGTCCTTGGTGAACTCGCGGCCCGGCTTGAGGGGATCGCTCGTCCCGCAGCCCCCGCAGCCGGAGAGGCCGGCCAGGACTGACAGAAGGAGCACACGCATCTTCACGCCTTCGCCCCGGGAACCGCCGAGAGCCGAGACTCCGGGCCCTTCGCGTCGAGCAGGAAGGTCTCGACCGCCCCGTGCTCCAGGCACAGCGCCCGCGCGCGGTTGTCATCCGCCATTGGCTCGAGGACCAGGGCGAAGCGGTCGTCCGTCACGCGGGGCAGCGTGTCCGCGGTCCGGCCCGGCCAGAGCTTCGCCACCCCGAAGAGCGCACCGACGGTGACCAGCGCCGCGCAGAGCACGGTGAACTCGAACGTCACCGGGACGAACGCGGGGATGGAGGCGAAGGGCTTTCCGCCCACGTTCAGGGGCCAGGACACGGCCGAGGTCCACCAGGCGAAGAACAGCATCGTGGTGAGCCCGGTGAGACCGGCGAAGAAGCACACCTGGCTCAGGCGCGAGCGGCGCAGCCCCATGGCGGCCTCGAGCCCGTGCACCGCGTAGGGGGTGAACACGTCACGGATGCCCAGGCCGGCCTTCCGGACTGCGGCGGTGGCGGCGACGACGTCCTGCTCACGGGTGAAGTAGGCGACGAACGGTCTGGCGATCGGGCTCATGCTGCCCCCTGGGTGCGCTGGCTGGACGATTCCCGGGTCTGGGCGTACGCGAGCACGCCCTTCACCTCGCCGATGGAGATCATCGGGAGGAGCCGGCAGAAGACGAGGAAGAGGGTCAGGAACAGACCGAATGATCCGATCAGCGTCCCGACCTCGATGAAGGTGGGCCGGTACATGGACCAGGACGAGGGTAGGAAGTCGCGGTGGAGCGAGGTGACGACGATGACGAAGCGCTCGAACCACATGCCGACGTTGATCAGCAGCGAGAGGACGAAGATGGCCCAGGGCGAGGTGCGGATCCGCTTCACCCAGAAGGCCTGCGGCACCAGCACGTTGCAGCTCACCATCGTCCAGTAGGCCCAGGCGTAGGGCCCGAACGCGCGGTTGATGAAGGTGAAACGCTCGTACGGGTTGCCCGAGTACCAGGCGGTGAAGAACTCCGTCCCATAGGCCAGCCCCACGATGCCCCCGGTGACGATGATCACCTTGGTCATGTTCTCGAGGTGGCGAACGGTGATCAGGTGCTCGAAGCCCAGCACCTTCCGGGCGACGATCATCAGCGTCAGCACCATGGCGAAGCCGCTGAACACCGCGCCGGCCACGAAGTACGGAGGGAAAATGGTGGCGTGCCAGCCGGGGATGACCGAGGTGGCGAAGTCCATCGACACGATGGTGTGGACCGAGAGCACCAGCGGCGTGCAGAGGCCGGCGAGGAGCAGGTACACCATCTCGTAGTGGTTCCAGACCCGGGTGGAGCCGTTCCAGCCGAAGGCCATCAACCCGTAGATCTTGCGCCGGAGGCTCCCCGGCGTCGCGCGGTCACGCAGCGTGGCCATGTCGGGGATGAGGCCCAGGTACCAGAACACCGCCGAGCAGATGAAGTACGTGCTGATCGCGAAGACGTCCCACAGCAGCGGCGACCGGAAGTTCACCCACAGCGGGCCGCGGCTGTTCGGGTACGGGAACATCCAGAAGGCCAGCCACGGCCGGCCCATGTGGATCAGCGGGAACATCGCGGCGCAGATGACGGCGAAGAGCGTCATCGCCTCGGCCGAGCGGTTGATGCTCGTCCGCCACTTCTGCCGGAACAGGAACAGGATGGCCGAGATGAGCGTCCCGGCGTGGCCGATGCCGACCCAGAAGACGAAGTTGGTGATGTCGAACGCCCAGCCGATGGTCCGGTTCAGACCCCAGGTCCCGATGCCGTTGGCGATCTCGTAGGTGACGCAGCCGAGGCCGAGCAGGAGCGCGCTCGAGGAGACGGCGAACAGCGCCCAGAAGGAGGCGCTCGGGCGGCGCCAGAGCGGCGCGGCGATCTCCTCGGTGATGGCCGCCATGCTTCGCGGCTCCTTCACCAGCGGAACGCGGAGCGGAGAGTACGAGGGCGCGCTCACGTGGTCTCCCCCGGATTCTTGATGCGGGTGAGGTAGCTCACGTTCGGCCTCACGTTCAGCTCGGCAAGCATGTGGTAACTGCGCGCGTCCCGGGCGAGCGCCGCGACCTTGCTCCTGGGATCGTTCAGGTCACCGAAGACCAGCGCCCGGCTTGGGCAGCTCTGCTGGCAGGCCGTCTGGACCGCGCCATCCGCCAGCGGCTTGCCGTCCCGCTTCGCGGCCGCCCTCCCCTCCTGGATGCGCTGCACGCAGAGCGAGCACTTCTCCATCACCCCGCGGCTGCGGACGACCACGTCGGGGTTGAGCACCAGGCGCGAGACCGGGTCCTCATGCTGGTAATCGAACCAGTTGAACCGCCGCACCTTGGGCGGACAGTTGTTGGCGCAGTACCGGGTGCCGACGCAGCGGTTGTAAACTTGCTGATTCAGCCCATCCGCCGAGTGCACGGTGGCCAGGACCGGGCACACCGTCTCGCACGGCGCGTTTGCGCAGTGCTGGCACATCACCGGCTGGTGCAGGACCTCGGGCGACTCGGGGTCACCGGCGTAGTAGCGATCGATGCGGATCCAGCTCATGTCCCGGTTCCGGCGCACCTCCTCGGGCCCGACCACCGGGACGTTGTTCTCGGCCTGGCAGCCGATGACGCAGGCGCCGCACCCGGTGCAGGCGCTGAGGTCCACCGCCAGCCCCCAGTTCGGGCCGAGGACCGGGTGCTCGCTCCAGGCGGACTCGAGCGGCTCTTCCTCGGGATTCCCGGCGGCGGGGTTGGCGAGGAAGGCGGTGAGGGTGGCCTCGCGGACGAGCGGACGGCCCTCGAGAGAGGAATGCACCTGCGACAGCGCGAGCGGGTGGGAGCCGCCGGCGGCGCGGGCCTCGAGCGGCCGGGCGAAACGCACCCGGCCTGCCTTCACCTCGGCCAGCGGGTAGGCGTCGGCACCGATGCCATTGCCCACCGCACCCGCGGCGGTCCGGCCGTAGCCGAGCGCCACCGCGATCACCCGGGGATGCGTCCCGGGCTGGACGACGACCGGGACGGTGACCTTCCGGCCGGCGGCGGTGAGCTCCACCAGCTGTCCGTCGGTCCAGCCGAGCTGCCGGGCGCGCGAGGGTGCGACGCAGGCGACGTTGTCCCAGGTCACCTTGGTGATGGGGTCCGGAAGCTCCTGGAGCCAGCCGTTGTTGGCGCCGCGTCCATCGAGGACCGCGTGCGAGGGGTGGAGCCAGAGCTCGAGCTCACCGCGGGCGATCGCGGTGGAGGCGAGGAGCGGGGCGAGCGCCGCCGGACGGACGGTGGTCGGCGCCTCGACGACCGGGACCCGGACGAAGCCAGCCTGGAGCGTCC
>Ga0208588_1000388_pt1 | contig 14343 bp, 13 predicted proteins | sample NGESurshal092012_8_FD_184483 | JGI IMG/M metagenome (GOLD analysis project Ga0208588, IMG submission 184483) | Arctic peat soil microbial communities from Barrow, Alaska - NGEE Surface sample 415-3 shallow-092012 (SPAdes) | ecosystem: Environmental > Terrestrial > Soil > Wetlands > Peat ...
GTCATGCCGGCCGGACCAGCAGTGTTGCGGTCCGGGCGGTCTCTACGGTACGGACGAACCGGTCAATGGCGTCCTCGAACCGGTCGGTGGCCTCGAAATACGGCAGGTGCCCGCATCTTTCGATGATCTCCACGGTGGCGTCGGGCATGAGGTCCGCGATGCCCTGCAGGGTGGTTTCGGTGGTGGTGAAGTCGTCGTCGCCGGCGAGCAGCAGGGTCGGTGCGGTCACCCGCCGGAGCAGGTCGGGGTCGTCGTCGGCGTCGAGGGCAGCGCTCAGGTTGGCCCGGAGCTGGGCGTGGGAGTTCATCGCCAGGAACCGTTCGCGCAGTGCCAGGTAGGCGGGTGTCCCGCCGCCGGCGAGGGCCCTGTCGCCGAACACCAGCGGGTAGATCAGGTCGAACAGGCCGCGGGGGCCGGCGGTGTCCAAGGCGCTGATCCAGGACGTGGCTATGCGGCGGCGGCGGGCCGACCCCCAGGGGCTGAACGGTGGGCCGACCAGGACGAGACCGTCCACCCGGTCCGGGTGGGCGAGCGCGAAGTCCCGGCAGATCATGGTGGAGATGGAGGTGCCCACCAGGTAGGTGGACTGGATGCCCAGCGCGTCGAGCAGGGAGTGCAGGTCGTCGACGTGTCGGCCGAACGGTGCGGGCGTCTCCGAGGAGGCGCCCTGGTTCCGCAGGTCGTAGGTGACGATGCGGTGGTCTCGCACCAGCCTGCTGGTGAAGTTCCGCCAGGCGGTGCTGGCCACATAGATGGTGGAGACGAACGTGACGGTGGGCCCGGCGCCGGCTGTCTCGTAGTACAGGCGGCAGCCGTCGGGGGTGCGGTGCGGTTCCCGTGCACCGTCGTACGCGGTCCGCCATGCCTGGATGTCGTCGACGTTCATGATGCTCGCTCCGCTGGTCGGCGTTGCAGGTACCAGGACAGGTACTGCTCGATGGTGTCGTCGCCCATCGGGTGGGTGAGAATGCCTGTTCCGAGAAGGGTTTCGACGTTCCCGACCTGGAAGTGCTTGGTGCCGAGCAGGTAGGACCGGTAGAAGCCCAGCCGCTGGTCGACCTGCTCGTCGATGGAGGTGAATTCGCGGACGTCGTCGACGAAGACCGGCTGCCGCAGGCCGAGGAGGCGGGTGGCGACCGTCATCGCGTCGCCCAGGGTCGGCATCGCGGTGTTGGCGAGGTGGTAGACGAGGTCGCCGCCGCCCGACCTGGCGATACCGACGGCAGCGCGGGCGACCGCGTCCACCGGGATCAGGTTGAGCAGGGTGTGCGCGTCGCCCCGGATCCGGAGGGACCGGAACGCCAGGAGGTCGCCCAGGACGCGGCCGACCTCGACGCGGAGTTGGCGCAGCTGCCGCAGGAACCCGTACAGCCCGGTGGAGCTGCCGGTGGCGTAGGTGCGGCTGTGGCCGATGACGATGCTGGGCCGGAAGATCCGGACCTGCGGCAGGCCGGACCGCAGCACGGCCCGTTCGGCGGTGGCCTTGCTGCGCTCGTACTCGTTGTTCATCACCGTCGCCTGCTCTGCGGGTTGGGCGGGGATCTCCCCGGCCCGGACGCCGCACACGTAGGCGGTGCTGACGTAGTTGAAGACGGGGACGTCCCGGCGGCGCGCGATGTCGAGCATGCCCTGGGTGCCGATCACGTTGTGCAGGTGGATCTGCTGAGCGCGTTCGTCCTCGTACTCCAAAGATGCGGCGCTGTGCCAGATCTGGTCGAACCGCGGGAGGGTGCCGGCGTCCAGCCCGCAGCCGGGTCGGGTGATGTCGCCCGGGATCGCGGTGCAGCGGGTGGCGATGGCGTCGATGAGGTGGTCGGCGTCGTAGTCGGCCGCGGCGGCCCGCAGTGACCGCTGGAGACGTTGTTCTGCGGTGCGCCCGGCGGTGGGCCGGACCAGGCAGCTGACCCGGTCGGGGGTCTTGTCGAGCAGTTCCAGGACCAGTGCGCCGCCGACGAAACCCGTTGCGCCGGTGACGAGGTGGTGCTCAGTGGTCGGCATGATCGTGCTCCAGGTGCAGGGCCCGCAGGACCGTCGCCGGCCATGCGGCGGTGTCCTCGCCGTGGGTGTGGAGCAGGGCGAGCACGATCCGGTCGATGCCGAACGCGGCGCACAGGCTGTGCGCGGGGGTGGCGTCTGCGGTGCTGATCGCGAACCGGGTGCCGAGGTGGTCGGCGTGCTGGTTGACGGAGGCGATCGCGGTGAGCGGGCCGTCGGGTTCCAGCGGAACCCGGAATTCGAGTTTGAACCCGTTGTCGCGTTGAGCGGCGGCGAGCAGCCGCCGTCCGGGGCCGAAGAACGGGTCGGATGCGGGGTCGATGCTGGGGGCCAGTCCGAAGGAGGTCAGCAGGTCGGTGACCAGGGCCAGCCATGCGGTGTGTTGTCCGGCGCACCAGTCGCGGGTGCCGATGCCGACGAGTTCGCGCATCCGGAAGGACCGGAACCGGCCCAGCTCGGCGGTGGCCTCCGCCCGGAAGCAGAAGCCGCGGACGTCGGCGACGGCCGGGGCGTCCAGCCGGCTGTCGGCGTAGCTCGGGTACAGGTGGTAGCAGACGGCGGGGGACAGCACGACGTCGCTGGCGGTCATCTCCGGGCCCCAGTCGGGGCCGGTGTCCGCGGTCGCCAGCAGTTGCCCCATGCTGGCCGGGGTGCCGCGCCAGGTGCTGACGCTGCCGACGAGCTGCGGGAACGCGGCGAGGTACTCGGCGCGGACGATGGTCGACCGTGGGATCACGGGCGGGTAGGTGACCGCCGACGTGGCGGCGGGGGAGACCGCCGCGATTGCGTCGTTCACGCCCTGCGCGAGGCGTTCGTACGCGGCGGACCAGCCGAACACACCGGCGGCGTCGGTGCGGGTCACTGCGGCGGTGGGGTGTTGGGCGAGGGTTGTCATGACTGCCTCCTGGTGAGCATCAGCAGCTCGGAGTTGAGGGTGAGCAGGGTGTGGTTGGAGATCATCAGCCGGGCCGAGCAGATGTCCCGGAGCTGACGGGCGACGGACAGCTCGCCGGTCTCCCGGTACCCGTCGATGCCGCACACGTCCAGTGCGCCGAGGACGACCCGCAGCGCCAGGTCGGACGCGGCGAGTTTCACGGTGTTCGCCTCGACGGCCATGCCGGGGCCGGAGCGGCCGGCCGGGTCCGTGTGGGTGTACCGGTCGCCGAACCCGGCGACGACGCAGCGCAGGGTCTGCAGGTCGGTGTGTACCTGCGCCAGGCGCGGGTCGCCGACGGGTCCACCGGCCCGGCCGGCGGCCCGCCGGGCGCGCCCGGTGGCGGCGGCGGTGGCGCGGCGGAACGCGTCCTCGGCGATGCCGAGCCACACGGCGGCCCAGAGCAGATGCGACAACGGAACCATGCAGGCGGCGGCGATGTCGCCGAACGGGACGGGCAGCAGCTGATCTGTGGGCACCCGGCCGGTGAGCTGGAACGGCGGGCTGCAGGTGCCGCGCATGCCCAGGGTGTCCCAGGTCCCGGTCGGGGTGAGGGTGATCTGGTCCCGGCGGGCGAGCAGGAGGACCTGGTCGGTGGGTTCGGCCGTGTCGGACCGGCGGAGGGTGACGAGCAGGCTGTCGGCCTGCGCCCCGTACGACACGGTGGTGGCGTCCTTGCGGAAGGCGATGGCGCCGTCGCCGTCGGGGACCGCGGCGGCGTCGCTGCGCCGCATGTTGCCGCCGGTGCTGACCTCGGAGGTGACCGACGCGATCAGGTGCTGGGAGGCGCACACGTCGGTGACGTACCGGTCGTGAGCGGGGCCACCGAACCCGACGAGGCACGCCAGTTGCAGCTGCGACATCGCCCAGATCATCCCGGTGGCCCCGCAGTGCCTGGCTATGGCGGTGCCGACCCTGGCCAGCGCCGCCGGGTCCAGCCCCAGACCCCCGGCCTGCACCGGCGCGGCGGCCCCCATCAGCCGCAGCCGGCGGAGCTCGTCGACTCCCTCGGTGGGGAACCGGCCCCGCTTGTCGACTGACTCGGCGTGCGGGGCGAGGACGCGGGACCCTGCGTCGGCGATGCGCTCAAGCAGGACGGCCTCGTCGGTCTCGACCGGGGCGGCGACGGCGGTCACGCGCTCACCGGCAGCGGGTGCCCGGCGTGCAGGCAGGCGGCCGCCGCGCGGGTGAGGGACTCGATGGACGAGAACAGCGCCCGGTCGAGGACCCGGTCCGGGAACTCGATGCCCAGCGCGTCCTCCAGGGCCAGCAGGACGTGGACACTGCCCATCGAGGTGAGGCCCGCTGCGTACAGGTCGTCGCCGGTTCCGATCCGCCAGGGGTCAGCGTGCAGGGTGCCGTGGGCAGCCAGCACGCCGCGGACCGCCTGCGTCGCTCTGGCGTTGATGTCTGTCATTTTTCCTCCGGTACTGGTGGGGGTTCGATGCCGCACAACACACCGGCCATCCGGGTGTCGGCGTCGGCCGTGCTGCGGAGCAGGGACACCAACCGGTCCCGCTGGGGGCCCGTGGCGTCCGGTTGGGCAAGCCCGAGGGTGTGCAGCAGGTACCAGCGGCGAGCCAGCGAGGCAACGGATTCGGCGATGGCACGCAGCGAGGTGTGCTGGGCCGCAAGGTCGCCCAGCAGCGCGGCGAGATAGGTGCGTTCGGCCGCGACACCGGCCACGTCGAAGGTGAGCACGGCTATGCGTTCCGCCCAGGCGACGAATCCGGCGAGTTCCCGCGCGTCGGAGTCACGGTGCAGGGCGATGTCGGTCTGGATGGTCCGCAGCAGTTCACCCGCCGAGGGGCGGCGGCGCGCCCGGCCCGGACAGGTGAACATCCGGAACCGGTCGACACAGGCGGCGGATCTCATGTCCGTCCACGCCGCGGCGGGGTACCGGGTCGGGGCCGGTCGGTTCATCGGGTCGATGACCGTGACGGCGTCGTCGTCGCTGCCGACCAGCAGCACGCAGTGCGCGAGGTGGACGCGGCCGGTGAACGGGGACGGCAGATGGAAGGAGTCCACCACCGCCGCGACCGCCGCGCCGGCGCCCAGCGCCTCGGCCTCCATGGCGGTTGCGGCGGCGGCGTCCTCGGCGTGGCCTTCGTGAAGGTTCACCCCGAACGCTTCGCCGGCGAGGCGGATCCACCGGTCCCCGCCGGTCAGCACGGCGTCGGCTGTCCGGCGGGCGCCGAAGGACAGGCCGATGCGATCCGGGGCGTGGGGAACGCCACTGAACGCGAGCAGGTTGGTCACCGCCTGCAGGTGACAACTGCCGTACGGGGCGTCCTCGGCCCGGACCGGCAGCGACGTCAGGTCCGCCGCGTACCGCAGCGCGCGCAATCCCACCGGGCCCGGTCGGGCAACGACGTCACCGGTCATCAGAACCTCCTCGGGCCGCCGCCAGCGCCGCTCGCAGGGCGTGACGGGGATCGAAATCTGTTGGGTCGCAACGGGCAGGGGCCCGCCGCGGCAGGGCGACAAAGGTGCAGACGCCTCCGGGGAACCACTGCACGTACACCCGCGCGCCGGCGCCGGCCGGCAGCTCGGGGGACAGTTCACGCCGCCACCTCGCCGCGAAACCGAATGGCGTCGGCAGGCAACGCACGTCCAGCGGGTGCACCCCGGACCCGGTACGACCCGAGACCGCCTTGTACAGGCTCTCCTTCCCGCTGAACAGGGCGACGAGCCAGCGTCGATGGGCGTACGTGCCGGCCGGCGGTGCAGCGGTCAGTTCGTCGTCTCGGCTCAGCAACCGGGTCGCACCGGGCGGCGGGAACCCCTCGGTCTCGACGTCGACGCCGATGCCGCCGAGTCGATCCGAACCGGCGACCGCGGCGAGCGCGATGTCCCCGCTGTGGCTCAGCGACCCGACGAGGCCGGTACCGAAGTCCGGCAGCCCGTCCCGGTGCAGCACCGGCCGCGGCGAAACACCGAGACTGCGCATCGCGCGCCGCGCGGCCACCCGGCCCGCCAGGATCTCGGCCCGCCGGCGGGTGGTCGGCTGCCGATCGGCGAGGGCCATCTCCGCTGAGGACAGCACGGTACCGGATTCCGCGGATAGCCGGGCACAGCCGAATTCCACCATTCCCGCTCCCCCTGAAATCTCCTGGCGCCTTGCGGCTACTGATGCAGAGAGGCAGCGAGGGGACCTGATACGGCACCGATGGCGCCAACGGTGAATCACCCGACCGGCCGAAGAATGGCCCAAGTGGGGGAAATGTTCGGTAGGTGCTCCTATTACGGCGGGTGCCAGTCGGTCGAAGCCCGGGGTCGTCGCCGTGGGTTGCCAGGCTTCCGCCCGTGGGCTCTTCCTCTCCTGCGTCGATTGGCGGTCCGCCCGGTGAAAGCCCCTCAGCAGGAGATGATCTGACGGAATTCCGACCGTCGCATGGACGGGCCGCCCAGTGCCCAGGGGCGGGCCGCGCGGTGGTTGTCCCGCATTCCCGGCGGAATTTCTTCGGCTGGTATCACCTCCGATGGCGCAATCTCTGAATAGGTGCCGTTCCGCTAGGGGTTGGCCCGTTCCGGGCCGAGTGATTGTCATTTGATTCATCGACCGCTGTCGTCATCGACCGGTCGGCCGTCACATTCCCGGGCGAGCGCAGTGACCGGGACACGCCGTGCGATTGCATCGCACCGAGATCAACCAGGAGGACACGGTGACCATCTCCGGCTACGGAGTACTCGTCGGGCGAGCTGTGGCGGCGAAGGCCGAACCCGGCCAACAGTCACCGCACTATCAGGTGCAGGTGAAGGCTGCCGGCACCGACTACCGGCTCGCGGTGAACGTCCGGTCCGCGCAGAACCCCCCGGACCTGCTGTACGTCGCCGACGAGATGTTCGCTCACCCGGTGCTGAGCGCACTCACCGCACTGCCGCAGGGTTTCACCCCGCTGCAGAGCCGGCCCGGCGGCGCGGCTCTGGACTACATCCGCGCGAACCTGTTCGACCACAACACGATGCGCACCCTGCCGGCGAACGCACCAGGCCCCGACAACGACCTGTCCGACCGCCTCGCGCACTTCGTCACCAGGGCGATCAGCGACCCGGCGGCCCTGTTGTACGCGTTCGGGCAACGGTGGGGACCCGAGAACGGCACCCCTGACAAGATCTTCGGGTTCCAGCCCGGCAACGGGGTGCACGACATCCACATGAACCAGGGCAACAGCGGGCAGTTCACCGGCGACGACGGCGTGTGGCAGGACGGCGGCCTGTTGCTGCACTTCCCCACCCAGAACCAATGGGTGGCAATCTTCCTCGCCTTCCAGTCGCAGGCCTGGCACACCGAGGACGCCACCGGCCACACCATCCCCGCCGGCCAGCCGGGTCAGCCGGGTCAGCCGGGCCAGCCGGTTCCTGGCGACGGTGACCAGCGGGTCCGCGTCGTCGGTGCCCTGGTCAACCCTGTGGGCCCCGCGCCCGAAGCCGAAACCGTCACGCTGCTCAACACCACCCCCGACGCCGTCGATCTCAACGGGTGGGCGCTGCTGGACCGGATGAAGCACAGCATGCCGCTAGGCGGCCCCGTCCTCGGCGCCGGCGACACGGTCCGCATCGCCGTCCAGCTCCCGGTTCAGCTCGGCAACCAGGGGGGCCTCATCACTCTCCTCGACACCGCGGGCCTGAAGGTCGACGGCGTCGCCTACACCAAGGAGCAGGCCAACGCGGAGGGATGGACGGTCACCTTCTGATCCACCGCACCGACGCGGCAGCAGCCCCGGCCGACCCGGGGCTGCTGGCGCGCGAGAACACCTGCTTCGGCGCGTCGGGACCGGATCGAACCCGTGCGGGCGGGGCACGAAACTCGGGCCCGCTCCGTTATCCGATCCGTAGTGCCGTGAATGCGGCTGATCGGGCGACACAATCCGGCGGCCGAACAGCACGGGACAAGTGATGGCCACAACAACCGATTACGACGCGCCCCGCCGCGACACGATCGAGGACGACAGAGGTGCCTTCGATCCGATCAGGACGGCACGAGCCGATGCGCAGTCCCCGAATGTCGACCTGGACGAGAGTGATGCCGGCGACGGCGTCGACCTGCCCGGGGCGGACCTGTCCGGGGAGGAATTGAGCATGCCGGTGATCCCGCAGCGGGACGACGAGTTTCACCTGTTCGTCCTGTTTCCTCGTGCAGCACCGCAGTCGAGTCGTGACCGATCGCGGTGGCCGGTCGGTCTGCGTCGACTGCGCCTGACGAAAGCCGCCTATGGGGTGGCAATCCGAGGCCGGTGACGACCCGGCGCCGAACCGCCTACCTCAGGACGGCGGCAATGGCGTCCAGGTCCAAGGACGGGACGAAGGGGTGTTGCTCGTCCTGGTAGAGCGCCTGCAGGTCGGTCTGTTGCACCGGGACGAGGGCCTTGGCAGCGATCCGGCTGGTGCCCTTGCCGACCGCCCAGGCGCTGTCCCAGATCATCGCCAGGGTCAGCGCGCCGTCGGCCAGGATCCCGATCGTGGCGTCGCCGAACTGGTCCCACAGCTTGCCGGTGACGGCCCGGGAGCTGCCACCGGGGGTGGCCGCGTAGGCGGTGACCAGGGTGGTGGGGTCGACCGCGGTGGCGGAGCGGTCCATCAGGTCGACGACCGCGGCGGCGGCCTGTTGCCCGCTGGTGACCTTTTTGAGTTTGGGCATCGCCTGGAGCCGGGTCTGCAGGCCGGCGACGATTTCGGTGGCGTGGTGGTCGATCATGCTGGTCTCGTAGGCGGAGTGCACGCCCTTTCCCTGGCCGTTGGGAAAGCCGTCGGCCAGGACGGAGCCGTGCAGCGGTTGGCAGGCGTCGCCGACATAGTGGGCGACAAGCCCGGCGGCGCAGACATATTCGGTGACGTTCTTGCGACCCAGGGCGTCGACCATGGCGTCGAAGAACTGCCACACCCGGAACGGCAGCAGCCCGCGGTCGGCCGAAGCGATGTGCCCTCGCTCTGTGTAGAAGGCCTGCCAGAACGGGACTGCGACGTTCGCCGGATCGGCGACGCACAGCTCGCGCAGGGTCTTCCCGTCCGGCCCGGGCTCGTCGATATCTGCATAGTGGGTGGGGTGTTCCGGACCAGAGCGAAGCGCGGTGTCCCGCCCGCCGGCGACCTGGGCGGGCAGGTTCTTCCAGATCACGTCCGGCACATCGGCGAGCGGAACGAAGGTGCCCTGCTTCTTGGCGTCCTTCGTCGCCTGATCGATCTCGGCGGGGGACAGTTCGGCGATGGCGAAGCTGATCCGGTCGCGGTTCGCGAGCATCAGCTTGGACAGTTTCGGAGCGGTGACCTGGTCGCAGGCGAAGGTGGACAGGCTGTAGTGACCGGTCTTTCCCCAGAACGGTTGTGCGTTGACGTTCTCATCGACGACGAGCTCGACGTCCAGCAGGCGCAGCACATTCGTCAGGCTCGTCGCGAGCGCGAAATTGAACGACGTGTCCCGCGCCGACAGGAACCCCTGCCCGCCCCATTGCAGCGCGATCGGTCGCAGCGGCTGCTGCTCGCCGGACTGAAGAAGGTGCCACAAGGTGCCCGAATCACCGGGCTGCGACGGGGCGGTTCCGGGTTGGGGCGCGATCAGAAAGTCCGTGACGTCGTCGTAGCCGCCGACGCTGCGGTGCCGGTAGAACAGCGCGGTGATCCGGCCGCGGAGTTGACCGGACGCGGCGCCGTAGGCAACGACTTCTGCGTTGATCAGGCGCATGCCGATGTTGCGCTCGTTGAGGTCGGCGAGTTCGCCGACCGGTGGCAGGCCGTACGTCTGGGACGTCCAGTCGTTGGCGTCCGTGACCTCTACCAAAGCCGCATCGAGGGTGAGAAATGTTCTGCGGGCAACGAAGTCGGGGTACACGTCGCAGAACGGGAGCCGGGTGAGCTGCCGGTCGGTGGAGGTGCCGATGTCGGTGAGGTGGCCCCGCAGGATGGTCTGCACCGGGTCGCCCGCGGGCCCGGAGACGTGCCGGCTGGTCAGCGCGTAGACGGTGTGCCCATCGGTCACCAGGGTCCCGACACTGGCCACGTGCTGCTGCCTCTGGCTGCTACTGACCAACGGGAAGCCGCCACCGATGACCGAACTCGGCCAGTGCCACGACGGCAACAGCTGCCGGTCGGGAACAGCGCGATCCACCTTGATGACACACACCGGAACCGTGCGACCATCAGTCATGTACAGGGTACGGGGGACCATCTCCTCAGGCGGCAACTTCGACTGCCCGCTGCCGAACTGGTCGGCGTCCACCCAGGTGTCGACCAGCACGATGACGCACGGCCAGGAATAGTCGCGCACCTCCGAGTTGTCGAAGGTCCGCGCGGTCTTCGCAGCGGACCTGCTCCGGCCAGTGACGGCCGGGCGTTCTCCCGACGGCCACTCATCGCTCTTGCGGATGCGGTACAGGCCGATCGCCGTCCCGACGACATTGCTCTTGTTGACCAGATGCCAGTGGTACTGATCCCGAGCCTCCAGCAGGTCCTTCGTCGAAAGGCTCGCGTAGTTCCGCTCCACCCCAAGGATGTCCATGACAGCCACTTCCCCCTTTGGCCGAAACCCGGCACCGCCGTCGAACGGACCCGGCAGTCCAGGAGCCCATGCAGCCGCTGTCGGACCGCGCGACGATGACACAAGCCTGACAGACACGGCCGGATTCGGCAGGTCATTTCCCCCATGCCGACTGCCGCCGAAGCGCAGTCCGCGCCCATAACAGACCCGGAGTGGCCAATCCGGACACTGTCTCGAAAGTCCAATCCCACTGGTGTCTGGCGCGATCGGGGGGATGATCCGCGGTGGCCCATGCTTTCGGCAGGAGGCCCACTCCAGCGCCTCAAGGTGCCGCAGTCAGGTCCAATTCGAATCGGCCGACACCTTTTCGACCTCTGGTGCGCATCCGGCCAGAAGAATCCTGCAGGGTTGCTCCAGTGTGTGAGACCACTGCCGCGCTTTTGCTCAATAGTCTTGTTGGCCCACTGGTACGGCGCCGTCCATTTCCATGACCTCCATGGAGATGCCCTGAAGCGTTCCCGCGCTCAAAGCCCAATACGCAATGGCATGACCGGGCACGGAGCACGTTCCTGCCGGCCCATGACCCGAATCTGTGATCGATGGTCGCCTCGATTACAAGGACCGCGTACCGACGGTGGAAGAGCCGGACGCTTTGCGCTCCCATTCCCATCGAGCGTCTCATGTGGAAGCATCTCGTGAGCGTCGTGGCGCTGAGCTTGCCGACTGCAACGTCGTCGCAAGGAGGGCACATGAACTTCGAACACTTCGTTCGACTTCAGAAGAGTCGTTCCGAGCTCTACGCGCGACAGCTTGCCATCGAGGACAGTGACGAGGCCAGGTTAGCCGAAACGCTCCGCCCCGCGCTGAAGATCGCACTGGAAGCGCTCCGTCAACTGCGCGATGACGATTCCGTCTGGGACGCAGCACACGACGCCGTCCAAGCCCTCCACGGGACAGACCTCCCGCAGGTTCGCGAGGACTACCTTCGCGCGCTGCCTCCACTGCTCAACCTTTTCGGTTACGTGGTTCCGCCGCCACCGTCGGCGGAGCAAGTGGCCAACGAGACCGTTCCATTGCTGAAGGGTCTGGGCGATAGGAAAGCTACGGCAGAAGAGGTTGAGGCGGCGCGACAGAGTCTCGGTGAGATCCTCAAGAATGCGGAACAGCTCCCTCGGGAACCCCCGTGGAAAGTGGTGGGTACGGCGAGAGAGTTGAACGGTTTCCTGCAACTCGGGCTGCAAACGGTACTTGGGAGCAGCGTCGGCGCGCTCGGAGGCGCGCTCATTGGCGTGGCGGGCGGCGCAATCACCGGAGGTATCGGACCGCTGGCGGGAGGCATCGTTCTGGGTGGGGTTCGGCGATTTCAGCAGGTCCGTGCATTCGAGAGAGAGACCGAAGAATTCTTGACGGCAAATCAAGATCAAGTGCTTGCTGCAACAGTGTTTCCTGCAACTGGCGAAGCGATAATACAATACCTTGACAAAGTGTTGGCACTGTCCGCCCAGCCCGGCGGCGATCCACATGCAGCGTTGAAGGTTTCTGCATACCTCGATGCGATCATCGGAATCTCGCGCCGATTCGTCCTGCGTGATACGCATCGCGTCACGGTGATCAGACAGGCCAACCTTCGCCACAACCATCTGCCTGCCGACCTCGCGCCGTTGCTCGTTCGGGTGCACGAGGCGGCTGAGAGGGTTCGCAATCAGCGAGCACAGCACGGCAGCATCCCTGAATCCTCGCTCGCCCAGCTGCAGGAAATACGCGACGGACTACGCGAGACGTTGCCGCGCGCATGACGATTATCGTTCACTTGTGCCCCTGCCCAGGTCTCACGCCGCGGACCACCTTGTTGCCGTCCCGACCATCGCTCGGTTGATTGTTCGTGCTCGTTTCGGCGGCTGCGGTGCCGTGTGAGCAGCTTGTGCAGCAATCCGGCTGCCGAGAACCTGTTGTGCGTGCCTGGTGGCACGATGATCTCGTTGGGTGGGCGGTTGCCCGCTGGCAGCCGCTGAACTGCCCTGGCATCGAGAGGCGGGTCGCTCGATTAGTGGAATGGGGCCTGGGCGAGCAGCACGCAGTTCCCCATCTGGGCCGCGGACACCCCGGGTGCATCTCCGACCGAAGTTCGCGCGTCGGCCTTGCAAACCCTCCAGGTTCTTCGCTCGGGCGGCTCACGCAAGGGTTTTCCCGAGCGGTAGATCGCTGGCTGCGGCAGGGACCGACGCGGATCCGCCAACGAGCCGGTACCGGTCCGGTGCGACGCGCTGAAACAACGGGTGGGAGGAGCTCATCCGGCCGGCGGCCGACGTAGCGCTGTACCCGGCGCTGATGAGCGCGCGGATCATCTGCCGGCGGGTGAGCTCCCGGTGGCCGGCCGCGTCGACGACGGCCTGGTGGCGGGTTGGTACCGCGACCCCGGGTCGCGCCTGCCAGCGACCGTCGGTGGTCTGGACGGCATCGGCCGCTGCCAGTGCGGCGGCGAGCTCGCCGCTCGACAACCGCTCTCGGCGGCGGAACCGGCGGGACCGGTCGACCGCGGCGAGCAGGGTGTCGATGTCCAGGGATCCGACCGTGGCCAGCACGCGGGTCGCCGTCGCGGCGGCCGCACGGTGCTGCGCGGGCACCGATGGTGCTCGTGCTGCGGCTGTCGGCGGCCTGGGTGATGGGGGACCGGGCAGGCGCAGGGTGGCGGCGATCCGCACCCGGCCCCTATGGTCTCCACCCGGCTGGGTCGGCGCGGTCGCCTGCGCCGCGACGCTATCGCTGACCGGCAGCACCGCGCCGGCGTCCCGGACGCGGCGCACCTGCGCGGACACCGTCGGTGGGGACACGCCGTGCCGCGCCGCGGTCCCGATCAGCGACACCGCGGGCCGACCCGCCAGGCCGTGGTAGTCCAGCACCATCCGCACCCGGTCCGGCCGCAGCGGCCCCAGCACCCGGTACACCAGCTGCGCCACCAAGTCGGCCGGGGTCAACCCCGGCAGCGGCAGACCGTCACGCACCCGACGACCCTACCTATGCCGACCGCTTCGTTCCTCGCAACCGGTAGCGGTTCGCCAGCTGGCGGAGTCGGGCGTGACGACAAGCTGCGCTGGCTATCAGCGTCTGATGATCGGCTCAGCCCGGCTCGCGCAACGGGGTGGGTGTTCAGGCGGTGGACCGCGATGAGTGAACGGTCAGGTCAGCGAGGAGATCATTGATCTCTGACTCGCGGAACCTGCGGTGTCCCCCGGGGGTGCGGATGGATCCCATGCGGCCCGCCGACGCCCACCGGGTCACCGTCTTGGGATCAACCCTGAACATCAGGGCCACCTCTCCCGGGGTGAGTAGCCGTTCAGGGTTCTCCATGAGCACGGGTTTGCCTCCAGGTCGGTCGGAAAGTCCTTGCCGGTGTCTCTGCGCGCATTTGGCCTGTAAGGATCCTGTACCTGCGGTGCGACCAGGCCCACATAACAGTGACCTTGCCTCACACCTCTCGGCTGGTCCTGACAAGACTGCACAACTGGCCGGGTCTACGGGGCTTTCGGGGCGATTTGCATAGTTTGCGTCCCATGTCGGGTTCACCCGCTTGCCCGGTCTAGCGAGTAGCCGGGAGGAGTCACACCTCCAGGCCTCTCGGTGAGGTGTCGCGCCCCTTATCCCCGGCCGTGGACGCCATAGTTCGCAGGGTCGGGTAGTCGAGCGCGAGAAAGACGACTGCCAGCGTGCCCCGGATGAGACGCCGATTCTCCGCACGCGGTGCTCGGTTCCGTGGTTGGCCGAGCGTCAAGCTGATGTCGTTCGTCGCCGGTTGCTGTGGCAACGACTGCGGAGAAGTTGCTGAGCTCACGGTCCCCCGATGGCTAGGGAGCTACAACCGGCGAAGCCGGAAGTTTGAGTCAAGTTTGACGTTCCGAGACGGGTTCTGGCGGCGTAGCGTTGGTGCCGCTCGCTCCACAGC
>Ga0208588_1000394_pt1 | contig 14255 bp, 15 predicted proteins | sample NGESurshal092012_8_FD_184483 | JGI IMG/M metagenome (GOLD analysis project Ga0208588, IMG submission 184483) | Arctic peat soil microbial communities from Barrow, Alaska - NGEE Surface sample 415-3 shallow-092012 (SPAdes) | ecosystem: Environmental > Terrestrial > Soil > Wetlands > Peat ...
ATCTCGGCATCGAACTCGATCTCGACAAGGTGCCCTGCCGCGAGCAAGGCATGACCGCCTATGAAATGCTGCTGTCGGAAAGCCAGGAGCGCATGCTCATGGTGCTCGACCCCGCAAAGGAAGCAGAAGCCGAGGCGATCTTCCGCAAGTGGGGGCTGGATTTCGCGGTAATCGGCAAGACCACCGACACGCTGCGTTTCGTGGTCCAGCATGGCGGCGAAGTGAAGGTCGACCTGCCGATCAAGGAACTGGGCGACGAAGCTCCGCTCTACGACCGGCCGCATATCCCGACGCCGAAGCCGCAAAAGCTCGACGCGGCGACGCTCGACGCGCCTTGCTCCATCGACGCGGCGCTGAAAAAGCTGATCGCGTGCCCCGACCTCGCCTCAAAGCGTTGGGTTTGGGAGCAATATGACCACCTCATTCTCGGCAACAGCATTCAGGGTCCGGGCGGCGACGCCGCCGTGATTCGCATCGACGACGGCCCGAAGGGCCTCGCGCTGACCGCCGACGTGAGCCCCCGCTATTGCTTCGCCGATCCCGTCGAAGGGGGAAAACAGGCGGTGGCTGAAGCCTGGCGCAATATTACCGCTGTGGGCGGCAAGCCCATGGCCCTGACGGACAACCTGAACTTCGGCAATCCGGAAAAGCCGGAGATCATGGGGCAACTCGTCGGCTGTCTTGATGGCATAGGACAGGCCTGCCGCGCGCTGGATTTTCCGATCGTTTCCGGCAATGTGTCTCTCTATAACGAGACTCAGGGCAAGGGCATATTGCCAACCCCGTCAATCGGCGGCGTCGGCCTTGTCGAGGATGTGACGAAATGCGTCGGCCTCGCCTTTTCCGCGCCGGGACAAGACATTTTGCTTATCGGCGAGACCGAGGGCTGGCTAGGTCAATCCATCTATCTGCGCGAAATTCTTGGCCGCGAGGAAGGAGCTCCGCCACCGGTGGATCTGGCGCGCGAAAAGGCGAATGGCGATTTCGTCCGCGATGCAATCGCCAAAGGATTGGTCAGCGCCGCGCATGATCTTACGGACGGCGGCCTCGCCATCGCGCTGGCGGAAATGGCCATGGCCGGCGGCATTGGCGCCATCGTCGCCGCGCCGGGCGCCGATTCGCCGGCGATCTGGTTCGGCGAGGACCAGAGCCGTTATCTGCTGGCCGCGTCGGCGGAAAAAGCGGATGAGATTTGCGTGCTTGCAAAGCAGGCGGGAGTTACCGCAACGCGCCTTGGCGAAACCGGGGGCGACAGCTTGCGCCTCGGCGCCGCCACGCCCATTCTGGTGCGCGAATTGCTTGACGCGCATGAAGGCTGGATGCCGACCTATATGGCCGGCGGCGGCAAATCAGCTTAGTTCAGTGGGAGGGTCGGCTCTCCCCGTTTGAGGAAACCCCAAAAAATGCCCATGCAAGCCAGCGAAATCGAAAGCATGATCAAGGCCGCGCTGCCTGACGCGGAGATTATCATTACCGATCTGGCGGGCGACGGCGACCATTACCGCGCCCAGGTGATTTCCGAAGCCTTTCGTGGAATGAGCAGGGTCCGGCAGCATCAACTGGTCTATGCCGCGCTGGGTGGCAATGTCGGCGGCGCGCTACACGCTCTGGCGCTTGAGACCGCGCCACCCGAAACGACGGCTTGAACCCCGCGCCCGCACGGATTACCTATCGAACACGGAGCCTTGACCTCCGTTCGAAAGGAAATAACCATGTCGGACACCCAGACCCCTAACGCCATTGACCGCATCAAACAGGATTTGGCGTCTAATGACGTTGTGCTTTTCATGAAAGGCACGCCGAATCTCCCGCAATGCGGCTTTTCTGGCCAGGTCGCGAAAATCCTTGCCCATCTCGAGACGCCTTACAAGGGCGTGAATGTGCTGGAAGACATGGAAATCCGCGAAGGCGTCAAGCAATACGCCAACTGGCCCACGGTTCCCCAACTCTATATCAAGGGCGAATTCGTCGGCGGATGCGACATTGTCCGCGAAATGTTCGAGTCCGGCGAATTGATCGACCAACTGAAGGCCGCCGGCGTGCCGGTCCGCGATCCACGGCAAGCCTGAATTAATTTTGCGCCGCCGCCTTGAGTAAAGCCAGGGCGTCGGCGCCATCCCATTTGGCGGGGCCGGCGATGACGCCGAGTTCACAGCCATCCCGGCCAATCAGGAATGTTGTCGGCAATCCGACCACTTTGCCGTTTTGCTGCAGGGTCGAAAAGGATTTGGCCGTCGAGTCGGTATAAAAACCCAGGTTTTTCGCGCCGATCTCCTGCAAAAACGCCTTGGGCCGCTCGAGCCTCGCCGTGTCGATATTCACAGCGACAACCGCGAGATTGTCGTTTCCCATAACGCCCTGAAGGCGATCCAGGGCTGGCATTTCCTCACGGCAGGGCACGCACCAGGTCGCCCAAAGATTCAACAGCACGATGCGTCCCTTGAAGGATGAAAGGTCGACCGGCCCCCCGTTGCCCGAAAAAGTCAGCGCCGGCATGGGCCGCGGCGAGGCGTTGATGGCGAGAGCGGCAATGCCCCCCTGGGCCAGCGGCGTCAGTTTCGGCGCCAGCGCGGCCGAACCGGCGCATTCGCCGCTCGCGGCCAACCGCGTTTCCTTGCCGTCGCCCCCTTTCATCCCGTATAGGACGAACCACAGCGCCGCCGCGACGATGACGGCGGCGAGAAGGGCATGGGGCAGGATGAGCCGCCGGGCGATGGCGCGCATGCGCGCGGGATCGGCGGGCGGCGTTTCGTGCTCTTCAGTCATCTTTTAGCCTCGCCTCGCGGAGCAGTCATGAGCAATCAAATGTGGGGCGGCCGATTCGCCAGCGGCCCGGACGCCATCATGGAGGAAATCAACGCCTCCATTGGATTCGACTATCGCCTCGCGCGACAGGACATCGCGGGCTCCAAGGCTCATGTCGCCATGCTGGCGCAGGCGGGGATCGTCAGTCAAGCCGACGCCGACGCCATTGCCAATGGTCTAGACGAGGTGGCGCGCGAAATCGAGAGCGGAAAATTGGTCTTTTCCCGCGCTCTCGAAGACATTCACATGAATATCGAAATGCGTCTTGCGGAATTGATCGGCCCCACGGCGGGGCGACTGCATACGGCGCGTTCGCGCAACGATCAGGTGGCGCTCGATTTCAAGCTGTGGGTGCGCGACAGTATCGACGAGATCAACCTCCAATTGGCCGATTTGCAACGGGCGCTGGTGGAAAAGGCTGCGGCCTATGCCGACGCCGTCATGCCCGGCTTCACCCATCTGCAATCCGCTCAGCCTGTGACCTTCGGCCATCATCTCCTCGCCTATGTCGAGATGGTTTTCCGCGATCGCGGCCGTTTCAGTGACGCCCGCGCGCGGCTCAACCAATGTCCTCTCGGCGCTGCGGCGCTCGCCGGGACCTCCTTTCCGATCGACCGCGCCTTCACTGCGAAAGCGCTCGGTTTCGATGGCCCGACCGCCAATTCGCTCGATAGCGTGTCCGACCGCGACTTCGTGCTCGAAACCTTGTCCGCCGCCGCGATAACGGCGACACATTTGTCACGCTTCGCCGAGGAAATCGTCCTTTGGACGACGCCGCAATTCGGCTTTATCGCCTTGTCGGACAAATTCACCACCGGCTCGTCGATCATGCCGCAAAAACGCAATCCGGACGCGGCGGAACTGGTGCGCGGCAAATCGGGCCGAATCATCGGCGATCTGGTCGGACTGCTGATCGTGATGAAGGGCCTGCCGCTCGCCTATTCCAAGGACATGCAGGAAGACAAGGAAGGCTGTTTCGATTCGCTGCAATCCTTGTCGCTGTGCATCGCCGCCATTGCCGGAATGGTCCGCGACATGACGCCCCGGACCGACAAGATGAAGGCGGCGGCGGGTTCGGGCTATGCGACCGCCACCGATCTCGCCGACTGGCTGGTGCGCACCTTGGGAATGCCCTTCCGTCAGGCGCATCATGTCACCGGCCGCATCGTCGCTCTCGCTGCCGAGTCCGGGCTGGATCTGGAGCAGCTGACGCTGGCCCAGTTGCAATCCATCGAGCCGACCATCACGGCCGAGGTCTTCGACGTTCTTGGCGTCGAGCAATCGGTGCGCAGCCGGGTGAGCTACGGCGGAACGGCTCCTGAAAACGTGCGCGAGCAAGCAAAGTCCTGGGCGCAACGTCTCGCCGCCGACGAGACCCAATGACCGCCAAGATATTTTTGTCCTGTTCGGCGCGTTTGGCCGGACGATCCGCTATAGTCGCGCCGAACGCGCCAGACATCCGGGAGTCGGGGCTCTTGACCTGCAAATTCATTCTCAAGACAGCTTTGTTCGCGGCGGCCTTGTCGGGCGCCCTGCTGCTCGACGGCTGTGGCCGGCGCGGCCCCCCCGTACCGCTCGATCCCAAAGTCGCCGCCGAAGCCGCCGAAGCGCCGCGATCGCCGACCGAGATCGACCCGACCGCCAATTCGCAGCAACGGCTTCCGAAGGGGCGCGACGATAATGCGCTCAAGGCCGGCGCGCCGAAGGGCGCCACTCCCTTCGACTTTTTGCTTTAAGGCGCGGCATGCATCATTTTCATTATCAGGACGGCGTGCTCCATGCCGAAGGCGTCGCCTTGCCGGAACTGGCGCTTCGCGTCGAGACTCCGTTCTATTGCTATAGCGCCGCGACGATCCGCCGCCATTACACCGTCTTCTCGCAAGCCCTGAGCGACATGAACGCCATGGTCTGCTACGCGATGAAGGCCAATTCCAACCAGGCGGTATTGACCTTGCTGGCCAAACTGGGCGCCGGCATGGATGTCGTCTCGGAAGGCGAACTGCGCCGCGCCCGCGCCGCTGGCGTTCCCGGCGAGCGGGTGACTTTCTCCGGCGTCGGCAAGACCGATCGCGAGATCGCATTGGCGCTGGACTATGGCATTTTTTGTTTCAACGTCGAATCAGAACCCGAGCTTGAGCGCATTTCGCAGATCGCGGCGTCAAAGGGCCTGACGGCGGCGGTATCGCTGCGCGTAAACCCCGACGTTGACGCGAAGACCCACGCCAAGATCTCCACCGGCAAATCCGAGAACAAGTTCGGCATTCCCATTTCCGTCGCCCGCGACGTTTATGCGCGAGCATCGAAACTCCCCGGCCTGAAGATCGCCGGGGTCGACATGCATATCGGCTCGCAGATCACCGATCTCGCGCCATTCGACAATGCCTTCGCCATTCTTGCCGCTTTCGTCCGGCAGTTGCGCGCCGATGGTCACGCGATCTCCCATCTCGACCTTGGCGGCGGCCTCGGCATTCCCTATTCCGAGCACGAAAATCCCGAAAGCTACCGGCCGGAACTCTACGCCGAAGTGGTTCGCCGCCACATCAAGCCTTTGGGCGCCCGGCTGTTGTTCGAACCGGGACGCCTGATCGTCGGCAACGCCGGCGTTCTGGTGACACGCGTCATTTTCATCAAAAAGGGCGCGGCGAAAAATTTCGTCATTGTCGACGCGGCGATGAACGACCTTGTGCGACCGACGCTTTACGAAGCCCATCATGACATTTTCCCGGTCGTGCCCCCGGAGGGCGACGCAACGGTCTTCAAGGCCGATATCGTCGGACCGGTCTGCGAAACCGGCGATTATCTGGCCTTGGGCCGCGAGATGGCTGAACCGCGCCCCGGCGACCTGCTGGCGATCATGTCGGCGGGCGCTTATGGCGCGGTCCAGGCAGGAACCTATAATTCGCGCCTGCTCGTGCCGGAAGTTCTGGTCGACGGCGACAAGAGCGCGGTGATTCGCCGGCGCGGCGATTACGACGCCCTGATCGGACTCGACACAATTCCGACGTGGTTGACATAAATCCTTTCTTCGGCGCGAAATTGGTCTTTCGCGAGCGAGGCGGCGGCGAGTGAAGCAAAATCGGTCGGCCCTTTCTTCGGCGGCGGCGCAGTCCCGTTTGCGCCGCCTGACCTTGCTGGCCTGGGCGGCGCTGCTGATCGAACGCCTGGTTCGCGGCCTTCTGCCGGCCGTTATCGTCGCCGGTCTTTTTGTCGCCGTGAGTTGGACCGGCCTCTGGCTCGGCGCCAGCGGCCTGGCGCGATTGTCGGGAGCGGTGGTCTTTATTGGCCTTCTCCTCGCCGCTTTGGCGCCGTTGCGGCATCTTTCCATCCCCGGCGTCGCAGACGCCCGCGCCGCTCTCGATGCGCAGAGCGCCGAAGCGCCGGCCGCTGCGCTGGCCGACGCTTTGGCCAACAAGGGCGATCCGCAGACGCTGGGATTATGGCGGCTTCATTTGCGCCGTGCGGAGAAAAACGCCGCGGGCCTGCGGCCGGTCCGGCCCGCGCCAAAGCTTTGGATCATGGACCGTTACGCCCTGGGCGCTCTGGTCGTGCTCGCCCTTGCCGCCACCGCCTTCATGGCCGGACCGGAAAAATACGCTCGTTTCGCCGCCGCCTTCGACTGGCGCCTGAACGCCGCCGAGAACGCGCCCACCCGCATCGACGCCTGGATCGATCCGCCCGGCTATACCGGCAAACCGCCTATTGTCCTGCCGCTGGCCCCCTCCGACGCGACGGCGCCCATAACGGCGCCCATTGGCTCGACCATTATCGTAAGGGCGCTGGACAACGCCGGCGTGCGAATTGCGATTCAAGGCGGGATCAAAACGGCGGCGCCCGCTCCCGGTGCGACCCCCAATCAACGCCGTTTCCTGCTGCAAGGCGACGGAAGCCTGCGCATTTCTCAAGGCGCAAAGGAAGTTGGCGCGTTTTCGCTGCTCAGCTTGCCCGACGCCCCGCCGACGATCACGCCGCTCGCGCCGCCGCAGCCAAATCTGCGTGGCTCCTTCACCCTCACCTATCGAATCGACGACGATTACGGCGCACGCGACGCTCAGGTCAGCGCCCAGCTCTCCGCTGGCGAGGCGCCGGAAGGTCACCACGCCCTGGTCGAGCCGCCAAAAGGGGCGCTTGAATTGGCCCCGGCGCCTGGTGGACTCGGTGAAGCGCGCAGCACGCTCGATTGGAGCGACAGCCCTTATGCCGGCGCTCGCGCCGACTTGATCTTGCAGGTGCGCGATGAAGGCGGCAATGAGGGACAGGCTGTCATCAAAGGTTTCGTGCTGCCCGAGAAAAAGCTTGCCAATCCGCTGGCTCGCGCTCTGGCGGAACAGCGGCGGCTCCTCGCCCTCGATTCCGGTCGAAGGGACAAGGTTCTGACGGCGATTGACGCCTTGATGATCGCGCCGGAGCTTTTTACGCCCAAAGCGAGCGTCTTTCTCGGCCTGCGCTTCGCGCACGCTTCCTTGCGCCACGCACGCACCGACGCTGATCTGGTCGCCGTCACGGACTTGCTGTGGGAAATGGCTCTGCACATCGAGGAGGGCGACGCGCCCCAAGCCGAACGCGACTTGCGGGCGGCGCAAAAAGCCTTGCGGGAGGCGCTCAGTCGCGGGGCCTCCCCGGAAGAAATCGAGCGATTGACCCAGCAATTGCAAAAAGCCCTCGACGCCTTCCTTGCCGAACTGGAAAAGAATTCCGCGCAAAAAGCCCGGTCCGGCGAAAGCAAAACCGGCGATGGCCGAACGGTAACGCCGAAAGATTTGAAGTCCATGCTCGATCAATTGTCCGAAGCCGCGAAAAACGGCGACAAGGAAGCCGCGATGGAGTTGCTCGAGCGGATGCAGGACATGCTGGAGAATCTCCGCTCGGCGGAAAAGTCGGGGGAGTCCGGACAGGCGGCTCGCAATCGCAAGGCGATGCGGGATATCGACAAGCTTATGCGGGACCAACAAAAGCTGCGCGACGATACCTTCACGCATCAACGTAGCGAGCAGTCGGAATCGGACACACCTCCGCCACAAGGGGGAAAAAAGCAGCAAGGCGCCGGGCAGCAAGGCGCGCCCCCGGCGCGGCCGAAGCCGCAGGGCGGACAGGCCGGAGCCGAACAGGATGATCCGTCAGGAAACCAAAGCGACGCCAGTCAGCCGCGCCAGCTCGACCGTCGCCAGAAGCAGCTGCGCGATCAACTCGAGTCGCTGCAGAAGCGGGCCGGGCCGCCAGGCGGCGAGGCGCCGAAAGGGCTGGGCGAAGCCGATGACGCCATGAAGCAGGCCGAACAGGCGTTGCGGAAGGGCGACGACGACGGCGCCATGGAGGCGCAAGGACGCGCCCTCGAGGGCCTGCGCAAGGGCGCGGGTGAAATGTCGGCCCAGGCGCGGCAGGGATCGCCGGGCGACAATGAGGGCGAGGGCCAGCCTGACGAAAAGGACGGCGGGATGCGTGGCCAGAATGGCGAGGGTCCGTTCGGCCAGGCCAGTCGGCGCAACAATGTCGACGCCACTGCCGCGCAAAAAGCGCGCAAAGTGCTGGAGGAATTGCGACGGCGGTTGTCCGATCCCAACCGCGAGCGCGATGAACTGGATTATCTCGAACGCTTGATCAAGCCCGATTGACGCCGCGCGCGACAGGAACATCGAAAAATGAATTATTTCTGGAATTATCTCATCGGAGCGATGCTGCTGGCGGTGATGCTTGCGCTTTTCCTCGGTTTGGCCAACATGCTGCGCGGCGGCAGCCCCAACCGGTCGCAATTGCTCATGCGCTGGCGAGTCGGTCTCCAACTGGCCGCGGTCCTCGTCGTGATCGGCGTGATGTTTCTGCGCAAGTGACGGATTGCTAGGTATGGTCAAGCTGAACAAGATTTACACGCGAACCGGCGACGATGGCTCGACCGGCCTCGCCAATGGCGAAAGACGCGCAAAATGCGATTCGCGCGTCGAAGCCTATGGCGACATTGACGAGACCAATTCGTTTATCGGTCTGGCGCGCCTCTCCACCGCCGCCTGGCCGGAGCTCGACGCCATGCTCCTGCGCATCCAGAATGATCTGTTCGACCTCGGCGCCGACCTCGCCACTCCGCCGTCAGACCAGCCGCTGGGTTATGAGCCTTTGCGCATCATCGGCGCTCAGGTCACCCGTCTGGAGCAGGAAATCGACGCGCTGAACGCCCGCCTGACGCCGCTGACGTCTTTCATCCTGCCGGGCGGTTCGTCCGCTGCCGCCGCTCTGCATCTCGCCCGGGCCATCTCCCGCCGCGCCGAACGGCGCATGGTCGCTCTTTCGCTGGAAGGCGAAGCGGTCGGCGCCCAGGCGCTGCAATTCGTCAATCGGCTATCCGATTTCCTTTTTGTCGCAGCGCGCATCGCCAATAACGACGGCGCCTCCGATATTCTTTGGCGCCCCGGTCAGAATCGTTAAAAGCTCAGTCGGCATTCCTGATCCCGTCATTGCGAGAAGCGAAGCGACGAAGCAATTCGCGGCCGGGGTGGATTGCTTCGCTTCGCTCGCAATGACGGGATCCTTCCCTCCGCTTCGCCGGTTTTTTGCGACGTTGACTCGCCAGACCGCCAAGATTACCAGATCGTCCCAGCATTTCCGCTCATCTGGACCTTTTGCGAATCGATCAAAACGCAGCGGGTCCGGATTCCTTGAAATCGCGGCGTCTTGTATAGAAATCCACTTTCATTTATTCGCACGCCGCTGAAGGAGATCGAAACCGATGAAAATCCTTGTGCCCGTCAAGCGGGTGGTCGATTACAACGTCAAGATCCGGGTGAAGGCCGATGGTTCGGGCGTTGAACTGGCCAATGTCAAAATGTCGATGAACCCGTTCGACGAAATCGCCGTCGAAGAAGCGCTTCGTTTGAAGGAAGCTGGCAAGGCGACCGAAGTGATCGTGGTCTCCATCGGTCCGCAGCAGGCGACCGAAACCCTGCGCACTGGCCTTGCCATGGGCGCGGATCGCGGCGTGCTGGTCAAGACCGACGCCGCTGTCGAACCGCTGGCGGTGGCCAAAATCCTCAAGGCCGTGGCGCTGGAAGAGCAGCCCGGCCTGATCATCGTCGGCAAGCAGGCCATCGATGACGATTCCAACCAGACCGGCCAGATGCTCGCCGCGTTGCTCGGCTGGGGACAGGGCACTTTTGCCTCCAAGATCGAGATCGGCGAGAATTCAGTCGATGTGGCGCGCGAAGTCGACGGCGGCTTGCAGACGGTGACGCTGAAATTGCCGGCCGTCGTGACGACCGACTTGCGTCTCAACGAACCGCGCTATGCTTCGCTGCCCAACATCATGAAGGCCAAAAAGAAGCCGATCGCCGAAAAAACCCCCGCCGACTATGGCGTGGACGTCTCGCCGCGATTAACGGTGTTGAAAACCACCGAGCCCGGCAGCCGCAAGGCCGGGGTGAAAGTGGGATCGGCAGCCGAACTGGTTGAAAAACTCAAAAACGAAGCCGGGGTGCTGTGATGACGACTCTTCTTCTTGCGGAAGTTCACGGCGGCAAACTGAACGACGCCACCGCCAAGGCCCTGACCGCCGCCGCCGCCCTCGGCGCGCCGGTCCACATCCTCATCGCCGACGCCAGCGGAGACGCCGCCCAGACGGCCTCGCAACTGGCGGGCGTCGAAAAGGTGCTGACCGCCTCGGGGGACGCGATCGCGCACGGTCTGGCCGAGCCTTTGGCCGACCTGATCGTGGCGCTGGCCCCAAACTATGACGCCATCGTCGCGGCAGCCACTTCGACCGGCAAGAATGTGCTGCCGCGCGTCGCGGCGCTGCTCGACGTGGCGCAGGTTTCGGAAATCTCCAAGGTCGTCTCGCCCGACACATTCGAGCGGCCGATTTACGCCGGCAGCGCCATCCAGACATTGCAGGCAACCGACGCCAAGAAAGTGATCACGGTGCGCGTCTCGAATTTCGCGGCGACCGGTCAGGGAGGCTCGGCGCCGATCGAAGCCGCGGCAGCGACAGGCGACGCCGGCCTTTCGGTCTTCAAAAGCGAGGCTCTGGCCAAATCAGACCGTCCAGAGCTGACCTCGGCAAAGATCATCATTTCCGGTGGCCGGGCGATGCAGAGCGCGGAAAACTTCACGGCCTACATCGAGCCGGTGGCGGACAAGCTCGGCGCGGCCATCGGGGCCTCGCGCGCCGCCGTGGATGCTGGCTATGCGCCCAACGACTGGCAGGTGGGCCAGACCGGCAAGGTCGTGGCGCCCGAGCTTTACATCGCGGTCGGCATCTCCGGCGCGATCCAGCATCTGGCCGGCATGAAGGACAGCAAGGTCATCGTCGCGATCAACAAGGACGAGGAAGCCCCGATCTTCCAGGTCGCCGATTATGGACTCGTCGCCGACCTCTATACTGCGATGCCGGAGCTCGATGCCGAACTTGCTAAAATCGGCCGTTAGGCTAGATGCGTCGGCGGCGATTGTGACCTATGATCGCCGCCGACTCTTAGAGCCGTTCAGGAATTGGCCATGACCTTTGAAATACATAAAATCGCCGTCGTCGGCGCGGGCCAGATGGGCATAGGCATCACGCAGGTCAGCGCGCTTGCCGGTTTCAATGTCATTCTCAATGACCTTTCAGAAGAAAAAATTCACGCGGCGATTGCAAGAATCGACGCCAATCTTGGCCGTCTCGTCGAACGCGAAGCGTTAACCGCCGACGACAAAGCGGCGGCTTTGGCGCGCATCAAGCCCGCCACCCAATTTTCGGCTTTCTCGGACGCTGACCTGGTGATGGAGGCGGCCGCCGAAAATGAGGACGTCAAACGCAAGATTTTCAGCACCGTATGCGCCTATTTGAAAAGCGAAGCGATCGTCGCCACCAATACATCTTCCATTTCGATCACCCGGCTGGCGTCGATTACCGACCGTCCGGGCCGATTCATCGGTATTCATTTCATGAATCCGGTGCCCCGCATGCAACTTGTGGAATTGATTCGCGGCATCGCCACGGATGACGAAACATTTCACGCGGCGCGCGTCTATATCGAAAAGCTCCACAAGACGGTCACGGTTTCGGAAGACTTCCCCGCATTCATCGTCAACCGCATATTGCTGCCGATGATCAACGAGGCGATTTACACGCTCTATGAAGGCGTCGGTTCGGTCGACGCCATCGATACGGCCATGCGCCTCGGCGCCAATCACCCGATGGGCCCGCTGCAACTGGCCGATTTTATCGGCCTGGACACGTGTCTGTCGGTCATGCAGGTGTTGCACGAAGGGCTTGCCGACTCAAAATATCGCCCTTGCCCCTTGCTGGTGAAATATGTCGAGGCCGGCTGGCTGGGCCGCAAGACGCAGCGCGGCTTTTATGATTACCGCGGTGGCGCGCCGGTTCCGACGCGCTAAATCGCCGCATTGGCCTGAAATTCGATCGCGCCGCCTTCACAAAGGCGTCATTGAGCCTATACACTATGGGTATCCGAGATTCGGCCCCGTAAAGGGCGGCGATTTGGACGGAGCGGCCCATGACACATCACGTCAAGCCGGAATTTAAGCTGGAGCTTTGCCCGGCCAACCTCGCTTTGTCTCTGAAATCGCATTTCGGGACGCATATATGCAGGCTGGGAGACGCGGAATGAGCGCCGCGTCGTCTCTACATAGGCGCGAACTGGCGTCATGTGTGGAAACGGAGGTCAATTGGGGCGCGCTCCGGCGATCGGCGCACCGGGAGCTCTTCAACCGCCCAACGCCAAACCTCTTATTGTTCGAACGAAGTTTGCGTTTCGACCCACCATGGCGGAGGGCGGAATGAACGCTCATGTAGCCAATCTTCGTACGCTTGTGTTGAATGCCGACATGCAGCCCGTCAGTTGGGCGCCCTTGTCGATCTGGAGCTGGCAGGATGCTTTGGTCGCCTTGCTCAAGGGCCGCGTCTATCCGGTAGCGAGTTATGACGACGTCCTGGTGCGATCGGCCAATAAATCTTTCGAAGTGCCTTCCGTGGTGGCGCTCAAGGCCTATCACCGGCGCAAGACCATCGCCTTCACGCGCTACCACGTTTTCCTGCGCGACGAATTCACCTGCCAGTATTGCGGTCACAAAGCCTTGGCCAAGGATCTGACCTTCGATCATGTGACGCCCCGCTCGAAGGGGGGCCAGACCGTGTGGTCCAATATCGTCGCCTGCTGCCAACGCGATAATCTGCTGAAGGCGGACATGACAGCTAAACAGGCGGGCCTGAAACTGCGTCGTCCACCCTTTGAGCCGACGCCCTTCCAACTCGACATGATCGCCCGCCGCCTTCCGCAAGCCAATAGCGAGCTCCACAAAACCTGGAACGATTTCCTCTATTGGGACTCGGAATTGGAGCGTTGAAGAGGCCGGGGAATGTGAGCTTAAATGCGTCCCGTGGCGCCAAATCGCCGTCGCCGATGAGATTGGCATTGAAAGCGGATTGACAGCGGCGCGTGGCGCGAATAACCCCCCGTCCGGTAGCATTGACCGTCCTGGCCCTTGCCGGCGGACGACGACAGGGGAATTGCACAATTGGCCAAACCGGAACTCGGCAACAAGCGCCAGTGTCAAAATTGCAGCGCGAAGTTTTTCGATCTGAACAAGGATCCGATCCTCTGCCCCAAATGCGGGGCGACGTTCCAACCTCCGGCTTTGTCGCGCGCCGCCGCGCGCGCCGCCGCCGCAGACGACGAAGAATCCGAACTGCCGGAAGCTGGCGCGGAAATCGTGTCGCTTGAAGAGGCAGACGCCACGGACGAAAAGGTGGCAGTCGTGGTGGACGATGACGTTGATCTCGGCGACGACGCCGCCGACGATACCGACGACACCTTTCTCGAAGAAGAAGACAGCGACGACGTCACCAACCTCATCGACGGCGATATCGAGACCGACGAAGAAGCCTGATTCGCCGATTCTTGCCGCCGCCATTCTCGCCCGCGCCGTTCACTCGGTGCGGGCGCTGGTTTTTCGCCAACCCAATGATTCAAAACATATCGATCTAACGACGACGATTTTTCAAAAAACGGAAATTTTTCCGTCGTCGGGCGTGTTGGGGCTTGTCCCGTCGCCGCCTTGCAGCTATACACCCGCCCACTGCCTCGCCGCACTGCGGTCTTCCTGCCCAAGGGTCTGAGGTAGAATAAAACGTGGGGCCATAGCTCAGTTGGGAGAGCGCTTCAATGGCATTGAAGAGGTCGTCGGTTCGATTCCGTCTGGCTCCACCAATTTTTCATAATAGCTCCCGATATCTTCTTTTCCCGACGTTGTCGCCCGCAGGTTGACTTTGACCAAAGGCGTTACGAGGCAGGTTGCGAGCGTTGCGCGGGCAATAATACGCTTGTGATCCATCGACGGCGCTCGCGAGCGATCTATCAGCGTCAACCTTCTCCGGTCTGGCCTGAGGCCCCCTCTGCGCGCAAGCCATGGACAAAAAAACCCCCGCTTTTGGCGAGGGCTTTTGTCGGTCTGAAAGCGGCGGGTTTCCC
>Ga0208588_1000396_pt1 | contig 14230 bp, 9 predicted proteins | sample NGESurshal092012_8_FD_184483 | JGI IMG/M metagenome (GOLD analysis project Ga0208588, IMG submission 184483) | Arctic peat soil microbial communities from Barrow, Alaska - NGEE Surface sample 415-3 shallow-092012 (SPAdes) | ecosystem: Environmental > Terrestrial > Soil > Wetlands > Peat ...
GTACCAGCGAGAGGAAATCCTCGCCGCACTGGGGCACGCCTCCCTCACCAGGGTGCCGTCGGTCTTTCGTGAGGGTGTGCTACGCGCGACGCAATGGAATGCCGACGCCTTCCTGATCACGCTGAAGAAGTCGGACACCGACTTCTCGCCGTCCACGATGTACCGCGACTACGCCATCAGTCCGGACCTGTTTCATTGGGAGTCGCAATCCACAACCTCGGTCGACTCACCCACGGGCCAGCGGTATCTCCACCACGGAGTCCTCGGATCATCGATACTGTTGTTCGTCCGTGATGGCAAGACGAACGAAATGGGCACCGAGCCGTACATGTTCCTCGGACCAGCCGCGTACGTCAGCCACACCGGCGACCGGCCGATCGCCATCACCTGGAGGCTCGATCACCCAATGCCGTTGGATGTTTTCACCGCGGCCCGGGTCGCGGCTGGGTAGGTAGAGGATGGCTCCGCGCACGAACTGGACCGTGACGAAAGTTCAGCCGGCGATCTCGATGGTGGCGCCGACTGCCGTGTACGTCGGAATGGCCCTGGTGTCACGGGTGATGAGGACAACGCCCGCGGCCTGAGCGGCCAGACCGACCAACGCGTCATACACCGCACCTCCGGCGATGCCGAGCGGCGCGAGGACGGCGGGAATTCCACCGGCGACCTCAGCGGTCGGTGCGATCGAGTCCACGAAGTTGGCGGCCAGGAGGGCCGCCGCATCAGTTGGCCTGACTCGCGCGTCTCCAGGCAGTCTGGTGAGGACCGAATACGTCTCGGCCAGTGACTGCGTCGTCAGCCGCGCTGTCCGTCCCGCAACCTGGCTGCGCGTCACCGAATGCGCAGGATGCGACGACATCACATATGGCACGGCCGCACTGGTGTCCAGCGCCACCGAGCCGGCGGCAGCGCTCACCGGCGCAGGGTGTCGATCAATCCGAAGACGACGTCATCAGTGACCGGCGTGTCCGATTCGGCGACCGTTTGTCCGTCGACCTGAACGATCCGCGCCGTCCGGCCCGCCGGAAGTACCTGCAAGCCGGCGCCGTAGGCGGTGACGTCAACTGTCGTGCCCGGCGTCATGCCGAGGCTGTCGCGCAGCTGCTTTGGCACCACGATGCGGCCCACAGCATCGATCGTTGTCTCCATTGGGAGGACAGTACCAGTCCATTCCCAACGTAGCCCCGTGAGCACCGATGACCGGTCACACCGTGATGACCTCGACAAGTGCGCCGAGAGCGGCTGCGAGTCGGCGGTCCCCGGTGAGCAGCGGCGCGCCGAGAACCTCGGCCAGTGCGACGTAGTGGGCGTCGTAGATCGTGACCTGCCCGCGCAGTGACCACACCCGAGGGGCCAGAGCATGTGTCGGATATCGGTGGACCGGGAAGGCCAGCAGATCACGCACAGCTTCGCCGGCCCGCGACTCGGTCAGCGCTGTCCGCCGTTCAAGGGCACGCAGCGCACTGAGAGATTCTGCCGTGATCAATTCAGGCGCATGAAGATCGGCGTCGTGTCGGCCCATAATGGCAGCCACCTTCATTCCCTTCGATGACCCGAGCAGGAACTCGACGATCGCTGAGGCATCCAGCACCAGCGTCATTCCGATCTGGCATTTCGTTCCGCGCGGATCAGCTCCCCAACTGCGATCTCCGGCTCTACGGGTGTTCGCCGGGATATCCGCTCGGCGATCTCTCGGAGGGTGGGAGTGGCCACATGCTGTTGCACTATCGCGAGGGTGTACTCCGATAGTGATTGGCCGGCCCGGGCGGCCCGGACCTTCAACTCGCGGTGGACGTCATCGGGTACGTCCCGTAACTGGAGAGCGGCCATGTGAATAGCATGCCATGCATGCAAGATGCATGGCAAGGAGCTGTTGCGAGTGCTTCAACGCCTCAGGATCGCGCTCGTCGCGGGTCAGCCCGTGCCCAGATCGCCCAGCAACACCGCCAACAACCGCTCCTCCATCACCGCCCGACCCCGCAGGGCCATCTCCGCCGCCAGCGGCGGATCCCACGGGGACAGCGCGGGCGGACCCTTCAGCGGCTCCGTCTCGATCCCGAGGTCGACGCGGCCGACCCCGCGCAGCGCCGCCAGGTAGTCGGCGAGCGACATCCGCCAGGGCACCGCTCCGTACCGAGAGATCGCCGCGGCCGTCGTCCGCAACCCGGTCCAGTCGAAATCCCCACGCCACCGGACCGTCCCTCCGGCCTGGGACAGCAGTCGCCCGCAGGCCGCGGATGGCTGACCCTCGCTGCAGACCAACGGCCGGCAGTCGGATCCCCAGCGGGCGACGGCGGCCCGCAGCACGGCCGGGTTCTCACACACGAAGATCTCCGAACCGGCCGCGCTGACCGGGTTCTCGGAAAGTTGCTGAAGGGTGACACGGAACGGCAACCCCGCGTCGGCCGCCTGCCGGAGCCACCCTGCGAGCAGGTTGCTCTCCGCAGGCCGGACGCCCAGCACCAGCACCTGACTCGCCAGGTCGTCCACGATCACCCCGGCCGACTCCCACTGCAACCGCCGGTCGGCGGACGTCACCGGCGGCGGCAGCCCGTCCCGGAGCGCCAACGCCCGGAGAACGAGCGTGGCCAGGGCGGTCTGGGACAGCGCCTTGGTGTTCCCGGTGGCCCGCTCGGCCAGCACCGGCAGCGACATGTCACGGGCGGGCAGCTGGGCCAGTACCGCACCCGCCTGGCCGAGCAGGTCGGCGTCGCCGCGGCGGACCAGTTTGGTCACCGTGCCGTCCGCGCTGAGCTGCTCCCCCCACTGCCCGAACCACGGCTCGGCGGAGTGCGCTCCGGATCGGAGCGTCGCCGCCGCCAGCGCGGATTCGCGGGCCGCCTGCTCGGCGACCTTCTCGGCCGGCCGATCCCGGACCGGGCCGTGCACCGCCTCGAGCGCCTCTGCGAGGGTGAGGTCGAACCGATCGATCATCGCCCGATTCAGCACCGCAAGGTGCACCGTCACCGCGGAAACCCCTGGCGAGCGGTGGGTTCCGGTCAGCCCGATCGCCAAGCGGCGCTCGTCGTCGGTGGGCGCTGTCAGCCGAACGGTGCCGTCGAGGGACCCACCCGAGCGTTCCATCCGCCGGCGGGACAGCGCGAGGAAGCGACTCCATGGCGGAGACCCGAGCACCGACACGTCGGCCTCCGAGATCACCGTCCGCGGCTCATTCATCGACCCCGAAATCCTCTGCGGCATCGAGCTTTTGGCTGACGATCCCACCGTCCGGCCAGCGCCTGGTGCCAGGCGATCCCAGCGCCGCCGCGAGATCCCCTTCATGGTCGGTGATCTCGGTGTCGGTCAACAACTCCTTGCCGTCCCAGACCATCAGCAGCGAACTGACGGTGTGCTCGACGGCCGAATGCGCGAGGTCGTAGTGCGCGCACGCCGGGACGGTCGGATACGTGGCCCACAGGTCGTACCCGGTCATGAACAGGTCGAGATCGAACTGTGCGGTCAGGCCCAGCAGTTCGTTGCGGCCCGGGTCGTCGATCCCGGCGAAGGCTTCGTCGAGCGCGAGCAGTCGGGGGCAGGTGGGTGACGCGGAGGACAGCAGGACATGCGCGGCCGCGAACAGCGGCAGGTGCAGCGAGACCGACTGCTCACCGCCGGACAGGGTGCTGTGCCGGGCCTGGGTGAGCCGGTCTTCCCGGCCGTCCGGCCCGACCAGGGTGAGGACGAACGTCCGCCAGGACCGGTAGTCCAGCGCCTCCGCCAGCACCTCGACGTACGGCCGGTCCGGCCGCTGCGCCCGAAGATCCTTGATCTGGCCGGCGAAATGCGCCCGGAGCGTGGCCAGATCGTCCGGGGTGAGTAACGCGGCGTCCCGATCGAGTAGGCGACTCACGGTGCGCTGCGCCGCATCCAGGCTGTCCGCGAGCTCCCAGCCGATCCCGACGGTTGCGCCGGAGGACATCCGCCGACGGCGCATCTCCCGGTTCATCTCCGCGATGAGATCGCGGGCTTCGGTGGTGCGGTCGTGGATCTGCTGGGCCAGCCGGCCGAGCAGCGCGTCCTCGAAGACCCGACGCTCCGCCTCGGTGAGCAGCTGTTCCTGGTCGCGCCGGGCGGTTGCCATGTGCTGCGCGAAGTCGTGGATCGAGGAGAAGCCCTGCTCGTCGGCGACCCTGACCACGATGACGTCGTCATCGGTCTGGAATTCCGGCCGGTACTCGTGACCCGCGGCGGCCAGCTGATTCTGCAACTCGGCCATCGACGCCGACACCCGGGTGCGGCTGGACTTCAGCGAGTTCTCGCTCGGCCGCAGGTCGGCGGTGACGGCCACGATGCCCGCCAACAGCTCCTCCGCCTCATGCGGGAGCGGGTGCAAATCAGCATGGGGGTCGGTCGAGAGGTGCTCGCCCAGAGCAGTTGTCAGCTGTTCCGGGTCCCTCCACTGCTCGGCGCTGCCGGGCCAGCGCGGCGTTCCGGCCGGCAACCGCAGCGCGCCCCGGACATCGGAGCCGGCATACGGCGCGAGCCGCCGGGCGTCCCGCTGCGCCTCCTGGACGGCGCTGAGGACGGCGCGGTTCGCGCTCAGGATCCGCTCCTCAGCGCGACCGGCGGCCGTCGACGCCTCGATCTCGGCCCGCTGCGCGTGCCGCTCGTCGGTGTTCGCCCGGTCCAGCGCGTCGGCGGTCTGTCGGATGTCCCGATCAAGGTCGTCGACGGTGCTCCCCACGGCTTCCCGCAGCGTCCGCAACTCTTCCTCGCGGGTCCGGTGTTCGGCCTGCGACAACTCGGCCTGCTCGGCGGCGTCCTGCATCGCCTGCTCGGCCGTCTCGACCTCGTCGGCGGCGCTGGCTGCCTGTTCCACGCGCCCGGTTGCCGTCCGTCGGGCGGCGTCGAGTTGGCTGACGACGCGGTTGAAACGCACCACAGCGGCCGCCACCCGATCGATCCCGGCGGTGTCCGTCGGCATGTCACGCTGCGCCGCGGAACTGTGCAGCACGCGTTCCGCGCCGCCGGCCGCGGCGATCGCCTGGTCGACGGCGCTGCGGCGTTCGTCGAGCTCCGCATTCAGGGCCCGCAACGCACCGGCCGCCGCGTCCACCGCGCGGACCGCCTGACGGACCGGCGCCAGGGATGGCAAGTTCTGGCGGGCGACGCCGGCGGCGGCCAGCACCTGCTCGAGATCCGTTATTCGCGAACGGATGTGCGCGAGGGCCGATTCGCCGTTGACGAGTTGCTCGTCCAGCACCGCCAGCCGTGCCGCACGCCGTCGGGCCCTGGCGGTCGTCCCGATGTACTCCGCGTGCGGCTTGCGGTGCGCCCCGAGCTGGATGCCGGACCGGAACCGTCCCGAGGTCCACACCGTGGGCGACGGGCCCGGGGAACTGCCGCCAGGTGGCTCATCGGGGAGGCCGTCCAGCAGCGTCACCGAGGCCAGTATGGACCCGACCACGTCCACCCCGACAGGGCCGTCGGGCTCGGCCACCAGGACCTCGGCGAGGGTCCGGCCGGGTGGTCGTGCGTCGACCCGTAGTGCCCGGAGTTCGGTGTCAGAATCCGGCACATCCGTTGTCGCACCTGCACTGTCGCCCGGACCTGCGCCGTCCGCAGAGACCCAGGCGTCCAGCAGGTTCGCCGCGTGCAGGGCCGCCTCGACCGCAGCGGCGGTGGCGTCGTCGACGTCGGCCGCGAAGTCGACAGTCGCCCAGAACGGGGCTCCCACCCGCCCGTCCCTTGTCGCCGTGCGGGCCGCGAAGGGCGGGGGAGCCTGGTCGTGCTCGGCCGCGATGACCGCCCGCTCCGCCTGCCAACCCTCGATCTCCACGGACTGCCGCCGCGCTTCTTCCCGGGCGGTGGCCACCGCCTCCCGGCCCGTCTGCAGCGCCGGTCCGGTGGCGGAATCCACCAGCTCGGGCAGGTCGGCGGTGTCGAGCCGGTCGGCCTCGGTGATCGCCGCGGCCAGGTCGGTCACCAGCCGTTGGGCCAGCCGCACCACCGGCTCGGCAGGCTCCGGCAGCAGCCGTTCGAGCCGATCCAGCGTCGGCGCATGTCGATCGCCCCAGCCGGTGACAGCCGTGACCAACTCTGTTCTGGCGCCGGCAACCGCGGCCTCGGCGGCAACGACAGCTGCCTCGGCCGCGGCGTGCCGCTGGAGCACCCGTTCCAGGTCCCGTTCGGCACGGTCCCGCAGCCGGCGGGCCTCGACCAGCGCCAGCAGCGCGGCCCGGAGCACCGCAACGTCGTCCTCGCGGGCGGTCACCCGGGCAAGCGTGCGTTCGGCCAGCTGCCCGTCGTCGGCGCTGTCCGTCCCGCTCCAGCCGATCCCGGCGTCCGCGGCGGCCTCGAGCAGGTCGGCGGCCACCCGGGTGACCTCGGCTTGCGCGAGGATCACCGCCTCCTGACTACGGTCCAGGCGCTGACGCCGTCGGCCGACCTCGCCCAAGGTGCGGGCGGCGCGTTCCTGATCGCGTGCCGCCGCCTCCGCCAGCTGGCCGGTGACGTCGGCGAGGTGGCTGAGCTGCGCACGACTGCGGTAGGCCGGAGATTCCTTGAGGGAGTTGAGCTTTGCCGCGAACCGCTGCTGCTCCTGCTGGCAGTGCGTATGGTGCTCGCGAGCCTGGTCCCGCGCCCGGGCCGACCGTCGCTCCGCGGCGATCGCCTCGACCAGGCCGTCGCGGGTGCCGCGGACCACGGTGAGCCGTTCGGTCACGGTGTCGCAGGCGGCGCGGGCATGGGTGCGCACGTAGGTGGCGTATCCGGCGAGGAACGCGGCGGCGGCCTGATCGGCTTGGACGAGCCCGTCGAGCACCCGTTGCAGGTTCTCGATGTCGCTGAACGAGTGTGCGGCTTCCTCGATCAGCGCTCCGTCCAGCGGTCGAAGGCCGTCGGACAGCGTGCGGGACAGCCCTTTTGGATCCAGGTGCTTGGCCAGCTGCGGCCGCCGCAGCGTCAGGATGAGGGTGAGAAGTTGCTCGAAGCGCTCGATGCCGAGTCCGAAAAGACGCGCATCGACGGCGGTGCGATGCTCGTTCGGTTTGTCGGTGATGCGCTCGGCCCCGATCTGCGCCTTCAGCTGGTTGCGGGTCAGCGGCCGGTCGTCCGGACCCAGCAGGGAGAAATCCCGGCCGATCTGGCCGTCCACCACGAAATACCACCGGGTGACACGATCCGTCTGCCGCTGGGCGCGCAGGCCGACGCCAACCGTGACCACTTCCGGACCGGAATCAGCACCCGGATCGGAGCCGCCGCCCGGGTCCGGGTCGTGACGGAACTCCATCCACACGTAGGCGTAGGTCGACTCCTGCCCCCGGTAGAGCAGGTTCGACCGCATCGTCCGCTCCTCGCCCGCGAACGGGTTCAGCCGGCGCGGTTCGATGCGGCCGTCGAACAGAAAAGGGAACAACACCTCAAGTGCCTTGGTCTTGCCCGACCCGTTGGGCCCGCGTAACACCAAACGCCCGTCGGCGAAAACGAACTCGTCGTCCCGGTAGTCCCACAGGTTGACCACGCCGCACCGCGTCGGCCGGAACCGCGCAGGCCCGGACCCGGGGGCGGGGGCGCGCGGCGGGGTGGTCACCTGGCACACCGTAGTACGGGCGGCCGGCAGTCCCTGACGGCCCGCGACGCGGGGCGCCGTCGTCGGGCTGGTCGGGACTGCCGGCGCTCAGAGATCGAACAGCCCGCCCTCGGCGCTGCGTTTCCGGACGTCCACCACGGCATTGCGGTACCGGGCCAGCACCGGCAGGGCCAGCACCCCGCCGGGGACCCGGTCCACCATCTTCAGTTCGGTCAGGAACACGACGATCTGGTCCAGCAGGCGCGGTGGATCGGCGGCCAACGCCGCCCGGAACGTGGAGCCGTACTGCTCGATCAGCTCCGCCAGGGTCGCCGTCAACCAGCTGTTCTCCAGCATCGGGTAGGTCGGCGGGTCCAGCGCGGTCGTCTCCTCATCGTCCTGCGGGCCGTCGGCCGCATCGTCATCCGGCCGCGAGGTGTCCCGGTCGAGGCCGGGCTGATCGACGGGCTCAGGGCGGGGCAGCACCGAATCCAGCGACTCGACCAGCCGGTCGGTTGCCGGCGGCGGCGGGGGCAGCGAGATCAGCGCCGGCGCGTCGAGATCCTCCACCCGGTCGGCCATCCTGTTCAGCAGCAACAAAGCAGCCTGCGCGATGGTGCCCGACCCGGGAAAGCGGCGGTCGGAGAATCGACCGGAAACATCCAGCAGCGCAATCCCTTCGGCACGGCGCTCGACGACCATGCCGGTCAGCTCGGCCACGTCGGCGGCAACGGACGGGGTTCGCAGGCTGCCCCGGTCGGCCGGATCGAGGTCCGCGTCGTACACCACAGGTCGTTCGACGAGGGCGCGCCGGACCCGCTGGGCGGCGGCCAAGCGGCGGGTGTCCCGGCTCGCGGCGTCGGGCCGGTGCAGCAGTTCGGTGACGCTGCCCAGGTGCTGCAACACCCGGCTCGGCCGGTACACGGCGCGCAGCACGTCCCGATCGATGTCGTACAGCGCCTCCCCGGCCGTCGGGTCGTCCGCCCAGCGGCGCGCATTGCCGTCCGCCAGCCGGACGGCGCCCCTGGTCTGCAGCCAGCTGACAGCGTCGACGAAGGACGCCCGGTCCTGCGGCTGTTCGGCCGACAGCGCCAGACCGTCGATCCTGGCGGCCTCCGCGGTGACCCGCTCGGCCAGCTCCGACAACGCGATCTGCAGTCCGGAGCGGCCCAACACGGCAATGGCCAGGGCCAGGCAGGCGTACCGGCGGCGGTCGAACGGCCGGTCCTGGTTCGCGCCGGCCATCGCCGGCTGGCTCGCATCCAGCGCATCACGCACCCGGAACAGCCGGGCGGTCGTCGGCGTCAGCTCCAGCCGGTAGTCGAACAGGCGCGCCAGGTCAGTGCGCAGCGGAACGGCCCACCGGCGCACCAAGGACAGCGTCTGGGTGTCCGGGTAGGACTCGGTGATCAACGAATGGGTCAGCACCGCGCGGGCCGCCCGCTGGTACATCGCCCGGTCCAGCGCGGGGACCTGGTTGTCGCTCACCTGCCAGTCACCGCCCGGCCTTGGACGTGCCAGGCGCGGACAGGGCCAAACTCATCCGGTCCAGGTGCAGGGTGCCGCGGACGGTGGGCACGGACGTCGACGTGTCAGAGGGGATCAGGGTCAGTCGTACACCGTGGCTGGAACCCGTCGTCGGAGCCCGCCCGGAGACGGGAACCCTTGCCGAGAGGGCGATGTCGAGCAAAGTCAACAGCAGCGTGGTCTCCTCCTCGGTCAGCACGTGGCCGTCGGTCAGCCCCGATGCGGCGAGGCTGGCCGCCGCCGCGGTCCGCGCCTTCTGCGCGGCCGCCTGCTCGTCGTGCAGGCGACGCCGGCTCGCCTCGTTGCGCTCCAGTCTGCCCGGCGCGCCGGGGCTGGCGGTTCGCCCGGTCTCGACCAAAGTCCGGGATACCTCCACCGGCGGCGCCTCCCACCAGCCGCGGCGGGTCGGGATCAGCTCGGGATCGGGGTGCACGCCGCTGACGTGCCGAGGTTCGCTGACGTCGAAGACCACCCCGAACAGGGCGTGGGCGGCGTCGAGGTCCGGCGCTCGGCTGAACCACGACGCCAGGTGACGGAGCTGGCTCTCCCGGCTGACTCCGCCGCGGCGCGCTTCGGTGACCCGGCGGAGCAGCGCCAGGACCGCCGCCACCGCGCTGATGGTGCCGTCCTGCAGGCGATCTGCCTCGCTGCGGCGGGTGGTGGGCCGTCCGGTCGCGCTCGCCGACGGTCCGTCGGGCAATGGTCCGGTATCGACGGTGAACCAGTGCACCAGACCCGCCCACCGCTGACGCCAGTCCGCCAGCCGGTCGACCGGCGTCCGGAACAGCCGCTCGTCCTGCTCTGCCGCTCGGTCGAGCAGATCGGCGACCCCGGTCGCGGCCACGTCGGCGACCGCGGCGGCCAGCCTCGGCGTGTACCGCTCCAATTCGGAGGAGAACTCCCGCAGGTGGGCCAGCAACGCATCCTTGTGGGCCAGGAACACCTCGGCACTCGAGTCGTTCGAGTGGCTCAATTCCGACAACATCAGATAGAACCGGGCGGCCCGCTCCGCCATCTCGGCGAGCGCCGAATCCAATCGACTCAGTTTGCGGTACACCATCTGTGCGTCACCGGCCCGATTCGCCTTCGCCAGTTCCTGCAGGTCGGCGAGCAACTCCGGAAGGACCAGCCGGGACAGCGTGACGTCGTCCAACCGGGCACCCAGGACGTCCTCGACGGCCCGGTAGGCCCGGTAGCCGGGCTGACTGAACTGGTAGACGTAGTGCCGGTTGCGGTACTCGGCCAGGCTGGCCGCGCGCGCGCCGTCGTAGCTGCGCTCCAGCAGCCCCCAGAAGAACAGCTGGTCGAGCAGCGGCGACAGTTCTTCCATGGAGAGACTGGGCACGTCGACCTGGCCGCCGTACTCCGTCCGCAGTTCCCGCAGAGAATTCGCCACCTCGCCGGCATGCAGCAGAACAACATAGTTGGCGCGACTGTGCTCCATCGCCCGCAGGGTCCACAGGTACAAACGGCTCTTCTCCGCGTTGGCGAACGCGAAGAGGCGCAGCCGGTCGTCCTGCTCGAACGCCTCCATCCCGAACGGTCCGGGGGCGGGCTGCGAGGGTGTCGGGTCGCCCACGGGGTCCGGTGGACCCTCGTTCGCCGGCTCGCTGGTCACCCGGTCAGGGTAGAGGGCTGCCGTACGCCGCTCTGCGCGAGCGGGCTCTGCCCGGCGGCCGGCGGGATTCGTGCTGCCTACGCGGCCGCAAGCAGCCGGCGGAGCCTCGCCTCGAGCGGACTCTGCTCCTCGGCCCACGGCTTGGAGCGTGGCGGCAACGGCGGGTCGCTGCGAATGGTGTGCCCGGTCGGCGTTGTGATCACAATTCCGATGCCGTCCGGATCGACTCTGCTGGACCAGCCGGGCGCCTCTTTGGTGTAGTTGCACCGCTCACATTGGCCTTGCCCGTTGCCGACCTGCGTCGCGCCGCCGTCGACATGTGATGTGACACGGTCCGCGTGCCTGATTGGTGCATCGCACCATGGTGTTCGGCAGATCTGGTCGCGGGCGATCAGGAATTGACGGGCAGAGTGGGAAAAGGTGCGGCGTTGTGAATCCGCGGTGATCAGATGACCGGACCTCGGACCGGTGAACAGGCGGCGGATCCACGCCTTGATCTCCGGGCCCGCGCTGCGGACGAGGTGACGGGCAAGCGCCGCCGGAATGGGGCCGTACCCGGTCAGGGTCGCCGGCTCGTCGTCGCCGTCGAACAGCGTGCGGTCGGTCATCACCAGTTGGATGTCCAGGCCAACGCCCGGCGGTACGCAACCAGGGCCAGGTGAATTCCCGCCGTTGACTTCCGTGCCGTTGACTTCCGTGCCGCTGACTTCCGCGCCGTTGCCCTCGGCTCCACTCCCACGAACGCCGCTGTTCAGTTGAACGCCGCTGTTTCCATGAACGCCGCTGTTTCCATGAACGCCGCTGTTCAGTTGAACGCCGCTGTTTCCATGAACGCCGTCGTTTCCATGAACGCCGTCGTTTCCATGAACAGGGTCTCCGTCGATTGAGGTTGCGGGGTTGGTTGGGGTTGCGGGATTCCCACCGCGTCCTGTGCCTTCCCCGGCGGGACTGCCGTCGCCGTCCGACGCGGCACCCCGACCGCAACCCGTGCCTTCCGCGGCGGGACTGTCGTCGCCGTCCGACTTGGTCGACGAAGCCGCACCGGCGTGGCCACCTGCGGGTGATCCCGCGGCGGGTGCGGTGACTCTGTGGACCATTTCGTCGGCCATCAGCTGCCCCCGCGACCGGGAGTCACCGGTTGCCTTGGCCGCGGTCGCATGACGTGTCAACGCGGCGTAGACCGCAACGGCCTGCGCGACCGGAAGTAGCGCACTGAGGTAGGCCATGGTGTCGGGGGCCGGCCTGATGCTGACCCGCCGCTCACCGATGGCCCTGCGGTTCCGTTCAACGCAGCTCTCCGGGTCGAGCCGTTGCGCGATCCTGGCTGCGGCCTGGGCGGTCTGCCGATCGCCCAGGCCGAAGAGCCGACCTGCCAGCTCTCGGTCGACCGCGCTCCGATCCGCTGCGGACAGGCATGCCGTCTCGCGGACCAGCAAAGTGGCCCGCCGTTCGCTGATCTCGCCGGCGCGGAGGGCGGCGAACGCGTGAGGCATTTCGCGAACCAGTGCCTTCGCCAGGCCGACGTGCCGGCCGCCGCGGAACGGAGAATCATGCCGGGCCATTGCCACCTGACTGGCAGTACTTCGATGCGCCCTCTCGTCCCGGGCCTGGACAGTGGAGAGGCCTGACGCCTGCGAGGCCACAAAGGCCAGCGTCAGCTCCGCCTGGGCCGCCGCGCAGGCGGATTTCATCCGCTCGAGCTGGGTGATCTGATCGATCAGTTCCCCGTCAGCGGCGGCGGTGTCCACGCTCGCCAGCCGATCGACCCAAGCCGCCAGGCTGGACGACGACAGCGGCCTGCCGTCGAGCTCAACCTGACTGTTGCGAGTAGACATGTGTTCGAGTATAGTCGCTGGACAGGGAGAAGGGAAGTATCGGTGAAGAGCGATTCGAGCGAAGTGCTGGTGGGTCCGGGTGTTGCCGGCGCGATGATCGGCGTGCCGGGGGATCCGTCCGGAGGAGCGATGGTGGCGTCAGGGAGGGCGGCGCACTTCCGCCTTGCTGGGCGCGGCGGCGCAGGCCGTGGACGACATCGACGGGAGAGTTCTTTGCGGCGAGCAACCACTGACCGATCGCCACCCGTCCGGCCCAGCTGGCGCTACGCTCGGCGATACTTCGACGAGGCCGTGTCGGTCGGATCGGCGCCAGCTTGCGCAGCCTGCAGTTGGTGCCGGCCGAGTAATAGTGCTCAGAGCAGAGGAGGTTTCGTCATCGACGTCCACGACCTGCGCGGGATCGCGCTGTTCGACGACCTGACGGACGACCAGCTGAAGGAACTGCTCGCTGACGGGGAGGAACGCCGTTTCGTCGCGGGTGAGGAGCTGTTCCATGAGGCACGCCCGGCCGATGCCTGGTGGGTGCTGGTCGATGGGACGGTCGACCTGATCAGGCATGTCGGCCATGAGGAGACTGTGCTCGCCGCAATGAGCACTCCCGGCCAGTGGGCGGGCGGCTTCCGGGCCTGGGATCCGCACGGGAAGTACCTGGCGACGGGTCGCGCGGTCACCGAGGGCCGGATGCTCATGCTGCCCGCCGAGCACTTGCGGGAGCTGGCGAAGGCCTGGTTCCCGTTCGGCATGCACTTCATCAGGGGCCTGATGAATACGGTGCGGAACATCGAATCGGTTGCGCGGCAACGTGAGTCCCTGGTCGCGCTGGGCACGTTGGCCGCCGGCCTGGCCCACGAGATCAATAACCCCGCGTCGGCGGCCGCACGCGCAGCCGACGCACTGGACGAGACCTGTCAGACCCTGCTGTCATCCCTCGGAAGGCTTGCCGACCAATCGATCTCGGCCGCGCAGTTCGCACAGTTGGACGCGTTGCGCCGGGAGATTCCGGCACCGGCGACCACGACCGTCAGGCCGCTGGACCTGGCCGATCGGGAGGACGCCCTGTCCGATTGGCTGGCCGACCACCACGTCGAGCGGGACTGGGTGATCGCCCCGCCGCTGGCCGCGGTCGGGCTCGACGTGGATTGGTGTGAGAAGGCATCGTCTGTGTTGGACGGACCCGCTCTCGGGCCCGGGCTGGAGTGGGTGGCCAGCTCGCTGTCCGCCGCGACTCTGCTGTCGGAGGTGAAGGAGTCGACCCGGCGGATCTCGGACCTGATTTCCGCGGTGAAATCCTACGCCCAGCTGGATCGCGCGTCGCTGCAGCGGATCGACGTCGCCGAAGGGCTGGACAGCACGCTGGTGATGCTCGCGCACAAACTCGAGGGCGTGACCATAATGCGCGACTACGGCGCCGGCGTGCCGCCGATCGACGCGATCGCCGGTGAGCTGAATCAGGTGTGGACCAACGTCATCGACAACGCGGTTGACGCGATGAAGGGTACGGGCACGCTGCGGGTCGCCACCCGAGCCGCCGGCAATGGCGTCATCGTGGAGATCGGTGACACCGGCCCCGGCATGCCCGAGGAGGTGCGTGCGCACGCGTTCGATCCCTTCTACACCACCAAGGGCGTCGGGATGGGAACCGGCCTGGGCCTGGACATCTCGCGGCGGATCATCGTGGAACGGCACGGCGGGGAGATCACCATCGAGCCCGCGTCGGGTGAGACCGTGCTCCGCGTGCGC
>Ga0208588_1000397_pt1 | contig 14207 bp, 10 predicted proteins | sample NGESurshal092012_8_FD_184483 | JGI IMG/M metagenome (GOLD analysis project Ga0208588, IMG submission 184483) | Arctic peat soil microbial communities from Barrow, Alaska - NGEE Surface sample 415-3 shallow-092012 (SPAdes) | ecosystem: Environmental > Terrestrial > Soil > Wetlands > Peat ...
CTCGCCGTCGGACGCGGTGCGCCGACGGCGACCGCGACCGCCCCTGCGGCGGCGGCGGCGGGCGGTCGCGCCGGACTCGTCGGAGTCGTCGGAGTCGTCGGAGTCGTTCTCGGCCTCGGCCTCGGCGCTCGCCTCGAGCTCGGTCTCGAGCTCCGCCTCGATCTCCTCGAGCTCCTCCTCGGGCAGCTCGGTCACGGGCTCCTCGACCTGCGCCGCGCCCTTGCGCGTGCGCGGCGCGGCGGCCTTGCGGCTACGGCTCGGGGCCGCTTCGACGCTCGGCGCCTGGAAGAGCAGGAGCCCGGCGGTCGACGCCGCGGCCGGCTCGGGCGCAGCGGCAGCGGTCGGATCCACGGGGGCGGAGAAGGCCGGCACGCCGGTGGCGGCCCGGCTGCGCGAGCGACGGGCCGGAGGGGCTTCGGCGCGCGGTGCCTCGGCGGTCGTCGGCTCGCTCGCCGCGGGCGCCTCGGTGTCGACCGCGGCCGCGGCCTTGGCAGCCTTGGTGCTCCTGGCGGGGGCCTTGGCCGCCTTCGCAGGCGCCTTGGCGGCCTTCGTGGCCGACTTCGCCGGAGCCTTGGCCGCCTTCGCCGGCGCCTTGGCGGCCTTGGCGGTCTTCGCCGGGGCCTCGGCAGCGGGAGCGGGCTCCGGCTCGACGGCGGCCGACGCGGCGGGGGCCTCGACGGGGGCCGGCGGGCCGGCGGGTCGCCCGGCCGCGCGGCGGCGGCGAGGGGCGGGGGTCTCGGCGGGAACGGTGGTGGGGCTGTCGTCACTCACGAGCGGTACTCCAGTTCTGACCTCCGGGTGCCACGAGGCACCGCGCGGAGGTCGTGCCACCCCCGGACGAGCCGGGGGCGAAAGCCAATGGGATGCATCCTCACGAGCCCCGCACTGACGGGACGCGCTCGGGTGCCGACTCGGTCAGCTGCGGTCAGGCGCGAGCGGATCGGCGACCGCGTCCATCGCGGCACCGACGCTCGCGTCCGCGACCAGCGGCCCCTGCGCCAGCCGGGTCACCCGGGAGGGGACCGGCGGCACCAGGTCGGCCACGAGTCGGAGCGCGGCGAGGACGTCATCGGGTCGGACGGACGGGGTGACGTGCCGCACAACCAGGTCGAGTATCGCACAGGGGGCGCCTCCGGCACCCTCCGCGGCGGGCGCGTCGGACCGGACCTCGAGCCGGAGCACCGGCTCGCGGGCGTCGAAGGTGCGCATCCCGCCCTTCGTCAGCCGCTGGACGTGGACCGTGTCCGCCGCCAGGAACGCGGCGACCGCGCGCCCGGCGACCTCGGCCGTGACCTCCGGCAGCTCGATCACCCAGACGCTCGCCTGGAGCCGCTCGGCGAAGTCCGGGGCGCGCACCTCGACCACCTCGAGCACGTCGAGCCCCGGCGGCAGCGCGGCGTCGAGGGCGGCGCGGACCGCCTCGGGGTCCAGGACCGAGGTGACGGCGAGCTCGACGTACTCGGCCTCGCTGGCGGTGCCGGTCGGTGCCGCGTTCGTGTAGGAGATCCGCGGGTGCGGGTTGAAGCCCTGGGAGTAGGCCATGGGGACGCCGGTGCGCCGCAGGGCGCGCTCGAGCGCCCGCTGGAAGTCGCGGGTGCTGGTGAACCGGAGCCTTCCGCGCTTGGCATAGCGCAGGCGAAGCCGCTGGACGGTGGGCGCGACGTCGCGGACAGGCGCCTGGCGTGCCATCACGCCTCGACCGGGTCGACGGCCGTGGCGACCGACGCGGCCGCCACCACGAGGCCCTCGCCGCGCTGGGGCAGCGCGGGCATGCCGAGCAGAGTGACACCCGTGGGACCGATCTGGATCTCCGTGCCCATCTGGTCGCAGACGCCGCAGTCGTAGCACGGCGTCCAGCGGCAGTCCTCGACGTCGACCTCGGCGAGGGCGTCCTGCCAGTCCTCCCAGAGCCAGTCCTTGTCGAGACCGGAGTCGAGGTGGTCCCAGGGCAGGACCTCGTTCTGCTCGCGCTCGCGAGTGGTGAACCAGTCGACGTCGACCGGTCCGTCGGCGAACGCCGTCGCCGCGGCGGCCATCCATGCATCGAACGAGAAGTGCTCGCTCCATCCGTCGAAGCGCGCGCCGTCGCGCCACACCTGCTCGATGACCGCGCCGACACGACGGTCGCCCCGCGAGAGCAGTCCCTCGACGATCCCCGGCTTGCCGTCGTGGTAGCGGAAGCCGATCGACTTGCCGTACTTGCGGTCGGCGCGGATGGCGTCGCGCAGCTTGCGCAGCCGGGCGTCAGTCGTCGCGTGGTCGAGCTGCGCCGCCCACTGGAACGGCGTGTGCGGCTTGGGCACGAAGCCGCCGATCGACACGGTGCAGCGGATGTCCTTGGTACCGCTGACCTGACGGCCGGTCTCGATCACCCGGCTGGCGAGCTCGGCGATCTGCAGGACGTCGTCGTCGGTCTCGGTCGGCAGGCCGCACATGAAGTACAGCTTCACCTGGCGCCAGCCGTTGCCGTACGCCGTGGCCACCGTGCGGATCAGGTCCTCCTCGGTGACCATCTTGTTGATCACCTTGCGCATGCGCTCGCTGCCGCCCTCGGGCGCGAACGTCAGGCCGCTGCGGCGACCGTTGCGCGTGAGCTCGTTCGCGAGCTCGATGTTGAAGGCGTCGACACGGGTGCTGGGCAGCGACAGGCCGGTCTCGGTGCCCTCGTACCGATCGGCCAGGCCCTTCGCGATGACGGCGATCTCGCTGTGGTCGGCACTGCTCAGGCTGAGGAGCCCCACCTCCTCGTAGCCCGTCTTCGCCAGGCCGTTGTCCACCATTTCGGCGATGGTGCGTGCACTGCGCTCGCGCACGGGACGGGTGATCATGCCCGCCTGGCAGAAGCGGCAGCCGCGGGTGCAGCCGCGGAAGATCTCGACGCTCATCCGCTCGTGGACGCTCTCCGCGAGCGGCACCAGCGGCGCCTTGGGGTACGGCCACTCGTCGAGGTCCATCACCGTGTGCTTCGAGACACGCCACGGGACTCCGGGACGGTTCGGCGCGACGCGCTGGATACGACCGTCGGGCAGGTAGTCGACGTCGTAGAACGACGGGACGTAGACGCCACCGGTGCGGGCGAGTCGGAGCAGCAGCTCCTCGCGGCCGCCGGGGCGGCCCTCGGCCTTCCAGTCACGGACGATCTCGGTGATGGCGAGCACGGCCTGCTCGCCGTCGCCGAGAACCGCGGCGTCGATGAAGTCCGCGATCGCCTCGGGGTTGAACGCCGCGTGGCCGCCGGCGACGACGACCGGGTGCGACTCGTCGCGGTCGCGCGCGTGGAGCGGGACGCCCGCGAGGTCGAGCGCGGTGAGCATGTTCGTGTAGCCGAGCTCGGTGGAGAAGCTCATGCCCAGCAGGTCGAACGCACCGACGGGACGGTGGGCGTCGACGGAGAACTGCGGGACGCCGTGCTCGCGCATCAGCTTCTCGAGGTCCGGCCACACGGCGTAGGTGCGCTCGGCGAGGGCGTCGGGGTGCTCGTTGAGGACCTCGTAGAGGATCTGCACCCCCTGGTTGGGCACGCCGACCTCGTAGGCGTCCGGGTACATCAGCGCCCAGTGCACGGCCACCGATTCCCACGGCTTGCTCACCGCGTTGAGCTCGCCGCCGACGTACTGCACCGGCTTGGTCACCAGCGGAAGGAGAGCCTCGAGCTGCGGGAAGACCGACTCGACGGACACAGGAGCACACCTTCGACGTACGACGGGGAAAGTAAGCAGATCCTAACGTCGCACCCAGTAACCGCCCACCCTGAGCGTTCTCAGTGAAGGACGCCGTTGTTGTGCTCTATGCAACAAAGCGTCCTTCACTGAGAACCCGTGGTCACGGAGGGTGAGGGCTATTCCTGGGCGCGGAGGTGGACGTTGATCAAGAGACCTATGGCCAGCCAGCTGGCGAACATGCTCGTGCCGCCGTAGCTGACGAAGGGCAGCGGTACGCCGGTCACCGGCATGATGCCGAGGTTCATCCCGATGTTCTCGAAGGCCTGGAACGCCAGCCAGGTGGCGACTCCGGTCGCGACGAGACGGCCGAACAGGTCCGAGGCCCGCATGGCGATGCGGACGGCCCGCCAGAGGATGACGCCGAGGAGCACGATGATGAGCGCCGCGCCGGCGAAGCCGAGCTCCTCCCCCGCGACCGAGTAGACGAAGTCGGTCTGGTTCTCGGGAACGAAGTGGCCCTGGGTCTGCGGTCCGTGGAACAGACCGGTGCCGAAGAGCCCGCCCGACCCGATCGCGATGCGCGCCTGCTGGGTGTTGTAGCCGGAGGTGCGGGTGTTCGACGTCGGGTCCGTGAACGCCGTGAGCCGGTCGAGCTGGTACTTCTGGAGGATCCCCGCCTGGATCGCGACGAACGCCACGAGCGTGCCGCCGACGAGGATCCCGATGAGCCACCGGGCGCGGGCACCGGAGACCGCGATGATGCCGAAGACGACCGTCGCGATGACCATCACGGTCCCGAGGTCGGGCTGCAGCATGATGAGCGCGATCGGGATGCCCGCGACGCCGAGCGCGAAGGCGACGTCGATGTCCCGCGGTTCGTCCTCCGCGTCGCGCTTCTCCGACAGGATCATCGCCATGCCGAGGATGATCGCGATCTTCGCGAACTCCGCCGGCTGGAGCGACAGCCCGCCGGGCAGCAGGATCCAGGCCTTCGCCCCGTTGATGCGCGCCCCGTGCACCAGCACGAACAGCAGCCCGATGATCGACAGGCCCCACAGGATCGGCGTGTAGGCGCGCAGCAGCCGGTAGTCGAAGCGCGACACCAGGACGGCGAAGGCGACCCCGACGACGAGGTTGATGAGCTGCTTCTTGAGGAACGACTGTCCGTCGCCGCCGGCCTCGACCAGCTTGCCCTGGGTCGCCGACCACACGAGCAGCGACCCGATGACCGAGAGCGCCAGCGCGGCGATGACGAGCACCCAGTCCATGCGCCGCAGGTACGACGACGAGGTGCCGCGTCGGGTGATGGAAGGCGCGGCGTAGCCGATGGTCATGGCGACCACAGCCGGACGTCGGGCGCGCGCGGGTGGCGCCGACGACGAGCCCTGCGACCGAGCAGCCCGCCGCCGAGGAGCAGCGGAAGACCGAGCAGCGCGCCGGACGAGGTGCCCGAGGGGCCGGTGGCTCCCGACGCACCGGTCGCACCCGTGGCACCGGCTGCGGGCGTGGCGCCCCCGATGGTCTGGGGCATCCCCGGGTAGACCGGCGTGCCGTCGCTGCGCACTGTGGGCAGCTTCGCCGCGGGCGCGTCACCGACGAGGACGGACTTCGAGGGGTCGATCGTCGAGCCGGTGACGCCGTAGAGCGCCTCGTAGATCTTGCGGACGCTCGGGGCGCTGGTGCCGGCACCGGTGCCGCCCTGCGACACCATCATCACGACGGCGTACTTCGGGTTGTTGGCCGGTGCGAAGGTCGAGAACCACGAGGTCGACTGCTGGTTGCCCGATGCCTGGCCCGTACCCGTCTTGGCGGCGACCGGGATCTGCGCCAGCGGGAAGCCCTTGAACGGGTTGTAACCTGTGCCGTAGGTCTGGCTGGTGACCTGCGAGAAGGCGTAGCGCAGGAACGCGAGGTTGGCCTTGGAGACCGGCAGGGTGCCGGTCTTCTTGGGCTTGATCAGGCTCACGACCTTGCCGTCGCTGCCGACGAGGCCCTTGGCCACCTGCGGTTGCCAGATCGTGCCGCCGTTGGCGAGCGCGGAGTACGCCGTGGCCTCCTGGAGCGGCGTCACGACGGTGTCGCCCTGACCGATGGCGAGGTTGACCTCGTCACCGCCGCGGTAGAGGCCGCCGGCCGCGCAGTTCTCCGCCGCGAGCGCCTTGAGGAACGCCGCACGGTTGGGATCGGTCTTCGCGACCTCGGGATAGCCGGTCGTCGCCCGCGAGCACCACGCGTCGTGCAGCTGGTCGCTGAGCGCCTTCTTGAAGGCGCGACCGCCGACTCGTCCGCGCGACTCGCTCGGCAGGTCGATCCCGGTGCGCCTGCCGTAGCCGTAGGCCTTCGCCATCTTCTCGATCGGGTCGAGCGGCTTGGCGACCGGGTTGTTGCCGCCGTCGCGCAGCCAGTAGTCGAACGCGATCTTGTACCACATCGTGTCGCAGGAGACCGCGAGCCCCTTGGCGAGGTTCACCGGTCCCGGCGCCTCGCCCTCGAAGTTGTTGAAGACCCGGTTACCGACCTTGAGCGAGGACGGGCAGTCGTAGGTCTGGTTCGCCGTGTACCCGTTCTGCAGCGCGGCCGAGGCCGACACGATCTTGAACGTCGATGCCGGGACGAACTGGCCCTGCATCGCGCGGGAGATGAGCGGGTAGTTCGACTTCGGGTTCGTGAGCGCCGCGTACTCGGTCTTGGAGATGCCGCCCACCCACACCGACGGGTCGTACGACGGGTAGGACGCCATCGCCAGCACGTGGCCGTTGGTCACGTCCATCACGACGGCCGCTCCGGAGTCGGCCTTGTAGTAGCCGGTGCCGTGGCGCACCGGGGTCGACCGGGCGCGCAGGATCGCGGCGTAGAGCTGCTTCTCGACGACCGACTGCAGCTTCGCGTCGATGTTCGTGACGAGGTACTGACCCGGGACCGGCGACGTCTCGCTCACGGTTCCGACGACCGCGGCGGCCTGGTTGACCGCCAGCTGCTTGACCCCCGGGGTGCCACGCAGCGCGGTGTCGTACTGCGACTCGAGGCCGGACCGGCCGATGAGGTCGGTGCGCTGGAGCTTGGACTGGACCGAGGTGATCAGTCCGGCCTGCTCCTGCTTCTTCTGCGCCGCGAGCTCGGCGTCGCTCACGGGGCCGAGGTAGCCGAGCAGGTGGGCGGCGTTGACGCCGTCGATCCCCGGGTAGACGCGGACGGCCTCGAGGCTAGCCGTCACGCCCGGGTAGTCCGAGCGCTTCTCCATGATGGTGAGCGCGAGGTCCTGGGTGATGTCCTTGGCCACCGGGATGGGCTGGAACGGCGAGCCGTTCCAGCAGATCGGCGGCTTCTCGTGCGCGGTGGGCCCGCAGATCTCCAGCCGGTAGGACAGGGCGGTGTACGTCGTGCCCAGCGCCTTCGCGAGGCGGGTGAGGACCGCGACGCCCTTGTCCTTCTGCTCGCCGATCACCGTGCGGTCGACGCTCACGACGAGCGAGGTCCGGTTGGAGACGAGCGGGCGCCCGAGCTGGTCGAGGATCAGGCCGCGGGTCGCAGGGGTGACGACGTAGCGGTTCTGGTTCGCGTCCGCCTGGTGGGCGTAGGTGTCCGCGGAGACGACCTGGAGGAAGAAGAGCCGACCGATCATGGTCACCAGCAGGGACACGATCAGGACGCCGAGCACCGCGAGGCGCAGTGACGACCTCTCGCTCACGGGTCAGTGCTCCTGGTCGGTGCTCGGGGCTGTGGTGCCGTGGGGGCGTGACGCGGGGTGGTGCCCGGGCGCGGCACCCCCGGGGAGGGCGGTGCTGATCGGGTCGCTAAGGCGTGGACGACGGGCGCGGGCGGCGGGTTCCCCGACGTGACGGACGACTCACGCTGGTGGGGCGCCGGACGGCGGTGTCCGGTCCCGGGGCCGTGGCGCCAGGTTACCGGCTCATCGACCGACCTCGTAGCGGGGAGCGGGCGGGTCGACCCTCCGCCAGAGCCAGGCCACGCCCGGGACGACGAAGGCGGCGAGGACCACGGCGTAGGCGGTCTGGGTCAGCACGAGGCCCGGCACCCGCTCCCAGGAGATGCGCGGATCGGCCACGAGCCCGCCGATGAGCGCGAAGGACAGCGTGGCGCCGCCGGCGAGCAGCCCGGCCAGCGCGACGGTGGTGAACGGCGAGCGGTCCCGGTCGCCGCCGAGCAGGCCCGCGAGGTAGCCGACCACCACGAGGACCACCGCGGTGAGGCCGATGACGCCGTCGGCAGGGGTGACCAGGTCGAGGGCGACCCCCGCGGCCAGGCCGGTGGCGGCGCCGCGGACCGGGCCGGCCACGAGACCGAGGGCCACGACGGTCACGGTGAGGACGTCCGGGGTCGCGCCGGGCAGGTGGAGCAGGGGCATCGCCGTGAGCTCGAGCAGGAGCGCGGTCACGACGAGCGCGACGGTGAGGGCGGTGCGCAGCCAGATCACGTCAGGACGCCGAGGGGTTCGGGGTCGGCGAGGCGGCGTTCGAGGCGCCGGTCGCACCGCTGGCGCCGGTGGCGCCGGTGGCACCCGCGGTCGCCGTCGGCGTGGGCCTGGGCGGGAGGACGGCATCGCCCGGGTTGTTCTTGGGCGCGACGACCACGACGCCGACGACGTCGAGGGAGGTCACGTCGACGTAGGGGTCCACCTTGGCGACCCGGGTCAGCTGGCCCGGGGTCCCCTCGACCGAGGTGACGGTGCCCAGGGGTACGCCGGGGACGTAGGCGCCGCCCTTGATGCCGTAGGACACCAGCCGGTCGCCGACGGCGACGGGCGCGAACGGGTCGAGGAGCTGCAGCTCGAGGGAGTGCGGGTCACCGGTGCCGTTGAGGAAGCCGACCTGCATCGAGGACTCGACCCGGGCACCGACGGTCGACGTGGCGTCGACGAGCAGGGCGACGGTGGCCGTGGACGACGTGGTGGCCACGACCCGGCCGACGAGGCCCTTCCCGTTGATCACCGTCTGGTCGACCTTGATGCCCTGCGCGCTGCCGACGTCGATCGTGACTGTCCACGCGAAGCCCTGGGCCGGGCCGATCGCGATGACCTGCGCGAACTGTGTCTTGTACTGACCCGCGCCGGCGAGGTGGAGCAGGTCGTTGAGCTCCTGAGCCCGGTTGCGGTCGTACTCGGTGGTGTTCACCTGCTGCTGGAGCGCGTCGATCTGCTTCTGCAGGTCGGCGATCTGCTGGTCCTTGCTCCCCAGCGAGGAGATCGACGACAGGAAGTTCTTCACCGGCCGGACCACCGCGCTCGCGGCGTTCTCGATGGGACCGAAGAAGCCGGATGCGGAGTCGCGCGCCCCCGACCCCCCGCCGCGGAGGCTGAGCACCACGAGGGTCAGGGACGTGAGCAGCAGCAGACCGAGGATGGTCCGCGTCCGCTTCGTGTCCCGCATGCGGTGTGCTCTCCCTGCTCACGGGTGCGCCCGCGACGCCGAGCGTCGCGGGCGCAGCCGTACGTGTTCCGTCGTGGTGGACCGGCGCGCCTAGCTGCGCGCCTCGGCGATGAGGACCTGCTGGAGGGCCTCGAACTCCTCGACGCACTTGCCCGACCCCAGCGCGACGCAGTCGAGCGGGTCATCAGCGATGACGATCGGCATCCCGGTTTCGTGCCGGAGCCGCTCGTCGAGGCCGTGCAGCAGCGCGCCGCCCCCGGTGAGGACGATGCCGCGGTCCATGATGTCGCCCGACAGCTCCGGCGGCGTCCGGTCGAGCGTGGTCTTGACGGCGTCGACGATGGCGTTGACCGGCTCGTCGATGGCGCGGCGGATCTCCTCGGCCGTCACGACGACCGTGCGGGGAAGGCCGGTGACGAGGTCGCGGCCGCGGATCTCGGCGTGCGGCTCGTCAGGGCTCGGGAACGCCGAGCCGATCGCCATCTTGATCTCCTCGGCGGTGCGCTCGCCGAGCATGAGGGAGTACTCCTTCTTCACGTAGTTGATGATCGAGGTGTCGAGCTCGTCACCGCCCACGCGGATGGAGAGGCTGGTCACGATGCCGCCGAGGCTGATGACCGCGACCTCGGTGGTGCCGCCACCGATGTCGACCACCATGTTGCCGGTCGGCTCGTGCACGGGCAGCCCGGCGCCGATGGCCGCGGCCATGGGCTCCTCGATGATGTAGACCTTGCGGGCGCCGGCGGCGTAGCCGGCGTCCTTCACCGCGCGCTGCTCGACGCCGGTGATGCCCGAGGGCACGCAGACGACGAGGCGCGGCTTGGCCAGGTGGCGCCGCTTGTGCACCTTCTGGATGAAGTAGCGCAGCATGCGCTCGGTCGTGTCGAAGTCGGCGATGACGCCGTCCTTGAGCGGCCGGATGGCGACGATGTTGCCCGGCGTGCGGCCGATCATCTTCTTAGCCTCGGCACCCACGGCGAGGATGCCGCCGGTGGTGTTGTTGATCGCGACGACGCTCGGCTCGTTGAGCACGATGCCGCGGCCGCGCACGTAGACGAGGGTGTTGGCGGTGCCGAGGTCGACGGCCATGTCACGACCGATGAACGACAGGTTGTTGGCCATGGGGCGGGGAAGCCTTCCGGTGGAGAACGAACGGGTGAACGGCGCGCGTCGGTGCAGTACGCCGACCGAGCCCCATGGTACGGGCCCGGAGGGGGTGCTCGTCCACGTCGCTCCGGCGACAGGACACCGCCCCCGAAGGATCGCCGCAGGTCAGTCGGGGTCGAGCATGGCGTCCGGTGACGGCCACGCGTCGAGGATCACGTCCGGTCGGCCACGCGCAAGCTGGTCAGACGAGGTTCGGGAAGAACAGCGCGACCTCGCGAGCGGCCGACTCCGGGGAGTCCGAGCCGTGCGAGACGTTCTCGCTCATCACGGTGGCGAGGTCGCCGCGGATCGTGCCCGGAGCGGCCTTGGCCGGGTCGGTGGCGCCCATCATCGTGCGCCAGGAGGCGATCGCCTCGCGGCCCTCGATGACGGCGGCCAGCAGCGGGCCGGAGGTGATGAAGTCGACGAGCTCGCCGAAGAACGGCTTGTCCTTGTGCTCGCCGTAGTGCTCCTCGGCGGTGGCGCGGTCGAGGGTGCGCAGCTCGAGGGCCACGAGCCTGAAGCCCCTGCGCTCGATGCGGCTCAGGACCTCGCCGACCAGGCCGCGGGCGACGCCGTCGGGCTTGACGAGGACGAGGGTGCGCTCGGACACGACTGTGCTCCAGGGTGAAGGCGGGTTCGGGGTGGCGCGGGGCCGGGAAGCCCGGACGACGCAGCCCTGATCCTAACCGTGCGTGGAGGGGGCGTCGGACGCCCCGTCGCGTGCCGACCGCGCCTTCGCCGCGTTCTCCGCGGATAGCCGGTCGCCCTTGGCGCCGTAGACCACGGCCACGACCCAGACGCCGAGGAAGACCAGCCCGAGCACGGCCATCGCGGGAACGAGGAGTCCCGACAGGCACACGAGGACCTGGAGCGTCCAGCCGACGGCGACGCCGCCCGGACGACGCACGAGGCCCGCGCCGAGCACGAGGAGCACCGAGAGGACGGCGAGTGTCACAGCCGCGGGGGTGCCCCGGCCGTCCGCGAGCACCGCGACGGGGATCGCGAGGGCGACGACCAGCGCCTCGAACACGAGGATGGCGGCGAGCAGGGACTTCATCCTCAGGCCTCCGCGCGGCCGAGCAGGGCGCGGGCCTCCGCCGCCGTCACGACCGAGCCGGTCACGAGCACGCCGGAGCCGCCACCGAGCTCTGCGGCGGCCTCGTCGGCGCGGGTCATCGCGAGGTCGAGGGCGTCGGCTAGCCGGGAGGACACCTCGACCCGGTCGGCCCCGAACACCTCGACCGCGATGGCCGCGAGGGTGTCGACGTCGGTGGCACGCGGCGACGAGCTGCGGGTGATGACCACCTCCGCCAGGACCGGCTCCAGAGCCGCGAGCACTCCGCGCGCGTCCTTGTCGGCCAGGACGCCGACCACGCCCACGAGCGAGGTGAACTCGAAGCCGTCGGTGATGGCCGCGGCGAGGGCGGCGGCGCCGTGCGGGTTGTGCGCGGCGTCGACGACCACGGTGGGCCCGCGTCGCACGACCTCGAGGCGGCCCGGCGACTCGACGGCCGCGAACCCCTGGCGCACGAGGTCGGGGTTGAGCGAGGTGCCCCCACCACCGAGGAAGGCCTCGGCCGCGGCCAGCGCCATCGCGGCGTTGGCCGCCTGGTGCGCCCCGAACAGCGGCAGGAAGATCTCGGGGTACAGGCCCGCGGGCCCCTGGAGGGTGAGCAGCTGACCGCCGATCGCCGGCGCTCGAGCGACGACCCCGAACTCGACCCCCTCCCGCGCGGCCGAGGCGTCGGCCTCGACGCAGGCGCGCAGCAGGACCTCGGCGACCGCCAGCTCCTGCGCGGCGAGCACGACCGACGAGCCGGGCTTGATGATCCCCGCCTTCTCACCGGCGATCGAGGCGAGGTCGGGACCCAGGTAGTCCATGTGGTCCAAGGCGATCGGTGTGACGACGGCGACGGCGGCGTCGGCCACGTTCGTGGCGTCCCACCGGCCGCCCATGCCGGTCTCGAGGATGACGACGTCGACGGGTGCGTCCGCGAACGTCGCGAAGGCGAGCCCCGTCATGACCTCGAAGAAGCTGAGCGGCGGACCACCGGCCTTCGCGCTGCTGCGGTCCGCGATGGCGACGTAGGGCGCGATGTCGTCGAAGACGGTGACGAACCGCTCGAGGTCGACGGGCGCGCCGTCGATGCGGATGCGCTCGCGCAGCGAGTGCAGGTGCGGGCTGGTGAACAGACCGGTGCGCAGGCCGAGCGCGCGCAGCACCGACTCGACCATCCGGGCCGTCGAGGTCTTGCCGTTCGTGCCGGCCAGGTGGATCACCGGCACGGCGCGGTGCGGGTCGCCGAGCAGGTCCACGAGGGCGCTGATCCGGTCGAGCGAGGGCTCGATCCTCGACTCGGGCCAGCGCCGGGTGAGCGCTGCCTCGATGGCCTGGAACCGGGACAGGACGTCGTCGGCCTCGTCGTCGGTGAGCTCCACGACCTCGGCCGGCTCCTCGGCGTCGTCGTCGACGAGGTCGAAGGCAGGCCCGAGGCCGCCGTCCTCGTCGTCGTCGGGAGCCATCTCGCCCCGGGGGTCGCCCGCCGAGCCGCGCAGGTGGCCCTCGGCGTCCTCGAGCTCCTCGTCGTCCTCGACGTCGGGACCGAGATCGTCGTCCTCGTCGCCGTCGAGGGGGCCGCTCAGGTCGTCGGGCTCGTCGCGGGGATCCACGAGCGGCGATCCTACGCGGAGCGGGGCACCGGGCCGTCCGCGCCGGAACGCGTTCGGGGCACGGCGGCGCGTTCCCTAGGATTGGCCACCATGAGCACCCCTGCGCCCGACTCGCGCGTCCCGGAGAAGCCGACGATCGACGGCATCGAGGACCGCTGGGCGCAGGTATGGGAGCAGCAGGGCACCTACCGCTTCGACCGGTCGAAGACGCGCGAGGAGATCTACGCGATCGACACCCCGCCCCCCACGGTGAGCGGGTCGCTGCACGTCGGCCACGTGTTCTCCTACACCCACACCGACTGCATCGCGCGCTACCAGCGCATGCGCGGCCTCGAGGTGTTCTACCCCATGGGCTGGGACGACAACGGCCTGCCCACCGAGCGCCGCGTGCAGAACTACTTCGGCGTGCGCTGCGACCCGTCGCTGCCCTACGACCCGTCCTACGAGCCGCCCGCCAAGCCCGACGAGAAGCGCCAGGTGCCGATCTCGCGGCGCAACTTCGTCGAGCTCTGCGAGCGCCTCACCCTCGAGGACGAGAAGGCGTTCGAGGAGCTCTGGCGCCGGCTCGGCCTCTCGGTCGACTGGTCGCACAACTACCAGACCATCGACGCAGGGGCGCGGTCCGCCTCCCAGCGCGCGTTCCTGCGCAACCTGGCCCGCGGCGAGGCCTACCAGTCCGAGGCTCCGACGCTGTGGGACGTCACATTCCGCACGGCCGTGGCGCAGGCCGAGCTCGAGGACCGCGAGCGCGAGGGCAAGTACTACCGCATCGGCTTCCCGGCGCCTGACGGCTCGCGGGTGTTCATCGAGACCACCCGCCCCGAGCTGCTCGCGGCGTGCGTCGCCCTCGTGGCCCACCCCGACGACGAGCGCTACCAGCCGCTGTTCGGCTCGATGGTGCGGACCCCGGTGTTCGACGTCGAGATCCCGGTGGTGGCGCACCATCTCGCCGATCCCGAGAAGGGGTCCGGCATCGCGATGATCTGCACGTTCGGCGACACCACCGACGTCACGTGGTGGCGCGAGCTGCAGCTGCCGACCCGCCCGATCATCGGCTGGGACGGCCGGATCCTGCCCGACACCCCGGACTGGATCGAGGGCGAGACCGGCCGCGCGACCTACGCGGCGATCGCCGGAGCCACGGCGTTCACCGCGAAGGAGCGCATGGTCGAGGCACTGTCCGCGGCCGGCTTCGTCGAGGGCGACCCCAAGCCCACCACGCAGGCGGTGAAGTTCTACGAGAAGGGCGACAAGCCCCTCGAGATCGTCACCACCCGCCAGTGGTACATCCGCAACGGCGGCCGCGACCCCGAGCTCCGCGCCCGGCTGGTGGAGCGCG
>Ga0208588_1000400_pt1 | contig 14129 bp, 14 predicted proteins | sample NGESurshal092012_8_FD_184483 | JGI IMG/M metagenome (GOLD analysis project Ga0208588, IMG submission 184483) | Arctic peat soil microbial communities from Barrow, Alaska - NGEE Surface sample 415-3 shallow-092012 (SPAdes) | ecosystem: Environmental > Terrestrial > Soil > Wetlands > Peat ...
ATCGCCATGGCGATGCTCACCCGCGGCGGCCTGTGCCCGGCACTGCCAAACCGCCCATGAAAACAGCAGGAGGCCCATAAAGTCCGTGTCCAGCCATCGTACGGCCGGAAGATCACTTGATACCACTGGCAATCCTGCCGCCAGGTACTCAAGTGTCTTGAGGGGAAAGCTCGATCGGTTGAAAGCGTTGTCGACGTAGGGCGTGAGCCCGACCGACGCACTCTGCAGGTAACGAGGTAGTTTATCGGCGCTTCGGGGGCCGAGCCAGTGAACCGAAGAGCGGGAGAACAGTCGATCGAGCTCGTCGGTCATGGAAGGGTCGCGCTCTGTTCTGGGCCCGACGACCACCAAAGGAATACCACGGTCGGCCACTGCGCCCAACAGAGTAAGGTTCAAGCGTTCATTGATCTGGCCGACGACAATAGCGAACGGCTCGGTGGGGACGTCATCTGGAGGCGAGTCAGAACCATCGACAGGCATCGGTACACATCCGTTGGGAAGCATCAAAGGTATCGCACTCGAATCGATGCTTTGGGCCACCAACAGCTGCATCAGGTCCGGGGTTACGGCTACTACGACATCGGCGTCGCCGAGGTTCATCGAGCTGAGCCGTTCGATCCGCCGCTGGCTCAGACCCATCATCGCTGCCCCAGCGGCCCAATTATCTGTCACGTAGTAGACGCGGCGCCCCGAGACCCCACGGGGGAATCGACTCTGCGGCGTGGCCACAACGACGGCCCCAACGTCAGAGCCGCTTGCTCGGACGACCTGGCGAACCCTCCTACTCAGGTTTGCTCCGGCGATCGACCGCATCAGAGCGCGGGTCAGGCCGGGCGGGCCTGGAACCCGCAAACGGCAAATGTTCGAAGCCACCTTGTCAAATCCGATAACGGATGGATCGCTGCGCTTGAGTCTCCCTCGGGCAACGTCCATGAAAGGGACCGGCGGGTCGACCCAGAGCACAGGTACCGATCCTGCCAGCGCCGTAGCCATCTGGCGGTCGGTACCGGCGACACCATCCCATCGTCCTCCGGCTAGATAGACAAGTATTTCCCCTGTGCTGACCGTCATCATCTCGACATCGCGACGGGACGGCGCGGCCCTGTGGCGACAACCGGACTACGGTTGAAGTCGTCAATCGTGTGCCGTCCGCGAATGCGCGCGATGCGGCGACTTGCCACATGGCTCGTGTAATTGACCGCCGACCTGACTCCGTCGATCGAAAGTCGGACCGAATCGGGTTTGACATCAAGCGCCGCCTGGTAAATGCGGAGCTGACGCGCCGCTGCCGCCTTCAACCCGAATCTCTGCACAACCAACTCGCGACCGAGCTTCCCCAACTCCCTGCGCCGATCGATATCATTGAGCAACGGACCAATCGCATTCCTGAGTGCAGAGGGACCGTTTTCCGGCCCCGTCCCAACCCCGTACCATCCGGTCCAGAGGAATTCATCGACAGTTTCATCACTCAGCAACCGCCAGAACCCATTTTCACCCTGTACCACCAGCGGCTTGGCAAATGCCAGCGACCGAAGCGCGGACCCTCCCATGCCCAGCAAAATGTCTGCAGCGTCATATGCTGGTCTCGGGTCTGGCAACTCGCCAGTTAAAACGACCGCTGTGCGACCGGCGTCGCGGTTGGCCGCCTCGGCCCGCGCCGCGACCAGCTCGCGGGCAGGTCCGTCCCCGACGATCACCAACCTGATGGGCTGCTGACCCCCCAGCTTGGGTAGCGTATCGATAGCCACCAAGAGTCCTTCGAGCTTGAGTTCATGCGCAAGTCTACTCACTGATACAACGTTCAATGAGCCATCATTCATGCCGTGCTGCGAACGAAAGTCATCTACACCTCGAGCTGCTCGAGGAGCGTTGGACTGAACGTCCACGGGTGGTTCGATGACTGCTATGAGCCTCCTGCGCTTGGCGCGTTCGGCGGACGCTATCTGTTCCGTTCCAACGACCAATGGCAAAGTTCGGGGCAGGAATGGAGCCACAGCCATTGACATCACGGTGCCTACGGCGGCGACGCTGCGGCGCTGGCGTGCCGCCACCAACCAGGACTCGACGGCCGGCGGCCATTCATAGCCATGGACAACGTCGATCTCGCGTTCCTCAACCAGCCGACCGAGCGCGATCATGACAGCGGGTGAGGGGCGTTTACCTGGCTCGGGCGAGGCAATAAACTCCAGTCCCAGCTGTGCTATCCGGTCCATAAGTGGACCCGGATATCCGAAGACCACACACGCGTGCCCGAGGCTCTGTACTTGAGCTGCGATTTCAATTGCGTTGAGCTGGCTTCCGCCAATTTTTAGGTCATGCGGATATACAACTATCTTCATTCGCTGTGCACCTTGCCTTCATACATCAACGCTGGTCTCGCAGACAATCGCAACTCGTGTCATGCCACCCCTAACGTCCGCACGGCTGCGAGCTCTACCCGATCTCGGTGCAGCAGAAGAGCGACCGCGACAACGCAGACAATGCCTGCGACGACGCACGCCAGCAACTGCTGGTGGACAATCTTCGAAACGCCCACCGCCGCAACCCCAACCAGCACACCAGCCGCGACTGGCAAACGCGCCCGACGTCCGACCGCGCTCACCTTCAGGCCAGACTTTCTGAACTCCCATAAGTAGAGCGGGACTACGACCAGCGCTGCTATGAAAACCTGCACACCCGCCAATCCGGACAACCCCCACATCGATGCACCCAGCAGGAGCCCCGGTATCAGGACAACCAACCAGATCACTTGAATCGTGAAGATGATGTGCGACCTGCCAAGCACGACGAGATAGTCGTAGGCGAGCTCGAAGAGGATTCGGAATGCGGCGAGGATCGCCAGCCACGTCAGCACGGGCGCCGCCGGCGCCCACACCTGTCCGTAAACGACATCGATGATCGGCACCGCTGCTCCCGCGAGCAGCAGGCAGATCGGAACCGTGACGGCCGCGAGCAGACCGATGATCGATCTCAGCGCGCCGGTCATCGCAGTACGGTCGTGTTGCAGTCGCGAGAAAGCAGCAGGAGCAACGCTTCGTAGGGGCTGGGAGAACATGCTGACTGGCCACGAGGCAAGGTTGAAGGCCAGCACGTAGTAGCCCAGAGCAGTGGTTCCCAGCATCGCACCCGCGGTCAACTGGTCGGCATAGCCGACTGCGAAGACGATGATGCTCGACCCAGCCAGTGGTAGTCCGAACTTGAGGAGGTGCCGGGCCTGCAGCCGGTCGAAGCCGAACCTCAGCGGCAAGGGGGAGTACCGGATAAACAAGATCGCCGCCAGAACCGTGCCCGTGAGACGACCGATGGCCAGGCTCATCGCGCCCATCCCGGTCAACGCGAGTCCAACCGAAAGGATGGCTCCGACCCACACGTTGACCTGGTCGGCAACCATGCGACGGCCTTGCAGGAATTCGCGCTGCAGCAGCGCCGCCAGGATGCACAGCATCATGAGCCGGATGACGTCTGCGGCGCTGGGGTCGCCCATCGCAGCGGCGAAGCTCGGCGCCGCAAAATACGCACCGATCGTGAGTAAGAGGCTGCTGACCACCGAGATGGTTGTCACCGTGGGAGCAATAGCTTTCGGGTCGCCCTGCCAGCGCACGATGGCCAGGCTGACGCCGAGCTCATTGAAGCTGAGGACGGCGACCAGCGCAACGGTGGCCACCGCGAAGGTCCCGAACGCCTCGGGGCCCAACAGACGCGCCAGTACGATCCCGATCGTCAGTGTTCCCAGCCTGGAGACAGCCGTGTTGACGAAGCTCCACATCAAGGCTCGAGACGCGACTCCACCCAGGGCCTGGCTTGCTGGCTGCCTCGTGTCCGGACGTCTGTGCTTGGCCGATGACTGTGGGTTCACCGCACTGCCAGCGACCTTCGCAGGACATCCACCACGAACTCCTGCTGCGCCGGGGTGATATGCGGGTACAACGGCAGGGACACGATGTCGTTTGCTGCAGCCTCCGCGACCGGGTGGCTACCAACAGGTATGCCCAGGTACTCGTAGGCACCGGTGAGATGTATCGGGTACGGGTAATGAATCCCTGCCCCGATGCCCGCGTCGTGAAGCTCGGCGAGGACGCGCTCGCGCTCGCGTACTCGGATCACGTACAGATGCCACACGTCGACATTACCTATTGCGGTCGACGGTAAAGTGAGACCTGGCTCCCCGATGAGCATCTCCGTATACCTGCTGGCGGCCGCGCGGCGCATGTCGTTCCATGTCGCCAAACGTCGGAGCTTGGCCGACAGGACGACGGCCTGGACCGTGTCGAGTCGGGAGTTCATCCCGACGACGTCATGCACATACTTGCGGGCACTGCCGTGGGCCGCAAAGGTGCGGACTCGATCGGCCAATTCGGCGTCATTGGTGATCACTGCGCCCGCATCGCCCGCCGCACCGAGGTTCTTGCCCGGGTAGAAGCTAGTTCCTGCCACCAGTCCAAGACCGCCGGCCGGCCGGCCGAATCGGGTCGCTCCGTGCGATTGAGCGGCGTCCTCGACGATGACCGCACCGCATGATTCGGCAATCTCGACCAAGCGCTCGACCGGTGCTGTCTGGCCGAACAGGTGGACTGGGACGATGGCCTTGGTCCGCGGCCCGACAACCGCTGCCACAGACTCCGGATCGATGAGCAGGTGCGTCCGGTCTACGTCGGCCAGTACAGGCGCAGCGCCGATGCGGCTGACCGCCTCGGCAGTCGCGATGAACGTGTTCGCCGGCAGCACTACTTCGTCGCCCGCGCCTACACCGGCCGCGCGCAACGCAAGTTCCAGTGCGTCGGTTCCGTTCGCCACACCGACGCAATGGGCGACGCCTATCGCATCTGCGTATGCCTTTTCGAACTCCGCGACCGCCGGGCCCCCGACAAAGGACGTGGCGGCAAAGACCTCGTCCAAACCGGTTCGGACCTCGTCGGCGACCTCCTGATGCTGCGACCCCAGATCGACCAGGGGAACCTTCACGACCTCGTCCTCTCGATCAGTCGATCGACGGACGGCCGATCAACACGTTGTTCCTGGCCGTTGACGGCTTTCGCCGGAGTGCGGCTCTGTTCCATCAGTGCGTGGGCGGGAACACCGACCCAGGTCTGCCTCTCTGGAAGATCACCGACGAGCGCCGAACCCATGCCCAATGTGGAGTCATCCCCGACCCGCACGTTCTGCCGTACGGAGGCATTCATCCCTATGTAGGCCCTCGGACCAACGTGAACCCCGCCGCCGAGGACGACACCCGCGCATAATGTGGCGTAGTCGCCGACCACGTCGTCATGGGTCATCACTACCCCTGGCATCGCCACCACATGCCGGCCCACCGTGACATCAGCGGTGAGGACGACGCGCGCGAGAAGTATTGTCCCTGCGCCGATAAGGCAGTTCGCGGGAACCATCGCGCTGGGGTCGACCACCTTGCCGAACCGTTTCTCGTCGACGCCCATATCGGCCAGACGACAAACGAGGGTGCCCCGGCCGCGCCCCGAACCGACGCAGACGACCAGGTCCGCCTCTGGGTGATCTAAGGCAACGTCGATGCCACCTAAGACCCGTACTCCGCCGACGACCTTCCCGTGCAGAGAGACGTCGTCGTCGAGCAGACCGGCGACCTCATACTCATCACCTGTCCGCACGGCAACCATCACCTCTCGTGCCAGGCCGCTCGCTGCCACGAGAATCAGAGGTCTTCTCACCACTCAGTCCGCCCGCGACCCGGCCCGCAGCACGTCGATCACCCGGGCCTGGTCCGACTCGGACATCTGCTGATACAGCGGAAGAATCAGGGTTCTATCGGTGAGTTGTTCCGTCACTGCCAGCGTGACGGTGCCGTGGTCGCGACTGGCGTACGCAGGCTGCCGATGCGCGGCCATGATCCCGCGCCGGGCGGAGATATCTGCTTCCGCAAGTGCAATCAACAGGCCGTCCCGATTGCGGCCGTACTCAGGTCCGACCTCGACCCAGCAGGACTGGAAGTTCGTCGTACCCCAGACCGGATCCGCGACCATCCGCAAGCCACGAAGTTCGCCGATGGCCTTGGCGTAGCAGGCGGCGATCTCACGTCGGCGGCCGACGACGCTATCCAATCGGTCCAGCTGCACCAGCCCGACGGCCGCCTGCAGATCGGTCATCCGGTAGTTGTAGCCGACCTCGAGGTACTGCTCCGGCGGCGCCAGGACACTGGCGTGGCGATCTGCCGCCGACACGCTCATGGCATGTTCCCGGAGGCGTCGCGCGCGATCCGCCCAATCCGCTCGTGATGTTGTGATCATCCCGCCCTCGCCGGTGGTGATGATCTTGCGCGGGTGGAACGACCACGCGGCAATCTCGGCGCGGGCGCCCGCTGGTTGTCCCTTGTACGTCGACCCAGCACCGCAGGCAGCATCCTCGATGACGACGATCCCCCGCGGGTCGCACAGCGCACGGATCGCGTCGAGGTCGACGGGCACTCCCCCCTGATCGACGACGATGACCGCGGTAGTCGCCGAGGTCAGGGCAGCTGCGACAGACTCCGCGGTCACGTTCCCGGTCACGGCATCCACATCGGCGAACACCGGGCGGGCACCGACGTAGACCGGCGCATTCGCAGTGGCGATGAACGAGAACGAGGGCACCACAACATCGTCACCGGCGTGGACACCGGAGACGATCAGGGACAGGTGCAGGGCCGTGGTGCAACTGGACACGGCCACCGCATGGTCGGCCTCCTGGTGCCCAGCGAATGCTGCCTCGAAGGCCGCCACCCGCGGACCCTGGGCAACCCACCCCGAGCTGAGCACCTGCGTGACGGCCGCGATTTCCTCGGCACCGAGGAACGGCTGCATGACATTGATCCGGCTCATGCAGGCGCTCCCGCGGGTACCGGAACATCAACGGTGCCCTTCTGCTCGGCCCGCCACCAGGCGACGAGCTCCCGCAGGCCGGTGTCCAGATCGATCTCGGCCCGGAAACCAAGGTCCCTCGCCGCTGCCTCGGTCGACGCGAGCCGACGAGTCACACCGTTCACGGCCCGCTCCGGGCCGTGCTCAAGGGAAAGATCGGAATCCATGGCCACCAGCAGAGCGCGAGCCAGGTCCGCCAAGCTGGTTTCGGCGCCGCTGGCCACGTTGTAGACGCCCTCACGGATGTCTGAGGATGCTGCGAGCAGTTGCGCTCGCGCAATATCCACCGTGTTGACAAAGTCCATGGATTGCGAACCATCTCCGAAGATCAGCGGCGGCTTGCCATCGGTGATCCGCTCCATCCAGCGAATCAGCACCTCGGTGTACAACCCGTGAATGTCCATTCTCGGTCCGTAGACATTGAACAGACGGAGCGCGATGTAATCAAGGCCATACATGGCCCGGAAACTGCGGAGCATTCCCTCGTTGAACGACTTTGCCGCCCCGTAGAACGTGTCGTTGTTGTGGTGGTGATGCCGTTCGGTGGTCGGGAAATCCTCGGCGAGGCCGTAGACAGATGCCGACGATGCGGCGATCACCTTGTCGACCTTATAGACGGCAGCCGCCTCCAGGACATTGAAGGTTCCATCGGCCAGAACCTGTAAGGCGAGCCTGGGTTCCTCCGCGCATTGGGTGATCCGGATGGCGGCCTCGTGGAACACAAGATCCGATCCCTTGGTGACGTCGTGCACTAGATCGACATCGCGGATGTCGCCGACCACCAAGTCAACCCGCGGATCATTCAGCGCTTGCGCGAGGTTGGCCCGCCTACCCCGCACTAGGTTGTCCAGGATCCGGACCCGGGACACATCCGCTGCCAACAACTGATCCACGATCGTAGAGCCGATCGTTCCGGCTCCCCCCGTGACGAGCGCAATCGCGCCCTTCAACGCCGTCATGACATTTCTCCTTGTTTCGAATGAAACGAAGTGCTACGAAGTTGTGGGTTATGAACCGACCACGGAATCCGCGCCGGCACCGGCCAGCGTCGAAACAGATCCGGCAACCTCGTCGATGGCCGATTCCAGCGCATCGATCGGCACCGCTGGCGAGCCACCGTTCACAAGGCTGTCGGAAACTGCATCGAGAACGGCCAGCACGCGAAGCCCCGCGGCGCCGTCGGTCAACGGCGTTCTGTGTTCGCGGATAGCGCCGGCGAACTCGGTCACCATCGCGGACAACGCTTCCTTTTCGGGGAGAGCCGGCACCGTGATATCACCCAGGCGGTAGGAGACGGTCGCAGCCTCACGGTGCTGGGCGTTTTCGGCCTGGGTGGCCAGATCGACGCCGCGATCGAAGATGGCCACGCGTTGCTGGGGGTTGAGGTCGTCCCACACCAGGGTTCGACGACTGCCCCCGAGCACCATCTGCCGGATCTTGGTCGGAGAGAGCCAGTTGACGTTCACGTGGGCGATGCCGCCGGATGTCAGCGGCATGCTCAGGTAACCAACACACGCTTTCCCTGCCCCGAGGGGGTCGGAACCCGTGGCCGACACGGTCTCCGGGCGAAGCCCGCCGGGCAGGATGAAGTCCAGAATCGACAGATCGTGCGGAGCAAGGTCCCAAAAAACATCCACGTCCGGTTGGACCAGACCCAGGTTGATCCGCACCGAATCGACATAGAGCAGGTCCCCCAGCTCACCGTCAGCCACCACGCGTCGGATGTACTGCACGGCCGGTGTGTAGCAGTAGGTGTGATCGATCATCAGCACCCGGTCACCGTCCGCGGCAGCCTGAACCATGCTAGCCGCAGCTTCCGGGGTATCGGCCAGCGGCTTCTCAACGAGGACGTGCTTGCCCGACTCCAGCGCGGCCAGCGCGATGGGTGCATGGGTCCGGGCGGGCGTCGCAATGGCAACCGCATCGATGTCGTCCCGCGCGAGCAAGGAGCTCAACGAGGTCTCGACCTCAACAGTGGATCGAGGGCCGATCACCTTGCGTGCCCGGGACTCGTCGAGGTCGCACACTGCGACCAGATCCCAGTCAGCAGACCCGCGAAAGTTCCGAACCAGGTTCGGCCCCCAATAACCGGCGCCGATCACTCCCACCCGCAACTGGGCGATGTCGTTGAACCGCTGGGCGGTGTTCCCCATTGACGTCACTGGCAATTCCCCCTCAATGATTCGAGCTGACGGACTGCTGATCGTCGACGGCCGCACGGGAGCCGTCGGAGGTGAAGCTCGTCGATGGCATTGCGCGTTGACCGGGCTATCGCGTGTGCGGTGTCAACGACGCCACGGCGCTGGGTAGTGGGGCGGAAGGAGACCAGCCAACCCGGCGGGGCCAGAGCGTCGTGCGCTAGCACTCGTTTCCCCACGCGACCACCCTCCTAGTCCAACACCACCCGAAATCTCGCACTCTCGAGCGATCACCCACCGAGACTTGGGCAGCCGTTCGAATTCCCCGGCACGCTTATCTGTTGTCGATGATGGCACTCGCCACCCGTCTGGTTACGATACGTCACTCATCGTCAATCCCTGCTCGGTCACTATAAGCCATACGCGCGGAGAAATCGTCACGGGAAGTCGGCGAGGGCATCCGCATCTGACATTGACTACGCTGCGTGCAGCAACGGGGAACCGCGCGTTGCGCCGAGGCGTTCGCATCGCGTCGCACCATCGCTCTCGCAGCGGTCTCGCCCGCCTGGTCCCCAACAAGAGAAGAGCACGGCGGCCCGCCACCACCCATAAGAGGGTGACCATAGCCACATTACCGCTAAATCATCCCAAGAATCGGGCCGGATCGAATAGGCCCTCACCAACGGGTGAATCGTGTGTCGGTGGCTGCCCGATCACCGGTGGTGCGACTTCCGGTTGGCAGCTAGGTTCACGGGCCTAGCACCGCGTCCACGCGACGCTTGAACTCCTGGGCGCGCTCCGTCTGGCCCAGTTCACGACAGGCGGATGCCAACGCCATGAGATCAGCGGCGATGTCCGGATGGGTTGGGCCGTGGACGGCTTCGTCGATCGCGAGCGACCGACCCAGCGGCTCTAGCGCCAATTCAGCGGAGCCGCTCTGGAGGTGCACAACGCCGAGCCGGTACCAGAGGACCGCGAGGCGCCCATCGTCTGGACCGAAAAGTGATTCCGCCAACGCCGCAGCGTGCTCCAGCATCGTCCGAGCTGCCTCCGCCTCGCCCAGATCTGCCAACACCACACCAAGATTGCTCAACGGTGCCAACGTCTGGGGATGCTCGGGCCCGTACTCCGCCTCTGCCAGTGCCAGGGCGCGCTCCAGCAACGGCCGCGCGACCTCGTTGTCGCCTCGATCCGCCAGCAGCATCCCGAGGTTGCTCAGCGGTGCCAGCACCTGCGGGTGCACTGGCCCGTAAACCGATTCCGCCAGCGCCAGCGCGCGCTCCAACATTGGCCGCGCGGCCACGTCGTCACCTAGTTGGATGAACACCATTGCCAGCATGCTGGCGTCGATCACGACCGCCTGATGTCGTTCCCCGTATGCCGATTCATGGATCGTCAAAGCCGGCTCCAACAGATCACGCGCGGCACTGTAGTCGCCGGAATCCATCAGTGTGCGGCCTAATGACACCATGACGGTTGCGAGGTCGGGGTCGTCGGGATTGAGCAGTTCCTCGGCAAATGAAAGAGCACGAGCATGAGTGGCACGGGCCGCGCTAAATTGCCCGCATTCCCGTTCAAAATGTCCTGCCGCGATCGACAAACCCATGACTGCAAGCAGTTGTCCGCCGTTCGCTTGCTCCCAACGCGACACCGCCTGCGCCGAGAGTTGCGAGGTCGCCAAGAGGCTTGGCAACAGTTCCGCATAATCCGGCCAGTACTCAATCGCAAGCGGTGGACAGCATCGCATCAGTAATTCTGCTGCAACGGTCGCATTTTCCAGGCCTGCCGCCGGGCTGTGTTCGGCGCGCATGGCTTGCTGCGTCAGTCGATGTACGGAAATGGCCTGCGGCAGTTCCTGCACCAGGTTGTATTTCGCCAAGACCCTGAGAGAATCGTCGAAGCAGTTCGGATTCCGCAGCGCAATCAACGGTGCGAGTTCCGCAGCGAACGCCGCAGAGGCTTCCCCACCACGTCGCACCGCCTGCCGCTCCTGCACATTGGGTCCACCGGCCGATTCGATGTCGAAGACCGGCTCAGGATCCGCTCGCGCCCAGCCGGAAGTGAACCATGAACACGGCGCCACTCCGGGAGCCAGGTAGGCAAACACGCCGAGAAAGGCAGCAGCTCCGGGGTTTTCGAGCTGGATACGGCGAAGGGATATTCGGAGGGTGGCAGCGACAAGATCGTCCGGTAAGCGTTGTGAAGACAGCTGCAGCAGTTCGATGACGGCCGACAACTGCCCGCGGTACGCAAGTAGGCTTTCTCCGCTCGCGCGGAGATAACCAATGGCGTGCATCAGCGCCAGCGGCAGATACCCGAGTTCTGCCGCGAGCGCTGAGGCTGTGGCTGCATCCGCGGAATCCGCTGCACCGAGTAGGAGTTGCTCGGCGGCTCGCTGGTCGAGTGGAGGTACGTTAAAGGCTCGGAATCCGGGCGGCCAGTCAGCGAGGCGGCTGGTGATGATCACCCTGCCGCCTGGCGCGTCGAACGGGACCAGTTCGCGAACGCTCGCGATTGTGCTCGTCGAGTCGACGTTTTCGACCAGGATCAGCCACCGCTGATTTTCTTGCAGCCATTCTCGGACTGCATGTGTCAGCATGGAGAGGTTGGGGCCAAGAGATTCAGGCAAGTGAAGCGCTCGAGCCAGAGCACCGAGGTCCTGCGCGAGGATCGCGGCAACGTCAGGCTCGGAGAGCCCGTCCGCTCGAAGCGTCCACACGACATCGAAGTCGGCACGATGGGCCCATAGATACTCCACGGCGAGCTGACGCTTGCCGACCCCGGCAGGCCCACAGAGCACCACCGGCCCGGCGCTGCGCCCCGACAGCTCTTGCAGTTCATCAATCTGCTCGCCGCGACCAAGAAAGTCATCGCAATGGCTGCGTCCGCGGAGTTCGATGACAGGGAACCGGCTGGTTTCCGGCTGGATCGGTTGGACCGACGGTCTGGGGGCCCGGAGTACACCGTCCCAGCGCTGCCTTCCAGGCTGATTCGTGAAGTCAGGCCCTGCCCGGACATCACCTCAGCGGCGACCACACCGAGGACAGTTCCGGCCGCCTCGGTGCCCCGGGCCGCCGTCACCCAGCCTTCGGGTAGTCGGTCACCCCGTGAATCACGCACCGTCCAGCACCCGCTCGGAGGGGCAGCCGCGCGGCTCGACGACCTTCAGCCAGTAGGGAACGTCCTGCTGCCAATTAGCCATGTCATCCTCTGCTCGTGGACGACCCAACATCGGGCCCTCCAACAGATAGTGACTCCTCGTGCGCAAATTGTCGCAGGTCCTTGGTCGGAACCAGTGTCTCGCCACTGCGTTGACCAGGCAATTCAGTCGATCTAGTGACCCATCTCCCCCGCGGTGGCCCGGATCCGGGCAAGCCGCTGCACGCTCGGCCAGCGGACCTTGCCGGCCCAGCCGAAGCGCTCCAGGAACCAGATCACCCGGGCCGAGATGTCCAGTTGTCCCTTGAGCACGCCGTGCCGCGCGGGCGTCGGGTCGGCGTGGTGCAGGTTGTGCCAAGACTCCCCGAAGCTGAGCAAGGCGAGCGGCCAGAAGTTGGAGGCGCGGTCGCGGACAGAGAACGGCCGCTCACCGATCATGTGGCAGACCGAGTTGACCGACCAGGAGAGGTGGTGCAGGAGCGCGACCCGGACCAGCCCTGCCCAGAAGAACGCCGTCAGTGCGCCACCCAGATGATCACCGGGCCCTGCACCGCCATCTGGCCCGCCGCGGCCAGCGCGACCTTCAGCGGGCGATTGGCCTTGAGCGAGCCGTGGGTGAAGTAGCGTGGAAGCCCACGGTGATGCCGAGGTCGGACAGGACATAGAAGGCGGCGGCAATGATCACGTCGGTCCAGCCGAGACCCCAGCCCCGGGCGAACGGGATGGCCAGCGCAACGGCCAGCACTGGGATGGCGGAGAACGCGTACACTGCGATGTGCGGTGCCACCCCCGCTGGTCGCTGATGATCGGCTGCGGACCGGAACGTTCGGCTGGTCCGGCGGTGGCCGGTGCTGCGGATCATTCTGCCCTTTCCTTGCGCACAGGCTGACGCGGCCGTCCACAGCCCGCCGCCCGGCACTGCCCAACGCATCACGCGTTCCCGGTAACCCGCGGATCACCGGTGCGCTCGTGCGATGATGCCAGGGCGATCCGCCGTGGTGTAACGGCAGCACCTTGGATTTTGGTTCCAATGGTCCAGGTTCGAATCCTGGCGGCGGAGCGGAGCTTGCGGAGCGACCACGGACGTGAGCGGAATTTCGGGGCGACCATCGGCGCAGGGCCGAGCTTGCGCGGCGACCACCGGCGCGACCACAGCCTGCGCCACGACCACCGCAATGCAGAGTGAGCCTCGATACCGAAGGGGCCACGCGGTTCAAGGCATCCATTCCCGCCGACTACGATCGGACCGGGGCTGCCCGCCGGGTGGGGAGCCTGACGCCGGGGTCGATTTCGCATGGCCCGACAGAGCCCCGCGAACCGCGTTCGCAGGAGGGATCCGCAGTGTCGCTCCCCCACGATGAGACCGCGGGTTCCACGAAAACGGACGCCACCGGCGATATCGCGGCGGTGATTGTCCTGGCAGCGGGCCAGGGCACCAGGATGAAATCCCGGCTGCCCAAGGTGCTGCACCTCCTGGCGGGTAAGCCATTGGTCTGGCACGCGTTGGCCGCGGCCGCCGGACTCGATCCGCGGCTGCTGGTCGTCGTGCTCGGCCACGGGCGCGACGACGTAGCCGCTTTTCTGACCGCGTCGACCGATCTGCCTCCGGTGCTAATCGCGATCCAAGAGGAGCAGCACGGCACCGGTCATGCCTGCGCCTGCGCGCTGGCGGTCACCGGTCAGCTGACCGGCACCGTGCTGGTCACCTACGGTGATGTGCCGCTACTTAACACCAGCACCCTGGCGGCACTGGCCGCCGACCACCGCGCGAACGGGAACGCGGTCACCGTGCTCACCGCGTCCATGACGGACCCGGCGGGCTACGGCCGGGTGGTCCGCGATCCGGCCGGCCAGGTCGCCGAGATCGTGGAACAGAAGGACGCGAACGCCGAGCAGCGAGCGATCCGGGAAGTCAACTCCGGGGTGTACGCCTTCGACGCGGGCGTGCTGACCGATGCGCTCG
>Ga0208588_1000402_pt1 | contig 14050 bp, 10 predicted proteins | sample NGESurshal092012_8_FD_184483 | JGI IMG/M metagenome (GOLD analysis project Ga0208588, IMG submission 184483) | Arctic peat soil microbial communities from Barrow, Alaska - NGEE Surface sample 415-3 shallow-092012 (SPAdes) | ecosystem: Environmental > Terrestrial > Soil > Wetlands > Peat ...
TGGAGTTTAGACTAAATTTAAAGTTACGCTACCTATAGTATTTCATAAGGTTTAAATCTTAAAGAAAAACACTATCTATGGAATTAGTCTAAACGCTAATTTTGAAGCAGGGGGTCAAAATCCTATAAGTTCTGAAGCTGCTTCGTCCTGACTCATAATTTGCCCTTTCCGATCAAATAGAATCGTTCCTACTTTTACGGAGGTATCAGCATATTTTTGGATATAGCCTTGAGCTTTTGCACTAATTTTTTGAGCAAGGGTCTTGAATACGATTTCAGACAATCCTTGTTCTACTAAATAGTGATGAGCTGCATCAGCCGTCTTCAAGCTTAAAATAGTTTGGACGACCTCTATATCATGGCTAACCAGAGCTACCGTCGCTGCTATAATTTCCAGCTTCGCATCAGCAAGGTGACTAGAAGTATTGAAAATACCTCCAGCTAGTTTAATTAATTTCCCATGATAGCCAATCAACAAAACCGATTGAGCCTCTCTCAAACCAGCCTCCACCAACAATGCTCCAATCCAGTTTCCTGTTTGGACCATAGATTTTTCTTGAATACCCAATCGAGTAGCAACTTGCTGCCCATTACTGCCAATACAAAAGACCAGATGAGGAGAATCCTTTACTTTTGCTTGGAGGGCTTGACGAAATTCATCTAAATGATCTGCTGCAGATAAGGGTTGAGAAATACCACTCGTGCCCAAGAGCGCCAGTCCTTCCAGGATGCCAAAAGCTTCATTGGAAGTGCGCTGGGCCAATTGACGACCTTGGGGAAGCATAATCTGGACGATAGCTGTTTTGTCTTGTGGAATCAGGGGTAATAGATTGCGTTCAAAAAGTTGCCGAGCATAGTTATAGATCGCAGGCTCCCCTGTGCTCGTTTTCCCTAGTCCTTCTCCTGCTTCTAAGACTAAGCGTTGGGATTGCAGAGTTGCTAATCGTACCCAGGCCCAAATGGGCGTATTTCGGGTTAGGTCTAGGTTATCTCCTGGGGCACTCAGGGTAATCGCTAAGGCACTGCCTGCCCCCAAAGCGGCAACTTGTTGAAGAGGAATTTCTGCTGTTCCTGGTAATAAATCAATCACTATTAACGGATTGGATTCCCCTAGGAGATGCATCAAGGCAGCCTTTGCAGCAGCCACCGCAAAAACAGGGAGGGTATAACCTGTTTTTGCCATTAAGAAACCCCTGAACGACAGTGTTGCTCACAAAAAGCTTGCACAACTTCCAGATCGTCCGTTTGGAGCGGATACGTAATCGGAGGTCTAGCAATCACCACCAACTTTACGCCCAAGGCTTTAGCCACCGCCTGTTTGATGGCAACACCCCCCGCTTCTCCACTGGCTTTCGTAATCACCGTATCGATCTGTAGACGTTGCCAGAGTTGATATTCCTGCTCATAGGTAAGGGGTAGGCGTGAAGGAATAAGACATTCTGGATCAAAACCTGCCCGTAAGGCTTGTTCCTCCGCCTCAGGGGTAGGCAAAATTCTGGCCCATAGTTTGGCTTGGGAATGCCAAGGAGCAAAAAGAGGCAGCGCTTTCACCCCTACCGTTAGCAAAACTCGATGTCCCCCTAAGTATTCCGGCTGCAACACCTGATCAAAATCAGGCAAGACCTGAGCAGGAGCCTCAATAGGAATCTCAGGACGCTCAAATCTCAAATAAGGCAAACCTGTTGCCATTGCCTGACGGGAGATCACTGGAGCAAAAGGATGAGAGGCATCAACGATACAGTTTATGGCCTGTTCTTGGAGGAACTGAGCGAGTCTTTCAGGCCTCAGAATTCCGACCATAACTTTGCCTGGCAATCTTTCATAAAGCTGAACTGCACTGGGCCTCGTTACCGTGGCCACCCAAGGATAGGAATGGGCGCTCAAGACCTGAGCAATCGCTCGACTCTCCTGGGTCCCACCAATAAGCCAGATCATCGAGGACCCTTATGCCGTTTGGTGGGGACGGAAGATATGGGCATGTCCTGGACTGTAGAGCTGAGAACGAGCCTCAGGACGTCCTTCTAGGGCTGGACTAATGATATAGAGCACTGTCCGATTCAATTGTGCCTCACGGGTGATCTGAGCCATTTCATCTAAACGACCAATCCGCACATACTCATCTGGCCAGCCTAGGCGATAACAAAGTGCCATGGTCGTTTCGGGAGGATAGTGGGTGAGCAACTGTTCTTGAGCCTTGGTGCAGTGATGGGCACTGAGATACAAACACAAAGAGGCTCGATGGGAGGCCAAGGAGGCCAAGTCTTCGGTGCTGGGAACTTCCGTTTGCCCTTGAGCACGGGTAAGAATGATGCTCTGCACCAAGTTGGGAACGGTTAGCTCTACCTGTAAACGGGCTGCTGCAGCCTGGAAAGCACTCACCCCCGGTACTATCTCAAAAGGCACTTCGTGCTGCCAAAGATGCACCATCAATTCGTGCAAAGCTCCATACAGCGAAGGATCCCCATCCTGGAGACGAACCACGATTTTTCCGGCCTGTACGCGCTCCAACACCAAGGGCCACCACGTTTCTAAAACCAAAGACCGAGTATCGATGCGCTCAACCTCTGGCGGGCAATAGTCCAGCATGTACTCTGGCACTAAAGAACCCGTATACAAGACCACATCCGCTCTAGCCAGCAGTTTCTGCCCGCGCACGGTAATCAACTCCGGGTCTCCAGGGCCAGCCCCAACAATGTAGACTTGCCCCATCGAAACTTTTTCATCCCGCATGCCGATAGGCTCCTTCGCTTTAGTGCCCACCATACTATGCACTATGCACACCCCAAATTTTGAGTCAGCCTCTGCAAAGTTTTAGGTACTTAAAAGGACAAGCCGTTGAGAATTGAGAAGATTTCATCCATCGTTCGATGCATTGATTAGGAGCTTCGGGTCCCATGCGAAAAGTGGTTCTGTTCATTGCTACCAGTCTGGATGGCTACATTGCTCGCTTATCTGGAGCGGTTGACTGGTTGTTCACGGATGAAGACTACGGTTATCAGGATTTCTTTGAGCGGGTTGATGTCGTGGTCATGGGTCGCAAAACCTATGAACAGGTTCTTTCCTTTGGTGCGTACCCTTACGGTAGCAAAATGAGCTTTGTTTTCACCCGGACGGCAAACCGATTTACCGATTCTGAGGTGTCCTTCGTCTCGGACGATATTCAGTCATTGATTAAGGAGCTTCAAGCTTCTGGGGATGGTGATATCTGGTTGATTGGGGGTGCTGAGTTAGTTCATTCTTTCTTGGAACAGGACTTGATCGACGAATTTGTTATCTCTGTGCATCCGATCCTTCTCGGGGCAGGCATTCCCCTGTTTCGGCAACCATCTCCGATCAGGTCGCTGCAGTTTCAGTCCGTGCAGAGTTTTAAGAGTGGGTTAGTACAGCTCAGCTATAAACGGGACTAAAACTTAGACTCAAGGCATACTATTGAACAGACAATTTACTAACCTCTAGCGTCCGGAGATTTAGAGTATTGGACCTTGAGCCTTGGGTATTTGGTATATCGGTATTTGGGTATATCGGTAGAGGAGAAGCCAGAGCACGATGAACGCGCAAAAGTCGCGGGAGCAATCCATCAGTCCTAGAGACTGGTCATGGCCTTTCTGGCCTTTGGTGCCCCTTTATCCCTATGGTAAGCGGCGGACCCTGCGCAAAGAAGTGGTTAAAGGCACGATCTGGACGTTCGATCAGATTCAAGGGATTTTGTCCGTCATCACGCCGATTCGCATGACGGTTGTGAAGCTCGATGAAGGCGGTCTGCTCGTCTATACCCCGGTTGCCCCAACCCGAGAGTGTATCCGGCTTGTTCGAGAATTGGTAGCAGAGCATGGGGATGTCAAATACATTATCCTCCCCACTGTTTCCGGCCTAGAGCACAAAGTGTTCGTCGGTCCATTCGCTAGACGCTTCCCCAACGCCCAGGTTTTCGTCGCGCCTGATCAGTGGAGCTTTCCCCTCAATCTCCCGCTGAGTTGGCTGGGTTTTCCTCTAGGACGTACGAATATCCTTCCAGCGGACAGCAGCAATGCACCCTTTGCCAACCAGTTCGATTACGCCATCCTCGGCCCGATTGGCGTTGGACAACCCTATGAAGAAGTGGCTTTCTTCCACAAACCAACCCGTACGCTACTCGTGATCGATGCGGTGGTTTCCATCTCAGAAGACCCTCCAGACATTGTCCAACTGGACCCCTTTCCCTTGCTATTCCATGCCAAGGATAGTGTGTTCGATGTTGTCGAAGACACAGAGGCAAACCGCCGCAAGGGATGGCAACGCATCTCCCTGTTCACGTTCTATTTTCAACCGAGTGCCCTAGAGGTCATCGGCTTCAAGCAGATGATCCGCGATGCGTGTAAAGCCCCGGACCGTTCCAAAAAAGCGTATTTCGGTCTCTTCCCCTTCCGCTGGAAACCTTCCTGGAAGCAATCCTTTGAGACACTCCAAGGCGAAGGACGTCTATTGGTGGCCCCTGTTTTACAGGCCCTTATCCTAAGCCGAGCCCCCCAGCAAACCCTCGCGTGGGCCGATAAAGTAGCGAGGTGGAATTTCCAACGGATTATTCCCTGCCACTCCGAATCACCGATCGAGGCAGGTCCGCAGCAGTTTCGACAAGCCTTCGCTTTTCTTGAGAAGAAACCCTCCCTTGATCGGAAAAATTACCTGCTTCCGGAAGAAGACTTTGAATTGCTTAGGAAAATTGAGAAAGCCCTGTCGCTCCCTCCCCCACCGGAGGAATTTTGCAGGAAATAAAACCTTCGGCTTTTGGCGTGCCTGTCTTGGAACGTACTCTGTTACATTTCGTAATATTTTTTGCAAACATTCTCCTTGGGATGAGAAGAAATTTTGCGTTTGCAAACACTATCCTGAAGAGGATTTCAAGCTTATCGAGGCCTAATTGAAAGGACGGAGACACGGGTGAAGGGGCAAGGTCCAAATCCTCAGATATGACAATTTCCTTAAAACTGAAGCTCTCTAAGCTTCCTTGTTGCACAATCCACACAAGCTAGAGTTAAAATTCCTGCTCTTTAAATACTCCCTTAGTAGGCCAGCCATCCACTATGAACCCCAACGAACTGCCAGCGAAACAGGGCCTGTACGATCCACAGTTCGAGCACGATGCCTGTGGGGTCGGCTTTATTGTGCAAATGAAGGGAAAAAAATCCCATGATATTGTGACGCAGGCCTTGACCATCCTGGTGAACCTGGACCACCGTGGGGCCTGTGGTTGCGAAACGAATACAGGGGATGGAGCCGGCATTTTGATGCAGGTGCCGCACAAGTTCTTGAAAAAAGTAACAGCCCTAGAAAATATCACGCTGCCAGAAGCCGGTCAGTATGGCGTCGGCATGATTTATTCCTCCCCCGACCCCGAGGCAAGGGCCAAGAGCCGACAGATCTTCGAACAACTTGTGGAAGAAGAAGGACTACAGGTGCTGGGCTGGCGTGATGTGCCCACGGATAATTCATCGATGGGGAATACTGCCAAGTCAAGTGAGCCGTTTATGGAGCAGGTCTTCATTCAACGCCCCGCCGATTTGGCGGATGATTTGGCCTTTGACCGGAAGCTCTACGTCATCCGCAAGCGGTCGCACAACGCCATTCGCACGGCCAAGATCGATTCTTGCTGGTATCCCTCCAGCCTTTCCTGCCGCACGATAGTCTACAAAGGAATGCTGATGCCCGTGCAGGTAGGGCAGTATTATCCCGACCTTCACGATCCAGATATGGAGAGTGCCTTGGCCTTGGTCCACTCCCGGTTTAGTACGAATACCTTTCCCAGTTGGGAACGGTCACACCCCTATCGCTACATCGCCCATAATGGCGAGATCAACACGATGCGCGGCAATATCAACTGGATGATTGCCCGTCAGTCTTTGTTGCAGTCGGAGCTTTTCGGTGAGGACATCCAGAAGATTCAGCCCGTGATCAACATGGAAGGTAGTGATTCCACCATTTTTGACAATGCCCTGGAACTGCTGGTGCTGGCAGGGCGGTCGCTACCGCATACGGTGATGATGATGATTCCTGAGCCCTGGGCGGCCCATGAGTCGATGAGCGATGAGAAGAAAGCATTTTATGAGTATCACTCCTGCCTAATGGAACCGTGGGATGGTCCCGCCTCGATTGCGTTTACCGACGGCACGATGATCGGTGCGGTGCTCGACCGCAATGGCCTCCGTCCCTCTCGCTACTACGTAACCAAAGACGACCTCGTGATCATGGCCTCCGAAGCAGGTGTATTGCCGATTGAACCGGAGCGGATTGCCGAGAAAGGCCGTTTAGAGCCCGGTCGCATGTTCCTCGTCAACATGGAAGAAGGCCGCATCGTCACCGATGAAGAGATTAAAACCCAAATCGCTAGAGAGCACCCTTATCGGGAGTGGATCAACCAGCACATGGTTGAACTCTCGAAGGTGAAAGATGCACCGGAGGTGCCGGAGCCAGACCATAAGACTGTCCTACAGCGTCAAATCGCCTTTGGCTACACCTTTGAAGAACTGCGTATGTTGCTGGCTCCGATGGCACGGGATGGTGTCGAGGCCATCGGAGCCATGGGTTCCGATACGCCGCTGGCTGTGCTCTCTGACCGCCCTAAACTGCTGTACGAATACTTCCAGCAACTCTTCGCCCAAGTCACCAATCCACCGATTGATTCCATCCGTGAGGAAATTATCACCTCGACGGAGACGACCATTGGTTCTGAGCGCAACTTGCTCAAACCTGAGCCTGAAAGTTGCCATTTGATCGAGCTAAAAACGCCAATCCTCAGCAATGAAGAACTGGCAAAGCTCAAGCATATAGCAGAGGGCCAATTTAAATCGATTACGCTCCCAATTCTGTTCAATCCGAAGTCCGGGGTGAAAGGACTTGAGCAGGCGATGGACGAGCTTTGTGCGCAGGCAAACCGTGCCATTATTGCCGGGGTGAATATCATCATCCTCTCCGACCGTGGTGTGGATAAAGCACATGCCCCGATTCCGGCCCTCCTTGCCGTGGCTGGACTGCATCACCACTTGATTCGTGAAGGCACGCGCACACGGGTGGGTCTTGTGCTCGAATCCGGGGAACCCCGGGAAGTGCATCACTACGCGACCCTGATTGGCTATGGCTGCGGGGCTATAAATCCCTATCTTGCCTTTGAGACCCTCGATGACATGATTCGCCAGGGCTTACTGGTCGATATTGACCACAAGACTGCCTATAAGAACTACATCAAAGCAGCGACGAAGGGTGTTGTTAAAGTCGCCTCCAAAATTGGAATCTCGACGTTACAGAGCTATCGTGGTGCCCAGATTTTTGAGGCCATTGGCCTGAACCAATCGGTTGTCGATCGTTACTTCACCTGGACGGCGACACGGATTGAGGGTGCGGACCTCGAAGTGATTGCGAAGGAAGCGATTTTACGGCATAGCCATGCCTTTCCAGACCGTCCTGTGGATGGTCATACCCTGGATGTTGGGGGTGAATATCAGTGGCGCAAAGAAGGTGAGGCCCACCTGTTCAGCCCAGAGACTATTCATACGCTGCAAAAGGCGGTGCGGGGAGGCAGCTATGAGCTGTATAAGCGATACGCGGCCCTGGTGAACGAGCAGGGACAGAAGCACTATACGCTGCGCGGACTGCTTGAATTCAAGCAGCGACCATCCGTGCCCATCGAGGAAGTCGAATCGATTGAGGCTATTCTCAAGCGTTTCAAAACAGGGGCAATGAGCTACGGCTCGATCTCCAAGGAAGCCCACGAAACCCTGGCAATTGCCATGAACCGCATCGGCGGCAAGTCGAACACGGGAGAAGGGGGCGAAGACCCGGACCGCTATACGTGGACGAACGAGCGGGGCGACTCGAAAAATAGTGCGATTAAACAGGTTGCGTCTGGTCGCTTTGGAGTTACTAGCCTCTATCTGTCCCAAGCTAGGGAAATTCAGATCAAGATGGCGCAGGGCGCGAAACCCGGTGAGGGCGGACAGCTTCCCGGAAAGAAGGTATATCCGTGGATTGCCAAGGTGCGTCACTCGACACCAGGGGTTGGCCTGATCTCGCCACCACCCCACCACGATATCTATTCGATCGAAGACCTCGCTGAATTGATTCATGACTTGAAGAATGCAAATCGGGCGGCACGGATTAGCGTCAAGCTCGTCTCCGAAGTCGGGGTCGGTACGATTGCGGCGGGAGTCGCCAAAGCGCACGCGGATGTCGTCCTCATCTCAGGCTACGACGGGGGTACCGGTGCTTCCCCCCAGACGTCCATTAAGCATGCGGGACTGCCTTGGGAACTGGGCCTCGCAGAAACCCACCAGACCTTGGTCCTGAACAACCTCCGTTCGCGGATTGTGGTCGAAACCGATGGACAGATGAAGACGGGACGGGATGTGGTGATTGCAGCCTTGTTGGGAGCAGAGGAGTTCGGTTTTGCCACTGCCCCTTTAGTCACCCTTGGTTGCATCATGATGCGGGTTTGCCATCTCAACACCTGCCCAGCCGGTATTGCCACCCAAGATCCTTATCTGCGCCAGAACTTCACGGGTGACCCTGATCATGCCGTGAACTTCATGACCTTCATTGCCCAGGAAGTCCGCGAACTGATGGCCCAACTCGGTTTCCGCACCCTCAATGAAATGGTTGGCCGTACCGATGTGCTCGATCCGAAGAAAGCGGTCGCCCATTGGAAGGCGAAGGGTCTTGATTTCTCGAAGATTCTCTACCAACCGCAGGTGGGACCAGAAGTGGGTCGCTATTGCCAGATTCCACAGGACCATGGCCTTGAGAAATCTCTCGACATGACGGTGCTCCTCGACCTTTGTAAGGCAGCTATCGAGCAGGGTGAGTCTATAAGATTGGCGGCACCCCTCCCGATCAAGAACGTAAACCGTGCCGTTGGTACGATTCTCGGTAATGAAATCACCAAGCGTCACTGGGAAGGACTGCCAGAAGATACCATTCATCTGCATTTCCAAGGCAGTGCGGGTCAAAGCTTTGGTGCCTTTGTCCCGAAGGGTGTCACCCTCGAACTCGAAGGGGATGCGAATGACTATCTCGGGAAGGGACTCAGCGGCGGCAAGATTATTCTCTATCCACCAGCCGCTTCCACCTTTGTCGCAGAGGACAACATCATCATCGGCAACGTAGCGCTTTATGGGGCAACCTCCGGTGAGGTCTATATTCGTGGGATTGCCGGTGAACGTTTCTGCGTCCGCAACTCTGGCGTGAACACGGTCGTTGAAGCGGTCGGTGATCACGGCTGCGAATATATGACCGGAGGCAAAGTCGTCGTGCTTGGGCGCACTGGGCGTAACTTTGCGGCGGGTATGAGCGGTGGGGTTGCCTATATCCTCGATGAGGAGGGTGATTTTGCGACACGCTGCAACACGCAGATGGTCGGGCTCGAAAAACTGGAAGACCCAGAGGAAATCAATGACCTTCATCAGTTGATTCAGCGCCATGTCGATTATACCCAGAGCCAGAAGGCCCTTAAGGTTCTCGCGCACTGGGAAGCAATGGTGCCTAAATTCGTCAAAGTGATGCCGAGGGATTACAAGCGCGTACTACAAGCGCTGCAAGAAGCTCTGAAAGATGGCTTGAGTGGCGACGATGCTCTCTCTGCCGCTTTTGAAGCAAACGCCCGCGACGTCGCCCGCATCAGTGGTAGCTAGGATTTATGACTTTTGTGGGGAGGAACGGCCATTCCGACCTGCAACACCTTACTAAATGGCCATTCTTGAGACACGACCATGGGAAAACCAACCGGCTTTATTGAATATCTCCGCGAGGCACCGTCTGAAATAGCGCCCCTCGAACGCATCCGCAACTGGGATGAATTCCACCTGCCTATGGAGGAGGACAAACTCCGCACCCAAGGCGCTCGCTGTATGGACTGCGGTATTCCATTTTGTCATACGGGTTCGGTCATCAGTGGGATGGCGAGCGGTTGTCCGGTCAATAACCTAATCCCTGAATGGAACGACCTCATCTATCGCGGACTCTGGCGCGAAGCGCTTGATCGCCTGCACAAGACCAACAACTTCCCCGAATTCACTGGCCGCATTTGCCCTGCTCCCTGCGAAGGAGCCTGTGTCCTTGGTATCAATAATCCGCCCGTCACGATCAAAAACATCGAGTACTCAATCATTGACAAAGGTTGGGAAGAAGGCTGGATCACCCCTGAACCACCCCTTAAACGCACCGGAAAGAACGTTGCCATCATCGGCTCCGGTCCTGCAGGTCTATGCGCTGCGGCCCAACTCAACAAAGCAGGACATTGGGTGACGGTATTTGAACGGGCGGACCGTCCGGGGGGCTTGTTGATGTACGGCATCCCTAATATGAAGCTGGATAAGGAAGCCGTGGTGCTTCGTCGCCTGAATGTTCTGGAGGCGGAGGGGGTCAAGTTTGTCTGTAACACAGAGGTCGGTAAAGACCTGCCCGTGGAACAACTGCTCCAAGAATTCGACTCCGTAGTGCTCTGTACTGGAGCTACCAAGCCCCGTGACCTGCCCGTCGAAGGTCGACCGCTGAAGGGTATCCATTTTGCGATGGATTTCCTGACGGCGAATACGAAGGCGGTTCTGGACAAGAACGAAACCCCACTCTCGGCTGAAGGAAAGGATGTCGTTATCATTGGCGGTGGGGACACGGGTACGGACTGCGTGGGCACCTCGATTCGCCACGGCTGCAAGAGTCTGGTACAGCTTGAAATCATGCCCAAACCTCCATCAGACCGCGCTTCCGACAATCCTTGGCCCGAATGGCCCAAGGTCTACAAGATGGACTACGGTCAAGAGGAAGCGGCCGCCCGGTTCGGAGAAGACCCACGCGGCTATCTGACCACCACCACGAAGTTTGAAGGGGATGAGAACGGACAGGTCAAAGCCGTTCATACCGTCCAGGTGCAGTGGGCGAGAAATGAAAAGGGACAGTTCATCCCAGTACCAATTCCGGGCACGGAGAAAATCTTGCCCGCGCAGCTTGTTCTGCTCGCCATGGGATTCCTTGGTCCTGAGCAAGTGTTGCTCGATGCACTTGGGGTGGAGCGTGACCCCCGCAGCAACGTGAAAGCTGACTACGGTACCTATACCACCAGCATTCCTGGTGTCTTTGCAGCGGGTGACTGCCGCCGTGGTCAGAGCCTTGTCGTCTGGGCTTTCAATGAAGGTCGCGGTGCAGCCCGCGCCTGTGACCTTTACCTTATGGGTAGTACTGATTTACCTTAGGAGGATAACTAGCTACAGTCCAGTCCCGCGTTTTGCTTCTGAATCTTATACATGAAGAGACAAGGAAAGGAATATGATGCAATTTTCTCCGCAAACCGTCTACGACAATCTCAAAATGCTTGAGCGTGTTGACGTTGCTACGAGTGCGCTCTACCGCCAACTGGCTCAAGATGTATTGGGGGATCCGGAAGTTAGTCTCGCTTGGAGACGAGCGATTGCTGATCGTCTCAACCAAGCTAACTACCTCCTTGGGAAAGTAACCGTTGTCGATAACGATAGTTATTAGCCCGAAATAGCCAAGAAAAATGGATAGTTTGACCGGATATCCTGGTGTAGAGAACTGGGAATATTTCAGCGCTGGGTGAATACTGTTCACGGATACCCTCGTGCTTAAGTTTGCATATCAATCATTTCCTCGCGATCGCCTGCATTCTCCAAAATCTCACTCATCGTACCCGCCCCAATACTGTTCGGTTAAGGTTTAGGCAGTGCTGTGAATAGCGAAAGTTCTTTTCTCAACGAAATAATCCGAGTTGTTTCTTGGTTAGGTTCGGTGAATACAATTACTACAACACGCTCATCTAGCAGTCCCGATCCATCCGATCTTCACCATAGTCTCTGCGCTCATCAAGGTCAACTACCATTGGCAAGTCAAAAATCCGATAAGCATCAGCAAAATCGAAGCCATGCCTCTCAATGTTGATCTCATTTTTTTGCTCATCGCACTCAAAATTCATGGGTTCAACTCATCACGCGTGCAATATGGCTGACAGGTTTAGGGTACAACAAACTCTCAAACCTTTTGCGAATCAGTGGATATAAATTAAAGACATAGTGATCTGTTAGCCATTCTTTTGGATTACTTTCGAAAACTCTTTTGCCATTTGCTCAACAGTCAAGCGAGCTGATGAAAACGCAATCTGTCTGCTAAGCTCGGGGCTTAATTGGCACCATCATCCAGAGCAAGCCAAGGGTGCTTCTCCCCCCCCAAATACCCTTCGGGAATCTTCGATATGGGGGGCCGGGGGGGCTTAAGTCAATGAGAATGTTATCCTGAAGCCTATGTACGTCCTAGGAATCATCTGTCATGGGCAGCACGAAGCTGCCGCAGCGCTCTTGGCTGATGGAAAAGTAATCGCAGCGGCTGAAGAAGAGCGCTTTAGTCGGATTAAATTTGACAGTTCTTTCCCGAAGCAGGCAATTCAATATTGCCTTGACTATGCGGGGATCAAAAGCAGCCAGCTCAGTGCGGTGGGCTTTGGGTTTGACCCGAGGCGCAAATTAGCCGAAAAAGCGGCTCATATACTCAAGTTTTTGCCTGAGTCCATGACCTTGGTGAAGACCAGGGGTAAATTGCTGGACCGTATGAACCGTATTGTGGAACAGGTGCGTGAAGAACTGGACTATAGAGGCCCTGTGCTGCGCCTGAATCATCATCTTTGCCATGCGGCCAGTACGTTCTATGCTTCTCCCTTTGAATCGGCCTCGGTGCTGACTCTGGATGGTGTGGGCGACTGGGAAAGCGTCTGGTGGGGTATAGGTGATGGCAATGGCCTCCGCGAACTGGGAACTATTGACTGGCCGAATTCGATTGGGCATGTCTACAGCGCCTTCACGGACTACCTCGGCTTTAAGCCCTTTAGTGACGAATATAAGGTGATGGGATTGGCTCCCTATGGAGCGCCCAAGTATCTAGAGAAGGTCGCCCAAGTCATGTATCCAACGGATACTGGGATCGGTATCGACTACAGCTATTTTAATTATCAAGTGGGTAAATCCCCCCGCTATAGTCCGCGCTTTGTGGAACTTTTCGGTCCAGCGCTGAGAGAGAAAAATAATGAAGAAGTCCCCCAACACTATCGGGACGTCGCTTCTTCTCTACAAGCTCAGACAGAATTGATGATTTTCCACTTAGTTAAACGCCTTATTCAAGAAACAGGCAACCGGAATCTTTGTATGGCTGGTGGAGTGGCTATGAATTCCGTGGCGAATGGCAAACTGATCAGCGAAGGCTATGTGGACCGTCTCTATGTTCCGCCCTGTGCTTCTGATGCCGGAGTCGCTTTAGGGGCAGCCTATTTGGCTCATTTGGAAGTAGGAGGGACACGGGAACGTCATCATCTAGACACCGGACTCTTAGGCCCTGCCTACGACGATAAAGACTTGGAAGCGGCTCTGAATAAGGCTGGATTGGTCTATGAACGCCAAGAGGATATTACCCAGAAGGTGGCCGAGATGTTGGCCGATGGGAAGGTCGTCGGTTGGTTTCAGGGGCGTATGGAATTTGGACAGCGGGCTTTAGGGAGTCGCTCGATCGTGGCAGACCCACGCCGGGCCGAGATGAAAGATATTGTCAATGCCAAAATCAAATTCCGGGAAATGTTTCGTCCGTTTGCTCCTTCCGTTTTGGAAGAACGGGCCACAGAATTTTTTGAGATCCCTCCCGGTGGTCAAGCCGATTTCATGACCCAGGTTTATCCTGTTCTTCCCAATGCAGGTATTCCTGCGGTCACCCATGTGGATGGTTCTGGACGGGTCCAAACGGTCAAAAAATCCGTCAATCCCCGCTATTGGCAAATGATCGCCCATTTTGATGAACTCACTGGCGTTCCTGTCGTGCTCAACACTTCCTTTAACGTCAAAGGTCAACCCATTGTGAATACTCCCACAGAAGCGATTGAGACCTTCCTCGCCACAGAAATGGATGGTTTGGCGCTCGGAGACTTCTTGGTATTGAAACCTCTCCTCAATCTTCAGGTTGCTGAAAACCTAACTGCCGGGTGATAGCCCAAATCACCACAAAGAAGATACCCAGGAAGACTAGACCAATGAGCCCCG
>Ga0208588_1000404_pt1 | contig 14017 bp, 16 predicted proteins | sample NGESurshal092012_8_FD_184483 | JGI IMG/M metagenome (GOLD analysis project Ga0208588, IMG submission 184483) | Arctic peat soil microbial communities from Barrow, Alaska - NGEE Surface sample 415-3 shallow-092012 (SPAdes) | ecosystem: Environmental > Terrestrial > Soil > Wetlands > Peat ...
TGGGCTGCCGTTCCAGTTCGGCGGGACAGCGCTGCTCATCGTCGTGGGTGTGGCGCTGGACACGGTCCAGCAGATCGAAGGCCACCTCATCAGCCGCAACTACGAGGGCTTTGCCGGAGCACGCGGCCCCCGCATCCGCGGTCGGCTGAGGCCAGCGGCATAAGGGAGTCGTTCCCGGGAGGGGTTCGATGAACCTGGTCCTGCTCGGACCACCAGGCGCGGGGAAGGGGACGCAGGCGAAGCGGCTGGTGGCCCGCTGGGGCATCCCCCAGGTGTCGACCGGGGACATCCTCCGGCAAGCGGTCAAGGACGGCACGGAGCTCGGTCAGCAGGCCGGGCCCCTGATGGCGGCCGGCAAGCTCGTGCCGGACGCGCTGGTGGTCGGAATCGTCAAGGAGCGGCTGCTCCAGCCCGACGCGGTCACGGGCTTCATCCTCGATGGCTTTCCGCGCACCATTCCCCAGGCCGAGAAGCTGGACGAGGGCCTCCGGGCGCACGGCAAGGCGCTCGATTCCGTCATCTCGCTCGAGGTGCCCATCGAGACGCTGGTGGAGCGCATCTCGGGGCGGCGGAGCTGTCCGCGCGACGGGAGCGTCTATCACGTGGTGCAGAACCCGCCCCGGCGGGAGGGCCTGTGCGACCTGTGCGGGGCCGCCCTGGTCCAGCGCGAGGACGACAAGGCAGAGAGCGTCCGCACCCGGATGCAGGCCTACGCTGCGTCCACGGCGCCCCTGAAGGACTTCTACGCGGGCAGGGGCCTGCTCCACGTCGTGGACGGGGTCGGCGCTCCGGAGGCGATCGAGGCCGCCGTGGCCCAGGCGGTCGGCCGCCGATAGGCAGGGTCCCGGCTCCCAGTTATCGTCCTCGCGTGACAGTGGAGCTCAAGAGCGCCCCGGAGATCGAGCGCATGCGGCGCGCCGGGCGGATCGTCGCCGAGATCCTCGACGCGCTCGAGGAGGCGGTGGCCCCCGGGGTGAGCACCTGGGACCTCGACGCGCTCGCCGAGCGGCTCATCCAGGAGAAGGGGGCGAAGAGCGCCTTCAAGGGCTACCGGGGCTTTCCGGGGGTGCTCTGCGCGAGCATCAACCACGAGGTGGTGCACGGCATCCCCAGCCGGAGCCGCAAGCTCGCCGAGGGGGATCTGCTCAAGCTCGACTTTGGCGTCTCGGTGGAGGGCTTCTACGGGGATGCAGCGCGGACGGTCCCGGTGGGGAAGGTGACCGAGCAGGCCCGCCGGCTCTCCGAGGCGACCCGCGAGTCGCTCGATGCGGCCATCGCCGCGATCCGGCCGGGGAACCGCATCGGAGACATCGGCCACGCGGTGCAGTCCCATGTGGAGAAGCTCGGCTTCTCGGTGGTGCGGGACTTCGTGGGTCACGGCATCGGGCGGAAGCTTCACGAGGCCCCCCAGGTGCCCAACTACGGCCGTCCAGGCACACTGGAATCGCTCCGTCCGGGGATGGTCCTGGCCGTGGAACCCATGGTGAACGCGGGGACCCATGCGGTGGACGTCCTCGACGACGGGTGGACTGCCGTGACGCTGGATGGGCGGCTATCGGCGCACTGGGAGCACACCATCCTCGTCACCGAGGGTGGCCACGAGGTGCTCACCCGGGCCCTTCCCGGGACAACGGCTTGAAATGTCGAGGCCTGGCCGGTAGAAGAGCTTGCTTCAGCGCGGCCCGGCTGGTAAGGCGGCGCGCTTTCCCGTGTACGTCGGTCTGTTTGTCGAAGGGGTCAGTCTGCCGAGATTTCGAAGGTCGGAGAGGGTCGCTGCGGTGCCGAAGGACGATGCCATCGAGGTGGAGGGGACGGTCATCGAGCCTCTCCCCAACGCGATGTTCCGGGTGGTCCTCGACAACGGGGGTCACAAAGTGCTCGCGCACATCTCGGGAAAGATGCGGATGCACTTCATCCGGATTCTCCCGGGCGACAAGGTGAAGCTGGAGCTGTCGCCGTACGACCTCACCCGGGGTCGCATCACCTACCGGGCGAAGTAGCAGGTCCCCCTTCCAGAGTGGAGCCGGCAAGGGCCACTCGTTCAGGAGTCGGTGTCGCCATGAAGGTCCGCGCGTCGGTGAAGAAGATCTGCGACAAGTGCAAGGTGATCCGCAGGAAGCGGGTCGTCCGGGTGATCTGCGCGGCGAACCCGCGTCACAAGCAGCGCCAGGGCTAAGCGCCCCGGGCAAGAACGAGGAACCAGAACAGCATGGCTCGCATCGCCGGCATCGACCTTCCCCCCGCCAAGCGGGTGGTGATCTCTCTGCAGTACATCTACGGGATCGGCAACAAGGCCGCCCACGAGATCGTGACCAAGGCCAAGGTGGATCTGACCACCCGAACCAAGGACCTCACCGAGGACCAGACTCGCGCCATCCGCGAGATCATCGAGGCCGACTACAAGGTCGAGGGTGATCTCCGGCGGGAGGTCACCATGAACATCAAGCGGCTGATGGACCTGGGCTGCTACCGCGGCCTGCGCCACCGCAAGGGCTTGCCCGTCCGCGGACAGCGCACCCACACCAACGCCCGGACCCGGAAGGGGCCCAAGCGCGGGATCATCCGGCCCAAGGCCACCGCTCCCACCACCACCCGGGCGTAACGCAGCTTCAACACTGACCAGAGACCACTCGAATGGCCGAAGAAGTCACGCCTCCCGAAGCAGCAGCCCCTGACGCCGCCGCGGGCGCCGCACCCGCCGCCGAGAAGCGCGTCAAGCGCAAGGGGAAGAAGAACATCCTCAACGGTGTGGTGCACATCCAGAGCACCTTCAACAACACCATCATCACCATCTGTGACGTCTCGGGGAACGTGATCTCCTGGTCGTCCGCCGGTGCCCGCGGTTTCAAGGGCAGCCGCAAGTCCACGCCGTTCGCCGCGCAGGTGGCCGCCGGTGACGCCGCTGCGAAGGCCATGGAGCACGGCCTGAAGAACGTGACGGTGATGGTGAAGGGCCCCGGCGCTGGCCGCGAGTCGGCCCTCCGCGCGCTCGCCGCCGCCGGCCTGAAGATCTCGCTGATTCGCGACGTGACCCCCATTCCGCACAACGGATGCCGGCAGCCGAAGCGCCGCCGCGTCTAGACCTTCCCTGGAGAACTGATTTGGCCCGCTACACCGCCAGCGCCTGCCGCATCTGCCGTCGCGAGAACCTCAAGATGTATCTGAAGGGGGACCGCTGCTACACCGACAAGTGCGCCATCGAGCGCCGCCCCTATCCGCCGGGCCAGCACGGCCAGGGCCGGGTGAAGTTCAGCGGTTACGGGGTGCAGCTGCGCGAGAAGCAGAAGGTCAAGCGCATGTACGGGCTGCTCGAGTCGCAGTTCCGCGGCTCGTTCCGCCGCGCGGCCCACGCCAAGGGCAAGACCGGTGAGACCCTGCTCCAGCTGCTCGAGCTGCGGCTGGACAACGTGGTGTTCCGGATGGGCTTCGCCGACACCCGCGCCGAGGCCCGGCAGCTGGTCCGGCACGGTCACTTCACGGTGAACGGCAAGCGGGTGAACATCCCCTCCTACGAGGTGAAGCCGGGCAGCGTCATCGAGGTGGCCGAGAAGAGTCGGAAGATGATCCGCATCGCCGAGGCGCTGGAGACGGTGGACCGACGCGGCATCCCCCAGTGGATCGACCTGGACAAGAAGGCGATGAAGGGCACGGTGAAGAGCGTCCCGAACCGCGAGGACCTCACCATGCCGATCCAGGAGCAGCTGATCGTCGAATTGTACTCGAAGTAGGGATCCCAGATCGGGGAGCCCTCCAGCAAGTAGGTCCGCAGCAACGGAGCGCGTCCTCCCGTCATCCGGACGGGTAAGTCGGTGGCGTCGCTCCTCGAAGAGGAAGGAAGCAGTCCATGGCTGAAGCATTCAACGCGAAGAACTGGCGCGATCTCATCAAGCCCCGGCGGATGGAGATCGACCCCGAGTCCGTCTCCCAGACGTACGCCAAGTTCGTGGCCGAGCCGCTCGAGCGGGGCTTCGGGACCACGCTGGGCAACTCGCTGCGGCGGGTGCTGCTGAGTTCCCTGCAGGGCGCGGCGATCACCGCCGTCCGCATCGAGGGCGTGGAGCACGAGTTCACCACCGTGCCGGAGGTGACCGAGGACGTCACCGACATCGTCCTGAACCTCAAGGAAGTCCTGCTCCGGATGCACACCAACGAGCCGAAGACGCTCCGGATCGAGGTCGAGGGACCCAAGGAGGTCAAGGCGGGTGACATCATCGCCGACGACCAGGTGGAGATCCTCAACCCCGGTCACGTCATCTGCACGCTGTCCGAGGGCGGGAAGCTCCGGATGGAGATGATCTGCCGCCGTGGCCGCGGCTACGTGCCAGCGATCAACAACAAGAATCCCGGGGATCCGCTCGGCACCGTCCCCATCGACGCGCTGTTCTCGCCCATCCGCAAGGTGAACTACCAGGTGACCAACGCCCGCGTGGGCCAGGTGACCGACTACGACAAGCTCAGCCTCGAGGTATGGACCGACGGTTCGGTCACCCCCCAGGACGCGGTGGCGTACGCGGCGAAGATCATCAAGGAGCAGCTGACGGTCTTCATCACGTTCGACGAGACCGAGGAGCCGGTCGTCGCCGAGGCGCCGAAGGAGGAGGCGAAGCTCAACGAGAACCTCTTCCGCAGCGTGGACGAGCTCGAGCTGAGCGTCCGCAGCGCCAACTGCCTCCAGCAGGCGAACATCAAGACCATCGGTGACCTCGTCCAGCGCTCCGAGGCCGAGATGCTGAAGACCAAGAACTTCGGCCGGAAGTCGCTGAAGGAGATCAAGGAGATCCTCGCCGAGATGGGGCTCTCCCTCGGGATGAAGCTCGACAGCTGGCCGCAGCGCCCCGGCGCGGCACCGGCCTCCACCGAGCCCAAGGCGTAGGCGTCACCACACACGCAGTATTCGGCCCGGGTACCTGACACGGCCCGGGAAAGGACGGACGAGCCGTGCGTCACCGTGTTGGACACAGGAAGCTGCAGAAGAACACCAGCCACCGGCTGGCGATGCTGGACAACATGGTCGCCTCGCTCCTCGAGCACGAGGCGATCAAGACCACCGTGCCCAAGGCGAAGGAGGCCCGCCGGCTCGCCGAGCGGATCATCACGCTCGGCAAGCGCGGGGGCCTGGCCAACGTCCGGCTGGCGGAGCGCACTGTGCGCAGCCGGGTCCTGCTCCAGAAGGTCTTCGGCGAGCTGAAGGACCGCTACGCCGCGCGCCCGGGCGGCTACACCCGCATCATCCGGCTCGGCCACCGCGTCGGCGACGCCGCGGAGATGGCGCTCCTGGAGCTGGTGGACCGGCCGGCGAAGGCCGAGGCGACCGAGAAGAAGGAGTAGGCCGGCGTCAGCCGTCGGCCAGCACGCCCGGCGGTCACTGCGGCTGTCCGTCCTTGAGGAGCAGCACGCTGCCCTTCCGGGTGTGGAGCTCGATCTCGGTGGCCTTCAGGTTGAAGGGGGCGAGCTTGCCGTTGTCGCCCATCAATTGCTTGGGGGTGATGGTCACGAAGGCGCGCGGCTCCACGTGACTGATTGCCGCCCGGTATCCATGGTTCACCACCACCACCACGTCCTCCCAGGCCCGGTCACTCTCGTTGGAGAGCACGTAGGCCGGGTGGTCGGTCTGTTCTCCGAGGATCAGCCGCGCCCCGAGCGAGCTGCTCGGACCCATGAGCGTTGGCGCTCCGGGGCAGGCCACGAACACTCCGGCGAGGCTGAGCACCGCCCAGGCGGCGAGGATCGCGGCCTTGAACTTGAAGTACCGGTCTGCGTTGCGGAAGTCCTCCCAGGTCTCGCGGAGGATGGCCGCGACGTTGAGCGCCGTGCTCTCCGCCTCGGTGCGGATGCGCGCCTGGAGTGGCAGGCCGTCCTCGTCGAGCGCGAGCGGCTCGCTCCGCGTCGCGCTCACCGTTCGTCCGGCGAGCAGAGCAGCCTGGTGGGGCGGCAAGTTCCGTCCTGGTGGTCGCATGCGGCCGGGGGTCAGTCTACACGAGACCAATCGGCCGGCCTGCCCTGTGCGTCCGCGCTGCCGGGTGCTGTAGTCCTGTGCAGCGTGTTCCCGGTCTCCGCCATTCTTCAGGGAGCCCCCGCCCTGTGAGGGAGGTCTACATCGTCGCCACCGAGGACGCCGAGCCGCTCGGCGCGGAGGGGATCGGCGAGGCGTTCGAGACCGAGGACGTGACCGTGGAGCTGGACGAGAGCCCGGGGAGCTTCCGTCTGCACTCGGCCGAGGCCGACATCGCCGTCCGGTTCGAGGCGCTCGAGACCCCGCTCGGCTGGACCCCGGAGCTGCTGACCGGCAGCGAGTCGGCCCATGCACGGCTCCGGCGCGCCCGTGGGCTGTACCGGGTGGGCTTCGAGACCCCACCCGGGAGCCAGCCCACCGTGGGCGTGTTCGAGGCGCTGTGGTGCGTCCGAGGGCTGCTCGAGCAGCGCGAGGGGGTGCTGCTCGATGCGAGCGCCTTCAAGCTCCACGAGGAGGAGGACGTCCGGGAGATCACCGAGCTGGACTTCGACATCCGCGACCACGTGAACCTCCATGCCATGGAGGCCGCGCCGGGCGATGCGCCGCTCTGGGTGCACTCGCACGGCATGGGCAAGTTCGGGCAACGCGACGTAGAGATCTTCCACCTCGCCGAGGCGGATCTGCTCCCCGCCGAGAGCTTCCTCCACGAGCTCTGCACCGACCTCGCGTTCGGGGAGGGGCCGGTGCCGCGCATGCCCATGGAGACCAGCAACGGCGAGGCCTTCATGCTCGTCTCGTCGGAGGAAGCCCGGCACGGGATGCTGGGCGTGCCCCTGGACACCTTCGAGGGACACGAGGGGGAGTGCTGGACGGTGGTGTCCCCGGAGGGCCGTCACACCACCTCCGAGCTGCTGCGGCCTTACCGGGGCCGCTTCGAGCAGGAGGATCCGACCCGCTCCCAGGCGCTCGCGGCCCAGGCAGCGCGACTTCGCCCGGCCTTCAAGGCGCGCTTCCACCGCCGGGGCCTGATGGAGCCGCTGACCTTCCTGGTCCGCGCCGCGTTCGAGACGCATCCGGACGGCGACCCCGTCCAGGAGAACCTCTGGCTGGAGGTGCTGGCCTGGGAGGACGGCCGCATCACCGGGAAGCTCATCGACGGCGCGGCCCACACCACCGAGTGGCGCAAGGGCGCCTCGGTCGAGATCGAGGAGGACGCGGTGAATGCCGTGGCCATGGGGCGCGAGGGACGTCCGCTCGAGGACGGCGAGATGCAGGGTGTGCTGCTCGCGGAGCGTCCCAGCTGATGGAGGTCCGGCTCTCGGGGGAGGTGGAGCAGGCCCGGTCGGGGGGCAAGGCGATCGTGGTGCTCGAGTCGTCGGTCATCGCCCAGGGGCTGCCCCACCCGGTGAACCTCGAGGCGGCGCGCGCCTGCGAGGAGGCGGTCCGGAGGGCCGGCGCGGTGCCCGCGGTGGTGGCGGTGATGGACGGCGTCGTCCGCTGCGGGCTGTCGACGGAGGAGGTCCGGCGGCTGGCTGCGGGGCCGGAGCGGCGGTGGAAGATCGGGGTGGGGGAGCTCGCCGCGGCGGTGCTCCAGCGGGCCACCGGCGGTACGACGGTGAGTGCCACCTGCGCCGTCGCAGGCGAGTGCGGGCTGCCCATCTTCGCCACCGGCGGCATCGGCGGCGTGCACCGGGGCGACGCGGGTGACATCTCCGCCGATCTCGGCGCGCTCGCCAGCTATCCAGGGATGGTGGTCTGCACCGGCGCCAAGAGCGTTCTGGACCTCCCCCGGACCCTCGAGGCGCTGGAGTCGCTCGGGGTTCCGGTGCTCGGCTTCGGGAGCAGCGAGTTCCCGGCGTTTTACGCGGACCGGTCCGGGCTCCAGCTCGAGCACCGGGCGGACACACCGGAGCTGGCGGCGGAGGCCCTCCACGCGCAACGAGACCGGCTCGGGCTGAAGCAGGCCGTCGTGCTCACCGTGCCCCCGCCGCCCGAGGTGGCGCTGGACCGGGACGAGGTCGACCGTGCGCTGGTCGCAGCGGAGGCCGAGGCGAAGCGGCAGGGTGTCACCGGGAAGGCGGTCACGCCGTTCCTGCTGGCCCGGCTGGTCGAGGCGACTGGGGGCCGGACCCTGCGGGCGAACGTCGCGTTGCTGGTGAAGAATGCCCGGGTCGCGGCGGAGGTCGCGGTGGCGTATGCGCGCCTCCGCGGCCCGGCGTGAGCCGGTCCGTTCATCCGGAGCGGCCGGTAGAGGACGCGGCTGCGATCCGGGGCGGCGCAGGGGTCGTGCCGATCGGCCTGCGCGAGCATCGGCGCTCCCGGGGGTGAAGGGTTCGAATCCGCCACGCTCCGGGGGACCGGCCTCACCTCGCCCTGCCTCCGGGTGGGCCGCTCGCTCCGCGACCCCGACCGGGCCGCCACAGACGGGGCGGAAGGTTCGTTCGAGCATCGAATCTCTTTTCAGAATTGATTCGTATGTCGAACGAATCATTTCGGGGTCTCTCTCCAGAAGGATCCTGTTGCAGAGATGAAACCGTCAGAAGATTCGGTCGCCGCGCTCCCGAACCTAGAACTCGATGCCGCTCGAGGCCGGCTTCGGCAAGGTCATCGCCAGCCGGCGCACGTCGGTGCCGCCGTAGAAGGCCTGGTACAGCGCGTCGTCCGCGACCACCTGCTTCACGTACGCGCGCGTTTCCTTGAAGGGCATCGACTCGACGAACAGGTCCACCGGCATCGCGCCGAGCTCGCCCGTCCACTTCAGGGTCACGCCCGGGCCCGCGTTGTAGGCCGCGGCGATCAGCACCGGGTGCACGAAGCGCCTGGCGAGCTGTCCCACGTACCAGGCCGAGAGGTCCAGGTTCAGCTCGGGCCGGTACAGCTCGTCCGGCTCCGGAGGCTCGCGCTGGAGCTCCCTGGCGATCGCGCTCGCCGTCCGCGCCATCAGCTGCATCAGCCCGCGGGCCCGCGCCGCGCTCAGACGGTCCGGCTGGAACGCGCTCTCGCGCCGCATGATTGCGTAGAGGAGCGAGGCGTGGACGCCCTGAGCCCGGGCAGTCTCGTCCACGTGGCTCACGTACGGCCGGGGGTAGAGCAGGGCGAGGGCGGTCGGGTCCTTCTGCCCGTAAGCCTTCCCCCAGAGGAGCCGGTTCGCCAGGTTGTACGCCGCCCACGCCTCTCCCACCCGCGCCAGCGCCGTGCCGATCCGCAGCGCGGCCTCGGGCGTGTGCACCGCCCCGAGCCGTACGCGGAGCTCCTCGGCCGACTCGCGCCAGAGCCCCGCGGTCGCCAGCGCTCGGGGGAGCGCGAGCTCGGGGGCCACCGCCACCTTCGCCGGCAGCTTCGGTCGCTCGTTGAAGATGGGCTCGGGCTTGGCGCCGAGCTCGCGCAGCCGCTCCTGCGCCAGCAGCCCGTAGAACGTCTGGGGATACAGCTTGAGGATGTCCTGGTACTCGTCGACCGGTTTGCCGCCCGCGAGCTGCTTCACCCGCACGCGCCAGTACTTCGCCTGCGGCACGAGCGCGCTCCGGGCGTAGCGCTCCTGGAGCTCCCTCAGGGCCCGGTCGGCCTCGCTCCAGTTGCCCGCCCGGATCTGCGCCAGCGCCCGGAACCAGCAGGCCTCGTCCCGCCGCCGTGATTCGGGATGCTTCCGCTCGAAGCTTTCCAGCGCCTCTGCGGCGGCCTGCAGCCTCCCGTCCTGGAGCGCGAGCCATCCGAGGAAGTAGTCGGCCTCCTCCGCCGCCGGCTCACCCGCGAAGCGCCGGGAGATCTCCTGGAGCCGCTCCATCGCCTGGGCGTGCTCGTCCAGCTTCAGCAAGCGCCGCGCCCGGACCAGCATCGCCTCCGCGGCGGTCCCCGGGGGGCCGGCGGACGCCGCCTCGAGCGCCTTCTCCGCCTCTGCCACCCTGTTCAGCGAGAACAGGGCCTGGGCCCGCAGCAGCGCGACCTGGGCCTGCGCCGCCGGCTCGCGGACCAGGCCATTGGCCTCGCTCCGGTCCAGCTCGGCCAGCGCCATCCGGGCATCCCCCGCGTCCAGGAACACCCGGGTCCGCTGCAGCCGCTCGTCCAGGGTCAGAGCGACCGCGGGCGCAGAGCTGCCCCGGAGGTCGGCGTCGGCGTCCAGCGCCGCCTGCGAGCGCGGATACCGCACCATGAGCGTGTGGAGGTCTGCCTGGGCCCCCGGCAGGTCACCCAGGGCCGCACGGGCTTCCGAGCGGTCGGCGAGCAGCTCGGGGCCGCCCAGGGCCCCCAGCGCGCGTTCCAGGAGCGGCAGCGCCTGGCCCGGCTCGCCAGCCCGGAGGAGCGACTCGCCGGCACGTGCAACAGCCCGGTTCGCCACCGCGCCGGGTCCGGGCATCGCCTCGGAGAACGCCAGTGCAGCCGCCCTGAATTCGCGGGTGTAGAAGAGGGCCTGGCCGATGAAGAAGCTGCGGTAGGGTGCCAGCAGCGGTGGCGCCGGGTACTTGCGCAGCTGAACCAGCGCTTCCCGCGGCTCGCCCCGGCTGAGGAGCAGCGAGCCCACCAGGAGCGAGAGCTGGGGGGCCTGGGGACAGCCCTTGCGGGCGCACACAGCGAGCTCGGTCTGCGCCAGCTCCAGCGCCGAGGCCCGTTGCAGCCGGGTCGCCTCCAGCAGTCGCTCGGACTGGGCGTGCGCTCCGCTTCCGACCAGGACACCCGCAAGCAGAGGCCACCGCCCGGCATGGAGGAGCCGGCGGGCACGCCCACGCGGGCGCGTCCGGGGACCAGCAGATGCAGGCACCATGAGGTGAGGCGCATGCTCTCACGCCCCGCCGACCTTGTCCCCCCGTGGGATCGCGGGATTGCGCGCGCACGCGGGTGAGGTGCGTGCACCGCGCCGACCCTGGTTTGACATCGGAATGTGGCACCGCTTAAACCACCGCGGACTCCGGGTGCGGCCCGGAGAGGCGAGGGGAAGATTTCCAGCACCGGTCATCTTGGTAGGCGCCCAGCACGCCCCCGCCCCGTCCCTGTCGACGTCTTCGCGGAGACTCGCCGATGAAACCGTGCCCGACCGATCTGCCCCAGACCATCAACCCTGAGGCAGGACCCAAGCGTGCTGGCGTTGAAGTTCACCGCAACCTGAACTGCAATCACTACGACCACTGTCTGGACGAGGCGGTGCGGCGGGGGTGGCAGAGCTTCACCTGCCTGAAGTGCCCGCTCTACGCCACGGTGGCCGCGCCCGCGCTCGGCATCGAGGCGTACGCGACACAGCGCCGCGCCATCTAGCGCCCGGGGCTCACCGCCCGGCGTAGATGACGACCACCCAGTAGCGGGCCTTCCCGTAGCTGGGCGAGTCGCCGCGCACTGCTCCGATGCCCACCATCGAGTAGCGCCCCTCCTTGAGGCCGCGCGAGGGAGGCAGCGCCCCGAGGTCCCCGGCCACGTAGAGGTCTGCCGCGGCCGTCCGCGCGTCCGCCAGCACCCCGAAGACCTGGCGGTCGATGTCCGGCGCCCGTGGGTCGTCGCGCGCCAGCGCTGCCCGGGCCTGCTGCGTCGCGATCTCCTCGAGCGCCGCGCTCCGTTGCAGCGCCGGAAGCTTCATCGCCGCCCGCTCGGCCGCGAGACGGGCGTAGGCGCCCGCAACCGGGTCGCTCGTTCCCTTCGCCGGGGTGGCGAACAGCTCGACGAGGATCACCTCCGAGCCACCATCCCGGGCTTCTCGGGCGAGCCCCAACCCGACGCGCTGGAACGCGGGATCGAGCAGGTTCTTCCGGTGGCCCGGGCTCTCCTCGATGGCCAGGTGCGCCGCGATGGGACCCGCGGCCATTCCGAGGTTCTCGCCCGAGGTCACGTACGCATACCCCCCCTGCTCGAGCCGATCGGGGAGCGCGTCGCCATCGGGCGCGACGTGGGCGAAGAAGCGCTGGGTTGCCATCCGCTCGGCGTAGCTCTGGGCGATGGCATCGAGCCGTGGGTCGACCTGGACGACCGGCGCTCCTGCCGCGACCCGCAGAGCGTTGACCCGGGCCAGGAGCCGCGCCCGGGCCTCCTCGGGCGAGCTGGGCTCCGGTCCCCCGGGCGCTGGTGCGGCCGCGGTCACCGGGCCGACGTCCACCGAGAACATCGCGGCGACCTCGGGACCCTCTGTGCCCTCGCCGAGGACCTCGAGCGCGTGACGCCCGTTTCCCTGGAACGTCACCGCCGTGCAGAAGCTCCCGTCGTGACCGGCGATGTCCGCCAGGCGGTCCACCGTCCCCGAGGGCCTCGAGACGAACACCGAGGGACGCCCGAGGGGGGAGCGCAGCGCGAAGCAGAGCCGCTGCCGCGCGGGCGCCGCCGCCAGCTTGCGCGGGAAGGACTGGACAATGGCCTTCCGCTCGGCCAACAGGAGCGCGAGCACCGTGTGGTCGTCGTCGGCCACCAGGGCAACCCCTGCGTGGGAGGCAGGCTCGGCGGTGAACTCGGTCCGCTGCAGGAAGCTCTGGACGGTGGTCTGCGTGCGCCAGCTCCGGATGAGCACCAGCCGCGGGTTCGGGTCCCACCCCCCGGCCTCGGAGACAGCGAGCGCGATGCGGCTGCCCCCGGCAGCCTGGACCGTCCCGATCAGCGCCTCGCGAGCGAGCGCCCGGGCCGCCTGGGTCAAGGCAGGATCGCTCACCGGCGACGACCGGCCGATCCGCTCGAAGCTCTGCCGGATGTGCAGCATCGCCTTCGCCTCGGCCTCGGCGAGCTCGGAGGCAGCCGGAGCGGGAGCCACCGGCCCGGGCGCGGCGAGGAGGAGCAGCGCGACGAGCAGTGTCACGGCAGAGGAGCGAGCCGGAACTCGATGCGGCGCGCCTGTGCGTGCCGGACGGCAGCGTTCCACCGGTCGAGCAGCACCGTTTCCTGGGCCTGGAGGGTCGCGCGCCAGGTGGCGCTCCGGACGTCGACCTGGAGCACCCCGTCCACCAGTGCCACTGGCCGGCTCTGTGCGCCGATGATCGCCCCCTGGACGCGGGGCCAGAGCGCTCCGAGCGCCGCCGCGCCGCTCCCCTCGCGCGCGAGCCGGCCGAGGACGTCTGGGAGCAGCGAAGCGAGGGGGGTGGGTTCGCGGGACGCCACGGCGCCTCCAGACTATCCGAGGAACACGCCCCCGCGCGCGCCGAGCAGCGCGCGCAGCATGTGCTCGATGGTGCTCCGCGTGGCGTCGACCATCGACTCGACCACCGAGAGGTCCGTCTCCAGGGCGCCAGCGGGCACGGTGATGGGCTCCCCGATCCGGATTCGCCACTTGGCAGGGAGCGGCAGCGGACCGAGCGGGGTGACGGGCACGTACGGGACGCCGAGCAGCCCGCCGGGGAGCTTCCCGAGCAGCGGAAGTGTCTCCTCGGCGCCCATGATCGCCACCGGAAGGATGGGACGGCCCGTCCGGAGCGCCAGCTTCACGAACCCGCCGCGCCCGAACCGCTGGAGCTGGTAGCGATCGCGGAAGGGCTTGCCGATGCCCTGGATGCCCTCCGGGAAGATGAGCACCGGACGCCCCTCGGCGAGGAGGCGGGTGGCGCTGTCCGGCGAGGCTCGGACCGCCCCCAGCCGGTTGAACAGCGTTCCGAGGACCGGGGCGTAGAAGACCTGATCCTCGGCCAGCCACCGCGCCTCGGGCAAGTCGGGGCGCTCGCGGCGAAGGGCCTCGTGCAGCATCGGGCCGTCCAGCGGGAGTGCGCCGGCGTGGTTGGCGACGAGGAGCGCCCCTCCCGCAGGCACATGCGCAGCCCCCTCGACTTCCACCCGGAACCAGCGGCTGTAGAGGAAGTCGAGCAGCGGCGCCACGGCCTCGCTGAGCCGGCCGTCACGGCCGTAGACGTCGAGCTGCTCGCCCCCGGACGTCCCCAGGCCTGCACGGATCGCCCGCGCAGCTGCCTCGAGCGCGGACCAGGCCTCGGCGAGCAACCCGGGTGCTTCGCGCAGCGCGTCCATCACCGAGGCAGAGAGCCCCAGGCCCGGTGCGTCCGAGCGCGCGGAGCCCGGATCCACCCGACGCGGTGCCGGCTGTGTCGACCGATCCGGGCTCGCAGGCGCATCGGCCAGTGGCGTCCATTGGAGGGTGGCCCCGCTCGCCGGGGC
>Ga0208588_1000406_pt1 | contig 14005 bp, 12 predicted proteins | sample NGESurshal092012_8_FD_184483 | JGI IMG/M metagenome (GOLD analysis project Ga0208588, IMG submission 184483) | Arctic peat soil microbial communities from Barrow, Alaska - NGEE Surface sample 415-3 shallow-092012 (SPAdes) | ecosystem: Environmental > Terrestrial > Soil > Wetlands > Peat ...
CTAACCTAGCAGTTCCAACTCCCCCGTTCTAGCCATAAAACTCTTGTCTCCCAAATAGACTCTATGTAAGGGTTTCAGGACTTGTGGGTAAAGCATAGCCTTATAGGCAAAGCCTTCTCGTAGAGTAGGGAGGACAGAGGGGAGTCTGTCTTGAGGAGGGGCTTAGAGTAACTTGATCTAGTTAGAAATCTACACGAAAGAGCTAATGCAAGCTTAGCACTTAAGAGGATCGCTTAAGAACAAAAAAGAAAGGTTGAGATGAGTTTTTAAAGTCCATAATTCCTAACACTGTATTGTCATCTACTTTTCGAAAAGAGTCATTGATCGGCAAATAGTCATAGATCATCGTCGCGCTAACTTTTCCTCGATATTCCATCATGCGTAGTCTGGCTTGACTGGTCTCTGTTCTTAGCAGGGAATTTGTCAGCATCAGTAGAGGTTTCAGCGATTCATTTTTAAGAATGGGCAATTTCATAACCCAGTCCATTGCCATTGAATTGGGCGCAACTCTAAAAATGTTTTTTTCCCCATCTGAAAATAATAAAGGGTGTACATTCTCAGAATCGACAAATTCTTTCCCATACCAATTAGATGCTTCTAATAAGCCATCTATTGGATGATCTGTATGAAGGCCAGAGCCTTGCCAACGACCGATCATAAAGTCTAAATTAACGGTTTCAAGAGCATCAAACAACTGTAAAGCTCTTTCGGTTGTAGTTTTACCAGTTTTGAGAATCGACTGACAGCTTTCTATGGTTTCCATGTTTTAAGGTCTCCGATGCTAAGAGGGAAGATGTCATACAACTAGCGGCAGGAGAAGATAATCTCGGTGAAGAAACGATGCCAATGGTAAGGGATTACTATTTGCATGATTGCTATTTGTAATAGCTTCTAAATCATTACACACCCATCGATCACTGCCAAGTCAGCTAACTCAACCGTGCCAATGCAATACAAAATTACATCAACTCAGGCGAAATATACGGAAAGTAGTAGAAAAAGCATGGATGCAAAAAACACTGAAAGAAGCAGGAAATCCCTCTGAAATTGTGGTTTATCCGAATACTCTCCATGGTTTTCATGCGGACTACCGCCCCACCTATCGTAAAGAACAGGCGGAGGATGGCGATAAGCGATTGCAAGCTTGGTTCAAGCAGTATGGAGTGAGTTGATTAACATCCGTTCGACGGACAAGAAAAAGCTGAAAGAAAAGCTGAGACTGAATTTGAAGTATTAAAGCCTCAGCTTTGGACGCACAATCTCACCTCGCCTGGATATCACCCAAATATTCTGTGATATAAAGCAACTAATCGGATTTGATATTATCTTGCCTCCACAGGTCTTTAACTGCTCTCTGCAAGGGATTTTAAATGATTGAAAGCTTGCTGTGAAGGGAAAGCTGGTGACGGGATTCGAACCTGCAACCTACTGATTACAAATCAGTTGCGCTACCATTGCGCCACACCAGCATCCAACAACCTATTTTACCCATACCCCCTGGAAATTTTGCACAGGGCTATCAAAATAGAGTATTATCAAAATCTTGATATCACATGACTATCGGCCCGACAGTGCTGTTTTAAGCTGCGTCCAATAGATTTGCTACGCTAGTGCTCTATGAAACTATTTCCCCTTATCCTCGTTGGTCTTCTTGCAGTCGTTATCGGCTCTGGGATTTTTCTGGTCACGGTAGGTAGAAACATCGGAGAGTTTTTCTTTGGGAAAAGCTATGCCGAAGGTCAGTTAAAAGAATATGTTGCCTCCGTACTCAATGATGAAGTGAATGGAGTCAGTTGTCGTGCCTTCGATACAGACAACAACGGCTATGTCGCCTGCGATTACACAACCACCAAGCAACCGGGCGTCACCCGCTCCCTTGAGTGCGCTGCCTGGGGTATAAGTGGTTTCCTGAACCGTGGCTGCAAAACCCGCCTACCGAACTTCCAAACTAACTAAATATTCGTTCGCTATAACTTTGGGGACAAAGAGGCAAAGCCCGAAAGCCAGCCAGATCCATGGCCCTTCATAGTTCTCTAAAACAAAATGCCCGAACAAAGCCGTGTTAACATCCTTAATACAAGCTACAGCAATGCGTGGGTAAAGGTTATGGCGAATCTAAGAGCAATCCGGGACCGTATCAAAAGTGTAAGCAACACTCAGAAAATTACGAAAGCTATGCGTCTAGTGGCCGCCGCCAAAGTGCGTCGCGCTCAGGAACGAGTTCTTGCCACTCGGCCTTTTGCCGACAAGCTTGCAGCCGTGCTTTATCGTCTCCAGTCTCGCTTGCAGTTTGAAGACGTAGATCTCCCTCTGTTGGCTACCCGCGAAGTAAAAACCGTAGCCCTGCTCGTTTTTAGTGCAGACCGGGGATTGTGTGGAGGGTATAACAGCAACATCCTCCGTCAAGCCGTCACTAGAATTCGTGAACTACAGCAGGAAAAACTGGATTTCAAAATTTATCCAGTCGGGAACAAAGCGGTTAACTTCTTCCGCCGCTCCGCTTTTGCAGACAAAGTTGATAAAACCTATGCCAACCTGCCCCAGGTTCCTACGGCTACTGAGTCCGGGATGCTGGCGGATGACCTCCTGAGTATCTTCCTATCCGGAGAAATCGACCGGGTTGAGATGATCTACACGAAGTTCATCTCTTTGATCGCGTCGAAACCCTCGCTCCAGACGCTGCTCCCCCTCGACCCGAAAGGACTCTCTCCTGAGGATGAAATCTTTAAGCTGACGAGCAGGGATGGTCGTTTTGAGGTGAGCCGTGAAAAGGTCCAAGTGCAAAAGCAAGAAATTCCCCAAGACATGATTTTTGAGCAAGACCCTGCCCAGATTTTGGATTCGTTACTTCCGCTCTACCTGAACAATCAAATCCTGCGGGCGTTGCAGGAATCTTCCTCCAGCGAACTGGCCGCACGAATGACTGCTATGAGCGCCGCTTCCGACAACGCAAAAAAACTGATTGGCACCTTGACCATTGAGTACAACAAAGCCCGTCAATCGAGTATCACCCAGCAAATCATGGAAATTGTCAGTGGTGCTGAAGCCATGAGTTAGGCGGTTCCGCTTCAAAAAGTGGAAGGACTGGTCACCATAGAACTTCCCCGCGCGATCACTGTGGACAAGAACCCCGCGTATCCAAAGCCGAGGGAAGAGCTGAAAGTTGAGGAATACCCTAAGCGCTGAAATAGCGCGCTTCCGGGTGGTAAATCACCAAAGCCGTCGTAGATTGTTCAGGATGTAGTTGTAAGCTTTCATCCATCCTTAGACCAATCGCTTCCTCTGCCTGTAAAAGCGTCAGTTGCTTGGCTTGGTCCTCGAGATCAGGACATGCTGGGTAGCCAAAAGAATAGCGAGAGCCTTGATAGCCTTGATTAATCAGACGGCGCATCTCAGGACTATCCTGAGCACCAATGCCTAATTCATGACGAATCCGAGCATGGGTCCAGTCAGCCACCGCTTCAGCCGTTTGTACGGATAGACCGTAGTAATAGAGGTAATCGCTGTAGTTGTCTGCCTTGAAGAGTTTTTGGGCATATTCCGTCGCCACGTTACCTACCGTCACCGCTTGCATTGGGAATACATCTAACTGTTCAGAGCCTACCGGGAGGAAGAAATCGCTGAGACATTGATGGTCTTCCCCTGCCTGACGCGGAAACTCAAAGCTCTGGGCGATGACCAAGTCAAGCGGATTCCCTGTCTCCTGGAAACGAGTAGCCGACTCAAGGGTATAGACATGTACGGTATTTTCTTCCGCCCAGCAAGGGAAGTAGCCATAGACCACTTGGGGAGCAAGCGCCTGGTCTTGGATAATTTTTGCTTTCCACTGCTCTAAGATCGGATACATCTTTTCACTAACCAGGGCTTCATACTCTTCCCTGCTCTGCGCCTTAGTCTTGCGAAACTGCCATTGGCCTGCCACTAGGGCATTGAGGTCGAGATAGCGGAATACTTCTTCCAGGTCAAGATCTTCGAGGACTTTGGTCCCCCAGAACGGCGGTTGAGGACGGGGCACGTCTAGAGAAACACTCTGACGGACCTTGGCAACTTTTGGACGGGCCTGTGATTTGACCGATTGCAGGGTATGTTCTGTCTCTGCTGATTGTTCTGTCGTTTGCTGCGCGGCGTCATTGCCTACGACCAGATGGGCAAACTCTGGGTTGACCGCATCGGTTAGGAAGCCCTCGGTATTCGTCCAGGTACCCTGATGCTTGTGCTCCATCAAGGCATCCATGAAGTTCAGGTCGGTGAAGGCATCCCGGCCATAGACTACCTTGCCGCTGTAAACCTGTTGGCAGTCTTTTTCGACAAACTTGCGAGTTAAGGCTGCTCCTCCAAGAATGACAGGGACGGAGATTCCTTTCTGGCTAAAGGTCTGTAGATTTTCTTTCATGAAAGCAGTAGATTTCACTAACAGGCCAGACATAGCAATACAGTCAGCTTGATATTTATCTTGAGCCTCTAGAATTGCATCTACCGATTGCTTAATACCAAGGTTGTAGACGGTATATCCATTATTGGTCAAGATAATATCAACTAAGTTCTTGCCAATATCATGGACATCTCCTTTGACCGTAGCAATCAAAACTTTACCTTTCGTAGAGCCATCCTGCTTTTCCATAAACTGTTCGAGGTAAGCTACCGCTGACTTCATGGTCTCTGCCGATTGCAATACGAAGGGAAGCTGCATCTGACCAGAGGCAAACTGCTCACCGACTACCTTCATGCCATCGAGCAGATGTTCATTGATGATCGCTAAAGGAGGATATTTTTCCAGTGCTTCTCTGAGCTTATCTTCTAACCCAATACGCTCTCCTTCGATAATATGACGGCGCAGATGCTCTTCTAGGGTTAGGTTCTGAATGGTCTCTTTAGATTGTTTGGTCGTAACGCCCATAAATAATTCGGTGAACACGGTCAGGGGATCATAAACACAGATATCCCCCTCAAATTTACGTTCATCATAAATCAGTTGCTTGGCTACTTTCTGATGATGTTCCTCAATACGGGCCATCGGCAAAATCTTGCTGGCGCTGACAATCGCAGAATCCAATCCTGCTTCTCTGGCCAAGTGTAAGAAGACAGAATTTAAGACTACCCGTGCCGCAGGGTTTAAACCAAAGGAGATATTGGAAACTCCGATGGTTGTACGGCAACCTGGAAGTTCTTCCTTAATCCGTTTGATCGCTTTGAGCGATCCCAAGGCATTGTGACGGTCTTCTTCAATCCCTGTGGAAATCGGCAAAGCCAGTGGGTCAAAAAAGATATCGTAGGCTGGGATGCCAAACTCAACTGCTTGGCGATAGGCCCGTTGGGCTATGGCAAATTTCTTATCTGATACGCGGGCCATGCCCTCTTCATCGATAGTCCCGACGACTACCCCTGCGCCATAGGTTTTGGCGATTTCCAAGACCTTGAAAAAGCGAGGCTCTCCGTCTTCGTAGTTGGTGGAATTCAGTAAACATTTACCACCTGCTACTTTCAGGCCCGCTTCCATCTTTTGCCATTCCGTAGAATCGAGCATCAAAGGAAGGGTGACATTGGTGACGAGGCGGGATACCAGCTCATGCATATCCTTTTCGCCATCCCGGCCCACATAGTCCACGTTGACATCTAAGATGTGGCAACCTTCTCGGACTTGGGCACGAGCGAGGGAAACCAAGCCATCCCAATCTTCTGCATTCAGCAAGTCGCGACATTTTTTAGAGCCACTGGCATTGACCCGCTCGCCGATGATCAAGAAAGAATTGTCTTGGTCATAGGGCTGCGTACTGTAAATCGAAGCAGCGGAAGGGACTACCTGGATGGGTCGAGGCTTAGGTGTGTAGTCTTGGACAATATCTACCAAAGCTTGAATATGGTCAGGACGGGTGCCGCAGCATCCACCAACCACCGTCACCCCCAAGTCTTCTACGAAATGTTTGAGATGGGTTTGCATCTCCTGAGGGGTGAGATGGTAGTGGGCATGGCCACCGACATTTTCTGGAATTCCAGCGTTCGGAATACAGGAAATCGCAAAACGAGAATTTTCTGACAAGTAGCGGATGTGCTCCGTCATCTTGTCCGGTCCTGTGGCACAGTTGAGGCCCAGTACATCAATCGGAAATGGTTCGAGAATGGTCAGTACGGCACCAATCTCGGAACCGACCAACATGGTCCCCTGGATTTCCATGGTTACAGAGACGATGACGGGTAGGCGGATACCTTTCTCTTGGAAGACTTCTTCTGTCGCTCCCAAAGCGGCCTTGATTTGGAGCACATCCTGGCAGGTCTCAATCATAACGATGTCGATGCCCCCATCCACCAAGCCTCGAATCTGCTCGGCATAGGAGGCTTTCATGTCGTCATAGTGGATATGGCCCAAGGTCGGCAGCTTGGTGGTAGGGCCAATAGAACCGGCGACGAAACGGGGCTTTTCAGGCGTGCTATAGTGCGTAGCAACTTTTTTGGCCAACTGGGCCGCTTTTACATTCAATTCATAGGCTAAATGGGCAATGTCATACTCAGCCAGGACAATCGAACTCGACCCGAAGGTATCGGTTTCGATAACATCGGCTCCTGCTTCCAAAAAATCGCTGTGAACTTTTTCAATAGCTTCAGGTTTAGAAAACACCAGATATTCGTTACAACCTTCCAGGGAAGGGCCTCCAAAATCCTCCGCTGTCAAATTCATGGTTTGAATGGAAGTACCCATCGCCCCGTCAAAGACGAGGACCCGCTTTTTTAGAAGATCGAGGAAGCAACTGGACATGGGTAACAATCCCTAAAAATATATATTTATCTTAATTTAGGTTAATTTACCTTTTCATGGTTAGTTCCCAGTAGTTCGAGACTAAAAAAGTAGATTTCTAGAGCTGTAACAGAATTCGGTAAAATGACACAGGCTATCCCTAAAGTTTAATGAAACAAATCACTCTCAAGCGCAATATCAATGTGAAAGCTGTAGTCACCCCCCGTCTACAGGAAGAAGCCAATGCTCAGCTACAGCAAGGACTGGCGCAAATTGACAATCAAATCCAGCAATTGGAATTTCAGGGTAGACGAGCGATCAGCGATATCGAGCGCACTTCGGTAAAGCCCCCAGGTCCTGAGGTCCAGCAGCAGATTGCCAGCATCCGCAACCAAGTCGAACAGCAAAAGTCCGAAATGCTGGGCCAGAAGAATCAATTGCTCCAACAGATGAACCAAGTGGCAACTTGGGAGATGGGACAAGAGATCGTCCAAGGCCAAATCGAGAGTTTCTTTACGATTCAGGAAGGTGAGAACCTGGTGGGCCGGATGAATGTAGAAATTTTGCTAAATGACGGTGTAATTAAGGAAATACGCGGAGAAGTTTAGCTTTATTTCCCAGTCATATACGGTTGTGCATACCCCTATATAGGGGTACTTTTAGTACCTTGAGACACAGACAGCAGCATGCTCCCAATGCTTGAATAGTTCAATTGACATGAACAGTAACAATTTGTTAAGATTCTGAGTAACAAATAAATTTACGAACAATGCTTGTTAACTCCCCTTCAGAAAGCAACATGGAATCCGCCGCTGACATTTCTGTACAGGTAAATTTTTCTGTTCCTGAAAAACGCAAGGGGCGGGGACGGAAACCGAGTAGTTCAGAAGACTCTGTTGGTCAATTTTTGAGGGAAATGGCTCGCTACCCACTGTTGACTGCTGAGCAGGAAGTGGAGATCGCTCGCGTCATCGCCTGTGGTGGAGCGGATGCAGAACCTGCTAAGCGCCGTCTAGTTCGGGCCAACCTGCGCCTAGTGGTATCTATTGCCAAGAAGTATTTAAATCGGGGAGTTCCCTTTCTAGACTTGATTCAGGAGGGTTCGATTGGGTTGATGCGGGCTGTGGAAAAATTTGACTATGAGCGCGGATTTAAATTTTCCACCTATGCCTACTGGTGGATTCGGCAAGGAATCACCCGCGCTATTGCCTCCCAATCTCGTACAGTGCGCTTGCCTGTGCACATGGTGGAGAAGCTGAATCAGGTCAAGAGAGTCCTGCGGGAGATGACCCAAGAGCTGGGCAGACGTCCTACCAAGCCTGAATTGGGAGAAAAGTTGGAGCTTACTCCTTTGAAGCTGGATGAGATTCTTGATGCCGGACGCCGGACACTTTCCTTGCATGTGAAAGTAGGAAAAGAAGAAGATACGGAGCTTTTAGAGCTGATCGAATCTAGTGATGAGTTGACCCCTGATGTCTTCATTGACCGTGAAATGCTCTCTGAGCAGATCGGTGAAGCTCTAGACCAACTTAACCCTCGTGAGCGAGACATTCTCATGCTGCGTTTTGGTATGTTGGATGGCCATGACTATACGCTTTCTGAGATTGGTGAACTCTATTCCCTTTCGCGTGAGCGGGTCCGCCAAATTCAAGCTAAAGCGATGCGCAAGCTGCGCCATCCCAGACGCCAGGCTCTTTTACGAGATTGGATGAGTTAAAAGTTACAACAGATTGCGATATAAACCCTGCAGCAATACAGGGTTTATTCTTTGGCCTCTTGTAAATCATAATCATATCGACTATGATTTAAGGGTTGAGAGGGTAGGCCGTCTTATGGCTGATATTCGAGAGCTTCCCATAGAGCAGATCCATCGCCCCCTCCCGCGTCAGAATGACCCTGCTAAAGTAAGGGTGCTGATGGAATCTATCCAGGAGGTTGGCCTTCAAGAACCGATTGATGTTCTGGAAGTAGAGGGTCAGTACTACGGGTTTTCGGGCTGTCATCGCTATGAAGCCTGTACCCGTCTTGGTCATCCAACCATTCCTTGTCGGGTCCGCCGGGCTACCCCCCAAGTCCTCCGGATGCACTTAGCCTAAGGCGTACTAAGGTTGATATCGGAACCAGCAAACTAAATTCATTCAATTGAGGAATCCCGCATGGAAATCAATGTAGGCATTGACGAGAAAGATAGAAAAGAAATTGCTGAAGGTCTTTCTAGACTACTGGCGGATACCTATTCGCTCTATCTCAAAACTCATAATTTTCACTGGAATGTGAAAGGACCGATGTTCCAGACCTTGCATCTCATGTTTGAAGTCCAATATAACGAGCTGGCGTTGGCAGTGGATTTAGTGGCTGAACGTATCCGCGCTTTAGGATTTCCTGCTCCAGGGACCTATTCTGAATATGCAAAACTGAGTTCAATTCCTGAAACTCCTGGAGTTCCTAAGGCAGAAGAGATGATTAAACTTTTGGTTGAAGGCCAAGAAGCCGTGGTCCGCACCGCCCGCTCTATCTTTCCTCTATTAAATGAAGTGCGTGATGAACCGACCGCTGATTTATTGACACAACGGATGCAGATTCATGAGAAGACGGCTTGGATGCTGAGAAGTTTACTAGAGAAATAGACTCCTGTTGGTGGCCCCTTTCTATTCGCAGAAAGGGGATTTTTTTGGCCTGTCTCTCATAAAACTCCTGGATTCTGGCACTTAGGTCGACCGCAGAACCATGATGAGTTGTTATCTAGCGCAGAAGTCTTACTTTGCTTCCCTCCAGTTAACCCCAGCACTAATATCCACGCTGAGAGGAACGGATAACGTCACAGCTTGTTCCATACCTGTGCGAATTATGGTTTGGACTACCTCCCATTCCGCTTTGGGAACTTCGAAGACCAATTCATCATGGACTTGCAGAAGGAGCCTGGACTGGTAGGGCTTTAAGGCTTCATAAACACGCAGCATCGCCATCTTAATAATGTCCGCTGCTGTACCTTGAATGGGGGCATTGGTGGCGGCGCGCAGGAGAGCAAGCCGCTGATTTGTAGGCTGTTTGGCCAGATTGGGAAAATAACGACGACGCCCAAAAATCGTTTCTACGTACTCTTTCTCCAGAGCCATCTTTTCTGTTTTTTTCAGATAGGCAAAGACTTTTGGATAGCGTTCATAGAAGCCATCTAGAAACTTTTTGGCTTCTGCTCGGCTAACGCCTGCTTCCCGCGCAAAGCGGTCAGAGCCCATGCCATAGATAACTCCATAGTTCAGGGTTTTGCCAAGACGACGTTCTTCTTTCGTAACCGCTGATTTTTCTAGGAGGAGTTTGGCGGTTAAAGCATGGACATCCTCTCCTGTATTAAACGCCTGGACGAGGGGCATTTCCTGACTGACATGAGCCAAAATTCGAAACTCAATCTGGGAATAATCTGCTGAGACCAAGAGCCAGTTTTCTTCTGGAATGAAGGCAGAACGAACACGGCGTGAAAATTCCGTGCGGATCGGAATATTCTGCAAATTGGGGTGGGAGGAGCTAAGTCTTCCCGTCGCCGTTACGGCTTGATTGAAGTCTGTATGGAGCCGATGGGTTTTAGGATCGACCAGTTCTGGTAAAGCATCTACATAGGTTGATTTGAGTTTGGAAAGGGTCCGATTTTCCAGAATGGTATCAATGAGAGGATGGTCCCCTTGGAGCTTTTCTAAGACTTGCACGTTGGTGGAATAACCAAGGGTCGTTTTCTTGGATTTGCGGCTATCTAGCTTTAATTTCTCAAAAAGAAGATCACTCAGTTGTTTAGGAGAATTGAGATTAAAGGGCTCTCCTACCAATTCATAAGCTCGTTCTTCTAAGATCTTCAAATCGCGGGTTAGTTCATGTGATAGTTGAGCAAGATAGGCTTTGTCTATGCGAATACCATGCCATTCCATATCTGCAAGCACAGTTTCTAGAGGAAGTTCTAGGGTGTAAAATAGTTTTTCTAAGGTAGGCAATTGGGCTAGTTCTGCTTTAAGTAAAGGTACTAATTTTTGGGTGCATACAGCATCCATCCCGCAGTAATGGGCTGCATTGGCAATCGGAACTTCTGCAATAGTTTTTTTCTTTCCTACCAACTCTTGATAAGAAGGCATGGTGGTTTTGAGATAGCGGATCGATAGCGCTGCTAGGTTATGTTCGGTTTCTGGGTTGAGCGTATAGCTGGCGAGCATTGGGTCAAAGACAACTCCTCGCAGATGAATATTGTGATTAAGTAATACTAATCGATCGTATTTGGCATTTTGGAAAACTTTAGGGGAATGAACATTTTCTAACAAAGGCTTGAGTGTTTCCAGGGATGGAGGATAATTTTGTCCTTCGAGATGACCTAAAGGAAAGTAATAAGCCTGTTCATCTTGCCAGGAACAGCCAATACCGACAAGTTGAGCTTGACGGACATCTAGGCTGGTTGTTTCTGTATCAAAGGCAAGGATCGTTTCTGGGGATAATGTTTTTAAGGCTTTGAGGAATTGTTCTAATTTTTCAGCGCTATCTACTATCGTGACCTGGACATCCAATCGGGGCTGATCTTGGAATCCAAACCAGAGTTCATCATCAGCTGCCTCTTGTTTTTCTATTTCTGCTTGTTGTTCACTCCCTTTCGAAAAGGCTGATTGCAGTCGTTTAACCTGACGCAAGAAAGAGGTGAATTCCAGGTGCTCTAAAAGAGGCCGTACGTCTTCTTCTTGGAATCCAGTCAATCTGCATTGGTCTATATCTGCGGCCATGGGCGCATCCCGATGAATGGTAGCCATCCAGTAGGAATGTTGGGCGGCATCTTGCCCTATTTCGAGCTTGGTTTTGGTCGCTCCTTTAATCTGGTCCAGATGTTGATAAATTCCTTCTACAGAATGGAATTCTTCTAGGAGTTTAACGGCTGTTTTGGCACCGATACCTTTGACGCCAGGGATATTGTCAGAAGCATCTCCACAGAGAGCTTTATAATCCACTACCTGTTCAGGCCAGACGCCCAATTTTTCCTTGACCTGTTCGGGACCAAATTCTCGGATGGCCGGTGGCTGGCTACTCTGATGCAAAACTCGGATATTGCCTTCTCGGTCCACAAGTTGGAAAAAGTCTTGGTCTCCGCTGAGAATTTTTACCTTATAACCGGCGAGGACCCCTTGCATAGCCAGGCTTCCTAAGAGGTCATCCGCTTCGTAACCAGGTAATTCCATGCGGGGAATTTGGAGGGCTGTGAGAATTTCTTTGAGGTTTTGCAGGTCTTCGATGAATTCCTGTGGAGTTTCGGGACGGCCTGCTTTATAGGTGTCATCGGCATCGTGACGGAAGGTTGGCATTCGCGTATCAAAGGCCACGGCTGCTGCTTTCGGTTGTTCTTTCTCCAACACTTCCAACAGGGCTTTCAGAAAGCCATAACAAACACTGGTTGGGATTCCTTTGGAGGTTCGCAAGCCTCCTTCAGATCCTCGCAAATAGGCATAGAAGGCCCGATAGGCCAGAGAATGCCCATCGACCAAGAGGAACGTGTCTTTGGTGTCTGTCATGGAGAAAACCTGGATGCTCTACCTATTGTGTCCCGTCACGGTACAGGTAGCGCGACGACTCTGTCCCCTTCTATTAGTCCGGCATCACATAGGCTCCCCCGCAAACACCGGACTAATATGCGGTTCAATGTGCCGAGCGTCAACCTCTGGGAATTTGTTCATCGCCGCTTGTGCTGTTTATCCTTACAAACGGCGTGATGTCCTGCACAAATCCTGTGATCCTCTCCCCGTGGAGATATCCAGAAACTGTATAATCACTGGTTAGGCCTACAAGCAATCTAGCCTGATGGAGATACGCAACACCTACAAGGCAGAAGCCAGGTCGGGTTGGCGGGAATGGTTGGAGGATCACCATTGCTCCTCAACGGAGATTTGGCTGATTCTTCAGAAATCACCACATTCGCCATGTTTAACGTACTTGGATGCTGTTGAAGAAGCCATTTGCTTTGGCTGGATTGACGGTATCTCGAAAAAGTTCAATAATGCCGAATCTGCACAGAGGTTTACGCCACGTAAAGCGCGAAGCCGTTGGACTGAACTCAACAAGGAGCGCGCTCGACGTCTGATTAGACTTGGACTCATGACAGATGCAGGATTAGCAGTGATTCCAGATCTGGATGCGGAATTCCAGATCCTGGAAGAAGTCGAATCTGCACTAAGAAGCAGTCCAGACATCTGGGAGAATTTTCAATCCTTCCCAGTTCTCTACCGAAGAGTGAGGATCGGGTACATCCAGGAAATGCACAAAAACCCTGTTGAGTTTGAACGACGTCTTGGTAACTTCGTCAAGAATACAGCGCAGGACAAGATGTTTGGAAACTGGAATGATGGAGGTCGGCTCAAATGATTATGAGCAGCTTGAATGCATCAGATGTTTTGTTTCGTCCTGGCACGGTAGAGGACTTGGACTTCATTGCCTGGTGTAATTATACATCAACCTCTCCTTCTCCAGGCTTTTGCTACTGGGACCCAACGCTTGAAGGCAACGGAACAGACACGATAACCTTCATCTCAAAAGCCATCTCTCTAGATGTACTTGCTTGGTGCCGTGTATCGGACTTCGTCATCGGGACATATGGATCGGTGAACGTTGCAGGTGCGGCGCGTTTTCGAATGCGCAAGGAAGACTACCGACCGATCGATCTTGCCAAAGCGCCTCTGTTGTATGAGTCGCTTGGCTGGGATGCAGAGACAGTTGGTCGATTCGAAGGTATCTATTTCTCAGTTTGGAGTGATCCTAATGATGAGACGCTGAGGCCATCAGGTATATGGACAGTTGAATGTGTCGCTGTTGCAGAGCAAGCTCGAGGGAAAGAGGTGGCGAAGGCTCTGTTGGCTCATATTCTGAAGGAGGCATGTGATACCGGAATCGAAAGCGTGGGAATCTCAGTTACTCCGGGAAATGATGTTGCCAAGCGTACGTATCTTGCAGCAGGCTTTCAACCCTTCATCACATATTATTCTGAGTACTACTACGATCAGTTCCCTGGCATAGAAAAGTATCGCTGGAGGCCTCATTGAGGCCTAACATCAAGATTCAGCGGTCAGGGGCTGTGGCACTGGATGATCATCTTGAGTGTCTGCCTGCCGCTGATCTTGAGCGTTATATGAATTCGAATAAGTAGAAGGGATATATTTAGGCCACGAAAAGGATTGCTGTGTTCGGAAAGCCTGGCGGGGGAAAGTCAACTTTAAGTAAAAAGCTTTCAGCTGCAACTGGTTTGGAATTGTATCCATTAGATTT
>Ga0208588_1000407_pt1 | contig 13996 bp, 15 predicted proteins | sample NGESurshal092012_8_FD_184483 | JGI IMG/M metagenome (GOLD analysis project Ga0208588, IMG submission 184483) | Arctic peat soil microbial communities from Barrow, Alaska - NGEE Surface sample 415-3 shallow-092012 (SPAdes) | ecosystem: Environmental > Terrestrial > Soil > Wetlands > Peat ...
TTTGGTTGTCTTCGCAAACACCATTTTCCCAGCTCGGAGGGCATCCCTACGTCATAGACACGACTCCAGCGCCATCCAACTCACGGATCTGGGTCAGAGGCGGGATGGGGGTCGCGGCCGACGTCACGGGCGGTGTGCTGCGTGTGTCCTGGGCCGGTGGGTTCTGCTTGGGGGTCACAGACATGGTCCGGGACGGATTGTCCGGCGCAGTGGTACCCACAGTCGCGCACCCACCCGGTCAGCGCGGCGATGTTGGTGCGGGCGGGGTCGTAGGTGACGGTCGCGGTCTGCGACACCTGGTTCGCATCCACGGCGATCACCCCGGGCCGGCGGCCCAGGACGGCCTCGGTGACGGCCTTGGAGGACGCCCAGTGCACGCCGGATACCTCGATCACCGCAGTACCGGTGCTGCTCATGGTCATTTCCTTCAATCAGTTGTCACGCCTGAAACGGGGATGAGGCGTTCGATGGGGTCAGACGGCAGCGTCGACCGCTGCCGGTGTCGACCGGCCGGGCGTGGTCGCCGCGCTGGCGGCCCGGGCGGAGACGGGCCGGAACCGGCGCAGCCGCAGGCTGTTACTGACCACGAACACCGAGGAGAACGCCATCGCCGCGCCCGCGATCAGCGGGTTCAGCAGACCGGCCATGGCCAGCGGCAGGGCCGCGATGTTGTAGGCGAACGCCCAGAACAGGTTGCCCTTGATGGTGCCAAGGGTGCGGCGGGACAGCCGGATCGCGTCCACCGCCGCCCGCAGGTCCCCGCGGACCAGGGTCAGGTCGGAGGCCTCGATGGCCACGTCGGTGCCGGTGCCCATGGCGATGCCCAGGTCGGCCTGCGCCAGCGCGGCTGCGTCGTTCACCCCGTCGCCGACCATCGCGACGACCGCGCCCTGCGCTTGCAGGTCGGTGATCTTCGCGACCTTGTCGGCGGGCATGACCTCGGCGATGACGTCCCCGGGGTCGATGCCGACCTCGGCGGCGATCGCCTTCGCGGCCGCGGCGTTGTCCCCGGTCAGCAGGATCGGCCGTAACCCGAGCCCTTTGAGTTCCGAGATCGCCTGCGCACTGGTGGGTTTCACCGTGTCCGCGACCACGAGAAGACCCCGGGCGGCGCCGTCCCACCCGACCGCGATGACCGTCCGGCCGGCCGATTCGGCGGCCCGCCGCGCTAGCTCGAGCCCGGTGTCCAAGGGTTGTGCCCACTCGGCGGCCAGCCAGGAAACCCGGCCGGCGGCGACGGCGTGTCCGTCCACGACCCCGTGCACACCCAGGCCCTGGGTGGAGGCGAACGACTCCACCGCGGGCAGCTCACCGACCCGTTCCCGGGCGCCGTCGGCGACGGCCGCGGCGACCGGATGTTCTGACGCATGCTCCAAGGCACCGGCCAGCCGGAGCAGCTCGGTGTCGGTGGTCCCGCTAGCCGGGATGACATCGACCAGCTTCATCCGGCCGGTCGTGACCGTCCCGGTCTTGTCCAGCACGATGGTGTCGACCTGGCGAGTGGATTCCAGGATCTGCGGGCCCTTGATCAAGATGCCCAATTGCGCGCCGCGGCCGGTGCCGACCAGCAACGCGGTCGGCGTGGCCAGCCCCAGAGCGCAAGGGCAGGCGATGATCAGTACCGCGACGGCGGCGGTGAACGCCGCCTCGGCACCCGCACCGGCACCGAGCCAGAAACCAAGGGTGCCGACGGCAAGAGCGATCACGATCGGCACGAACACCGCGGACACCCGGTCGGCGAGCCGCTGCACGGGGGCCTTCCCGGACTGCGCCGCCTCGACCAGTCGGGCCATCTGCGCCAGTGCGGTATCGGCGCCGACCCGGGTGGCGCGGACCACCAACCGGCCGCCGGCGTTCACGGTCGCGCCGGTGACGGCGTCCCCGGGGCCGACCTCGACCGGCACCGGTTCACCGGTGAGCAGGCTCGCGTCCACCGCGGACGCTCCGTCGATCACTTCGCCGTCGGTGGCGATCTTCTCCCCAGGCCGGACTACGAAGTGGTCCCCGACAGCCAGTTGATCGACAGGCACCCGCTGTTCGCGGCCATCTCGCAGCACCGCAACGTCTTTCGCGCCCATGTCCATCAGTGCCCGCAGGGCAGCACCGGATTGCTTCTTCGCCCGGGCCTCGAAGTACCGGCCGGCCAGGATGAACACGGTGACCGCGGCCGCGACCTCCAGGTAGATTTCGGCCGCGCCGGAGCCCGGTTCGGGGAGGAGCCGGAACGTCATCCGCATGCCGGGCATACCGGCGTCGCCGAAGAACAGCGCGTACAGCGACCACCCGAACGCGGCCAGCACACCGACGCTGATCAGGGTGTCCATGGTCGCTGCACCGTGCCGCAGATTCAGCCAGGCCGCCCGGTGGAACGGCCACGCCCCCCACACGACGACCGGCGCGGCGAGGGTGAGGCTCAGCCACTGCCAGTTGTCGAACTGCAACGGGGAAATCATGGCCAGCACCAGGACCGGAACGGTCAGCGCCGTGGAGATGATCAGCCGGCGGCGCAGCGACGCCACCTCCTGGTCCTCGACCTGCTCGGTCGATCCCGGTGCACCGGAAGGATCCTGGTGGCTCGGCGGTTCGGGCAGGGTGGCCGTATACCCGGTGGCCTCCACCGTGGCGATCGCCGCCTCCACATCGGTGCCCTCCGGCAACACCACGTGGGCCTTCTCGGTGGCGTAGTTCACCGAGGCCTGCACTCCGGGCATCCGGTTGAGCTTCTTCTCGATCCGCGCCGCGCACGACGCGCACGTCATGCCACCGATCTGCAGATCGACCGCCTGCTGCGTCATGCCCGGAACCTCCTTGTGATGTGTGCGAGTTGGGCGGATCGCGGTGGAGCCGTCAGGAAGCCAGGGTGTAACCGGCCTCGTCGACCGCCTCGCGAATCGCGTCAACAGGCAGCGGTCGGGCGCTGGTCACCGTGACCAAGGAATCACCGCCGGCGTTCAGATCGACATCGACCGTACTGACGCCGTCGAGCCGCGAGACCTCCTCGGTCACCGCGGCGACGCAGTGCGAACAGGTCATGCCGGTGACGGAAAAGGTGGCGGTGGTGGTGCTCATCGGGTCCTCCAAAAGGGAGATCGGATCATTGAGATCGGTCGTACGGGGTGGGAGTTCGGGACTCCTGGACGAGATGGGTCCGTACCCGGCCAGTGGCACATGCTCAGGCGTACATCGGATTGCTCCTTTCGCAATCGCTACTGTCCTTTATACCCCCTGGGGGTGTCTTTGTACACCCTGAGGGGGTATCACCAGAGTGGGTTCAGTGCGCGGGTCCGCCGGTCTCAGCGTCGTTCTGGCTGCTCGTGGTCGGGGTTTCGGCGGCCGGCACCGTGTTGGCTTGGGTCGTCGGAGGCGTTGCGCCGCTGGGGGTTTCCCCGGCGTGCAGGGTGAAGGCGGCGGTTCGAACGACCCCGTCGTGCCGGAAGTCCAGGAACATCCGGTAGTCACCGACGGAGGGCGCGGTGGCGTAGAAGGTGATGCCAGGGCCGGCGGGTGTGACACCGTCGCCGGGTTCACCCGCGGGATGGACGTGCAGGTAGGCAAGGTCCCCGGCGCGCAGCGCAACCAGATGCCCGTACGCGGCGAGATACGGCTGCAAGTCGGTGACCGGCACACCGTCCTTGTCGACGGTCAGGGTCAGCTCCGAGGCCTGTCCCGGCGCCAGATCGCCGGCCACTGTGACCTCATAGCCGTCGACCACCTGCGCGATGGCGGTCGGTTCGGGCAGCACCACCGGCTCGTACGTCCCCGGCACGGCGAGATCCGCGCCCAACACGAGACCACCGTCATGACCGGTCGGGGTGAAGTCCGCGAAGACCCGGTACTCCCCCGGCGCGGTCAGGTCCAACGGCACACTCCACGTGCCCTCGGCGTCCAGGACTGGGTGCACGTGCTGGAAGTGCGACAGGTCGCGGCGGACCGCGATCAGGTGCAGATCCTTGTCGTGCTCGGTCTGATAGCCCGTCACCGGAGCACCGTCAGGGCCCAGGATCTGGAACCGCAGCGGTGCCTGCGGCCCTGCCGGCATGGACCGGTCGGCCAAGTGGAGGGTGTAGCCGTCCTGGGAGACCATCAGCCCACCCGGCAACGCTGCCGCACCGGCCGGGGGCGCCGCCGTCATCGCGGACATGTCGGTATGGCCCTCGGCAGGTGACGCAGAAGTCGCAGCAACCGTGGCGGTCGGTGTGACAGCCGTACCAACTCCCACGGCTGCGCCGAACACGGCCAGCAGGCCGAGGGTGTAGCCGCCGATCTTCAGGGCGGTGTTCATCGCGGATCCCTCCCGGTGGTACTGACCGCCTCGAAGGGTGTGTCAGCTATGGAAGATGGGGAGCGCCGGTACGTGAACGGGCGCCGGTGACCAACTCAACTGGTCTAATGTGCGACCACAAGGCCTTGTCGGTCCTGCGGTGTGGCCCGTCAGGAGCGGACCAGCCTGGCGATGGCCTCAGAGGCCTCACGGATCTTCTCGTCCGCCTCCGGACCGCCGGCTGCGGCCGCCTGCACCACACAGTGGCTCATGTGCTCGTCCAGCAGACCCAACGCCACCGACTGCAACGCCTTGGTCATCGCGGAAACCTGGGTCAGGATGTCGATGCAGTACTTCTCGTCCTCGACCATCTTCTGCAGACCACGGGCCTGACCCTCGATGCGGCGCAACCGCTTCAGGTAATCGTCCTTACGGTGGATGTACCCATACGGGCTAGCGTGCTCGCGCGTCGCGGCGTCCATCGTGGCGCTCCGTTTCTCTCAGGGATCCGGTTCGGAAACCTCAACGACGATACCCCTCACGGGTACCTCTCTGTTCTTGCGATAGAGTACCCCCCTAGGGTAGTAAGGGCAATCCCTTGGGCTTTGTCCTCGAAGAACATGATGGGTGCAGACCATGAAGGTGCGGGGATCATGCGCGGCGGGTCGTACCGGGACCGGGCGGTCGCCCCCACGGCAGAACAGAGGCGTTTGTGATGATGGGTGACGGATACGACGGCGGCGGTTCCTGGATGATGTGGGTGTTCGGCGGACTGATGATGATCGGTATCCTGGCGCTGATCGGCCTGGTGGCGTGGGCAATCGTCACCGCCGCCACGCGGGCACATTCCGGCCCCGCCACGGGTTCCGCCACTGCGGATGCCGGTGGCCGCGGCCGGACCCGGCAGTTGCTGGACGAGCGGTACGCCCGCGGCGAGATGACCACCGACGAGTACACCGAGCGTCTTCACACGCTGGGACTGTTACTTGCGACCGCTCAATCGGCGCCGCGCCCTGCAACTCGGTGGTCTCGGCGTGGCCAGCGTCATTGTCGGCGGAGCGGGCCTGGCTTGGGCCGGAACCACTGGGAACGACTCGTACCTGGTGAGAACTTCACCGAACCAGAGGTTCTGACCAGCACCGCCGGACCACTGACCCTGGCACGGCGAGAGCTGGTCGTAGCCGTCCCAACCGAGACCGGTTCGTCGACGACCCTGTCATGGGTGCTGGTCCGGACGCCCTGCCGGTAGCGGTCGGTCATCATCTGCGTACTCCGCAATTGGGATGCTCGTCATGTCCTGCGGGGCGCCGGTCCCGGGCGGTCGCTCACCAGCGCCGCGTGTTGAAGCCGAACTGCGATCGGCCGGGACCAGCACCGCGATATCAGGCAGGCGGTGCGAAGAATTCCAACGGCAGCCCGTCAGGATCCCGGAAGGACAGTCCGGAGCCGTATGCCGCGTCCTTGATCCCGCCGTGAACTATCGCGAGCTGATCGAGGCGCTTTTCCCACACCTCGAGCTCCGCGCGATCCGACACTGCGAACGCGACATGGTCCAGGCCCACGCGACGCTCGTTGAACACCACGGTGGTCTCGGTGTCAGGGAACTCATGCAGTCCGAATAGTGTGCCGCCCACCAGCCAGACCACGTGTCGGAAGGGACCTGTGTCCTCATCGAGCACGGGCTCGCCGTCGAAAAGCTCGGCGTACCAAGGAACGCTCGCGTCGAGATCGCGCACCGTGAGTGCGACATGGCCGACAGCCGGGAATGCTGACATGACAATCTCCTCTGGGAGTACTTCGCACGACCGTTCGTGCTCAGTAGAGCATACGACCGGTCGTGCTAACATGCAAGCGTGAATTCGACGACCGCCCGCGACCAGCGCAAGCAAAGGACCAGGAAGCGAAGCGACGGCGAGCGGAGCCGGGCTGCAATCCTGGACGAGGCGGCCCGTCTGGCAACCGTCGACGGCCTGTCAGGACTATCCATCGCGGGACTTGCCGCTGCGGTGGGGATGAGCAAGAGCGGCTTGTTCGCGCACTTCGGCTCCAAAGAGGACTTGCAGCTCGCCACCATCGAAAGCGCCGAGGCCATCTTCTCCGCGCAGGTGATCGAACCCGCATCAGTGGCTCCCGACGCGCTCCAGCGGCTCCGCGACATCACCGAGAACTACCTGCACTACGTCGAAAGCGACATCTTTCCGGGCGGGTGCTTCTTCGCCTCGACCCTGGTCGAGATGAGCATGCATCCCGGAGCGGTCCGCGACCGGCTGGTCGACTTCTTGGCTGACTGGCTACGCCGGCTCGAGGAGATGATTCGGGACGCGCAGACCGAAGGCTCGATCACCCCCGAAGTGGATCCGGCCCAGCTCGCCTTCGACCTGGAGTCGGCGCTGTTCCTGGCCAACGCGCAATACAGCGTCACACGATCGGCCGAGCCGATCGAACGCGCCCGCCATGCCATCGCTCGGCGCCTCGCCGGAGCGCAGTAGCCGCCAAAGATCGCCGCGGACAGCCGCCAGTGACCCCCCACGTGACAAACCTTAAGCGGCCCTTGATGTCTCGTGAAGAATCGATGACGTCACAATCAGGGGACTGTCATCTCGTCGGGTGGGTCACAGAGTTCGGGGTGGTTGCGGCCGTGATCGGTGCGACCGTACGGTCGCGGTCCGGTCGGCGACTTCGCTCGGCGCCACGATCGCGGGGAATGACCACGGCGGCGGTGACGTCCCGACTCGGCCGCCAGGTGGATGGGGCGTACTCGACCGCCCGGGCCGTGATGCTCAGCACCGAACCTGCCGGGCGCCGCCTTGGTGGCCCTCGCTGTACGACCCGGCGGATCAGGTTGACGCCGCCTTGCCCGACCTGACCCGCATCCACAGCGACGATTCGGCCGAACTGACAGACTTCGGCCTGCAGGCGGACCAAGGGCGAACCGCGCGGGCCATGCTCAACCCGGCCGGGCAGCGGAACCGGCCGCATTCGCCGCTGGCCGGATCGCCGATGTCAGCGCAGCATCCGACATCCTTGACCATCACGGTGATGAGCTGATCACCCGGCAGGACCGTCGACGCCGAGGACAAACTCGCCGAAACCGAGGACGAGGCGCACCACCTGCTCCAACTGCACCTGGGACGCAACGTGTCCGACGCCACGGTGACCATGCTGAGCTGCAACAACAGCGCTGACCGGCTGGAAATCGGGCCGCCCGCGCGACGGCCCGGAGCCTCTGGCTCGGGCGGGCCGCGTCATAGTTGCCAGGGACTCGGTCTCGTCAACCGCTCCGCGGAGCGCCGAGCATCGGAACATCCCCGCCATGTCGATCCGGCGGGCCTGCTGCCGGTACGGGCCGGACGGCCGCTGACGGGATGAGATCCAGGTCAGGCTCGACGCTCCCTGCACCGATCGCGTGCACGATCGCGGCCTACGATTCACGGATGGCGGTTGACGTAGAGAGCTCGATCGAGATCGAGCGTCCTCGTGCCGTGGTGGCCGCCTTTGTCTCGAACCCGGACAACGCGACGAAGTGGTACGTCAACATCAAGTCGATCAACTGGGAGACGATTCCACCGGCTGTTGTGGGTTCACGGATCGCGTTCGTGGCCCAGTTCCTCGGTCGGCGAATCGCCTATACCTACGAGGTCCGTGAGATCGTCGACGATGAAAGATTTGTCATGGCCACCGCCCAGGGGCCGTTCCCGATGGAAACCATCTACACATGGCGAGACACCCCGTCCGGCGGGACACTGATGACTCTGCGAAATGCAGGCGAGCCGAGCGGCTTCGGCAAAGTGGCCGCCCCGATGATGGCCTCGGCGATGCGCCGGGCGAACCAAAAGGATCTGAAGCTGCTCAAGTGTGTCCTTGAAGCTCCATGACGGTACACTTCACCGCCGAACCCTCTAGTTGATCTTGCTGTCCAAGCGGTCCGGGTAGGTGCTCGTCAGGGTGCTCCGTCGCAACCGGCACAGTGGTCGCTGCGCGGGTGGAAGCCGGTTACGGTGCCGCGGCGGTCGAGTTCGATGTGGCAGCAGTCGGTCAGCGCCTGATTGAGCTGCAGGCGGGCGCGTGGGGTGCGGGTTTGGCGCCGGACACCGACGGCCCCAATGCTGCGCCAGCCGTTGACGTATCCATCCGACCCGATTCCCTTGTCGGTATCGCCGGCAACCGCAGTCCCCGGCCGCCGCGGGCGACTTGCAACAGCATCCCTTCTCGGCCGCGTCGCAACACACGGCCGCGTGCGCCGCCGGGCAGCAGCCTGCCTGCTGCCCATCCTCCACCCGGGCAACGGGGGGCGGCCCCGGTTGGCGCGGACCTGACGTCGTGTTGCCTGGCCCGGACGTCGAGCACAATCGCGGCGATGCCGAGCCAGAGTGCGGCCGTGGGACTTGCGTGGCGGCACGATGTGCGGCGACTAGTAGCCGATGTCCGGTGAGGTCCAGCCGTGGCATCAGGATCTCCAATACCACCGGGTCTATCTGACGCGGCAGCGGGCCGCCGGCGAACAGGCAGCACGGCGTCGGCTCAGTTGGCGGACGGATCGAGGACCTCGGCGACCAGGGACACCACCTCGTCGAGGTCAGCTGAGGTGGTCAGATGGCCGACGCCGGAGAAGACCCGAACGTCGAGATTCATGGTTCTGCGCACTGCCGGTGTCAGTCGATGGGGTGGCAAGAACCGGTCGTATTCACCGACCCCGACGACACACGGCCGCTGGGCGCAACGGGCCAGTACTTCTGCGGCCAGCGGCGGAGGGGCCAGAGTGGTGTGGCAACTCCTGGCCATCAGAGCCATCCACTCCACCTCGGTTTCGGGCGGGTCCGCACCGGGGGCGACGAACGCCCGGAGCATGCGGCGGGTGTGTTCGGCGGTGGGACGCAGCAGCCAAACAGCCGATGTCAGCGCGAGTTTCGGGTGGACCCTGAGACGAATGAAGCCGGCGGGTGAGACCAGCGCCCGCGCCGTGATTCGGGGCGAGTTGGCGGCCAGCGCCGCGGCGGCGCCCAATGAATTGCCCACCAACACGACCCCATCGACATCCATCGCAGCCAGAATCTCATCCAATGCTCGGCCGTACCAGGTGAGCCGGTCCCGGCGGGGTCGATGCGGATCGCTGAGTCCGGGCTGACCCGGCAGGTCCACCACTGTTGTCGCCCAGTGGACCGACAAGGCCTGCAGCCACGGCAGAGCCACCGCAGCGTTGAAGCCGGTCCCGGGCACTATGACGATCCTCGGCCGGCCAGTTCCGGCGGAAGTGAGTTGGACTCGTCCGACACTGGTGTCCAGGGTCGCGCTGGTGATGGGGAAGTGTGCCCTCGCCAGGGCCTCCGAACACCATTGCCGCACCGCGCGTTCACCGCGGGGGTTCTTGTAGACGCTCGGCATTGCGCCAGTGTGTCGGGCGGTTCCTGGTTCGTCCAGCCCTGTTGAGACAAGGCGGGTCACCGGTCAACAATTCGCGATCAGCCAAAGGCCGAGCCACCATTTCACGTGGAATCCCCTCCAAGGCAGCGGGTCTCGGCTCGCACGGTGACCGGTGAGGCCCAGTCCTGGTCCGTGTGGCCCGGGTGTTGGCCCTGGTTGGATGTGGCCGGCCGCATGTCGCCGATTGCATGGGTGATCCGCGGAGTAGGCCTCATGGATTGTCGTTTCGTTGAACTGGCGCCCTCAGCATCGACCGTGAAACGCCCAAAGCGGACACTGGGGCTGAACGGGGACAGATGGAGGAGGTCGGCCGCATGACGCAACCGTTGGAACATCTGTTTTTTTCGACAAGGCAGACGAAGTCCGGGAAGGCGAAAAGTGGCGCCTGGAACTGCTCAATCTGGCCGGCGGTGCCCAGGTCGGCCGGATTACCGTGCAGCCGGGGTGGAAGTGGTCCGAGCACGTCAAACCCGTGGCGGGCACCGACATGTGTATGGCTCCTCATCAGCAGTATCAGGTGTCCGGGCGGATGCACGTCGTCATGCAAGATGGCGCCGAGATCGACTCCGGACCTGGCGAGGTCACTTCCCTACCGCCGGGCCACGACGCCTGGGTGGTCGGCGATCAGCCTGTCGTCGCCATCGACTGGCAAGGAGCGTCCGTCTGGGCGCGACAACGGTAGGCAACTCGGCGTGCGAGCCGACATTCCGTCACACGGCTCTCGGCGAATCTGATCGATATATCCCTGCACCTGATGGTCACCGGGGTTCGGTGACATTGCCGGGTGCATCCCGATGGTCGCGCTCGTTGTCCTCCCCCTGGTGGCCTCGCGCGAATGCTGCCAGGCTGGTGAATGTTCGGCATACTCAATCCTTGGAGGTTCGACGTGCCCACTCGATCCGATCCGTGGCCAGCAGGAACGCCGTGCTGGGTCGACCTGGGTGCGCCGGATGTCGCGGCTTCGACCGCGTTCTACGGTGCCGTGCTGGGCTGGTCGTTCGTCGACAGCGGCGAGGAGTTCGGCCACTACAACATCTGCCAGGTCAATGGTCACGCCGCCGCCGCGATCGGGCCGAAGCAGGACCAGAATCAGCCCACCGCCTGGACGGTCTACCTGGCCAGCGACGACACCGACGCCACCGCCGCCGCGATCACGACCAACGGCGGCACGCTGCTTTCCGCGCCGTTCGACGTGCCCGGTAATGGCCGGATGACCGTCGCGATGGACCCAGCCGGTGCGGCCTTCGGCGTGTGGCAGGCCGACGGCACGATCGGCGCCGAGATCTACAACGAGCCTGGCGGCCTCAGCTGGACCGATGCCCGGCTGACCGATCCGGACGCCGCGCGCTCCTTCTACACCGCGGTGTTCGGGTACAACTACCAGCCCATGCCTGGGGCACCCGGCGACTACATGACGTTCCACCTCGGGGACGCACCGTTGGGCGGCTTGGGCGGCATGATGGACCCGTCGGCGGGCCCGCCGTCGCACTGGGTGCCCTACTTCTCGGTGGCGGACACGGATGCCGCGGTCGCCGCCGCTATCGACGGCGGCGGCACATTGCAGGGACCAGCGATGGACACACCGTTCGGCCGGATGGCGTTTCTCAACGATCCCGACGGCGCCGTCTTCGCCCTCGCCGGACCACCACCTTCCTGATTGCTCCGCACAGACGGGAAGTAGCACCAGAGGTCAGTTCGTCCCGATGAGCTGGTTCAGCTGTTATCGGGACGGTCGGTCGCGGGGCGCCGAAATTCCCGGAACGCCGCTAGCAGGCCGGCCTGGGCTTCGGCGGACAGGTCGTCCGAGCGGACTTCCCCGACCGTGATGACGGTTTCGCGGATCTGCTCGACGTACCGCTCGCAACCGGGGCACAGGTCGAGGTGCGCTTCGAGGGCGGTCGTGCTGTCTGCGTCCAGGTCGCCTTCCAGGTAGTCGGTGACCAGTTCGACGATCTCGCGGCAGCTGAGGACATGCGTGGTGGTCATCGGTCACTCCCTCCCCCAAGCGATGTGGTCGGAACGAAGATTGCAGTGTGGACGCTGTCGTTATTGAGTCCTGCGAACGGCCGCGACGTTACAAGATCTCGTGACGCGCCGGCGGGCGCTGCTCGGTCAGGCACGGTAGTACTCCTCCAGCGCGGCGCGCAGGGCACCTCGACCACGATGCAGCAGGATGCGCTGATTACCCGGCGACAGATCGAGCAGGTCACACACTTCGTCGGCACTGAACCCCTGCCCGTCGCGCATGGTCACGACCATCCGCTGCCGGGCAGGCAGGTTTTCCAGTGCCCGCTCGATGAGTCCCAGGGTTTCCTCCGCGATCGCCCGCCTCTCGGGTTGATGCCACGGCTGCGGCACACCCTCCGTGGTCCACCCACCCGGATACCGGCCATCCGGGCCCTGGAAACGGTCCGGATCGACCGTCGGCCGGTCGTTCCCGTCATCTTCGGCCACCCGCAGATCAACCACGGTTCGACTCTCCCGAACACCCCGAGACTTGGCCCGGTTGACCAGGATCGAGAACGTCCAGGTGCGCAAGGACGCGCGTCCCTCAAATCGATCCAACCCTTTGAGCATTCCTACCCAGGCATCCTGCACCGCATCCTCGGCCGACTGGCTCGTCGACACGAACTGTCGGGCCAACCGGAGCATCGCCGGCGACCACGCGCGGACAAGATGGGCGAAGGTCGCCTCATCACCGGCGCGCAGGCTCTCGAGGAGGTCCTGATCCGTCGCGGACCGAACAGTGGCACCGGGAGTCGGTGGGTCCATCGATCCCCCTTTCGCGGGTGCCGACATATCGTCCCGCATCAGGGGCATTTTCCGCTTGCCCGGCGACGCCCGGGTCAGGTGACGGACTACCGACGTGGCACCCCTCGCGGTGCCGTTCTCGGTCGACTGGGCCGTGTCTGCACACCCGGCGACTTGGCCCTATCAGCGCCGAATTGCGCCTGACGACGACGTCACAGGCGACTATGTCTACGGCATGAGTTCCTTCCCGGCCGGATCACCGGGCGGCGATATCCTGGCCCTCCAGGAAGAACTCCAGGATCGCCTGTGGCGCCGCGAGCTGGGACAGCGGGCGGGCGGCGCCAAAGGAGTGGTTCCAGAAGGGGCCGGTCGGTACCCGCCAGGGCCCGACGTACGCGTACGGTTCGCCGATCACGGCATCACCGGGCGACACCCCGTAGTTGACCTCCGCCACCGAGATCCCGATGTCGAAATGTTCCGGCCACAGCGTCGGCACCTGACCCGGATCCAGCAGCCGGAGCGCGGCGTCGCCGTCGGTGAACGCTCGCAGCAGCACCTCGGCCGCCGACGCGGTGACGTTGGTGGGTTCGTCGAGGGAGAAGGCGGGGCCGTCGGTGTAGACATCACGCAGCACACGCGGGGTGATCCCGGCCCGCCGCCCGAGCTCGTTAACGCTGCCGCCCAACGGGAACCGGTCGGTCGAGGTGATCAGCTCGGTGCCGGAGACAGCGGTCGGTGTGAGTCCGACCCAGCCGCCGAAGCCACCCAGTCGGGCGGCGAGCCGGATGTCACCATCCGCCTGGTACTGGGGACCCGCGATCAGCAGCTCCGCCACCGCGTGCAGGGCCCTGCGGGTGGTGGACAGTTCAGGTGGCAGATTCATGGTGTCGTGCTCCTTCGGGGCAAATGTCAGTGTCGCGTCGAGCGGCCAGTCGGTCGGCGCTGATCAGTTCGGCGGTGAACACCGCCACGGTGTGCTGCTCGGCGCAGCTGTTGCGGCCCAGGGGATCACAGCAGCTCGGCGTCCTGGTCGACGCACAGCAGGGCCGGCCCGTCGACCGCGAAGAGTTCCTCCATCGCCGCATCCAGGTCGGCCGCGGCACTGACCCGGATGCCGGTCGCGCCGCAGTGTCGGGCGAACTCCGCCCAATCCGGGTTCCGCAGCGAGGTGTGCCACACGGGGTAGTCCCCGGCGACCTGCTCCTTGGAGATCTTGCCCAGGCTCTTGTTGTCCAACAGGACATGTTTGATGCCGAAGCCGTATTTGACCGCCGTGGTCAACTCCATGGCGTACTGGCCGAAGCCGCCATCCCCGGTGACGGCGACCACTGGGCGGCCCGGGTCGGCCACCCACGCCCCGAGCGCGGCCGGGTACCCGAAGCCGATGGAGCCCAGGTACCCGGACATCAGCACCGGTTGGCCGGCGGATTCCAGGTAGCGGCCCAGCGAGTAGGCGTGGTTGCCGACGTCCACGGTGATGACGGCGTCGTGGGGCAGGTGTCGGGACAACGCGTCGAAGACCGCCGCCGCCGAGACCCCCTGGCCCCGGTCGTCCGCGACCCG
>Ga0208588_1000408_pt1 | contig 13996 bp, 9 predicted proteins | sample NGESurshal092012_8_FD_184483 | JGI IMG/M metagenome (GOLD analysis project Ga0208588, IMG submission 184483) | Arctic peat soil microbial communities from Barrow, Alaska - NGEE Surface sample 415-3 shallow-092012 (SPAdes) | ecosystem: Environmental > Terrestrial > Soil > Wetlands > Peat ...
ACCTATAAAGCTCAATGAGCGCGAGCGGCAGTCAACGTGTCATCCCGATTTCGTTTTGGGATGCAATCCATCAAAGTCGATGCGCGATTTCGTCTTGTTGAACGCCGTTCGACTCCAATGTTTTTGCGTTTGCTTGTAACCCGTTACGCAATGGATCGCGACGGCCTTGAAAAGCTCGTGACGTTCGAGGATCAATGTTTTATCGAGGCGCTCTGGCAGATCTTCCGCCAGGAAACGGGCGACGGCGCGCGTCAGCAGGCCAGGGCCGGTCGAAAGCCAAAGGATATCCGCATCTCCGCGATTGATGGCTTCTATCGCCGATGTCAGCGCTAAAGAAATAGCCGGATGGCCGGGCGTAACTCCGATGAAATTATTGGCGGTCGTCCCGTATTCTTCCTGATAGAGAAGCAAGTCTTGGTCACCGGGATCAATGGTGGGTATAGGCGCGACGCAAAGGTCATCGGCGTCGATGTAATATCCCCCTTCCTGATACAAATAGGCCAAACGGAAAATGTCGGCTTTCATGGCTGGTTCGACGGCGCGATCGAATGCGGCGACGAGCTCGCCGACCGGTCCGATCTCGGTTAAAAAGCGCCGCGCCTCGGTTTTTGAAAAAAGCGTGTATTGGTAGCTCGGATGAGCTAGCCGCCATGTTTCGCAAAGCGCTTTAACATCGGCCGGGATGTTTACGTCCCAGTATTGCACGATCTTCAAAGGAATGGACCGCGTTTCGCTCCGCGCGTTTTTCCGATTCGCCAGAAGTCCCCTTTGCCGCAATGCGATGAGAAGGCTCATTGCTGCTGGCGTATAGTCAGGCGCATCGAGGACGAGTTTCGACAACGCCGCGACCGAATCCGCAGCGGCGACACAATTACGCAGTCGTTGGAGTGAACCCGCGTCGATGCGAAACTCATCCAGCAATTGTCCGATTTGCGTTTGGGACGGCTTTAGGCCCCCGCGATTCTTGCATCTATGGCCGGCGTTTAAGCGAGTCGATGTTTCCAAATGCGTCTTGGCCGAATCGATGTCAAGGCGGAGTAATGCGCTTTGCGCGGCGCAATTGCTGCTCCATGGATCCGCAGGATTTATTTGCGAAGCTTCGAGAAAATATTCATAAGACTGTTCAAGGTCCCATTCCGCCGCAGCGATACTTCCCCGCAGCACCAATTGCCGAGCCCGCTCGTGCGGGCTGTATGCCGGGAACGCGTCTGTCGCGCGGCGCGCCGCCTCGAAGTCGCCGCAAGATAAAAGGGAAAGCACATATTGAAATGAGATTTCGAAATGGCTTGGAAACCGTGCGGCCGCCTTCTGGAGCAGGGCGCATGCGGCCGCGTATTGCCCTCGATCGTTAAGTATTTGAGCCTGCATGAGTTCAAGTTCAGGAACAACCCCGAACTTGAAACTACATATTGCGAGTTCTGCATCAGCCTCGTCAAATAGACCAAGCGCCGCCAATGTCCGCACAACTGACAGATTCGTCCAAAGATTTGAAGCGTCAATCTCGACGGCTGCGCGTTGCAGGGATAGCGCGCCCTGCAAGTCGTCGAGCTGTTGCGCGAAATTCGCCAAGGCCGATACCGCCCGGCCCTGTCTGGGACTTTCTGCGAGCACCTCATTTAAAAGGCTGACCGCCTCGTCGGGTCGTCCCGCATGGAACTCTTCCTCGGCCAATTCAATCCGCGCCTGGATTCTGCTGGCCTCCAACCCCGCGGCGTGGAGGAAAGCCGCGCGCGCCGCCGCGCGGTCGCCCATCGTCCGGGCATTCCATCCGAGTTGCAGATGGAAAGCTGCCTTTTGGGGGTTGCGGGCCAACTGCGCCAAGAGGAGCTTTTGCGCCTCGTCGAATCGTCCTGCGTCCACTAATTCCCTGGAAAATTCTATGATCATCGAATCTGTAGCGGCTGGATCCCCCGCCGCCGCTTCGAAGATTTTCAATGATACGTCCCTTTGCCCGCGACGCCGCGCGATCTGCCCTTTGCCTGCGAGCGCGTCGAGCTTGGACTGTGGATCTGTGAGGGCCGCGTCATAAATCGCTTCCGCCTCCTCCAAACGCCAATTCTTCGCATATTCCTCGGCGAGAGAAAGCCTTGCCTGACGATGGCCGGGATCGCTCGCGACCGCCTTTTCGAAAATCGCGACAAGTTCAGATGCAACGGATCTGTGGCGTATGCCGTTCGCGTAGGCGATCAGGGCCGTAGCCGAATTCGGATGCGTTTCGACCAGCGATTTCAGTACTTTCTTGGCCTCGTCGAAGCGGCCAAGCTCTTGAAGTTCAGATGCTATATCGTGCTGGGTCCAGACATGATCCGGATCGAGCGCCGCCGCCTTGCTGAGATGCTCCAGCGCTTCGGCGTGGTCGCCCCGCTGGCGAGCGATGGCGCCCAGCCCGCGCCAGCCTTCCACCGAGTTCGGGTCTTTTGCCACAACCGCGCGAAACGTCGTTCCCGCCTCGTCGAGACGGCCAAGCTCGCGGAAGGACCACCCAACATCGAGAAGCGGCCAGGCAAGATCCGGGAGCAGCGCCGCCGCTTTGATGAAATGCTCCAACGCCTCGACGTGATCGCCACGCTGGCGAGCCAGCTGCCCCAGTCCCCGCCAACCTTGCATTATGTCGGGATCTTTGCTCAGGACAGCTCGAAAGGCGACCGCCGCCTCCGCAAAGCGGCCAAGCTCTTGAAGCTCTGCTGCTATGTCGTGCAGGGTCCAGACATGATCGGGATCGAGCGCCGTGGCCTTGCCAAGATGCTCCAGCGCTTTGGCGTGGTCGCCACACTGGCGAGCGATGGCGCCTCGCCCGCGCCAGCCTTCCGCCAAGTTCGGATCTTTAGCCAAGACCGCGCGAAACGTCGTCTCCGCCTCGTAGAGACGGCCAAGCTCGCGGAAGGACCACCCAACATCGAGAAGCGGCCAGGCAAGCTCTGGGAGAAGCGCCGCCGCCTTGCTGAAATGCTCCAACGCCTCGGAGTGATCGCCACGCTGACGAGCTGATTGGCCCCGGGACCTAAAATGTGAAACTTCAGACAGGACTTCACCAGATTGATTTAGGTCAAGAAGCAACAAGGAACGCGCGCATTATGCTCAAAAAAACAGATAGCACAGCTTTCTGTTTTTAGGCAAGAGATCAGCGTTCATGCATTTGAAACAATGAAACAATTGACGGATAGCGGCATTGTTTGCCGGCAACAAGACGTTCTAACGCCTGGAGCAGAACGATCGATGGATAAACACATTGGAATCTATAGGGAGTAACCCGAATCGGCGCTCATTTCGACGATTGATCTCGGACCGCTGCAATCCCGGATTCCGCCGCGCTGCCTGAAGTGGATCGACGGGTCATCAAGCAGCTTGTTTTTAACCGGTGATATAACCAGTTTCGTAACCGGAATGCGCATGAAGCTGCTTCTGTTTCAAGCGCTATAGCGTAATCAAGAACTTATGGAAAATTGGAGCGGGTGAAGGGAATCGAACCCTCGTATTCAGCTTGGAAGGCTGCTGCTCTACCATTGAGCTACACCCGCACGGGCGCTTCTTATGCCAAGCGCCGGAGCCGTTGGCAAGATCGCCGGGAAAATGGTTTTCACGCCTTCGCATATTTTCACACAATAGTTTGGCGAATTTGGCCGTTGAAGGGCGCCGGGCGCTCGGTCACAACAGGCGTGACAGAAAATAACAAACAAGGGATGGAAAACATGGCGACCGAACTGACGCATTTCATCGGCGGGAAACACGTCAAGGGGACGTCCGGCCGCTTTGTCGACGCCTATGAGCCGATGACCGGCGACGTGATTTCGCGCGTGCCGCTGGCCTCGGCGGCGGAAGTGCGCGGCGCGGTGGAGAATGCGCTGGCGGCCCAGCCCGCCTGGGCGGCGACCAACCCGCAGCGCCGCGGCCGCGTGATGATGAAATTCGTCGAATTGCTCAACCGCGACATGAATGCGCTGGCCGAGCTTTTGGCGCGCGAACATGGCAAGACCATTCCCGACGCCAAGGGCGATATCCAGCGCGGCCTGGAAGTGGTGGAATTCTGCATCGGCGTGGCGCATCTGCTCAAGGGCGAATATACCGACAGCGCCGGGCCGGGCATCGACATTTACTCGATGCGCCAGCCGCTCGGCGTCGTCGCCGGCATCACGCCGTTTAATTTTCCGGCGATGATCCCGATGTGGAAATTCGCGCCGGCCATCGCCTGCGGCAACGCCTTTATCCTAAAACCCTCCGAGCGCGACGTGGGCGTGCCGCTGCGGCTGGCGGAATTGATGATCGAGGCTGGCCTGCCTGCCGGCATTCTCAATGTTGTCAACGGAGACAAGGTGGCGGTCGACGCCATCCTCGACGACCCGGACATCAAGGCCATCGGCTTCGTCGGCTCCACCGCCATCGGCGAATATATTTACGCGCGAGGAACGGCGCATGGGAAAAGGGTGCAGGCTTTTGGCGGCGCCAAGAACCACATGGTCATCATGCCCGACGCCGACATGGACCAGACCGTGGACGCGCTGATCGGCGCCGGCTATGGCTCGGCCGGCGAAAGATGCATGGCGATTTCCGTCGCGGTGCCGGTCGGCAAGGCGACCGCCGACGAATTGATCCGGCGCCTCGTTCCGCGCGTGGAAGCGCTGAAAATCGGGCCTTCGACCGATCTGGCCGCCGATTACGGCCCGATGGTGACGCGCGCCCATCTCGACAAGGTGAAGTCCTATATCGACATCGGCGTCAAGGAAGGCGCCGATCTGCTGGTCGACGGCCGCGGCTTCAAGATGCAGGGCTATGAAAACGGCTTCTACATGGGCGGCTGTCTGTTCGACAACGTGACCACCGACATGCGCATCTATAAGGAAGAAATCTTTGGGCCGGTGCTGTCGGTCGTCCGCGCCGCGAATTATGAATCGGCGCTGAAAATGACCAATGACCATGAATATGGCAATGGCGTCGCCATTTTCACCCGCGACGGCGACGCCGCGCGCGACTTCGCCTCCCGCGTAAACGTCGGCATGGTCGGGGTAAACGTGCCGATCCCCGTGCCGATCGCCTATTACACCTTTGGCGGCTGGAAACGCTCGGGCTTCGGCGATCTCAACCAGCACGGCGCCGACGCGGTGCGGTTTTATACCAAAACCAAGACCGTGACCTCGCGCTGGCCATCGGGCGTCAAGGACGGCGCGAGTTTTGTCATCCCGACGATGAATTGAGGGCGACGCTTCTTCTTCCCTCGCGAGGCTCGCGAGGGAAGTGGGCACAATTTAACGCTTGGCGGCGTCGGGCGACGTCAGGACCGGGTAGAAGCCGCCGTTGGATTGGCTCGTTAGAACTTGCACTTGATTTTGCCGCAGCTTCACCATAACCCTAACTAATTGAAATATCGAAGTGCGGTGACGTGATTTTGGATTACCCAATAGCATCGATAGTCGGAAGTATTTTGGTCACCTTTCTGGTCGCAACGCTCGTAGGTGAGTTAATAGCGAGAGCAGGTTTTTTGTTACCAATCGGTAATCGTGTCGGTTGCATTGATGGGCTTCGTGGGTATTTGGCGCTCTCGGTCCTTGCTCATCATTTTATTATTTGGATTCAAATATCACGACTTGGAGGTAGTTGGTCTGCTCCGACCGTTAACTTTTTCAATAATCTCGGCGCGGGAGGCGTCGCGCTCTTCTTCATGACAACTGGATTCGTCTTTTACCCGCGTGTGCTCGCTGGATTTCGTGCTACGTCATGGACATCGACCTACACGTCTCGCGTTTTTCGTATCGTTCCTCTGATTATAGTCTCGGTAGCCCTCATCACCGGCATCATTTCGCTGCGAACGGGTCATGGCTTCGATGCCTCATTCCCGAAAGCCGCAGCAGAATGGATAACGAGTTGGGGCGAGCCACCGTTGCTCGGGTATGCTGATAGCGGCAGGCTCAATGCTTATGTTCTCTGGTCCCTATGGCACGAATGGCTTTTCTATCTGTTCGTTTTGCCCACATGCGCGCTGGGTATGGACCTTATTCGGGGGCGGGCTCCGAGTTGGACTATACCGTTAGGCCTGCTGCTCATCTCTTTGGTTTTCAGGCGCTGTTCCTGGCTTCGTGGAACTTCGCAATTCCTCCCGCTTTTTGCTGTGGGTATGCTCGCGTTTGAATGTCAGCTGCACGACGCGCTTCGCCAAGTGCTTCGAGGTAAACTCTTCGCGATTACCGCACTGGTCAGTCTGGTTATCGGAATGGTCAGCGCGCCGACGCCGTATAACCCTGTTCAGGTTGCTCTTTATGGCTTCTTTTTTATTTGCATCGCATGCGGAAATGATTTGATCGGTCTATTAAGAACAAATGGCTCGCTCGTTTTAGGTGAGTGTTCTTATGGAATTTATCTAATGCACGGGATATTTCTTAGTCTCTTATTTTGGGACGGCGCCTCGGCAATCCGTGATTTCTCCGCCAACAAAATTCCTGTTCTGCTGCCATTTGTTGCCTTGGGGGTCGTTTGTGTTACAGCCGTCAGCTTCCTCGTAATAGAACAGCCTGCAATACGGGCCGGAAGCGCCATATCAAATATTTTGCGACTTGGTATAAGCCGCTGGCGACTGTCGCCTGCCAAAAACTCAGGTGTTTAACATTGGCGGCAGGCCGCGCTTGTAAGCGCATTCGATCTGGGAGCGAGTGGCAGCTTTCCGCCGATTCTTGCCGTTGCCCGACAGCGCCAAGCGTGTGATTTTGCCCCCTACGGCGGGTCCAGAAACAGCGACCTTTCCTTTTCCGCCAGCGCGTAAACATAATCAGCGACGGCGCGGACCTGCGGGAATTGTTTTCCGTCGTCATACATCAGCAGATAGAATGACCGCTGGATCATGATTTCTTCAGGCAGGATCGGCGCGAGTTGCGGAAAACCCTGCGCCAGAAAACGCGGCAGCACGGCGACGCCGACTCCCGCCAGCGTCGCATTCAATTGCGCGATCAGGTTGCCGCTGCGAAGCTGCGGTTTGAGCGACGGCAGGATGGTCGGCAGGTAGTCGAGTTCGGGCGTGAACAGCAGTTCGTTGATGTAACCGATCATGCGATGGCCCAGCAGGTCGGATTTTTGCGTGATCTCGGGCTTTGACGCCAGATAATCCTTCGAGGCGTAGAGATAGAGGCGGTAATCGAGCAGCTTTCGGCCGATGATCCGGCCTTCCTGCGGCATGGACAGGCCGATGGCGATGTCGGCCTCGCGTTTCGACAGGCTGAGCAGACGCGCTGTCGCAACGATCTGGATTTCAAGTTGCGGGTGCAGATCGGCCAGCGGGCCAAGGCGCGGCGCCAGAAAATAGCTGCCAAAACCATCCGGCGCGCCGACCCGCACCGATCCGGTCAAATGCGTGCAATCGCCGTTGATTTCGGCCTGACCGTTGCGGATGGCCGATTCGATATGCTCGGAAAGCGCCATGGCGCGCTGGCCGACCTCGGTCGCCTCATAGCCGGTCTTGCGCCGCACGAAAAGTTTTGCGCCGAGGCTCAGCTCCAGCCGGTCGATCCGGCGGATGATGGTGGCGTGGTCCACCCCCATGCGTTTCGCAGCAGCCGAAACCGTGCCTTCGCGGGCGACGGCCAGACAATATTGCAGATCGTTCCAGTCAAGCTCCATGCGCCGATATTAGGCGCGGTCGTCAGCTTGTGGCAAATTTTCGGCAATCATTCCCAGGGCCGGAAATAATCCTCCACCGCCGCGTCGGTCACGTCCGCGAGACTCGCCGGCGCCCACTGGGGCTTGCGGTCCTTGTCGATCACCGCCGCGCGAATGCCCTCCCTGAAATCGGCGCTGCGCGTCAAATGGGCGACGATGTTCAATTCCATGTCGAGGCAGGGCGCCAGTTCCTTGTGTCGCCCCTCGCGCAAGGCGCGTAGCGCCAGTTTGAGCGAGGTCGGAGAATTCGCCTCGATATGGGCCAGGGCCTTGTCCGCCCCCGGCCCGGCGTGTGCGCGCAAGCGGGCGCAAATCTCTTCGACGCTGTCCGCCCCATAGGCGGCGTCGATCCACGTCCGCGCCTCGGCCAGCACGCCGGGTTTTGCCGGGCTCGCCAAAAGCTCCAGCCTGTCACTGATCTCCTCCGCGTCGCTCAGTCCGCTTAGCGCGTGTTCCAAACTGCCCAGGTTTTCAGTGGCGATGTGGACATCGGCGAGATGAGTGTAAATGGCGTCGGCGGCGGCGACGCGACCCGCGGTCAAGGCGAGATGGGTTCCGGTTTCGCCGGGCGCCCTGGACAGGAGATAGCTTCCGCCGACATCCGGCAAAAAACCGATGCTGGTTTCCGGCATGGCGATCGACGTGGTCTCGGTCACGATGCGGTGGGAGGCGTGCGCCGAGACGCCGATGCCGCCGCCCATGACGATCCCGTGCATGACCGCGACAATCGGCTTCTCGTAATTGGCGATCTGAAGATTGAGCGCATATTCCTCGCGCCAATATTCAATCGGCCAGGGATCGGCGGCGACAAGCGCATCGTAAATATGGCGGATGTCGCCGCCGGCGCAAAAGGCGCGCTCGCCCACGCCGCGCATCAGGACGAGATCGACCGAATCGTCGTCGCGCCACAGGGTCAGCGTTTCGGCGATCCTGCGCGCCATGTGAAAAGTCAGCGCATTGAGGCTTTCGGGGCGATTGAGGGTGATCCGGCCGATCCCGCCGCTGCAGTCAATGAGCACATCCGGGTTTGAATTCATGCGGTTCCCCCATCCAGCGTCTGAAGCGCCCAGCCTTGGCTTATGGCAAATCCGGCCGCGAAAGCCAGCCTTTTCGCGCGAGGCGGTAGCCGCAATTTCGCAGACCGATCCTGCTTATTGTCGGGTTTTCTCTCCGGACAATGCTGCTAGGCTCCCAAAAGAAACGGTGGCGCATTCCGCTCCAAAGGCCAATAAAATGAACGAACAAACGCCGCATGACGCCTTCCGCCTGTTCGCGCTCAACGACGACCACCGCTCCATAAGGGAAATGGCAAGGGATTTCGCTCAAGGCGAACTGGCGCCCAAGGCGATCGAATGGGATCAGCAGAAGCATTTCCCGGTCGATGTTTTACGCAAGGCTGCGTCGCTCGGCATGGGGGGAATCACCATTCGCGACGATGTCGGCGGCTCCGGCCTGACCCGGCTCGACGCGGCGCTGATCTTCGAAGCGCTGGCGACCGGCTGCCCCTCGGTTGCGGCCTATATCTCCATCCACAACCTGGCGACCTCGATGATCGACCGCTTCGGCGATCAATCCCAGCGCGAAAAATTCATTCCCAAACTCTGCACGATGGAGCATTTCGGCGCCTATTGCCTGACCGAGCCGGCGGCGGGCTCGGATGCCGCCGCGCTCAAGATGCGCGCCGTCAAGGACGGCGACGCCTATGTGCTGAATGGCGTCAAGCAATTCATCTCCGGGGCCGGCGCGGCGGATATTTATGTGGTGATGGCGCGCACCTCCGACGCGGGGGCAGGCGGCATCTCCACTTTTGTGATTGAGAAGGGGACGCCCGGTCTTTCCTTTGGCGTCAACGAGAAAAAAATGGGCTGGAACGCCCAGCCGACGCGGCAGGTGATCTGCGAGGACGCGCGCGTGCCCGTTGCCAATCGCATTGGCGCGGAGGGCATGGGATTCAAGATCGCCATGGCCGGGCTCGACGGCGGGAGGCTCAATATCGCCGCCTGTTCGCTCGGCGGCGCGCAGGCGGCTCTCGACAAGGCCGTCGCCTATCTGGCCGACCGCCAGGCCTTCGGGCGACGCCTCAGCGAATTCCAGGCGCTGCAATTTCGCCTCGCCGACATGGCCATCGACATCGAGGCGTCGCGCTCCTTCCTGTGGCGGGCCGCCAGCGCTCTCGACGCCAAGGACCCGGACGCCACAAAGCTCTGCGCCATGGCGAAAAAATTCACCACCGACGCCTGTTTCAAGGCGGCCAATGACGCGCTGCAATTGCACGGCGGCTATGGCTATCTCGCCGAATACGGGATCGAGAAGATCGTGCGCGACCTGCGCGTGCATCAGATTCTCGAAGGGACAAACGAGATCATGCGGGTCATCGTGGCGCGTGAGCTTCTGGCCGATACAAAATAACAGCCGATACAAAAACAAAAGAGGGGGAGATCCGTGACCAAAATTGCTTTCATCGGTCTTGGCAACATGGGCTTGCCCATGGCCGCCAATCTTGTTCGCGCCGGACATGAGGTCGCCGGTTTCGATCTATTCAACGACGCCGTTTTGCGCGCGCAAGAGCTGGGCGTCCGTCCTGCGGAAAGCGCCGCCGACGCCGTGCGTAAGGCCGAGGTGGTGATCACCATGCTGCCGATGGGCAAACACCTGATCGAAGCCTATCGCGGGCCGGACGGCTTGCTGGCGGCGGCGCGGCCGGGGAGCCTGTTCATCGATTGCTCGACCGTGGACATCGAGAGCGCGACCGCCGCGCACAAGGCGGCCGGTGGGGCGGGCATGCTTTCGGTTGACGCGCCGGTGTCGGGCGGCGTCGGCGGCGCGACTGCCGGCACGCTGACCTTCATGATGGGGGCCGAAGATGCGGCGGCGAAGGCGGCGCAGCCCATCCTCGCGGCGATGGGCAAGAAGATCGTGCATTGCGGCGGGGCGGGCGCCGGTCAGGCGGCGAAGATCTGCAACAACATGATTCTCGGCATCTCGATGATCGCGGTGTCGGAAGCCTTCGTGCTCGGTGAAAAGCTCGGCCTGTCGCATCAGGCCCTGTTCGATGTCGCCTCGACCTCGTCGGGCCAATGCTGGTCGCTGACCTCCTATTGCCCGGTTCCCGGCCCGGTCCCCGCCAGCCCCTCCAACAATGCCTACAAGCCCGGTTTCGCCGGCGCCCTGATGCTGAAGGACTTAAAACTGTCGCAGGAAGCCGCCGGCGGCTCCGGCGCCCAGACGGCGCTCGGTCGTCATGCGGCGGAGATTTACGAAGCCTTCGTCGCTTCCGGCGGCGGCGACGCGGATTTCTCCGGCGTGATCAATTTCATCCGTTCCGCGAAAGGGGCCTGAACCATGACCGAACTGGCGCTTCCCCCTTATGAAACCATTCTGGTCGAGCAGCGCGGTCGCGTCGGCCTCATCACGCTCAACCGTCCCAAGGCGCTCAACGCGCTCAATGTGCAACTGGCCAAGGATGTCACGGACGCGTTAAACATTTTCGACGCCAGCGAAGACATTGGCTGCATCGTCATCGCCGGATCGGAAAAGTCCTTCGCCGCCGGCGCCGACATCAAGGAGATGCAGAGCCTATCCTATCAGGATACCCACAGGCTCGACTGGTTTCATCTGTGGGATCTGGTGCCGAAAATCCGCAAGCCGATCATCGCGGCGGTTTCCGGCTACGCGCTCGGCGGCGGCTGCGAACTGGCGATGATGTGCGATTTCATCGTCGCCTCCGAGACGGCCAAATTCGGCCAGCCGGAAATCAAGCTCGGCGTCATGCCGGCGATTGGCGGCTCGCAGCGCCTGACCCGCGCCGTGGGCAAGGCCAAGGCGATGGACATGTGCCTGACCGGCCGGCTCATGGACGTGCAGGAGGCCGAACGCTCCGGCCTCGTCTCGCGTGTCGTGCCGGTGGCGCGGCTGATGGATGAGGCGATGGAGGCGGCGGCGGCCATCGCCGCCATGTCCCTGCCCGTGGCGCGGATGAACAAGGAAGCCGTCAACGTGGCTTTCGAAACGCCGCTGGCGCAGGGCCTGCTGTTCGAGCGGCGGGTGTTCCAGTCGTTGTTCGCCCTGAACGACCAGAAGGAAGGCATGGACGCCTTCGTCGAAAAGCGCCCGCCCAATTTCAGCAATTCCTGAAGTTTTTTTCCGCGCGAAAGCGATGAATCTCCCGACTGCGGCGATAGTCGGGATTGCTTAACGCGGCCGGGAGCGGGAAAAGCCCTTTAACGAATTCTTATAAGATGGCGTGGCTGCTGCGCGCCTTGCCGTCAAGCTCACCGGAGACCGTCATGACCGCCTATCAAGCGCCCATTCGCGATATGCTTTTCGCCATGCGGGAAATCGGAGACCTCGCCCACGTCGCCACCCTGCCGGGCAATGAGGAGGTTTCCGACGATCTGGTCGAGGCCATTCTCGAAGAAGCGGGCAAATTCGCCAGCGACGTGCTCGCGCCGCTCAACCAGCCCGGCGACAAGACCGGCTGCGTCTGCAAGGACGGCGTGGTGACGACGCCGCCGGGCGTCAAGGAGGCGTTCAGCGCTTTCTGCGACAACGGCTGGCACGCCATGCCGGCGTCGATCGAATTTGGCGGACAGGGCCTGCCGGCGCTGGTCGCTACCCCGGTTCAGGAAATGTGGAAATCCGCCAACATGGCGTTTTCGCTCTGCCAGATGCTGACCATCGGGGCCATTTCCGCCATCGAACATCATGGTTCTGACGCGCTCAAGGCGACCTATCTGCCCAATATGGTCGCCGGAACCTGGACAGGAACGATGAACCTGACCGAGGCGGGGGCCGGCTCCGATCTCGCCGCCGTGCGCACCCGCGCGGTTCCCGACGGCGACGCCTATCGCATCGTCGGCACCAAGATCTTCATCACCTGGGGCGAGAATGACGTCGCCGAAAACATCATCCATCTCGTGCTGGCGCGCCTTCCCGACGCCCCTGCCGGCGTCAAGGGCATTTCGCTGTTCGTGGCGCCGAAATTCCTGGTCAACGCCGACGGCTCGCTCGGCGCGCGCAACGATCTGATCTGCGCCTCGATCGAGCACAAGCTCGGCATCCACGCCAGCCCGACGGCGGTGATGTCCTTCGGTGAAAAGGGCGGGGCGGTCGGCTATCTGGTCGGCGAGCCCAATCGCGGCCTCGAATATATGTTCACGATGATGAACCACGCCCGCCTCAATGTCGGACTGGAGGGCGTCGCCATTTCCGAGCGCGCCTATCAACAGGCCCGCGCCTATGCGCATGACCGCGTGCAGGGCCGCCCGCTCGGCGCCGAAGCCGGCAAACCCATCGCCTGGCATCCCGACGTCAAGCGCATGTTGCTCGACATGAAGTCGCTCATCGAAGCCATGCGCGCGCTGGCCTATTTCACCGCCGGCAAGATGGATGTGGCGCGTCAGTCGCCCGACAAGGACGAGGCTCGCGCAGCGCAAAGCCTGGTCAATCTGCTGACTCCGGTGGTCAAGGGCTGGTGCACCGAAAATTCGATCTGGGTCGCCTCGACCGGGGTGCAGGTTCATGGCGGCATGGGCTTCATTGAAGAGACCGGCGCGGCGCAGCATCTGCGCGACGCCCGCATCACCACGATCTACGAGGGCACCACGGCGATCCAGGCCAATGATCTGGTCGGCCGCAAGATCGCCCGCGACGGGGGCGCGGCGGCAAACAAACTGGTCGCCACGATCCGCGCTGCCGCTGCGGAATTTTCCACCTCCAACGACGCCGACATCGTCCGTCTGGCGCAGGGACTCGAAGGTCCGGCGGCGCGGCTGGAAAAGGCGGTCGCCTGGGTGCTGGAAACCCATGCGGCCGATCCCGTCCGCACCGCCGCCGCCGCGGTTCCGCTGTTGCATCTGTTCGGCCTGACCATTGGCGGCTGGCTCATCGTCACACAGGCGAACAAAGCGGCTCAGGCGCTGACCTCCGGCCAATATGAGGAAAGTTTTCTGCACGCCAAGGTCGCTTTCGCCAAGCATTATGCGGCGCATATGCTGCCCCATGCCGAGGCCTATTTCGTGGCCGCGACGCAAGGGGCCGGCGACGTCGCGCTGTTCGACGCCGCTCTGGTGTGATCGGAGGCGCCGCCGTTCATTGCGGCGGCGCTCCCCCTGCGAAAAGAGCAGGGCGCACTTGATCCGCATCATTGTGACAAACCCTTTCTCCGAGGTTTATATCTCTTTCCATCTCGACTGTTTTGGACGGGCCCGCAGGATGTCCAAAAAAACTCCGAAGATCATTTCCGACGGCCGGACGGGCTCGGAGATCGCTTTTGCGCTTGGGTGCTCCTCATTGGGCAAGGTGCTGGTCGCGCGCGGCGCCAATGGCATTTGCGCCATTCTGCTCGGCGACGAACCGC
>Ga0208588_1000414_pt1 | contig 13904 bp, 8 predicted proteins | sample NGESurshal092012_8_FD_184483 | JGI IMG/M metagenome (GOLD analysis project Ga0208588, IMG submission 184483) | Arctic peat soil microbial communities from Barrow, Alaska - NGEE Surface sample 415-3 shallow-092012 (SPAdes) | ecosystem: Environmental > Terrestrial > Soil > Wetlands > Peat ...
GGACGAGACCACCGGCGCCGCAGCAGGAGTCGTGTCAATGGTGAACGGCACGGCGCTCGACGCCGGTCCGGTGTTGCCCGCGGGGTCGGTCGCCGTCGTGGTGACGGAATGGAGCCCGTCACCCAGGGCCGTCGAGGTGCAGCTCCAGTTCCCGGATGCGTCGACCACGGCCGAGCACAGGGTGGCGGCACCGTCCCGCACGGTGATGGTCGCGCCCGGTTCACCGGTGCCCGCAACCGTCGGGGTGCTGTCGTCGGTGCTCGACCCGGCCGCCGGGCCGGTGACCAGCGGGGCGGGCGGCGCGGTGGTGTCGACGGTGATCACGACCGACAGCGAGGGCGGGCTGACGTTGCCGCCGAGGTCGGTTTGGGTGGCGGTCAGGTCGTGCAGGCCCTCGGCCAGTGCTGTCGCGGGAGTGCAGGTCCAGGAACCGGACGCCGGAACAGTCGTGGTACAGATCGTGACTGCGCCGTCCTTGACGGTCACGGCGCCACCGGGTTCGCCGGTGCCGCTGATGGTCGGTGTCGTGGCGTTGCTGACGGCCCCGGTGGCCGGTGCGGTGATGGCCGGTCCCGGTGGTGCGGCGGTGTCGATGCTGACGGTGATCGGCGCCGACGCCGGGCCGGTGTTGCCGGCGGGATCGGTGGCGCTGGCAGTGATCTCGTGCGGACCGTCGGCCAGCGGGGTCGCCGGGACGCACGTCCAGGTGCCGCCGGCGGCCACCACCGCCGTGCACAGGGTGATGCCGCCGTCCTGCACGGTGATGCTCGTGCCGGGCTCAGCCGTGCCGGCGATGGTCGGGGTGCCCGAGTTGGTGGCGGATCCGTTCGTGGGCGAGGTCACCGCCGGGGGCGGCGGCGCGGCGGTGTCGACGGTGACGGTGATCGGCGCGGACGGCGGTCCGGTGTTGCCCACCGGGTCCGTCGCCGTGGCCGTCAGCGAATGTGCACCGTCGCTCAGCGGCGCGGCCGGCGTGCAGGAGAAGTTGCCGAGCGGATCGGCGGTCGCGGTGCACAGGGTGGTCCCGCCGTCCTGCACCGTCACGGTCGAACCCGGTTCTGCGGTACCCGTGACCGGGGGGGTGGCGGTCCCGATGAGCTGGCCGTTGGTCGGGCTGGTGATCGCGGGGGCGGCCGGGGTCGCAGTGTCGACGGTGACGGTGATCGCCGCCGATGCCGGTCCGGGATTGCCCGCCGGATCGGTTGCGCTGGCGGTGATCTCATGCGGGCCGTCGGTCAGGGCCGCCGCCGGGCTGCAGGACCAGATTCCGCCGCCGTCGACCACCGCGGTGCACAGCGTGCTGCCACCGTCCCGAACCGTGACCGTAGCGCCCGGTTCGCCGGTACCGGTGAACGTCGGGGTGTTGTCGTTGGTGCCGGACCCGGCGGCCGGGGCGGTGATCGACGGCGCGGCCGGCGCGGCCGTGTCCACAGTCACCGTGATCGGCGCCGACGCCGGACCGGTGTTGCCCACCGCATCGGTCGCCTGCGCGGACAGGGCGTGCGGGCCGTCGGCAAGCGGCGTGCTCGGGGTGCAGGAGAAGTTCCCGGACGCGTCGGCCACCGCGCTGCACACGGTCGTCGGGCCGTCCCGCACGGTCACGGTGGAGCCGGCCTCTGCGGTGCCGGACACGGTCGGGCTGCTGTTGCCGGTCGTTCCGCCGGCAGCCGGCGCGGTGATCGAGGGTGCGGGTGGCGCCGTCGTGTCCACCGTGAGAACGACGGGCGCCGATGCCGAACCGGTGTTTCCCGCGACATCGGTTGCGGCGCTGGTGATCGAGTGCGGCCCCTCGCCCAGCGCGGTCGGCGACGTGCAGGTCCAGGTGCCGGACCCGTCGACCAGCGCGGTGCACAGCGCGCTGCCACCGTCCCGGACGGTGACGGTGCTGCCCGGCTCGCCGGTGCCGGCGAACGTGGGGGTCGCCACGTTGGTCGCCGACCCAACGGCCGGTGCGGTGATGACCGGCGCGGCCGGCGGGAGGGTGTCCACCGTGAAGGGCACCAGCGGCGACGCCGTCGAGACGTTGCCGGCCGCATCGGCGGCCTTCGCCGAGATCGTGTGCAGGCCGTCGGACAGCGGCGCGGACGTGCAGGACCAGTTGCCGGTGGCGTCCACCGGCGCGGTGCAGACAGGGGTGGCCCCGTCGTACACCGTCACCGTGGCGTTCGCTTCCGCCGTGCCACTCAGCACGGGGGTACCGGCGTTCGTGGCCGTCCCCGAGGTCGGTGAGGTGATCGCCGGTGCGGCCGGTGCGGCGGTGTCGACGGTGAAGGCGATCGGGCCGGACACCGGCGAGAGGTTGCCCGCGGGGTCGATCTGGGTGGTGGTCAGGGTGTGCAGGCCCGGGCTGAACGCGGTGGCCGGCGTGCAGGACCAGGTTCCGCCGGCGGTCACCGTCGCCGAGCACAGGACGGTGCCGCTCTCCTTCACGCTCACGGTCGAGCCGGGTTCTCCCGTGCCGGTGAGGGTCGGAGCGGTGTTGCTCGTGACGGACCCCGCAGCGGGCGAGGTGATCGCCGGAGCTCCCGGCGCGGCGGTGTCGGTGGTGACGGTGATCGGGGCGGACGCTGGGGACACATTCCCGGCGGCGTCCCTGGCCGAAGCGGTCAGGGTGTGCGGGCCGTCGGCGAGCGCGGCGCTGGTGCAGCTCCAGTTGCCGGCGGCATCGGCGACCGCGGTGCACACCGTGCTCCCGCCGTCCTTGACGGTGATCGTGGCGTTCGGCTCGGCGGTGCCGGACAGGGTCGGAGTCGCGGTGTTGGTGCTGCTTGCGCTGCCCGGCGAGGTGATCGCCGGGGCGGGCGGCGCGGACGCATCGACGGTGAAGGTCACCGTCGAGGATGCCGGCGAGACGTTGCCCGCGGTGTCCTGCTGGACGGCCGCCAGGCTGTGCGGGCCGTCGGCCAGTGCGGCCGCGGGTGTGCAGGTCCAGCTGCCGCCGGCGGTGACCGTCGCGCTGCACAGGGTGGTGCCGCCCTCCCGCACGGTGACCGCCGCGCCGGGTTCACCGGTGCCGGACACGGCCGGTGTACGGAGGTTGGTCAGACCGCCGGGCGCTGGGGAGGTGATCGCCGGCGCGGCCGGAGCCGCCGTGTCGATCACCACCGCGACGGCGCCGGATGCCGCAGACACGTTGCCCGCGGCATCGGTCGCCTTCGCCGTCAGGACGTGGGCGCCGTCGGTCAGGGCCGATGTCGGACAGCTGAACGCCCCACCGGCGGATGCGGTGGTGGTGCAGACCAGGGTCGCCCCGTCGTACACCCGGACGGTCGAGCCGGACTCCGCCGTCCCCGTCACGGTCGGGGTCGCGGTGGTGAGGGAACCGCCGGCTGTCGGCGCCGAGATCACCGGCGCGGCCGGCGCAGTGGTGTCGACGGTGAAGGTGGTGCTCGACGCCGCCGAGACGTTGCCCGCGGCGTCCGCCTGGGTCACCGACCAGGTGTGCGAACCCGCACCCAGAGCGACTGCGGCCGAACAACTCCAGGCACCGCCGGCGGCGACCACGGCCGTGCAGATCGTGGCGGCGCCCTCCCGGACCGTGACGGTCGCCCCGGGCTCACCCGTGCCCGAGGCGGTCGGAGTGGTCACGTTCGTGCTGCTGCCGGTGGCGGGCGCGGTCACGACCGGCGCGGCCGGCGCCGTGCCGTCGACCGTGAGGTTGATCGCGGTGGACGCCGGTGAGGCGTTGCCCGCCCGGTCGGTTTGGGTCGCCCGGAGGGGGTGCGGGCCGTCGGCCAGCGATGCCGAGGTACAGGACCAGGTTCCGCCGGCGGTCACCGTTGCGGTGCAGACCGGCGTCGCCCCATCCCTGACGGTGATGGTGGCGTTCGGCTCCCCGGTCCCGGAGATGGCGGGCGTCCGGTTGCCGGTCAGCGTGCCGTTGGCCGGGGCCGAGATCACCGGTGCCGCCGGCGCGGTGACGTCGATGGTGAAGGCGACGGTGTTCGACACCGGCGAATAGATACCCGCCCCGTCGATCTGGACGGCCGTGACCGTGTGCGTCGCCACCGTCAAGGTGGTGGAGTTACAGGTCCAGGTCCCGCCTGCGGTCACCGTTGCCGTACACAGGTTGGTCGTACCCTCCGCCACAGTCACCGTGTAGCCGGCAATCCCGGTGCCGGTGAACGTCGGGGTGGTGCTGCCGGTGAAGCCACCCGTCGCCGGTGTGCTGATCACCGGGGCCACCGGGGCCGGGATCGCGTAGTCATTGAAAACTGACCCCACCTGCCATCCGTCACCGATGCTCGCGGGGCTCCAGGTCCGACCGACACAACTTACCGCGCCGGTACCGCTGGAGGTGGCGACCGGCCAGGCGAGCAGCTTGTAATACCCGGGACCGGCGGCAGCGAAACTGAACGTCGACGGGAATCCCGCGGTCGTGCCGGTCGTGCTGCCGTTCTCCAGTGCGTACACCGGCACGATGCTGTTCCCGAAGTGGCTGGTGACCGGCAGCGGTACCGGCGTTGGCGTCAGACTCGCGACCGGGACATTGTTCTGGTCGACCCATTGGTAGAACACCGACGTGGTGTTCCCACAATCGGCGGGCTGGGCGGCCCCGCCGAGCGAGGAACCGGCGTTGATCGCATCGAGAATGAACCGGCCCGCATCGGCGACCTGGGTGCCCAGCCCGTTGCTGCCGATGTTCAGGCCGAAATTGTCCTGCGACGTTCCCACTCCCGAACCCCAGGCGAAATCCCATGTCGTCGACATCGTGGGCCGGTTGACACCCGCGCAGTACCCGTACGCGAAGGACGTGATGGTATTCGGAATCGTCACCGTCCCGGACGCCGTGCTCACCTGGATCGGCATGCTGATCGGTTGCCCGTACTGGCCGGCAGAACAATTCGTGAACCAGTCCGCGTCGCCGTGCAGCGAGATCGCCAGATAGTCGTACGGCCCGTTCACGATCGTCGACATGATCGAGTAATTCTGGTCGATGGACGACCGGTAAACGGTGGGGGTTTGAGCCGACGCGGCGATGTAGCCGCCGCCCGGGGAAAAGGTGTACTGCACGTTGGTCAGCGTTTCGCCGTGGTTGACCCGAACGACAAAGTCGGCCCTGAACTCGTCGTTGAGATCGTCGCCCTTGTTGTTCCCGCCGAGGAACTTGTACAGGACGGGCGGCGGGCCGGCGGCGACCGCGGGGGTCGACGAGATGGCGCTGAACGACACGCTCGATGCCACCAAGGCCAACACAGCAACCAGGACGCGCCACCGTCCGCGGCGCCCGCGGGGGCTGCCGGGGTTCCCGCAACCGGGTGTCCGAAGAGCTGGCTTTGTCGCGGTCATCCGAACTCCCCTGGCAGGGCGCACAAGCCGAGCCGGCGCGCTCCGGCGCGACCACTCAGCGTTACCGGCGTCAGTACATCACGAGGAGAGAAAACCCGTTGTGGTGACGAAGGGGACGCACGACAACCACGGCCGTCAGTACGAAGCGTCCGATTACAGCGTGCTGACGATGATCATCAATTCGGGCGAGAAATCGCCTCCCGCTCCGTATGACATCGGATCGGATGCAGCGAGTGACAGCTCGACGGAGCCATCACGTCATCAGTTCAGGTCGCGTCGGCCGGGGGTCCGGTCACACTGCGGGCACCGTAGGGCGTTCTCGCCCGCCGCTATCACCGTTTGCTGCGGTCTACCGCGACATTTCTGACGCTGAGTAGCTCCCCTGAGGCCACCATGGGCGCGGAATTCGCCGAACCGGCGGCCGTTCGAGTGAACTCGATTGAGGCCGGCAGTCGATGGGCTGTCAACAATGGGCGGCCCGGACGCCGGCGACGGGCCTTTCGACTCTGCCGCAGGACCCGCGCGGGGCGAACCATCGAAACGCGGGCCACACCGCACAGACTGGTGAGTCTGCCCGAAAGAGAACGAGGGCGTTGTGATGATGGGCGTTGGCGACAACAGCGGCAGGAGCGACACCGTGCAGACAGTGGAGCAGGAACTCGAGGCGGTCCGAGGGTGGATGGGGAGCGAGCGCTTCGCCGGGATCACCCGGGTGTATTCGCCCCGCCAGGTGGTCGAGCAGCGGGGAAGCGTGGCCGCGGACTACACCGTCGCACGTGAGGCGGCCGAAGGGTTCTACGCGCGGCTGCGCGATCTCTTCGCGCACGGCGGCTCGATCACCACGTTCGGGCCCTACTCCCCTGGCCAGGGCGTGGCGATGAAGCGGGCCGGGGTCGATGGCATCTACCTCGGCGGCTGGGCAACGTCGGCCAAGGGGTCCACGGACGAGGACCCGGGGCCCGACCTGGCGAGCTATCCGCTGAGCCAGGTGCCCGACGAGGCCGCCGGGCTGGTGCGGGCGCTGCTCACGGCGGACCGCAACCAGCGCTTCGCCCGGCTCCGGATGACGGACGCGGATCGCGCGGCGACGCCGGAGATCGACTTCCGCCCATTCATCATCGCCGACGCGGACACCGGGCACGGCGGCGACGCCCATGTCCGCAACCTGATCCGCCGGTTCGTCGAGGTCGGTGTGCCTGGGTACCACATCGAGGACCAGAAGCCGGGCGCCAAGAAGTGCGGGCACCAGGGCGGCAAGGTGCTGGTGCCCGAGGACGAGCAGGTCAAGCGGCTCAGCGCCGCCCGCTTCCAGCTCGACATCATGGGCGTGGAAGGCATTATCGTGGCCCGGACGGACGCCGAGGCGGCCAACCTGCTGGACGGCTGCGGGGACGAGCGCGACCAGCCCTTCATCCTGGGCGTAACCAACCGCGCGGTGCCCTCGTACAAGGCGGCCTATCTGGCGCTGATGCGGCGGCTGCACCGGGCAGGAGTGGACGACATCAACGGGTACCTGCTCTACGCCATGTCCGAGGACGAGTACTCCGCGGCCGACACCTGGCTCGAGCAGGCCGGCCTGGCAGCCGTCGTCGACCGGACGGCGACCGGGTTCTCGGCGAAGTGGACGTCGCCTGAGGAGGCGCTGGACACCGTGGCCGACCGTTTCCTGGAGGCCTGGCAGGCGGAGGCCGGCCTCAAGACCCTTGGGGCGGCCGTCGCCGAGGTGATGGCGTTCCGAGCCGACGAGGACGCCCCACTCGAGATGACAATCGACGAATGGCGTTCGTTCGCCTCGACCGCGTCGTGGTACGCCGCTCGCGCCAAGGCTGCGGGGATGGGGCTCGATGTCACCTGGGACCCGGAGCCGGCCAAGACACCCGAGGGCTACTACCAGATCCAGGGCGGCGTGGCCTACGCGATCGTCAAGTCCCTGGCCGCGGCGCCGTTCGCGGACCTGCTCTGGATGGAGACGAAGACAGCCGACCTGGCCGACGCCCGCGAGTTCGCCGACGCCGTTCACGCCGTCTTCCCGGACAAGATGCTCGCCTACAACCTCTCGCCCTCGTTCAGCTGGGACACCACCGGAATGAGCGAGGACGAGATGCGCCAGTTCCCGGCCGAGCTCGGGAAGATGGGCTTCGTCTTCAATTTCATCACCTACGGCGGCCATCAGATCGACGGTCTGGCGGCCGAGGAGTTCACCACGGCCCTGCGCGAGGACGGCATGCTGGCCCTCGCCCGGCTCCAGCGGAAGTTCCGGCTGGTGGAGTCGCCGTACCGCACCCCGCAGACCCTGGTCGGTGGGCCCCGGGCCGACGCCGCGCTGATGGCCACCTCGGGCCAGACTTCCACCACCAAGGCCATGGGCGCGGGCTCGACGCAGTCCCAGCACCTGGTCCAGACGGAGGTGCCGCCGAAGCTGCTGACCGGGTGGCTCGCGCCCTGGGGACAGCAGCACGGCGTGCCCGGGCCGCTTCGCGCCTCGTTGCGCCCGCACACCGGCGGCTCGGAGCTGCTGGAGCTCAGTGTCCGCGGGCCGTCCGACGAGAAACTGGCCAACGTCGTCTTCGCGACCATCCACGACCGCCGCGGACGGTCGATCCTGTCGGTGCGCGACCAGAACACCTTCGACCCCGCGCTGCGTCGCAAGCGCCTCATGACGCTGCTGCACCTGTTCCTGATCTACCGCTACAAGGCCGCGGCGATCCACTACGTCACCCCGACCGAGGACAACCACCGCCAGTGCGAAAGCCTGCAGCAGCTTGGCATCTTCGAGAACACCTATGACGAGGTGGGCCAGATCATCGTCGCCAACGTGAACGGCGCCGTCGTCAGGGACCTGGTCCAGCCGACCAGCAACGCGCGGGAGAAGCTCATCCAGACGGCCTGAACCGGCGCTACGTGTTCGATCGCCCTTGTGGTATGCCTGTGTGAGCGGCGCCGACCTTCTCGGGATCCCGCTCAACAGCAGGTCAGCCAGACTGTCGTCGTTCCGGGACCGAGAGGAATGTCATGAGTGTGTACAGGGTCACCGAACTGATCGGAACGAGCACCGAGTCGTGGGAGGACGCCGCGACCACCGCTGTGAAGACGGCCAGTAGCACCCTGCGGGACCTGAGAGTTGCCGAAGTCGTCAAACAGGATGTCCAGATCACCGAGGCCGGCGTGGTCATCTTCCGCATCAAACTGCAGGTCTCGTTCAAGTACGAGCCCGAGGGGGGCTCCTCGGAGGTGGTGGGGCTCGTGGAGGATCCATCAGGTCGGTGATGGCTGGGAACACCGGAACCGCCGGCTTTCACCCGACGAGGGCGGCGAAGAGGTCGACGTACTGGGTGAGGTGACGATCGCCGAGATATTCTTCGAGCACCCGCTGATGTCCGGCCGCCGCCACTCGCTCGGCGCGCTGGGGTTCACCGAGCAGGTCCTGGAGCGCGACAGCGAAGGCATCGAGGTCGAAGGGGTCGGCGATCAGGACACCGCCCTCCCCGTCGGTGATCTGATCCTGAATGCCGCCGACGGCGCTGGCGATCACGGGGCGGCCCTTCCACAGCGCCTCGGTCACCGTCAGGCCGAAGCCCTCCACCAGGCTCTTCTGGACGACGACGCTCGCCCGCCGTTGCAGGGCATTCACGATCAACGCGTTCTCGTCGACGTCATCCATCGGCAGGCAGGCCAGGTGGACGCGGGCCCGGATCGCCGGCGGAAGGTTCTGCCACAACGACCGGCACTCCTGGAGAACGAGGGCGCCCTCCGGGTCGTCGGTGACCGCTGAGATGTTCGGGCCCACCAGCATCAGGTGGACGTCCTCCGGGGTCGGGTGCATGGCGAATCCGGTCAGCACGCCGGTCATGTCCTTCAGGCGGTCCCACCGACTGACCTGGACGACCATCCTGTCCGATCCGGATGGGGGCACATCGTCCCCGATCAGGTCCCGGTACTCGCGGATCAATCCTTGGCTGCCGTCAGGCCGATCGAAGGGCAGCGGACCGGCGTCGTCGACGCCTGCGAGCAATCCCACCCGCCGCAGAATGCGGTCGACCTGGTGTTCCGCCAGTTCGCGGTTCTTGGCCGAAAAGGGATCGATCGACGGCGGAATCACCCACAGTCGATCACGCGGCACCCATTCCGGGGCATAGCTCGTGCGCGAGAAGACGAACGCCCCGGCCGGCTGCACGTATCCGCGCAGGAAATTCCATCCCTGCTCGGTGTGGTTGTTGTCGGTGTCGCAGCCGATATGGCAGCGCCACACCACGATCGCTCCCGCTGCCTGCAAACCCCGCACCAGGCCGGCGGTCTGCGGGTCGTGGAGCACGACAATGTCGTTCGCCCGCACCAGCTCCTTGATCCGCATCAGGTTGTTCATCTGGATCTTGTCGTAATGCCTGTGCTCGCGTTTGCCGAGCGGCCCACCGTCGCCGACATCGCCGTGCAACCGGTTGTGCAAACGCTTGGTGATCGCGAAGAATTCTGCATCGCCGAGCAGGACCAACCACCGGGTGTCGACACCGGCACCCCGCCCGTAGGCCAACAGCGTCTGCAGCATCTCGGCGACGCCACCGCCGCGCGCGGTCGAGTTGATGTGCCAGACGATCCGGCCGGCGAGCAGCGGCCGCGCCCGTTCGGCGACGGCCAGCAGCAGCTCGAATCGCCCGGGTGCCAGCGCCCGGCCGAGCAGGTCGATGGACATCGGTTCGATCTCGACCTGTTGAATGCCATGACCGCTTCGTGGAACCGTCGGCCCGAGGGGTGGTGCGGCCACCGTGCCGGTCCGAGTCAGGTCGGCGGTCACGCCGATCGTCCAGGACCGGAGAAGACGGACGTGCCGCGTCCAGGCCTGGGCCGCGATTGCCGGTCCCCGCTCGCGCCGAATCTGTGGTGGGCCATGGCCGCTCCTCCGCGATGGTGGTTCTGCGCGAAATGCCTCGGGTGCCGGGCGCAGTCGTCGAGCAACACCCCAGCAAGAACGAACAGCCGTGGGCCGCCGACCGGCTGGGCATCCCCAGCCTGCACCCTGCCCGCCCGAACGGCCAGCAGGAAATCGGCGCAGCCGCCATCGCGACCATCACCGCGGCCGGCCGACCGGTCGCGGTGATGATCATGTTCACCGAATCCACCGCGCTACTGCGGCTCGGATCCAGGACTGTGAACTGCAGCTGATCGGGATTGCCCGGCTGGTGCCAGCGTGTTCATGAGGAGGGTGCAGGCACCCCCCATGCGGCTGCCGAGATATCGCCCTGGCAGCTGCCGCCGATGACGCTCGAGTTGGAACGCGTTGCCCGCGAAGAACACCGGAATGCCCAACGCATCAACGGCCCGGAGTGAGGCAATTGCGTGCGGCAGCCCCCGACTTTCGGTGGAAATGACGACCACACCCGTCGCATCGGCGGATTGCGCGGCCATCGTCAGGGTGAACGTGGAGATCCGGGCACCCAGCACCCGGCAGGGCCAGCGCTGGAACCGCAGCAGCAGCGCCAGGGACTCGAGACCAACCAGATGCCGATCGCGCGGGCCGCAGGCCAGGACGATCGGTCCGCCTTCTTGTGGTAAGGGTGCAAACGATCCTCGATAATTCAGCCAGCTTCGGATTGCCTCAGTGGCCATGAGGTCCTGAGCCGCGTCGCGCTGACCCGTCGCCAACAGCCGGCGCAGTTGGCGCGTCGCCGGTGCCACGATCTCATCAACGCATCGGGCAAGTCCGAGAACCGCGGCTGCCAGATCGAGCTGGGCCTGCAGTCCGAGAGGATCGAGATCTTGTGACGCCTGCATGACGCGCCGAATGAGCCGTGCCGCAGTGGCTTCGGTGCGTGCCGCAGTGGCTTCGGTGCGTGCCGCAGTGGCTTCGTTGCGTACTTCGGCGGTTTCGCCCACCTGACGCCGGCCGGTGGTTGCGCCGCCCCCGACAGCCGGCGCCACCTCCGACAACGCTTGCCCCTTCCTATCGAACGAGCGCCGAACCGCAGTGATCCGGCCTCGAAATGAAATGTTCGGCAAGCAGTGCCTCAAGACTGCCCTGCATAGCTGGTCCGGTGGGCTTTCCGGTGCAACTTGCATAGCTTCGGGTCTGGCGCCGAGCTGTTGTCAAGCTGTCACGCCACCTGCGCCGCGGTTGTCCGGGCGACGTCGCGGAGCCTGGGATCGGGCACCGCGGTGAAGATGACGGCGTCGCGGGGCAGGGAGAAGCTGCTGCCGAATTGATCCGTGAGCACGATCCGGCCGTCCCGGCGCTGCACCCCGGTGACGGTATGCGGCAGCGGGTCCGTTCCGGGGAACCACCGATCACCCGGGCTGAGATGACCGATGTGGTGCCGGGTACGGGTGTACCCGGGGGCCGGCGACCGCCCGTCCTGATGGTCGAGAACGGCGACCGCGTTGTGCAGGGTGAGGCACATCCTGAGGCTCCTTTCGGCCGGTGAGCGACGGATGCTCACGGTCGCAATTAGCTGGTAGGTACTGACTCAATTACTGATAGGTCGCAGTGCTGATAGGAGGGCCTGGGCAGCGGTCCCGGACATTCCCGCCACGACGTACGCGACCATTCGGAGACCCGTTGGTCGCCCCGCACCCTCCGCCGCAGGCGTTTGGTAACCCGTGTCCGCGCGGCGGAGGGATGGCGCGGACACGGGTGGCTCGGGTGGACGGGCCGGGGTGAGCAGGCCGGCGCTCGGGCACCGCTCAGACCCGATCTCGGCCCGCCAGTGACAAGACTGCCCCGCCGACCCGCTTCGGGGGGCCCGCGGGGCAACTTGCATAGTTTCGGTCTGGCCCCGGGCGGGCGGCTGTGGCGGGTTCGGACCGGCAATCGATCAGCGCATCAGGTCGAAGGGTGATCCGTCAGTCCGGGGTCGGTGGCTGCCAAGGCTCGGGTCAGTTGCGCACAGGCGTCTTCGATGCTGCCGCCGAGGTAGCTGCCCGGGACCCCCCGCCGACTCCGCGGGGTGGAGAACGCGTTTCCGGCGTAGAAGACTGCGATGCCCACATCGTTGACTGCGCGGATCGATTCGACGGCGCGGAGTCGCCCGGTCGCCAGGTGGGACACTACGACGACACCGGCAACCGGGGTGGCCCGCGCCGCGGTCGCAATCGTGATGGTCGAGGTCCTGGCGCCGAGTACCCGGCACGGCCAGCCCTCGTTTCGCAACAGCGCTGCCGTTGATTCCAGCCCGATGGTGTGCAGATCACTGGGTCCGCAGGCCAGCAGGATCGGCCGAGGCCGGGTCGGAGCCGGGGCGAGCGCACTGCGCCGGTCGAGCCATGAGCGAACGGCTTCAGTGGCCATCTGTTCCTGCACGACATCGCAATGGCCGACCGCCCACCACACACCGATCTGCCGCATGGCCGGCAGCAGCACGTCGTCGATACAGGCAGCGAGGCCCAACGTCGCTGTCGCATCATCGAGCCGGGCACGGATCGATGCGGCATCCAACCGCTCGGCGGCTGTCAGGATCTGGTGAATCAGGTCCTGGGCCGGTCCCTGCCCACCCAGTAGCCGGCGTACCGACTGTGCTGCGACAGCGGCTTGGTGGCCCCGCGCGATTTCGTCTCGCATCAACCGGAGGGCGTTGACCTCCGCGGGCAGATACCGGCGGTGCTGACCGGGTCCGCGGCTGAAAGTGGGGACGCCATAGCGCAGTTCCCAGGACCGGAGTGTGGGCATCGGCACGCCCAGGATCCGGGCGGCATCCTTGATGGGGATTCCCCGTGGATCCTCGGCCGCGCCATCCGGACCGGTCGATACCTGCATGCAAGCCTCTCCGTCACCCCTGGCCGAATCCGCCGCAGGTTCGACATCCGGCGGTGCTGCCCATTCCGACAATAGGCCCATACCACCCAGTGCTCACCGTCGAGGCCGAACCCGTCGTCCAGCCATTGCCTGGCAAGTCGGCGGGCCGGTTCGAGGCGGGTGATGATCCCGGGCATGGTGCCGGCGATGTCGATGTGCGCCCAGGGAATTCCGGCAACGAATTCCTCGAGGAAGAGTGCGGCGGTGGTGGCGCCGGCGTCAACGCCGCCGAGGTTGGCGATATCGGCGATGTCGGAGTCCAACCAGCTGCGGTATTTGTGCTCGAGGGGGAATTGCCACGCCTGCTCGTCAGTGGCTCTCGACGCAGCGAGGACCTGGTCGATGAGCGGCTGGTGGTTGCCCAGGACCACGGCGCAGGCCGCGCTCGGCCTTGTCGAACACCGTGGCCTCGATCCCGCAATCGGCGGCCAGTTCGAGGGCGATCTCGCCGAACTCGGTGGCCGTCAGGTGCCCGGGCGGGGTGTTCGCCAGGCCTCTGGCCAAATTCTCTGCCCCGGCGAGGACGACCCCGATGGCGGCGCCACGTCGGGCGAGTTCGGCCCGCTGATCGTCCTAGAGCAGTGGGCGGCCCAATGTTCCAGCCGACACCAGCCTCATTCTGATGTGCGCCCGGCGGGAAAGGGATGTCACGCTTGCGAGCGGGATGGCAAGGCGGTCGGAGATCTCGGCCGGGGTGAGCTGTCGGGAGTGCTGCAGGCGGAGGAGTTCGCGGTCCTGATCTGACAGTGCGTCCAGGGCGCGGCGGACCAGCCAGACGTTCTGGATCTGCGCGGCCGAGGGTGCCGGTCCGGCTGGTTCCGGCGCGGTGGGGGCG
>Ga0208588_1000419_pt1 | contig 13841 bp, 12 predicted proteins | sample NGESurshal092012_8_FD_184483 | JGI IMG/M metagenome (GOLD analysis project Ga0208588, IMG submission 184483) | Arctic peat soil microbial communities from Barrow, Alaska - NGEE Surface sample 415-3 shallow-092012 (SPAdes) | ecosystem: Environmental > Terrestrial > Soil > Wetlands > Peat ...
GCGCGCCAGCCTCGCGGACATTCCCGAACCCGTCGATATGGTGCAGGTCTTCCGGCGCTCGGAAGCCGCACCGGAGATCGTCGACGACGCCATCCGGATCGGCGCGAAGGTGGTGTGGATGCAACTCGGCGTGCGGCACGACGCGGCGGCGGCCAAGGCCGAGGGCGCCGGGCTGACGGTGGTCATGGACCGCTGCCCCAAGATCGAATTCGGGCGCCTCGGCGGCGAATTGTCGTGGTCGGGCGTCAATTCCGGGATCATATCCGCCAAGCGGCGGGAGGCGCCCAAACCGCCGGCCAAGAAAGCGACCGAGCCGCCAAAAGACGACCGCGTGTTCGGCTTCGAGACCCGCGCCATCCATGCCGGCGCCGCGCCCGATCCTACGACCGGCGCGCGCATCACGCCGATCTACCAGACGGCGTCCTATGTGTTCGAGGACGCCGACCAGGCGGCGTCGCTGTTCAACATGCACAGCTTCGGGCATGTCTATTCGCGCCTGTCCAATCCCACCGTGGCGGTGTTGGAGGAGCGCATCGCCAGCCTCGAAGGCGGCCGCGCGGCGGTGGCGGCTGCTTCCGGCCACGCAGCACAATTCCTGACCTTTTTCACCCTGCTCGAGCAGGGCGACGAATTCATCGCCTCGCGCAATCTCTACGGCGGCTCGCTCACCCAGTTCGGCCTGAGTTTCAAGAAGCTGGGATGGACCTGCCATTTTGTCGATCCGACCGATCCCGAGAATTTTCGCAGGGCGCTGACGGAACGCACCAAGGCGATTTTCGTCGAGAGCCTCGCCAATCCCGGCGGCGTCGTCGTCGACCTGGAGCCGGTGGCGAAGATCGCGCATGAGGCCGGCATCCCCTTCGTGGTGGACAACACACTGGCGACGCCGTTTCTGTGCCGTCCCTTCGACTGGGGCGCCGACATCGTCTGCCATTCCACCACCAAATTTCTTGGCGGCCACGGCAACTCGCTGGGTGGCGTGGTCGTGGAATCCGGAAAATTCGACTGGGCGAAGTCGGGCAAGTTTCCGTCCATGGCAGGGCCGGAGCCGGCCTATCACGGCCTCAATTTCTACGAGACTTTTGGCGATTTCGGCTTCACCACCAAGGCGCGCGCGGTCGCCCTGCGCGATTTCGGCCCGGCGCTGTCGCCGATGAACGCGTTTTTGACCATCAACGGCATCGAGACGCTGCCGTTGCGCATGGAGCGCCACGTCGCCAACGCCCGCACCGTCGCGGAATTCCTGGCGGCGCATAAAAGGGTCGCCTGGGTGTCCTATGCGGGCCTGAAGTCCAGCCCGTTTCATGCGCTGGCGCGCAAATACCTGCCGAGGGGTCCGGGGGCGGTCTTCACCTTTGGCGTCAGGGGCGGCTATGAGGCGGGGCTTGCGCTGGTCGAGCGCGTGCGGCTGTTCTCGCATCTGGCCAATATCGGCGACACCCGCAGCCTGATCCTGCATCCCGCCAGCACGACGCACCGGCAATTGACCGACGACCAGCGACTCGCCGCTGGCGCGGGGGCGGACGTGATCCGGCTGTCGGTAGGGCTCGAAACCGTCGAGGACCTGATTGCCGATCTCGATCAGGCGCTCGGATGAGTTGGCGGCAATCTTCGCCGCGACCCGCGCAGGTGCGGTCGCGCCAGCCCCGATATATTAACTGGCATCTGGTCTTTCATTTCATAGGCTATTAGGTATCGGCGCCAGAGCTTTCAGCGCATTCGGGTTAAAGAGCTTCTCTGGAAGATGTGAGAAATTGAACAAAGTCTTTCAAGACAATGGCGCGGCAGGCTTCAAGGCCTCCGCGTCGCGGGCGTGGCGGGATCTGGCCGCTCACTGGACGCAGCCCAAGCAGTCCTGCGCTCCTCTCTGGCCGCTTTGGCTGGCCTTGAGCGTCTTGGCTTTTGCTCTGCTCGACAGCGTCAGTCTGGCCTTCGACGCCGCCGAGGCTCATGCGACCGCGACATTCGATCCACGTGTCAAAAACTTTTTCGAAATCGTCACCAAGGCGGGGCAATCCGACTGGCTTTTCGCGCTGTCGATCCTGACTCTTGTTTACGCGCTCTATCGCCGCGAGGGCGAAATCACCCGGCGCGCCCGCGCGGGTTGGGGCCTCCTCGCCTCGCGGGCGCTTTATTTTTTCGCCGTTCAGGCCTTTTCCGGCCTCCTGTCGCAAGTCGTCAAGCATGTAGTGGGAAGGGCGCGGCCCAAACTCGTCGATACGCTCGGGCCGCAGCATTTCGATGTGTTTTCGCTCAAGGCGGTGCTGGCGAGCTTTCCGTCCGGCCACACCACCACGATCGTCGCCGCCGCGGCGAGTTTGAGCTTTTTCATGCCCCGACGCGTCGCGCTGCTGTTCGCGCTGGCCCTGCCGGTCGCCGCATCGCGGCTGATCATCGGCGCGCATTATCCGAGCGACGTCCTCGGCGGCGTCTTTCTCGGCCTCGGGTCCGCCTTGGCGGTGGCGCGGGTGTTCGGGCGGCGCAAAATCGCCTTCACGCTTGAGGAGGGGCGTTTGCTGCCCGTAGCGCGCCGCTTGAGCGCGCCCGATCAGGCCTGACCGCGCAACCGTGCAAACCCCTTGTCGAGGTCGTCCCTCAAATCCTCGATGTCTTCGAGGCCGACCGAAAAGCGCAGCGCCGGGCCTTCGGGAGCCCATTTCGTGGCCGTGCGATAATTCTTGCAATCGAAGGGGATGACCAAGCTCTCAAAGCCGCCCCAGCTATAGCCGAGGCCGAACAACTCCAACCCATCGAGCAGCGCGGCGATGGCCGCCTTCGGCGCCGGCTTCAGGATCACCGAGAACAAGCCGGATGCGCCGGTAAAATCGCGTTTCCAGATTTTATGGCCGGGATGGTCTTCAAGCCCGGGATGCAGGACCCGCGACACTTCGGGTCGCGCGGCCAGCCAGCGCGCCAGCGCAAAGCCCTGACGCTCGGCCTCGCGCAGCCGCAAATCCATGCTGCGCAAGCCGCGCAAGGCCAGAAACACATCCTCCGGCCCGGCGCACATGGCGAAAAAGTCGAAGGTCTCGCGCAGGGGCGCGAGCCATTGCTCATTGGCCGAGACGAGGCCGAGCAGAAGATCGGAATGGCCGGACAGATATTTGGTCCCGGCTTCCACTGCGAGATCGACGCCGCGCTCGTGCGGGGGGAAGAACAGGGGCGTGGCCCAGGTATTGTCCATGATGACGCAGGCGTTTTTCGCGTGGGCGACTTCGGCGATGGCCGGAATGTCCTGCATTTCAAAACTTTGCGAGCCCGGCGCTTCGACCAGCACGGCGCGGGTGTTGGGCTGCATGAGCGCTTCGATTCCGGCGCCGATCAGCGGGTCGTAATAGGTGGTCTCGACCCCCATGCGGGCTAAAAATCCATCGCAAAATGTGCGGGTCGGCAGGTAGGCGGAATCGCTGACCAACAGATGATCGCCGGCTTTGAGTGCGGTGAGCAGCGCGACCGAAATGGCGGCGAGGCCGGAGGGGGTGAGGACCGTTCCCGCCGCGCCGGCGATTTCCGTCCACGCCGCTTCGAGCGCCTCGGTGGTCGGCGTGCCATGGGTGCCGTAGAAAAAACGCTTGCCGTGGCGCTGTTCGAGCGCCGCCAGCGTCGGCTGCAGGACGGTGGAGCCGCGATAGATCGGCGTGTTGACGAAGCCGAATTGCTCGGAAGGATCGCGCCCCGCGTGGACGAGTTTTGTGCGCGCGCGCATTTTTTTGCGCGATTGCGGGGTCGATTTGGTCATGTGGAGTCGCCTTTCCTTGCCCCCAAGATGTGCCGGTTCAGGCGTGTCCGCGTCAAGCCGCCAAATTGCGCCTTGAAACTGAATCTCAGCCATGCGGTTATTCGAGCGGAAGCCGCGCCCTCTTGCCCGCGAGCGCTGGAGGTTTGATGAGCCGTTTTTTCCTTGCCTTGTCCGGCCTTTTTCTCGCCTGCCTGCTCAATGTCACGGTCCGCGCCGACACGCTGGACGGCGTCCGCCAACGCGGCGCGCTGGTTTGCGGTGTCAGTACCGGCCTTGCCGGCTTTGGCCTGCCCGACGATCGCGGCGTCTGGCGCGGTTTCGACATCGATTATTGCCGCGCCGTCGCCGCGGCGATTTTCGACGATCCACAAAGAATCAAGTTTGTGCCCTTGTCGGGCAAGGACCGCTTCACGGCCCTGCAATCCGGAGAGGTGGACATCCTGTCGCGCAACACCACCTGGACGCAATCGCGCGAAGCGGGGCAGGGGCTGTTGTTTGCCGGGATCAATTATTTCGACGGCCAGGGTTTTTTGGTCCGCAAGAGCCTCGGGCTCGATTCGGCGACAAAACTCTCCGGCGCCTCGATCTGCGTGCAACAGGGCACCACCAGCGAACTCAACCTCGCCGATTATTTCCGCACCCACGGCTTGAAAGCGGAAGCCGTGGTTTTCGCGACCAGCGACGACGCGATCAAGGCCTATGATTCCGGCCGCTGCGACGTCTACACCACCGATGGTTCGGCGCTTTACGGTCAAAGGATGAAGACGGCGCATCCGGACGATCACGTCGTGCTGCCGGAGACCATTTCGAAAGAACCTTTCGGTCCGGCGGTGCGACAGGGGGACGACCGCTGGTTCAATCTGGTGAAATGGATTCATTTCGCTCTGCTCGACGCCGAGGAACTGGGTGTCGCCTCCACCAATGTCGAGGCGATGCGCAAGTCGGAAAATCCCGAGATCCGGCGCCTGCTCGGCGTCGAGGGCGATTTCGGCGCCGGCCTGGGCCTGACGCCGGATTGGGTGGTGCGCGTGGTCAAGGCGGTCGGCAATTATGGCGAGATTTTCGAGCGCAATCTCGGCGCGCAAACGCCGTTGAAGATTCCGCGCGGTCTCAATGCGCAATGGCGCCAGGGCGGCCTGCACTATGGGCCGCCGGTGCGGTGAGGGGGCGCTCATGACGGCGGGAAACTTGCGGCGCTGGGCGATACAGGCGCTGTTGCTGCTGGCGGTCGGCGGACTGTTGTTCGCGGCTTTCGCCAACGCGCGCGCCAATCTCGCCGCGAGAGGAATTGCCACCTCCTTCGCCTTTTTGAACCAAACCGCCGGATTCGGCCTCAACCAAAGTTTTATTCCCTATTCGCCGCTGTCGTCCTATGGCCGAGCCTTGCTGGTTGGGTTGGTCAACACGCTGGTTGTTTCGCTGATGGCGAGCGTGTTCGCCACCATCATTGGCTTCGCCGTCGGTTTCGCCCGGCTGTCGCGCAACTGGGCGTTGGCGCGGTTGGCAGGTCTCTATGTCGAGACCGTGCGCAACATTCCGCTGCTGCTGCAATTGCTGTTCTGGTATGTCGCGATCCTGTCGCCTTTGCCGGGACCGGCAGAGTCGCTGCATTTTGCCGGAGTCTTGCTCAATAATCGTGGTCTTGTGTTTCCGGGGCCGGTTTTCGCTCCGGGCGCCGCCTGGGTCGCGGGCGCCGCCGAAGCCGGGGTCATTCTGGCGTTTTTCTGGCGGCGTTTTGGGCGGAAAAAGCGCGGCGCGCCGGTCTGGCCCGTCGCCGTCCTGTTGCTCGCAGTCCCGCCCTTGATCGCCTTTTTCGCTTTTGGGCGGCCGATCGGCGTCGACCTGCCGGTTTTCGATCCACAAGTGAACCGTTTCAATGTCGAAGGCGGGTTGCGCGTGCCGCCGGAGATCTTCGCGCTGGTGCTGGCGCTGTCGCTGTACACCGGCTCCTATATCGCCGAGATCGTGCGCGCCGGGGTGCAGTCGGTGGCGCGCGGCCAGAGCGAGGCCGCCGCCGCGCTCGGCTTGAATGAAGCGCAGACGCGAAAATGGGTGATCGTTCCGCAGGCCATGCGCATCATCATGCCGCCGCTGATCAGCCAATATCTCGCCCTGACCAAAAATTCCTCGCTCGCCGCCTTTGTCGGCTTCGCCGATCTGATGCAGGTGTCCGGAACCATCCTCAACCAGACCGGGGCTGCGGTGCAGGTGATCGGACTCGCCATGGCGATCTATCTCGTCCTGTCGTTGGCGACGCTGCTGGTCTTGCGACTTTACGAGCGGCGTTTCTCATGGAGCGCGGCGCGATGAGCGATTTTTTGCGCGCCGAATTTTCACCGCCCGCGCCGCCGCCGCCGTCCCGGCGCGGCGGATGGGCGACGGTGCGAGAAAACCTGTTCGGCGACGCGAAATCTACCGCCATCACGCTTGCCGTCGCGGCGCTGCTGTTTATCGCGGGGCCGCCGCTGTGGCGTTTCCTTGTCGCCGACGCGGTCTTCCGCGCTCCCGATGGCGCGTTATGCCGCGCGCCGGGGGCCGGGGCGTGCTGGGCCTATATCGCCGCCAAGACGCCCTTCTTCATCTATGGCTCTTATCCGCCGGAATTCTACTGGCGCGTAAATGTCACGTTTTTCCTCGCCGCCAGCCTCATCGTGTGGCTGCTCTGGCCGAAGCTGCGCGGCAAAGGCGTCGCGGCTTTCGGGTTTTTCGCGGTGTTGCCGGCGCTCGGCTTTGTGCTGCTGCATGGCGCGCCGGCGCTGGGCCTCGCCGTGGTGGACACGGGCCGGTGGGGGGGCGTCATGGTGTCGCTGCTCGCCGCCCTGACCGGCATTGTCGTGGCTTTGCCCGGCGGCATTTTGTTGGCGCTGGGCCGTCGCTCGGCCTTGCCCGTGGTGAAAATGCTCTGCGCCGGACTGATTGAATTCGTGCGCGGCGTGCCGCTGATCGCCGTTCTGTTCATGGCCAACGCCATGCTGCCCTTGTTCCTGCCGCCCGATTGGGCGCCGGACCGGCTGCTGCGGCCGCTGGCGGGCATCGCCCTGTTCGCTTCGGCTTATATGGCGGAAGTGGTGCGCGCCGGGCTTTTGACGGTGCCGCAGGGGCAGGTCGAAGGCGCGCAGGCTCTGGGTCTCGGCCGGGTCGCGACGCTGCGACTGGTGGTGCTGCCGCAGGCGCTCGCCGCCGTCATTCCCGGCATCGTCAATAATTTCATCGCCTTGTTCAAGGACACCACGCTGGTGGCGATCGTCGGCATTTTCGATTTCCTCCACACGGTCGACACCGCGCGGCTTGATCCGGTCTGGGCCGGCCCGACGATCGCTACTACGGGCTATGTGTTCGCGGCCCTGTTCTATCTCGCCTTTTGCCTCGCCATGTCCTTTTATTCAAAGACAGTGGAACGGCGCCTGGCGTCGTCGCGCCGTCACGAAAATCGTGTGTAACGCGGCAAACGCGCTTTAGCGCCTTGCGCGCCTTGCGGGCCTGTGGCGCCGCGTCTATAAGCGCGACGACCATTTCTCAAGAAAAAGAAAGCCCGACTTATGGCCATTGAGCGCACCTTTTCCATTCTCAAGCCCGATGTCACCCGCCGCAACCTGACCGGAGCCGTCAATGCCCGCATCGAGGCGGCCGGCCTGCGCATTGTCGCGCAAAAGCGCGTCCACATGACCCCCTCCCAGGCCGAGACATTTTACGCCGTCCACAAGGATCGCCCCTTTTATGGCGAGTTGGTCGAGCAGATGTCGGCGGAACCGGTGGTGGTGCAGGTGCTGGAAGGCGAGAACGCGATCAAAGCCTATCGCGACGTGATGGGCGCGACCAACCCCGAAAAGGCCGAGCCCGGCACCATTCGCAAGGATTTTGCGCTGAGCATGGGCGAGAATTCGGCGCATGGCTCGGACGCCCCGGAAACCGCGGCGGCCGAAATTGCGCAATGGTTCGCGCAGAACGAAATCGTCGGCTAATCAAAAACTCCATTTTGTTCCAGCGCCGGGCCTTTGCCCGGCGTTTTTTTGTGTTTTTTTGTCATCAAAAAGACATATTAACGCAAACCAAAAATTCTACAGTACACGTTTCCGTGATGCGGCATAGAAATAAGGATGTGTCAAATTTACCGGAAAAACCTTGAGTAAATTGCTAAGGAACGCCTTCTAAAGCCCCTTCACCATCACGCTGTATATCCGCAAAGATGCTAGCCATTTTTTAAACAAATCACTCCGCGATAAGACCTAATCGTCAATTATTCGGAGGTGTACGGTTTGAAGCGTTTTGTTGTTATGTGCGTATCTCTTGGGGTTTTTTCGACAGCGTCGATCGTTCAAACTCAGGCTCAGACTTGGACCGGTAAAGCGTCCTATTATGGTGGCGGCGGCAAGACCGCGAATGGCGGCCATGTCGGTCATATGACTGCGGCGCATCGCTCCCTGCCTTTCGGGACGCGGGTCAAGGTCACCAATCTCAACAACGGACATTCCGCGACCGTCACGATCAATGATCGCGGTCCTTTCATTCACGGTCGCATCATCGACGTGTCCACCGGCGCCGCGGGCGTGCTGGGCATGCGTGGCGCAGGCGTTGCGCAAGTGCGCATGGAGACGCTCTGAAGATTTCGGCAAGCTCTTTTGCCTGGACTTAAGGCCGCTCCCTCGGGGCGGCCTTTTTTAGGTTGCCGTTGAAAATAGGCCGCTACGCCGGCCAGATCAGCGCGGCGGGGGCGTCAGGCTCCTCCTCAGTTCGCACGCAAGACCCTTCGATCCGCGCCGCGCCGCTGGCGACGCGGCTCAAGGCCAGCGGGTAGATCTTGTGCTCCTGCTCCAGCACCCGTGCGGCAAGCGCAGCGGGCGTGTCGGAGTCCAGCACTGGCACGGCGGCCTGCGCCACAATTGGCCCGGCGTCCATTTCCGGCGAGACGAAATGAACCGTCGCGCCGTGGATCTTCACGCCGTCGGCCAACGCCCGCTCATGCGTATGCAACCCGCGATAGGAGGGCAGCAGGGCAGGGTGAATATTGAGCATTTTTCCGCGCCATTGCTCGACGAACCAGCCGGTAAGAACGCGCATAAAGCCGGCGAGGCAGACCAGTTCGACGCCATGCGCCACCAGCTTCGCTTGCAGGACGCGTTCGAAAGCTTCGCGGTCGGAAAAAGCCTTGTGATCGACCACCGCCGTCGCAATGCCCCGATCTTTGGCGAAGGCCAGCCCTTCGGCCTCGGCTTTGTTGGAGAGCACGAGCACAATCTCGGCCGGATAATTTTCGGCCCGCGCCGCATCGACCAGCGAGCGCATATTGGAGCCGCGCCCGGAAATCAGAATCGCGACGCGCGTTTTGGCGGTCACAGCGCCAGCTTTCCCGAGAATTTTACGCGCTCGCCCTCGGGCGCGACGATGACTTCGCCCAAACGCGCCGGGTTTTCGCCGGAGGCGCGCAAGGCTTCTTCCGCCTCATGCGCATGGGCCGCGTCGGCGACCACGATCATGCCGACGCCGCAGTTAAAGGTGCGCAGCATTTCGCGTTCCGCGACGCCGCCCGTGCGCGCCAGCCAGTTGAACACAGGCAGGACCGGGATCGCGTTGAGGTCGATCTGGACGCCGAGTCCCTCGGGCAGCACGCGCGGAATGTTTTCCGGGAAGCCGCCGCCGGTAATATGGGCGAAAGCCTTGATCGCCTGCGTTTTTTTCAGGGCGAGCAGCAAGGGCTTCACATAGATGCGGGTCGGCTCCAGCAAGGCCTGGCCCAGCGTCTTGCCCGGCGCGAAGGGGGCGGGATCGCCAAAATTGAGTCCGGCGCGCTCGATGATCTTGCGCACCAGCGAAAATCCGTTGGAATGAACGCCCGATGAGCGCAGGCCGAAAATGACGTCGCCCACTGCTATTCCCTTACGGGGCAGGAGGTCGCCGCGTTCGGCCGCGCCGACCGCGAAGCCGGCCAGATCATAATCGGCGCCGGCGTAGACGCCCGGCATTTCGGCGGTTTCGCCGCCGATCAACGCCGCGCCCGCCTCGAGGCAGCCCGCGGCTATGCCCGTCACGATTTGGGCGCCGATGGCGGGATCGAGTTTGCCGGTCGCGTAATAGTCGAGGAAGAACAATGGCTCGGCGCCTTGGACCACCAGATCGTTTACGCACATGGCGACGAGATCTATGCCCACCGTGTCGTGAATGCCCGACTCGATGGCGATCTTGACCTTGGTGCCGACGCCATCATTGGCCGCGACGAGGATCGGATCGGTAAAGCCTGCCGCCTTGAGGTCGAACAAGCCGCCGAAGCCGCCGATTTCTGCATCCGCGCCGCGCCGCCGCGTCGCGCGGACCAGCGGTTTGATGAGTTCGACCATGCGCGCGCCAGCGTCGATGTCGACGCCGGCTTCAGCATAGGTCAGACCTGTGGGCTTTTCGCCGCCGCTCATGCATGATCCTCTGGTTCATTTATGGGTTGCTCTAGCCGCTCGCGCCGACCGTGGCAAGGAGGACGGCTTTAGACTTGCAGCGCAGTTTTGGCGGACTTGCAGGGCGGTCGCGGCCAAGTCATAAATGAAATCCCGCCCGGATCGAGTGGAAAAGACCCAGCCAGCCATGTCGAGAAAATGGTTCGCCTTTCTGCCCAATCTCATCAGTCTGGCCCGGCTGGTGCTGGTTCCCGTCAGCGTGGACATGATCGCGTCGCGCCGCTGGCCCGAAGCTTTGGCGATTTTCCTCATAGCCGGGGTTTCCGACGCCCTTGATGGTTGGGTCGCCCGGCGTTTCGACTTGCGCTCGGAACTGGGCGCCTATCTCGACGCGGTCGCCGACAAGGCCCTGCTGATCTGCGATTACATCACGCTGGCCATCGTCGGCGTCTTGCCTATGGGCCTCGCGCTGCTGGTGGTTTCGCGCGACGTGATGATCATTGGCGCGGTGATGCTGGCCTGGCTGCTCGACCGCCCTATGGAGATCCGTCCCCATTGGATTTCCAAGGCCAATACCTTCGCGCAAATCGGATTCGTGGCGATGGTGCTTGCCATGCTGTCTTTCGGCTGGGCGGGCGCCGCGTGGTTTACCCTTGGTCAATGGATCGTCGCGGCATTGACGCTGGGCTCGCTCGCGGCCTATTTCAGACGTTGGGTGACGCATATGACGGCCTAAGCGGTGTTTTTTGGAAGCATGCATGGTGACGCCCTCTCCTTCGAGACGGGCCTTCAGGGCCTCCTCAGGATGAAGGCTTCTGACGATTGCAGAAGCCCTCGGTGAGGAGCGACCGTAAGGGCGCGTCTCGAACCACGGGGGCGTCACCACGTAAGTGCCCCGCTTAAGCTGGGCGGAGGAATGCAGCCGATGCGCATAGAATGGCAGATCGCTTTCTGGCTCCTTATGTTGGCGCTGGTCGGCTTCGGCGTCTATCTCTTCGCCAATGTCCTCACGCCTTTCATCGCGGCGCTGGCGCTCGGCTATGTGCTCGATCCGATCGCCGACCGCTTGCAGAAGCTTGGCATGAGCCGCGTCTTCGCAACTCTGATCATCCTCGCCTTTTTCATCCTGCTGCTGGTGATCTTCATCTTCGGCGTCGCGCCGATCCTTGGGCGGCAATTGATCGGCCTGGCCGAGAGCCTGCCCGACTATGTGGCCAAGCTGCAATCGCTGTTCTCGCAGCAAGCGGAAGTGCTGATGCAGAAATATGGCGGCGATTGGCTTAACAAATTCGGGCTCGAAAACGCCTCCAGCGCCGACAGCATCCAGAAATCCCTCGGCAATTTCGTCGGCCAGGGCGTGCAATGGATTGGCAATTTCATGAAATCGCTGTGGTCGGGCGGGCAGGCGCTGGTCGGCGTCGTCACCCTGACGGTCATCACGCCGGTGGTGACCTTCTATCTGCTGCTGTCCTGGCCGGAAATGATCAGCGGCATCCGCAGCCTGGTCCCGCCGCGCCATCGCGCCACCGTGTTCGAATTGGCTGCCGAGATCGACCGCGCCCTGGCCGGTTTTTTGCGCGGGCAATCGTTGGTCTGCCTGTTTCTTGGATTGTGGTATGGCGTCGGCCTGACCCTGATCGGCCTGAATTTCGGCTTCCTCATCGGTCTCTCGGCGGGCTTCCTGAGTTTCATTCCCTATGTCGGCTCCTTGCTGGCGCTGGTGCTTTCCGCCATCGTGGCCATCGTACAGGGCTGGCCCAATCTCGGCCTGTTCGGCCTCGCCATGGCGGTGGTCGTGACGGGGCAGTTTCTCGAAGGCAATATCCTGTCGCCCAAACTGGTCGGCGGCTCGGTCGGCCTGCATCCGGTCTGGCTGATTTTCGCGCTGCTCGCCTTCGCCAGCCTGTTCGGCTTCGCCGGCATGATCCTCGCCGTGCCGCTCGCCGCCGCGACCGGCGTGCTGATCCGTTTTGCGGCGCGGCGCTACAAGCAGAGCGCCCTGTTCCACGGATTGGGGCCGGACGCCGCATGACCGGGCAACTGCCGCTCGATCTGCCGCATAGTCCGAGTTTTATGGAAGAGGATTTTCTCGAAGCGCCGTCCAATAAAAACGCCTTGGCGATGGTGCGCCTGTGGCCGGACTGGCCGCAGAAGGCGCTGCTGCTGCTCGGCCCGCGCGGGTCGGGCAAAAGCCATCTCGGGGCCATATGGGCGCGCCGCGCGGGGGCGCGGGTTTTTTCGGCGCGCGACCTGCGGCTGGAGCTTTTGCCGGAACTGATCGCCGGTCCGGCCCTGCTGCTGGAGGATGCCGACGCGGTTGAACCGCCCGAGGCGGACATGTTTCACCTTCTGAATATGGCTGCCGATAAGGGTGTTTTTGTTCTGATCACCGCGCAAAAAAATCCCGATCACTGGGGGCTGGCTACGCCTGACCTGCTGTCGCGGCTACGCCGCGCGCCGACCGTCGCCATCGCCGCGCCGGACGAAGCTTTTCTGCGCGCGATCCTGGTGAAATTATTCTATGATCGACAGATTCGGGTGGACGAAACGGTGGTCGATTTTCTGGCGCTGCGCCTGGAGCGATCTTTCGAGGCGGCGCAAAAAATCGTCGCGGCGCTCGATCGGGAAGGACTCGCGCGCGGACGTCCGGTTACGCGCCCGCTGGCCGCAGCCGTGCTGAACGCCCAAAACGACGACGTGGACTCAAATCCTGCTGCGCAAAAGGATTTTTTTGGCCCGGACGGCTGAGGTTTCGGTCACGCGAATTTTATAAAAACAAATGCTGAACCAGCAACAACGGCGGAGGATGATGTGACGCAAGCGAGCGAAATCCTGGATATCGACGTTAACGCCCTGACGGCTTCCGTCGAGTCCTCGTATGGCGAAGTCCTCCGCGCGTCGCCCAAGCGTTTCATCAACCGCGAATTGTCGTGGCTGGAGTTCAACCGCCGCGTTTTGCTCGAAGCTTCGAACCTGTCGCACCCCCTTCTGGAGCGGGTGCGTTTCGTCTCGATCTCGGCCAATAATCTCGACGAATTCTTCATGGTGCGCGTCGCCGGCCTGCTCGGCCAGTTGCGCACCGGCGTCGACACGGCGTCGGAAGACGGTCTGACGCCGGGCGAGCAATTGCCGCTGATCCGCGAGCGCGTCAGCGAACTGGCGGAGGAGCAGTTGCGCCGTTGGCGGCAATTGCAGGAGGAGTTGCTGGCCGAGAAAATCGCCATCGTCGAGCCCAGCGACATCAGCAAGGCCGAAAAGCTCTGGCTAGACGATCACTTTGTCACCCATGTCTTTCCGGTCCTGACGCCTTTGGCGGTCGATCCGGCCCATCCTTTCCCCTTCATCCCTAATCTCGGCCTGACGCTGGCGCTCGATCTGGCGAATATCGCCACCGGCGCACGCATGCAGGCGCTGGTGCGCATGCCGATCAAGATCGACCGTTTTGTCCGCCTGCCGGAGCCTCCGGTCGGCGGCGCGCGGCTGGTGCTGCTGGAGGCGGTGATCGTCACCCATATCCAGAAGCTTTTTCCGGGCTTCACCGTCAAGGCCAAGGGCCTGTTCCGTGTCATCCGCGACAGCGATCTCGAAGTCGAGGAAGAGGCGGAAGACCTCGTGCGTCTGTTCGAGACGGCGCTCAAGCGCCGCCGGCGCGGTTCTGTGATCAGGCTGGAGACCGACGCCTACATGCCGGCGGAAATGCGCGCCTTCGTCGCCGAGGA
>Ga0208588_1000420_pt1 | contig 13837 bp, 17 predicted proteins | sample NGESurshal092012_8_FD_184483 | JGI IMG/M metagenome (GOLD analysis project Ga0208588, IMG submission 184483) | Arctic peat soil microbial communities from Barrow, Alaska - NGEE Surface sample 415-3 shallow-092012 (SPAdes) | ecosystem: Environmental > Terrestrial > Soil > Wetlands > Peat ...
AGCGGTATCTCCACTGTTGATGGTTGGGGCAGGGGCACCTTGGGCAAAAGCAGGAGCGGCTGTGGCTGCGGCTAACGCGATACCCAACAATCCAGTTTTCAATTTTTCACGCATGAAGAGGTTTACTCCTTAGCTCCAGTAATTTAGTGTGAAGAAAGGCCAGAGGGCTTGATTCAGTAGGATGCGATTCATCACACCAGAAGAAACTACAGCCAAGAGGGAGAGGTTAAGGTATCAACAGATACTGTCAACAAAATTTTAGATTTTTGAAAGAAAATCTAAAAGGAAGATCGATGAAAAAGAGGTCTAGAAGTAATGAAGTGTATTCATGAGAACTTGAGCTAACAATTGTAAATTGCAATTCTCAGATAGAAAGCGGTAGCTTAGATGGCTGTAGGCGATTAGAATAACCGTTGGGAAAGTGAATCATACAGACGGTCAACAGAATGACTATACCTATCCAAATCTAACGCAATAGTTTTCCTTTTCGCTGCTGGTTTCCTTCCTCTGTCTTAAGCGCCCTTGACTCCAGCTTGAATTCCGGAATATCCCACAATTGTTGATCCTCTAGGTTGTATTGTTCACACACAAGGCTCAGACGGGTACCTGAACTGGTTACCGGATTGACGGAATGGGTGAGGTCTCCCTGGAAAAAGAGCAAAGTGTTGGATTGGGGAGCAATTTTTCCAACCTGGCGTTTGTTGGATTGCAGTACCAGTTCCCCTCCTTCTAGGTCGATGGGTACTTCGACGTAGAGGACGCTGACTAGAGCTGGAGGTTCAATGGTTTTGCAATAGGAACGCAGAGAACGGTCGATATGAGGGTCCACCCGTGAACCTGATTTTAGTAAGAGGGGGTTGAGATAAAATGCATTGCACTCTGGTTGCAACGCTCGGTCCAAATAGGATTTGAAGTAGGGAAAATTCTGTTCGACCGTGATCAGATGGGAGCGCTGGAACACTATGGAGAACCCCTTAGTACCGACAAAGTCACGGTTGAGATTATTTACCGCAAAATAGGGACATGCCAAAATTTGTCCCTGCAATTCGCTCAGATAGTTTTGAGAAAAAGCTTGGGGATGCTGGTGATAGTACATGAACCGCTACATTTGACCGACTCCGATGATATCAATCTTCGATGCGTTCCCCAAAAAGCGTGCGCTAGAGCTCCAGCCTTGTTAGGGATGATCCAAATATCCTGTCATGATTGGTTAGCAGTATTTTGATAGGGAGTTTGGTGCCATGCGGTGTTCAATTATCAGTCGTGCAGGGCAAGTCTTGGCTAAGGGGCGTCTGATAATCCACAAAGGAGATGATGGTGTCTTGAGGTTGGATATGGAAACCGATGGCGGACGGCTACTCCAGGGAGGGATTATCGACTCGAATGGGGATATGGCCGCTGCTAGTCAGGTTCTTTTTCGCGAGTTCTTCGAAGTCTGGGGACTGAGCGATCTGACCCTGAATGTAACGATTCGCTGAGGGATGTGTCTCCCTCTACATAGGTAATTGCCTATATTTAGGGCCTTCTCTTGTCAGAAGCTTCTCCAAAAATGTAAACCGTTTATGCACTTTGGCTAAATGGAAATCTTATTGATCGGTAGAAGTGCGTGATTCATCGGTGAACACCTTGATAGAAGAACGAGCATCGGAGTTATTGATGACGACCACTTTTTGGAATGAACGTGTCATTGACTACTCCAATTATAGTTGAGGTGTGATATGCCATTTCTAGGGAGATCATGAAACAAAAAGAGGCATGGTAGAATGGTTCACCTGATGTAACGATTTTAGCCTTCAAGAATTTTTTTTGTTGAGAATACTACGAATGCCAAGGTTTTCAGTCAATAACCTTATTCCTAGCATCATGAACAAAGTTTCATTACGAACTGTCTTGATTGTGCCTTTTGTTCTTCAAACAGTCTTTGCTGTGGGTTTGGTAGGATATCTTTCTTTTAGAAATGGGCAACAGGCAATAAATGATTTGGCAGTGCGTTTAGAAAAGGAAACCAGCAAGCATATTCAGCAGAAACTTGATAGTTATCTATTCGTCCCACATCAGATTAACCAGATTAATTCTAAAGCCATTGAGTTAGAATTGCTGGACTTGAATGACCTAAAATAAATGGGTAAATTCTTTCATAGTCAGATGAAGACGTTCAATGTTGGATATATAAACTACGGAAGTACCAAAGAAGAATTTATTGGAGTTGAGCGCTTAGACAACGATGAAATACTCATAAATGAAACTCTTCGTAATGATACTAAAATCATGTCTATCTATACGACAGATGATAAAGGCAATCGTACGGGGTTAAAGAACGTTGAGCCCAACACTGGTATGAGTACAGAGGATTGGTATGCAGATGCTGTTAAGGCAGGACATCCTGTATGGAGCGATATCTATGCATGGAGTGACAAGCCTAATGTTCTATCTATCTCTTCTAGCTATCCTATCTATGACCGCAGCCATAAATTGCTTGGAGTTATTGGTGTAGACCTCATCCTTTCTCAAATTGATAAATTTCTACAAACTTTAGCGTTCTCTCCTTCTACTCAGATTTTAATCCTAGAGCGCAATGGTACTCTTGTGGCTCATTCTGGAAAAACCCGCCCATTTCAGATAACTGATGGAAAGGCTCATAGAGTTCAGCTTCATGAAGTTCGCAACCCTCAAATTCAGTCTGTCGCTCAGTATCTAGATAAAAATTTTGGCAATTTAACAGGGATAAAAGCAGCTCAAGAAGTCATCGTTGATTCTTCTGTTGGACGTCAATTTGTACATGTTACCCCGTGGAAAGATACATTCGGATTGGATTGGTTAGTCATTGTGATAGCTCCTGAATCTGATTTCATGGAGCAAATTAATTTCAAGACAGGCATCACCTTCATGCTATGTCTAGGAACCTTAGCGGTATTTAGTATCTTAGCAATATTCACTGCTCGCCTCATTACTAAGCCCCTCTTAAATATGACCCAGGGTGCTCAGCAAATTGCTGACGGTAAGATAGAACAACAGATTGTTGCCAAGGATATTATTGAACTAAATACCTTAGCTCAATCCTTCAATCAGATGAGCCAGCAATTAAAAAATTCTTTTGAAGATTTGGAGCTTCGGGTAGCCCAAAGAACGGCTGACCTAATGGAAGCTAAAGAAGGTGCTGAAGCAGCTAATAAAGCAAAAAGCGAATTCCTTGCAACCATGAGTCATGAGATTCGTACCCCCCTGTATGGAGTTGCAGGCATGACAGAATTGCTCATGGATACAAATTTGAATAATGAACAGAAAGAGTATGTCCAAATTATCAGCGATAGCAGTGAAATTCTCCTGACCAATATCAATGATATTCTTCACTTCTCAAAAATAGAATCTGGTCAGTTGGTATTGGAACAACGTCTCTTCGTCTTGCACGAATGCATTTTAGAAACAGTGAATCTGTTCATTCTCCAAGCGAATGAGAAAAGTATAAAGTTAGGGTGTGAGATTGATTCGGCGGTTCCTATAAGTATTCTTGGGGATATCACTCGTCTACGACAAATTTTGATCAATCTGCTCGGAAATGCCCTGAAGTTCACCCCTGTCGGTGAAATTTCGCTAACAGTTACCTTTGATGCGGCTCAACAGATAATCCAATTTGCGATTCAAGATACGGGCATTGGCATTGCACCGGAGGGAATGGAGCGTCTCTTCAAGTCCTTTAGTCAAGTGGATGCCTCTACGACCCGTCAGTATGGAGGTACTGGGCTTGGCTTGGTCATCTGCCAACGATTGTGCACCCTAATGGGAGGGAAAATTTGGGTTGAAAGCCAGCCTCTCAAGGGTTCAACCTTCTTCTTCACGATCAAGGCGAAGGTTGCTCAGTAGGGTAACTGGAGGTCGGCCTCGTGAAAGGTTGGCTCCTGATCAAACAGTCGGCCAGACAGTCTATGCTCAGTCCATCAAAAAGCTCCCGCACATTCGAGGGATCATGACGTTGATTGAATCTTTATTTTGCTGATGAGGGACTCTGGAGTATCGCTTCAGTGCTTGGTGTGAGCCAAGTACTTCCTGTGTAATATTCCAAAACTCCTGACGTGACCCTGAATTGAGTCACTACTTCACTAAATTGACCATCCCGTATCCGTGTCGTAAAGCCTAGCGATGCATCAGATCGGAGGATCGCGTTTAACTCTTCCATACTTCCATAACCCAAAAAGGTTCTGGGTGCAGCAGGAAAGCGTAATGCACCACTCCAGTCAAGACCCTGTCTTCCGGGCATGGTGTTTAAGCCATCAAACGCGAGTGTACCCACCCCCCTGTCAAACACAACACCAGGGGATTTAGAGGGAGTCTTCTTGGTGCCTATTGTGATACTTTCGACATACAGCTTGCGCTTACCTGGCGGTAGACTTCCTAGAATCTCACAGACTTTACCAGTGTTTACCAATGGTTCGCCGAAGATAGCGGTCGTGCAGGCGGTCCCATTAGTAAACGTCTTGGTGATGGACTTATTGTTTGCCCTATACTGCACTTGCTTTGTGCCCTTAAAATTGCAAAATTTACCCTCGGCAGCACAATAAGTGGCTAAAGGTAGAGCGACTGCTCTAGATAAATCATTGGTAAAAATTACGTCAATCCGTGCGTCTCTCTTAACCCCTGGAAAGACAAAATCCTGGAATGTTTTGCTTTTCACTTCTACTTTGCCAATAGTAGAGTCGTTGGCACGCACTTCCATGATAGGCCCTTGGGTGCCATCCTTCTCTTTTAGTAAGTCAGCGCGTGCACGCACTGTAACGGTCGTTGTTTGCGCGCTAGCTTCGGTCATGGATGTAGCTACAAGGAACGCTACAAGGGTGGGCCAAATCAATTTTTTCATGGAGGATTTTGCTCTCTCGTTTCGCTTTCCAGTACAATCTCCACAAGTCAATGAACTACACAGGCATTCTTGAATTATGAGGCAGTTTTAAGTAAAGGATTACTTCCAAGTCCTAAGACATTGAGCATGAACCGCCAAAATATCTTTTCTGAGCTAGAAATGGGCCTCAAAGAAACCCTAGAGCAACTTTCGGAAATCGACACGAAGAGCCTAGCCTCTGGAATCGAGGAATCTGCCTCTCCTAAAGGCGTTGCTACTCCTTTTGTGAAATGGGTAGGCGGCAAGCGCAGTATTATGGATGCGCTTAAGGCGCACTTGCCGAAAAGTTTCAACGATTACTATGAGCCCTTTATCGGCGGTGGAGCCCTATTTTTTGAGCTGCACCGGAAACTCCAAAAAGCCTATTTGTCTGATACGAATTTTGATCTTGTCATGGCCTATAGAGTAGTTCAACGATCCCCTGAAGATCTGCTCGAACTTCTTAGAGAACACGCTCGAAAACATAGTGAAGAATACTATTACAAGATGCGGGATAGACATCATTTGCAAAATCCAGCAGAAATTGCAGCCCGCCTTTTGTATTTAAACAAAACCTGTTACAACGGCTTGTGGCGCGTGAATAGTAAAGGGGAATTCAACGTACCAATCGGGCGTTACAAGAACCCTGGAATTGTTCAAGAAGAAAATATACTAGCCTGTTGTCAAGCTTTGCAGAGCGTCGATATCCGACTTGCTACTTTTGATGAGATCAAGCCCACGGAGGATGACTTTGTATATTTTGACCCCCCCTATCACCCTATGGATGGCGCTTCTTTTACGCGGTACGCTAAGTTAGATTTTAATGAGCAAGACCAAGTAAGATTGCGTGATTTTGCCTTAAAGCTTCACAAGCAGGGAGTAAAAGTCATGTTGTCTAATTCTGATACTCCATTCATTCGAAACCTCTATAGATCTAAGTATTTCCAAATTGCTACGGTTCAAGCGCTCCGGTTGGTGAACTGTAAAGCGAATAAGCGTAGCGCTGTCAATGAAGTGCTAATTACTAATTACTGTGAATAAATTGATTCATAGGTGCCTACCTATGAAATTGAACTTCACTGTACACGGGCCTGTTTAATCATGGCAATTAACCGATGATGGGCATCCTCTGCATCTTGCAAAGCCGGTTCAAACTGAATGCGTAGGGGAATCTCTGCTCCATTTGCTTGGGCCTGTAAGTTCATGCCATCGGCGTCAATAGACAGCATCTCAGCGCTCGTAGCCTGAGTAACGCCCCCAAAAGCTTTTGCATAGAGGACTACGGCATCACCATGGTCATCGTTCATGTGCTGACAGATGCGTTGGCTAACTTCAGCAGAAAATGAATCGGACATTCGAACTCCTTATCTAATTTAGTTATCGTTTGTACTGATCACCATCATCGCCTGCCTATTCAGCGGGTACAGGTAATTTAAAGAGCTTACGGGCATTAGCTGTAGTGAAGGCCGCTAATTCTTGCAGGGTCTCGCCACGCAGTTGGGCGACGCCTTCTGCTACATGGACCACAAAAGCAGGCTCATTGCGTTTACCTCGATGGGGAGGGGGTGCTAAAAACGGACAATCGGTTTCCACCAACAATCTTTCTCCCGGCACCATGCGCGCGGATTCATGAACGGTCGTTGCATTCTTAAACGTTGCGACTCCACTGAAGCTAATGTGCAGCCCTAAGTCCAGAAACCATTGTGTTTCTTCTGGAGTGCCTGCCCAACAATGCATGACTCCTCGGACAGGGCCTTCTTCATGAAGAATTTTGCGGGTGACTTGTGCTGCGTCTCGGCAATGGATAATCAAAGGTAAATCATGCTCTTGAGCCGTTCGAATCTGACTGCGGAAGGAGGCCGCTTGGTCTTCTATATTGATAGCTTTAAATAAATCCATGCCCGTTTCCCCAATGGCCACCACCCGAGGGTCCGAGGTGCTTTGCTGATGAATTTGCTTGCCTAAGGCCGGGTCCCACGTAGTTACATGTAACGGATGCAGCCCGGTTGAAATAAATACTTCAGAGAATTGATCAGCAATCTTTTGGAGAGAGCCGAATTCCTGCGGTTCACAACAGGCATGCACTAACTGCACCACGCCAGCTTCACGCCAGCGTGCTCCTACCGCTTCTAAGTCAGCTGCGAAATTTTCAAAGTTAACGTGGCAATGGGTATCAATGAGGGGGAGGGGCATGGGTAAATGGGAGCGTAATATATCTATATGATATGAACTATTTCAGGCTGCTACTCCCCTTGCAGAGTGGACTGCCTCTTGTGATTTATAGCTCCATGCTTAGCTGGTAGTCATCCCTCTAATTTGTAAAACATCATGGGCACCCTCCTCTTGGCAGTCTTGAGGTCCGATCTGACGGAGCTTATCTGCAAGTTTGTAGTTTGTAGGAACTGGCTGTAGAAGCCACCTCGATAGCGCAGTCAACATCAAATAAATCGGATGCTTTTCCTTCATGGCAAACTATAGTCATGACTGAAGACTCCCCCACGCCAGAAGCTCCTTGGTACATTCACAAACTACCGGATGAGCATTGTGAAATTTCCCCAGAGCCGACTAAACCAGGAACCTTACAAACCTGGGGACCCTATCCTAGTCAGGATGAAGCCATTGCTCGTCGGGTTGGTTTGATCCGTGCGGGTAAATGTAAGCCCAAAATGTAAGGATTAAGTCCGGGTATTGCGCTATGAAATCTTTTGTCGAAGAACTAAACCTACTTATTCGTGCCCGCTATCCGATTGTCTATGTGCCCACCTCGGAAGAGGAACGCCTAGAACGGGCGATTGCCGAAGCCAGTGGTGAACGCAATCTATATTGTTGGGACTTTGTAGAAGGGTTCCAGATGGCAGGAATCGACAAAGGTAAAGCAAAGAGTAATCCCCTCCAGGCCTTGGAATTCATCGAAGAGAACCGTGCAGAAAGGGGTGCGGTGTATGTGCTTAGGGACTACCACCGTTTTCTAGAAGATATTTCGATTGGTCGCAAGCTCCGCAATCTGGCCCGTCGGATGCGCTCAGAACCTAAAACCATTTTGATTACCGCGCCCAGAATTGCTATTCCCGAGGACCTTGCCGAAGAATTGACGGTTCTAGAATTTTCTCTGCCGACCTTTGCTGAAATTCAGCAAGAACTAGAGCAACTCCTCTCAGATCAAAACCTAAATCGCAGCACTAAAGAAGAGCTGATCAAAGCCTGTCAAGGACTTACCCTGAATCGAATCCGGCAAGTGCTGGCAAAAACGCTTGTCAAAGAGAGTGCTCCCTGGTCAACAGGAGGACAAGCCTCGACGAGCCAAACCTTTGCTCAGCTCAGTGAGGATCTGGACTTGATTTTGGAAGAAAAACGCCAAAAAATCCGCCAAACCCAAATTCTAGAGTTTTATCCTGCGTCGGAGAATATCTCAGACATTGGCGGTTTGGGAGATCTCAAAGAGTGGTTGATGCGCAGAGGCGCAGCATTTAGTGAACAAGCTAGACGCTATGGTCTGCCTGCTCCCCGTGGCCTGCTCTTAGTCGGCATCCAAGGAACGGGGAAATCTCTCACGGCTAAAGCGATCGCCCACCACTGGCATTTACCCCTGTTGCGTCTTGATGTGGGACGACTCTTTGGGGGCTTGGTGGGAGAATCGGAATCCCGTACTCGCCAGATGATTCAGCTAGCCGAAGCCCTTGCGCCCTGTGTTTTGTGGATTGATGAAGTAGACAAAGCCTTCGGCGGTTTGGGAGGCCAAGGCGATGCAGGGACTTCCCGTCGTGTCTTTGGCGCTTTCTTGACCTGGATGGCAGAAAAGAAAGCTCCGGTTTTTGTCGTAGCTACGGCCAACGATATTCAAAATTTGCCACCGGAGCTGCTACGCAAGGGCCGTTTTGACGAAATTTTCTTTATAGATCTGCCCTCTCAAGAGGAACGGAAAGAAATTTTTGAAGTCCATCTGAATAAACTAAGGCCCACCACTATCCGCCAGTACGATTTAGGTCGCTTAGCCTACGAAACCCCTGAATTCTCGGGAGCAGAGATAGAGCAGTGTCTGATTGAAGCTATGCATGCTGCTTTTAGCCATAATCGAGATTTTACGGGAGATGATATCTTGCACGCGATTAGCCAGATGGTTCCCTTGGCGCGCACCTGCCAGGAACAAATACAACAGCTCCAACAGTGGGCACGTTCTGGCAAAGCCCGCCTCGCGTCTCGCAAAACAGGAAGCTTACTGGATATGGATATGACACGGAGACTCCCCGATTGACTTCTCAGCCTGAAACCCTGGTGGCGAAGAACGCTCCCCTCAGCCGTTGGCCACAGCTCTATATTCCGACGCTGTATTTTGCTCAAGGCTTGCCCTATACCCTCGTCAACCTAGTCTCCGCCGTGTTCTTCAAAAATCTGGGAGCGAGTAACGAATTTATTGGTTTGACCAGTTTTCTTTCCCTGCCCTGGGTTCTTAAGCCGCTTTGGAGTCCTTTGATCGATTCCTATGGATCCCGTCGGAGCTGGGTTCTTTGGATGCAGGCAGGATTGGCGATTCTTACAGGCTTGGCGGCGGCCGCTATTTCTACGCCCTTGGCTTTGCCTTTAGCTCTCGCTTTTTTTGTGGCGATGGGACTGGCTTCTGCTACCCACGATATAGCGATGGATGGTTATTACCTAGATGCCTTGGACCAAGACCAACAGGCTTTGTACACTGGGGTCCGGGTCGCTGCCTATAAGATGGCTGTTCTATTTGGTACGGGCGGCTTAGTCTTTTTTGCAGGAGTCCTTGGCGAACAGACTTCTGTTTCTATGGGCTGGGCGATGGTGTTTGGGGGAACAGCCGCCCTCCTGCTGGGTTTGTCCGCTTTCCATAGCTGGGGACTGCCCAGGCCGCTAACGAAGAAAGTCACGCCTAGACTGGGGAATTTCGTAGAAGCCTTTCAGACCTATTTTTCACAGCCTGGGATTTTAGTGATCACGCTGTATATTGTCACCTTCCGTTTGGGTGATGCCTTCATGCTGAAAATGGCCCAGCCTTTCTTGTTGGATACGCCAGAGAAAGGAGGGCTTGCCATTGCCACTAAAGATATCGGTATCATCTATGGCACCTACGGCACCGCTTCCCTATTGATTGGCGGAGTGTTTGGTGGATGGTTGGTCGCTCGTTATGGCATCAAAAAGTGCATTTTCCCGACCGCCCTCTTCCAAAACGGCGCGATTTTGCTCTACTGGTGGCTATCGATTGCCAAGCCCCCTCTTTGGGAAGTAGGAGTTGTCAATGCTATTGAACAGTTTGCCTATGGTTTAGGTACCGCAGCCTATACGGTATTCCTGATGCGGACTGTACGCCCTGATTCCGAATACAAAAGCGCACACTATGCCATCGCTACGGGACTCATGGCTTTAGGTCTTTTACTCCCCGGTGCGGTCAGTGGTTATCTGCAAACAGCTTTAGGCTACAGCAATTTTTTCTTAATGAGTTTTCTCATTGCAATTCCTGGCTTGATTATCATCTTTTTCCTGCCTGCCAGCATCATGGACGAACCGGAGAAGAAAAGTTAGGGGTGAAGACTCCGGGCCTTGGTGAGCGCTGCTTAGGCTCCACAAAAGTCCGAATTGTTTCCGAATAGCGAGGGCCCCCAATTTTAAAATTATGGTTATGGTCCCCTCCAGGAATCAGCAAGAGTTTTTTTGGCGAATTTGCTGTAGCGAACAACTGCTGACTCATAGGGTACGGAACGGTAGGATCTGCAGTCCCATGGATGAATAAAATGGGCATTCTTAGAGATTTAACTTTACTGATCGAGTCAAAGCGTTGGACAAAGAGTAGATCTAGGGGAATGTAATGAGCCCACCAATTCTTAACAGCAAGATCTCTCGCCCTTGTAAACGAACTTTCTATAATCAATCCTGGTGTTTCTGGATGGTGCAGGGCTAACTCAATAGCAATTGCTCCTCCTAAAGAGTGACCGTAGACAAAGATTTCTTCTGGACGAATCTTTTGCTTTTGAATCAAATATTGCCAGGCAGCCTCAGCATCTTCGAAGACTTGAGATTCTGACGGAAAATCTCCACCACTCTTTCCAAAACCTCTATAGTCAATCAAAAGGAGAGAAAGCCCAAGTTTATGGAATAGATGTGCACGCTCAGCTTCCTTGCCCATATTGGCACTATTGCCATGCAGATATAAGAGCGTTTTAGCCCCCTTCTTGTCAGAGGGAATCCACCAACCATGAATTTCTTCTATTTCACCGGTCGGCTTGCGAACAGGTATATAGACATCTTGATAAGGCACTTGATACAGCGCAGGGGTAGCACGAATTTGCTGATCGGGGAAGAATATATAATTCCCCTGGCGAAGATAGAGGAAGGTACAAAAGAAAATATAAAAACTGACCAGGAATATTAAAAAAATACTCAAAATCTTGAGCGGCTTTGGCCATAATGGTCTCTTTGATAACCTTCTATTTTGAGAAATTACATTATCCATACTATGTATTCCTATATTGTAACTTGTCCCATAACTGCGATTGGCTAATACGGTTTATCCTCCCTGTCCTTTGGAACAGGCAAGCAGTATAGGGACTTCGCTCATCGGCAAAATTAACCTCAATTCATTCCTATTGCCGGATTTTGAACATTCGCCATGGCTGATTTCGTCATATCTTGGCAAAAAATCTGCCGCCACCAACGGTATAGCACAGGTCAGCATTTATGCTTTGCCCTTAGGACAATATTCAATTTTAAAGCTTAGTTTGGTAAGGGCAGATAGAACCTTGCTGTCAATATCAACTGATCTGTTGAAGACAGAAACACCGGCGATAATTTTCTTAACTAGATCACCAATATTTGGTATTGCTTCCATCATAAGTCAACTTCCTTAAGAGTGGGCGATATAGAGTTTTGTGAAAAAGATAATGCTTCCTCTCTGAATACCTATGCATCTTGCAATACACGTGAATACGTATTTATACGCAGTTTCCATTTATTCAACTTAGGTGATTTACAAGAAAGAATTTACCGATCTTCCCAATAATTCCCCCCTTTTTAAGGGGGGTTGGGGGGATCAAGTGGTATTTTTATTCCCAGAAATCACCTTAGCCTTGTTGCCTGAAGAAGAAGCCCTATAGTCTCAGACGTGCGTACAAGACATTTTGTTTCCATTTATTCAACCTTTGTTGGAGCAATGGCAAAGTCCTACAGTGTCCAGACGAGCGTACAAGACATTTTGAGAGGGGAGGCACTGCCAGGTTCTTACAGAAGATCTCGCTGCAGCCAGTGCGCAAGGCCTGTAATCGCAAAGCAGATAATCATCGCCCAGCTCACGCCCATCCAAAACTGCATCATGCAAAGGGTGAGGCTTTGGTCATCAGGATGAATCCACTCCTGGTTCACGAATTCTTGAAGAAGCCAACGACTGGCGGCACACAAGCCTAGAATGATCAGCGCCGCCCAAATCAAGAGGCCAGAGTTGGACAGGTAGAAACTTTCCCAAGCACTCAGCCACCAATCTATACCGTTGTAGCTACGCCACAGGCGCAGCATTAGGAGGCCCGTCGCAACCCCTGCGCCGACGAAAAATAGAACAGTACTGGCTATACTGATACGTTTTTCTACAGAGGGGACCGCCATAGCGTAAATATCACAAGAATTGAATACATCAAGGAGATGTCCACTAGGGCCGGTACGGCCTTGACTTCCTGGAAATAGCCATAAGCAGGGAGTCTGAAGTGCCCTGGCCTGTTTCTATAAGGCTTTGTAAAGTCATCGCGAGAAGAGAAGTAAGCTTAAAGAAACTTATAACAATATGGGGATCATGGCAAGGGTGCTTTTTCACTGTGATGAACTGTTCAGTCCTATTTCACTAAAAGCTAAATTTACGTGTTGTAACTCCATAAGTTTACTGGGATTCTTGGCCCGAGACACCCTGCTAGATGGACGAGAAATTCCTGGTGGCTGCGTTAAGTTAAAATTAAAACATCCGGCTAATCCAGTGGCATGACGCAGTCCCCCCCTGACTCCCTGCAAGAGGATGATCCCTCCCGATTGCCTGCGGATGATCCCGCCCCGACCGAGGACTTCCCCTACGAAGTGGAAATGTCCTTGTTCGATCACCTCGATGAACTACGCAAACGTGTCATCATCGGGCTTGCTGCCGTCACCGTTACGACAGTGGCCTCCTTTTTCTTTATCAATCCAATCGTCTCTTTCTTGCAGCTACCGGCCGGCAAAGTTAAATTCATCCAGACCGCTCCTGGGGAATATTTCTTTGTTTCTTTTAAAGTAGCGGCCTACGTCGGAATTCTGATCGCCGCCCCGGTAATTCTCTATCAAGTCATCCAGTTTATTCTGCCGGCCTTAACCCGCCGGGAACGGCGATTTGTCTTGCCCGTGGTAATCGCTTCCAGCATATTATTCGCTCTGGGATTGGCCTTTGCTTACTATGCGATGATTCCTGCTGCCATGAACTTCTTTGTGAGCTTCGGAGCTGGGGTCGTAGAACAAAACTGGACCATTGAGAAATACTTTGATTTAGTTTTTGTCATCTTACTCAGTACTGGATTGGTCTTTGAAATACCTGTGCTCCAAGTTCTCCTGGGCGTTACTGGTTTAGTCTCTTCCAAGCAAATGTTCGCCAATTGGCGCTACATCATCTTGGCGGCTGTGGTTTTAGGCGCGGTGATTACCCCTTCCACAGACCCACTTACGCAGATGCTTTTGGCCGGTGCGATTTCGGGTCTGTACTTCGGAGGAGCAGGTGCCGTGAAGCTCTTGGGACGTTAGCTACCTAACCTGGCTTTTAGCAACTCATTAATCAGTTCAGGAGCCGCCCGTCCTTTGGTTCTGGCCATCGCCTGACCGACAAAGAAGCCAAATATTTTTGTTTTGCCAGCACGGTATTGTTCTACTTGGGTAGGGTTCGCCTCAATAATCTCTTGGACCAAGGCTTCTAGTTGTCCCTGGTCTGAAATTTGGGTAAGTCCTTTTGCT